>RRZT010403003.1_pt1 | contig 11716 bp, 7 predicted proteins | sample 2165551 | NCBI WGS metagenome assembly RRZT01 (sample SAMN10456910, study PRJNA506462) | wastewater metagenome | biome: wastewater; feature: sludge; material: wastewater sludge; isolation source: wastewater sludge with Escherichia coli K12::gfp cells carrying plasmid... | place: USA: Moscow, Idaho ... | reverse complement strand
GAATTAGCCTTATTAGTGGGCGAATATCACACCCATGCGCATCGTGCTTTAGAGCTCAGACCTGAAACCTTGTTAAAACTATTGATGACCTTCGACATCATGCGTCGCCCACAGCGCTTTGATGATTTTATCAGCGCCAGTGAGATGGATTCACGCGGGCGCTTAGGCCTTGAAGATCGGTTATACCCACAAGCTGATTATTTGCGCCAAGCGGCTTTAGTGGTGCGCGCGGTGAATGTGCAACCGCTGCTGGAGCAAGGCCTGCAAGGCGCAGAACTGGGCGTTGCACTGAATGCTGAGCGTTTATTCGCGCTGCAGCGCTACGTCGCAGCAGCGCGAGCAATCTAGGCTGCAAGATGGGTTTAGTTATGCTCCGCTAGGGCGCGCAATTTCAGCGGATCAACCAAGCCTGCAGCAATCGCCATGCCGACTAAATCGGGCAACGTCTGCGCCTGCATGTGTTTCATCACTCTGGAGCGATAGAGATCAACCGTTTTTACACTGATACCTAACTGCTCGGCTACTTCGCGGTTAGTGTAGCCTTGCACCAGCGGCAACAGCACATCGTGCTCACGCGGCGTAAGACTGGCAATGCGTTGCAACACCTCCTGCAACTGGCTGTCATCTGCTACTGCAACAAAACGACTTAAGGCGTGCTGGACGCTATCGAGCAGTAACTGTTCGTTATAGGGTTTTTCAATAAAGTCAACCGCACCAGCGCGGAACGCACGCACCACAATCGGCACATCGGCATGACCACTGACAAAAATAATCGGTAAACCTAGGCCTCTCGCGCGTAAGGCTTCCTGCACATTCAGCCCACCCATACCCGGCATGCGTACGTCTAAAATCAAGCAGGCATTATTGCGCTGCGGATTGGCCTCAAGAAAGGCTTGGCCACTGGTAAAAGGCAAGGCTCGCAAACCAATCGACTCCAACAACCACACCGTTGAGTCCAACATGCCCTGATCATCATCCACCACATATACGATCTGCTCTACTGTACTCACGTTAAGCCCTTATCATTATTTATGCTTTAACTGCAGCATGCTTATCATGCCGTGCGCACCGGTAAGCGGCAAATTAAACACAAGCCACCGAGCTCACCCTTCTCAGCTTCAAGTGAGCCACCAAAGCCCTCAATAATACTGCGACTCATCGATAGACCTAAACCTAGACCATCGGTTTTACTGGTATAAAACGGTGTAAACAACTGCTCTAACTGAGCGGAGGTAACGCCTGCACCTTGGTCATACACTTTAATATAGACATGCTCAGCATGCTGCTCAGCGGTAATCAAAATGCGTGAAGGCTCGGCTTGTTCTTGATAGCGTTCGCGATTGGCCTCAATGGCATTGCGCAATACATTCAATAATACTTGCTCGAGTAGCACGCGGTCGGCATACACCAGAGGCAGCTCAGGTAAGAGCTGTTGCTCAATCTCAATCCGTGCACTGCTTGCTTCCCAAGCACAGAGCTGCACGGTTTCTTGCAACACTTCAGCAATATTGAGTGCTTGCACGCGACGCGGCTCTTTACGCAGAAAAGCACGCAAACGCTTAATCACTTCAGCGGCATGGTTAGCATGCTCGGTAATACGCTCTAAGCCTTGCGCTACACGCTGTAGAGACGGTGATTGCCCATCGACTGTTTGTAAATAACGCAAGCTGGCACTGGCATAATTAATCACTGCCGCCAGCGGTTGATTCATTTCGTGGGCAATCCCAGAAGTCAGCTCACCTAAGGTAATTAACCGCGCAGTATGCGCCAACTCCTCTTGGTGCTTACGCTGCTGTGCCTCACGCAACTCACGCTCGGCCATATTGCGCGCCACTAAAGAATAGTAACGCTCACCGCCAGCGACTTTATGCGCCAGCAACACCAAGGAAACAGGAAAAGAAGCAGCCCCAGCATAAGGCTGGAAACGTGTTTCACAACTCCATACCCCTTGCTCATCAGCAGCTTGCCAGCCTTTTGTGTTGAGCTCATTGAAGGTTGCAGCACTGACAAGATCAGCTAATTGTCTGCTGGTTTGTGCGTCAGCAACCTGTAAGTAACGCTGTGCTGATGGGTTCATCCAACGAATCAAGCCATTGGCATCAACAAACAACACCAGGTCCGTATTCACTTCCACCACCTCTGCCAGTCGTCGTCGATTTTCCTCAGCTTGCACACGCTCGGTGATATCCCGTGACACGCTAATAATTTCGACAATGGCCCCCGTATAGGTCTCACGAATGGCCCGACTGGCGGTTTCAAACCACAGATAATGCCCATCACGATGACGCACGCGCGCGGTCATGGTGTGATAACCGTCCTCGGCCAAGGCATTTTTTGCACGCTGCTCAACCAGGACAACATCCTGTGCATGCAACAACGCCTGGCTGCGCATGCCGCGTAACTGTTCTGGCCAATAGCCAAGCAGGTTCCAAGAGGCTGGTGAGGCATTAATAAAGCGCCCATCGGGTGTATGTCGTGAAATTAAGTCAGTGGTGTTTTCGGTAATTAAACGGTACAGGCGCGAGGCTTGTGCAGCCTCTTGCAGTTGCTTTGCCTGCTCGGTCACCACGCGCCCACGGACTAAAACCCGCTGTTGCTGGATACAAGGGATATAACTCCACAGCAAAACTTGCTCGGCAAATTGAGCGGCGACATCCTCAATGACACGTTGTTGATTTAAGCTACTGCGCACCAACTGTTGATGATTATGCGGCAAAGCCAACTGGGTATTTTCAGCGATTTGTGTGCCAAAGCGATCAACGGCGGCATTATTGACCTCAACGAATTCAGCGTGATGATTCACCCACAAAGCCGGCTGTGGGTCTGTGCTTAATAGCTCTGCCGGTGGCCTTTCATTGGCGACGCTGCCCAAATAAGCAGAAAGAACCAGCAGCAGGCTATCCAATGCATACAGCGCAACACCCTGCTGTAACTCAATCACCAGCAGGCCCTCTTGACCGGCCTGCAAAGGCAAACTGACCACCACGCCATGGCTGATGCCAGCCCGTTTAATCCGGCGCGATAGCCAGCAATCAATCGCGCTGACCTGTGCAATGGTTAAGGTTGCATCCTGTTGTAGGGCGCTAAAGAGCTGCTGATCGGTCGCCGTCAATAGATCGCTAGGACCTGGTGGCCAGCCACGCACATCACCCTCTGGACTATAAATATCAGCGCTAGCCTGCCAGTTGAAATACCACACAGAACGCACCTGCGGATCAAAACGTAACACGGCCTGCAATGCGCGCGCGCACTGGCTCAATGGCTGTTTATCGCTCAATAAACGCTGCAAAAGACGCAACTGAAGCTTTTGATTGGTTTGCTCAGCCATAGGCACCCTCAAAACATATAGGAAAAATACTATATTACTATAGTTTATCTACCATTATAAAAAGACAAAGCCTATAACAGAACGACAAACCAACCGCATAACTATTCAACAGTAAGCGGCCAGAGCAAATAATTAGCCACAGGTATTTAACATGTCGATCTACGAGCAAGGCCTTGCCCGCAACACAGTCAATCACGTTGCACTGAGCCCACTCAGTTTTATTGAGCGTACCGCTGCAATTTATCCTAACTACCCTGCTGTGGTACATGGCGCTATTCGTCGTACCTGGGAACAAACCTATACGCGCTGCCGAAAACTAGCTTCTGCATTAGCCGGCCGCGGGATAGGCAAAGATGACACCGTTGCAGTGATGTTACCCAATATTCCAGAAATGCTAGAGCTGCACTTTGCTGTGCCGATGATTGGCGCGGTGATTAACACCCTCAACGTGCGCCTCGATGCAGAAGCTATTAGCTTTATGCTGCAGCACGGCGAAGCAAAAGTATTAATTGCTGACCGTGAGTTTTGTGAGGTGGCGCAGACGGCTTGCCGCATGTTGGAAAATCCGCCACTGATTATTGACGTGAATGACCCGGAGTACGGCGAAGGTCGTGCGGTCAGTGAGCTTGACTATGAAGCCTTTCTCGCGGAAGGCGACCCAGACTTTGCTTGGCAGTGGCCAGAAGATGAGTGGCAGGCCATTGCGCTGAACTACACCTCAGGCACCACCGGTAATCCAAAGGGGGTGGTGTACCACCATCGCGGCGCATTCCTCAACTCGATGGGCAACCAAATGACTTGGGCGATGGGTAATCATCCGGTGTATTTGTGGACCTTGCCGATGTTCCACTGCAACGGCTGGTGCTATCCATGGACAGTTACCGCCCTGGCCGGCGTGCATGTGTTTTTACGTCGAGTCGATCCACAAAAAATACTGCATTTAATCCGTAGCGAAAAAGTCACCCACATGTGCAGTGCGCCAATCGTACTGCAAGCCTTAGTCAACATGCCGGCTGAAGCGAAAGCAGCGATTGATCACCCAGTCAAAGCCATGGTCGCCGGCGCTGCGCCACCTGCCAAAGTAATTGGTGCGGTTGAAGAAATGGGCATTGAAGTCACCCACGTCTACGGCCTCACTGAAGTCTACGGCCCGGTCACCTTGTGTGCATGGCATGACGAATGGAATGAGCTGCCACTGGAAGAAAGAGCAGTGATTAAATCTCGCCAAGGTGTGCGCTACCCAACCTTGGAAGGATTGATGGTGGGCGATCCAAAAACTTTAGCGCCAACACCTAAAGATGGGCAAACCATCGGCGAAATTTTTATGCGCGGCAATACCGTGATGAAGGGCTACCTGAAAAACCCAACGGCCACCCAGGAAGCCTTTGCAGGCGACTGGTTCCATACCGGTGACTTAGCCGTTTGGCATGCCGATGGTTATGTGGAAATTAAAGACCGCTCCAAAGACATCATCATTTCTGGTGGCGAAAACATTTCCACCATTGAAGTGGAAGGCGTGCTCTACCATCACCCAGCCGTATTAGAAGCAGCGGTGGTGGCGCGTCCTGATGCTCATTGGGGCGAAACGCCTTGCGCCTTTATTGCGTTAAAAGCCGGCCAAGGGCATATCACTGAGGAAGATATTAAGAGCTTTTGCCGCGAGCATTTGGCCGCATTTAAAGTGCCAAAAACCGTGGTATTTACCCAATTGCCAAAAACCTCAACGGGAAAAATCCAAAAATTTGTTCTGCGTGAAAACGCTAAAGCGCTATAACAACAGGTTAAAAAACCTGCACTTACAACAACAATAAAACTAAACCTGTGCAGCCTATCACTTGGTTAGGGCACAACACAGGTCGCTTAAGAGGCTTTAACTATGCAACTGTATCAACGTAAAAACGGTGAAGAACAGCCATTCTGGCCCGCTGGTCCTTTTAAAGTACGCCTACCCTTTATCCATTACCGCTGGGAAACCGCGGAAATGTTCCAAGCCCTGATCATGTTTGTGGTCAGCCTGGGCATGATCCCATTGTTAGAAAAATATCTAGGCTTACCCTACGACGTGGCTCTGGCTTACGTCACTGTCTGCGGTATTGGTTTTATGCTGCCGGCCTTACTGGGTGTGCCTTTTGTGCCGGGCTGGATTACCCCTGGCATCCCTGTGGTGCTGCTGTTTCTCGGTGATTTCGAACCCGGCCCAGAAGCCATCCAAGCTTTGTTTGCTTTGCAGTTCTTGGTTTTTGTGATTTTTCTCTTTCTGGGCATCACTCGGCTTGGCAGCACCTTAGTGCGCATCATTCCTAACTCGATGAAAGGCGGCATTATTATTGGCGCAGGTATCGCGGCTTTAATTGGTGAGATTGATGCCGGCGGCCGTCTAGCGAACACCCCTATCTCGTTAGTCATCGGTAGCTTGGTGTGTCTGTATCTGATGTTTTCAGTGTCTTTCCGTGGTTTAACTGAGCGCATGCCGATTGCTCGTAAAGTTGTCAATTATGGAATGGTCCCCGGCATGCTGATTGCGATTTTTATCGGTATTGCGGTCGGTGAATACACAATGCCAGATATTCGCTTTGGTATCACTGCGCCAGCTTTCTCCGAGATGTGGAGCTATCTACCATTCACTCTAGGCTTCCCAGATGCCAAGATCTTTATGTTGGCCATACCTACCGCGGTGATTGCTTACATCATTGCCTTTGGTGACATCATCGTTGGCCAATCTTTAATGCAGCGCGCCGATGAATTGCGCCCCGATGAAAAAATCGAAAACAACATTGACCGCGTGCACTTAGTCACCGCTCTACGTAACGCAATTCATGCTTTCTTTGCCCCTTACCCAGGCTTAGCGGGTCCATTATGGACAGCAGTGGCGGCGACCATGGCAGAACGCTACAAGTATGGACGCCATGCGATGGAGTCCATTTATAGCGGTGGTGGTACGTTTTGGATTACCGGCTTTTTGGCTTTGTTCATGCTGCCGTTAGTGACGTTTTTCCAACCGGTACTGCCAATTGCCTTATCACTGACCTTGGTACTCACCGGCTATATTTGCTTGATGGTCGGTTTTGAACAACTCAATAACAACACCGAGCGCGGCATTGCCGGCACCATGGGCGTGGTTTTAGCTGTGTATGGCGCTGGCTGGGGATTAGCCGCCGGTGCAGCTTTGTATATTTTAGTGGAACGCACGCATATTCTAAAATTCACCACTGCCAATCCAAGCACAGAGACGGATTCAACCACCGCAGAATAATCGCTCACCTGCCTTTGGTAGCTGGCTTCTAGCAGCAGCTACCACAACCCAATAGGATAGTTTATGTCTGATTACAACGCCCCTTTGCGCGACTTACGCTTTGTCCTGCACGAAGTGTTTAATGCCTCTCACGTCTGGGAACAATTGCCACCCTTACAAGACACCGTAGATCGAGAAACCGCCGATGCCATTTTAGAAGAAGCCGCCAAAGTAACCGGCCAACTGATCGCACCACTGAGCCGTAATGGCGATGAACAAGGCGCGCAATGGGACAACGGCATGGTCACTACGCCTGACGGTTTTAAAGACGCTTATAAGACTTACATTGAAGGCGGTTGGGTTGGCTTATCCGGCAATCCTAGCTATGGCGGTATGGGCATGCCAAAAATGCTTTCAGTGCAATTTGAAGAAATGCTCTACGCTGCTGACTCAAGCTTTGCCCTATACTCCGCCCTCACTTCAGGCGCCTGTTTAGCCATTGATGCCCATGCCAGTGAAGCGTTGAAAAACACCTATTTACCACCACTGTATGCAGGCCGTTGGGCTGGGGTGATGTGCTTAACTGAAGCCCATGCCGGTACGGACTTAGGCTTAATTCGCACCCGCGCTACGGAAAACAGCGACGGCAGTTACAAGATTACTGGCAGTAAAATTTTTATTACGGGTGGCGAGCAAGACCTAACGGAAAACATCATTCACTTAGTGCTGGCCAAACTGCCAAATGCGCCCGAAGGTGCTCGCGGTATTTCCTTATTTTTAGTGCCAAAAATCAACGTCAATGCCGATGGCTCGCTCGGTAGCGCCAATGCGGTGACTTGTGGCTCCATCGAGCACAAAATGGGCATCAAAGCCTCCGCCACCTGCGTAATGAACTTTGATGACGCCAAAGGCTACTTAGTTGGCGAGCCCAATAAAGGCTTGGCCGCCATGTTCACCATGATGAACTACGAGCGTTTGTCCATTGGTATTCAGGGTATTGGCTGCGCCGAAACCTCCTACCAACGCGCTGCTCACTATGCCCGCGAGCGTATCCAAAGCCGCGCCGCGACCGGCGTGCAAAACCCGGAACACGCCGCTGACCCGATTATTGTGCATGCCGATGTGCGCCGTATGCTGCTGACCATGAAAAGCATGACCGAAGGCAGTCGCGCCTTTGCTTGCTATGTGGGTAAGCAATTGGATATTGCTAAATTCAGCTCTGATCCCGTATTGGCTGAGCAAGCGCAAAACTTAGTCGCCTTACTGACACCAGTGACTAAAGCATTTTTCACCGATATCGGTTTAGAAAGCTGCATACACGGCCAGCAAGTGTTTGGCGGTCATGGCTATGTACGCGAGTGGGGCCAAGAGCAATTGGTCCGTGATGTGCGTATTGCGCAAATCTATGAAGGCACCAACGGTATTCAAGCGTTGGATTTAGTGGGGCGTAAAATCATTGCCAATCGTGGCGAGTCTTTAACCGCCTTTACTCAGCAGATTCGTGAGCAGGTTAACCAGCCCGAGACTTTATACCGCACAGAAGTGCTATCGGCAGTCGCTCGTTTAGAAAGCGTCAGCCAATGGCTGCTCGAAAAAGCGGCCAACAACAAGAACGAAGTGGGCGCCGCCTCAGTTGAATACCTGCACCTGTTTGGCTATGTGGCTTACGCGTGGATGTGGTCGCGGATGGCCACCGCAGCGCAAAAAAACCATGCACAAGAACCGGAGTTTTATAGCGCCAAACTGGCCACTGCTGATTTTTATTTCAGTCGTATGTTGCCACGCACGCTCAGCCTTGAAGCCAGCATTAAAGCCGGTAGTCAACCTTTGTATGGGTTAGCCGCAGAACAGTTTTAAAATAGGTTAGTCAGCCCTGCAGCATCAGCGTTGCAAGGCTGGCCACATGCTAAAGATCAGGAGCACAACAATAATGAGAACCTTAACCACCCTGCAAGGCAACAGTCAAAAGCTCGATGGCGGCGCGATGTTTGGCAATGCCCCCAAAGCCCTGTGGCAGCGCTGGATGCAGCCCGATGAGCTCAATCGTATTAATTTGGGTTGCCGTGCCTTATTAGTACAAGAAGATGGGCGCAATATTTTAATTGAAACGGGTATCGGTGCGTTTTTCTCACCGCAAATGAAAGAGCGTTTTGGCGTGCAAGAAAGCCATCACGTGCTACTCGACAGCCTTGCTGCGCAGGGTTTAACCCATGAAGATATTGATATTGTGCTGCTCACGCACTTGCACTTTGACCACGCTGGCGGCTTACTGTCTGCTTGGCAGGAAGGACAACCAGCAGAACTGCTGTTTCCCAACGCACAATACCTGACCGGCCAAGGCCAATGGCAGCGTGCCAATAACCCCCACGCCCGCGACCGTGCATCCTATATCCCTGAACTACTGGCCCTACTCAAAGACTGCGGCCGCTTACATTTGGTGGACGATGACAGCCCCAGCCACCCACTGCTGGGCGATGGTTGGCGTTTGCATTGGAGCCATGGCCATACACCAGGGCAAATGCTGCCAGAAGTCGCCATGCCAGACGGCCCTGTAGTGTTCCCCGGTGATTTAGTGCCCGGCGCACCTTGGGTGCATCTACCAATCACCATGGGTTACGACCGTTTCCCCGAAGGTTTGATCGAAGAAAAACAAGCACTGCTCGATGACTTGCAGGCGCGCAACGGACGTTTAGTTTTCACCCACGATCCAGCTGTGGCAATCGGCACAGTCATGCGTGACAGTAAGGGGCGTTTTAGTATCGACAATGCCCAATCTGCTGCGCAGCAACTGGCCCGCTAAGTTAGACAAATCAATCAAGCTGGGGAGCCGTAGCACAGGCTACCCAGTCTTTGCGCCACAACAGCAACTAAATATCTCTCAGCCCATATTGGTAACCGCGGCGAAACTGCTAAACTGCGCTGCATGATACGAATCTCAGAACTTACCTTACAACGTGGTCCACTACGCTTACTGGAAAATGCAGAATTAACCCTGCACCCAGGGCATAAAGTCGGCTTAATTGGTGCCAATGGCGCCGGCAAATCCAGTCTCTTCGCCTTGCTGCGCGGCAAGCTGCATCCTGATGCAGGCGATTGTGCATTGCCGGCCAACTGGCGCATTGCCCATATGCGCCAAGAAATCGATGCGCCCAATCAGAGCGCAATTGATTATGTTTTGGATGGTGACACGCACTTACGCGCCATTCAACAACAGTTAGCCAAGGCTGAAGAGTTGCACGATGGCGCCGAGCTTGGTCGTTTACACGCCGAACTGGACAGCGCTGACGCCTATACTGCCGATGCCCGTGCACGTAAATTACTGGCCGGCTTAGGCTTTCTCGAAGAACAGATGGAAAACCAGGTCAATAGTTTTTCTGGTGGTTGGCGCATGCGCTTAAATCTGGCACAAGCATTAATGTGCCCATCGGATTTATTGCTACTCGATGAGCCAACCAACCACTTAGACCTCGACGCCATTCTCTGGCTCGAAGGCTGGCTGCAAAGTTACCCCGGCACTTTATTGTTGATTTCTCACGACCGTGATTTCCTCGACGCGGTGGTCGGCCATATTGTCCACGTCGATCAGCAAAAACTGACCTTGTATCGCGGCGGTTACACAGCCTTTGAACGCGCTCGAGCTGAACGCATCATGCAGCAGCAACAAGCCTTCGAAAAACAACAAGCGCAACGTGCGCATATGGAAGACTTTATCCGCCGCTTTAAAGCCAAAGCCAGTAAAGCTAAGCAAGCACAAAGCCGCGTTAAAGCCTTGGAGCGCATGGAAGAATTATCCGCTGCGCACTTTGATTCGCCCTTTAATTTTGTGTTTCGCGAAGCCGACAAAGTCTCCAGTCCGCTGCTCGATCTGGATCAGGCCACGCTGGGTTATAGCACTGAGCAAGCTATTTTAAGCAAGGTGAAACTGCAACTGGTGCCCGGTGCGCGCATTGCGTTACTCGGCCCCAATGGAGCCGGTAAATCAACCCTGATCAAAAGCATCATGAACGATTTACCACTGCTAGCGGGCAAGTTGACCTGCGGTGAAAACCTAGTGATTGGCTATTTTGCTCAGCATCAGCTGGATTCGCTCGACCCCAAAGCCAGCCCTTTACTGCACGTACAGCGCATTGCACCGACTGAGCGCGAACAAGTCTTACGCGACTTTTTAGGGGGTTTTGATTTCCGCGGTAAACGTTGCGACGAGCCGGTGGTGAATTTCTCTGGCGGTGAAAAGGCGCGCTTAGCCTTAGCACTGATTGCCTGGGGCAAACCCAATCTATTACTACTCGATGAGCCGACCAACCATCTTGATTTAGAAATGCGTCAAGCCTTGAGCATGGCGCTGCAAGACTTCTCCGGCGCACTGTTGCTGGTATCCCACGACCGCCATTTAATTAAAAGCACAGTTGACGATCTGTATCTAGTGGCCGAAGGCCGCGTACAAGAATTCGAAGGCGACCTTGAGGATTACAGCAAATGGCTCAGCGACTACCGCTTGCGCCAGCTGCAACCGAGCATCAGTAGCAACGAAGTCAGTGCCGATAAAACCGATAAGCGTGCCCAACGGCAAGCGGCAGCGGCATTGCGCCAGCAGTTGGCGCCCTTGCGCAAACAGACTGATCAACTAGAAAAACAATTGGATACGCTGCACAAAAAGCTAACGGCTTTAGAAACTGTTTTAGCGGATAACAGTCTCTATGAACAGGCACAAAAAGAGCAACTCAAGCAGCACCTGAGCACACAAAGTGAACTGCTGCAACAACAAGCACAGCTAGAAGAAACTTGGCTTAACAGCCTAGAAGAATTGGAAGCATTGCAAAGTAAACTTGAGGCTAATCTATGAAACAGTGGTTTGAGCAGTGGGCAGTAGACTGGTTTAGCATACTGATTCCTGGCGCACAAATTCTCATCATCGCATTGGCGGCATGGCTGTTACAGCGCTTACTGGCACGTGGTTTAACCAGCCTTGCCGGACGCTACAACATGCCGCCCAGTATGCTTTTACCATTACGCGGTGCCATTCGCTGGCTGGTGATTGGTAGCGCCTTTATGCTGATTTTAGAGCGTTTTGGCGTATCCGCTAGTGTGCTGTGGACCGCACTCACTGGTTTTGTCGCCGTTGCAGCAGTTGCCTTCTTTGCGGTTTGGAGCGTGCT
>RRZT010592782.1_pt1 | contig 11717 bp, 5 predicted proteins | sample 2165551 | NCBI WGS metagenome assembly RRZT01 (sample SAMN10456910, study PRJNA506462) | wastewater metagenome | biome: wastewater; feature: sludge; material: wastewater sludge; isolation source: wastewater sludge with Escherichia coli K12::gfp cells carrying plasmid... | place: USA: Moscow, Idaho ... | reverse complement strand
GGGCGTAAAACTAACCGGTACATCCTTTGTTCCCGAAGTTCCTTTAATCTTATTTGCTAAAACAATTTTCACTGAAATATTTCCGGTAAGGTTGGCTGCTATTTCAGGTTTCGACTCTTTTCCGTTTACCAGAAACTGTTTAATTTCGTTGCCAAAACCTTCCATATCAATGTGTAATACTGCATTGCGGTAACGAAAGTTTGTCAGTGTACGTTTCCCTTTCAGTGCTTCGGGTACAAAAGGACGAAACTCCATCTTATCGGGTTGAAGCCCGATGCCAAACAACAGGCGGTGAACCAGCGCCAGATTGCCCGATAAACTCCAGAGCATAACACTTGAATTTACCTGTGTTCCGGCAAAATCGCCCGTTTCGGCCACATAGTTTTCCTTGTTGGTAAGGAACATGGCTGATGCACGGTAAATGGCAGCTACCTGAGCCATCACAGCCTGTTCATTACCTGCCTTTGCCGCTGCCAATGCCCAATACGACTGTACAAATGGCCAGATGCCGTTGTTGTGGTAAGGCGGAATACCCGGTATTTGAGGATAAATACAACTCACGCCAAAAGGAGTTATCGGAAAATCAGCAACCGTTTTGGCGGCTTGTTCGTTCGTACTTATATCAAAGAGTATTGTAAGCGCCTCGCCAAGCGTTTCGGCACGCGGCGAAAGCAACATGTGCGAGCGTCCGTACAAATACTGTCCGTGATAATTCTTTTCGTTTATCCATAAATGCTTTTGAATCCCATTTTTAATGGTTTCGGCCTGATTCCTGAATTTCTCAGCGTTTGCATTGTCGTTCAGTATCGTAGCCATTTCGGCTGCAATTACATTCGCCCTGTAATGGGCTGCATTGGTGCCCAAATTCATCGACTGATATATATCCGACGGTTGCATCCAGTGCGGATAAGTCTGCTCGCGCCAGTCGAGAAACGACGACTCGCCACGCATCAGACCCGTTTCAGGGTCAAAAGCATTCAGCATATCGTCGGCTATAGTGTTTTTAATTACTTTGTATGCATAATTGAGCCAGTTGGTTTCTCCCGTTGCTTTGTACACTTCCCAGGCTGCCACAGCCCATATTATTCGGTCGGTCGATACCGGATAAGCGCCCCCGGTACCCGTATCTTGCACAATACGGTTGTTTTTTACCTTACGCATCAAGCTGTATTGAGCCACTTTGGGTTGCATATAGGCCATCGACAGTAGTATACTATAACTGATATCACGCGTCCACACACCAGCCCACTCCTTGCCTGTACGAAACGTACTGTCGGCTTCAATAGCCATCAGCATTTCCTCGAGCGAGAGATTATAAACAGCATCGCTCAACACATAATCCGAACTGTAACCCGGCAATTCCGAAATATCCTTGCTAAGTTTCCAGCGTTGAGTCAGTTTTTTTTCGTTCGTATGCGAATTCATCAGCAATGTTATTTCGTAAATACCATCGCCATCATCATCCTTTAATTGCATATCGGCCCGCGTGTACAAATTACTAAAATCCCAACTCAGCGGAGCTCCGCTACCAGCTATGTAAAGCGCTTTAAAATCGGTTTTGGTAAGCACATCGCCATTGTAAAGCGTATAAAAACCATCTTTGGCGAAGGCCTCAAAAATCTTTCGCATATCCACTTTAATATGCCAGGGAGTATTCCGGGCTAAGTTGTCATAAGTCTCATCGTCCGATTTTTGCTGTAGTTGTTGCCCAAACACAATGGTTGTTTCCACCAGTCCGTTCACCGGTTTTAGCGTGAGCACATGGTTTTTACCAAAAGGCAGTTCGTTATCGTGCGAATTGATACTGAGTTTAAATTCCACCGTAGGACTGTACTTCTGAAACTCCGCACTGCTATAGCCCGACGACATTTCGTACGGACTCAGCGCGCGCGCCACAAAACTATCCTGCACCACCCGGTCAGGATACACCGAAAAAGCATCCGACACGTATACCGTCCTATTGTTCGGGTTACAGGCACAAAGTGCCATCAAAAGTGCTAATAGCACCGAAAATGCAATCGTTTTCATACTCAAATTAGAAGTTTGCAGTCAGCAGTTTACTTTAAATCAAAACTTTATAAACTAAAAATCATTTGGGCGCCCCCTTCGGGCCGGGCTTTACGCTCTTGTACCGTCCGCTATGCGTCCGGCACGCCGCTGCAATCCCTGGCGCTCAGTGCAATTATACGTCTTTCACTCGCACAATATCCAATTGATATTCAAATCCATCCGGTATTATACTTACACTGTTGTCTCGTTCACCCATAGCTTTCACACATGGATATTGATATCTCGACCCTGCCGGGCTTATTCCTTCATTACTTTTGCCACAACCCGTCGGCCCGGCATGCTGATTTCCACCAGATACACTCCGGAACTCAAAGCGCTAAGGTCCGTTTGCGAAATATTGTTTTCGGTACGTAATAACTGCCCCTGCAAGGTATAAACTGCTACTTTATTTACACTATTCGGCGTATTTACATACAATCTGCCCGACGTAACTGTAGGAAAAACGATTGATTCATTGCGCACTGCAGTATTTTCAACACCCGAAGGGAAATTTACAACCCTATCCGTGTAAATAAGCAAATCACCCGTTTGCATTGTAACACTCATCGCTGTGTTCGTCACATTCAGCTCTTCGCCTGTAAGCACATTGTACCATTTTCCCGTTTTGCTAAAATTCGGGTAAGCAGTAACAGCAGCTGTTGTAAAATTTCCCAGCACCACCATATTCAAATCAGAGTGTGCAAGAGCAATACGGCGGGCCGCACTCCAATCGGCTGCCGTAACCTGAGTGCTAAACGTACCTTGTGTAAACGCCGATGGATACAATTTGCGTAACGAAATTATTTTGGCAGCCGCATCGGCAGCCGCTTTGCGGTGCGACAGGTTAAGCCAGCCCCACGCTGATGGCTTTTCGTTGGTACGTCCACCATTCGAGTTGATGGAATAATCGTAGCCCATTTCGCCAAATTGCCAAACCATTTTAGGGCCCGGTAGCAGCGTGGTAAAGGCGATATTTAAGGGTACGCGTTTAATACGTGCTATGGAATCGGTGGCAATAAACGAAGCTCCGTACGTTTTTGCTTTAAAAAAGTTTCGTTCCTCATCATGACTTTCGGCATAGCCTACCCATTGGCGGGGACTTGCAACCATACCGCTAAACTCACTACTTGTTTGAAAACCCATTGCAGCCTGACTGTAAGCATTGTTCACATTTCGCCACAAGTACATGCCTTTATTGGCCAGCGCAGTTTCCTCGGTGGATGAACAAAAATGCTCCAGAATAAACATCACATCCGGTTTTACTGCTTTGGCAGCGTTGTAATATTCTGTGAGTATATCAATGCGGCTTTGGTCGTAGTTCGAAGCTGTGGATTCAGTGCTCGTAGTCTGAGTCAGCCCTTTGGTTAAGTCCATCCGGTAACCATCTACCTTGTACTCGGTAAGCCAAAATTGCAATACCCGTTTAAAATGTTCACGTGTTGCAGTGTAGCTATGATTAAAATCGTTGTAAACACTGTAAGGGTGAGGTGCAATAGCATTCATCCAGGGGTTGTTGGCAGCAGGTCGATTGTTTGTGGAATCCCAGAATAAGCCTGCAAATGCACTAAGCCCTGATGCATGATTGAAAACCATATCGAGTATCACAGCAATGTTCCGCTTGTGACATTCGTCAATAAACTTACGTAACATATCGGCAGGGCCATAAGCCTTGTCCACCGCAAAAAAATGATTCGGGTTATACCCCCAGCTATTATTACCATCAAATTCCTGTACAGGCATCAATTCAATGGCTGTTATGCCCAGGTTCTTCAGATAATCAAGTTTGGCAATAGCAGCCGCATATGATTTTTCGGTCGTAAAATCGCGCAGAAGCAATTCATAAATAACCATATTTTCGTACGAAGCGGGCGTAAACGAGTTCACCTCCCAGCTGTAAGCCGACCTGTTAGTTTGAAAAGTGGCCACAACGCCATCGGTTTTACCTGTCGGATAGGCAGGTAAATCAGGATATATCGTGTAATTCTGATTGATATAAGGGTCGTTCCAGGGGTCGAGTAATAATTCGGTATAAGGGTCGCTGATTTTAATCGCGCCATCCACCAGGTATTGATAACGATATAGCTGGCCTGGCGTTAAGCCACTGAGTGTTATCCACCAATATTCACCGTCTTTTTTAAGTTGATAGGCATTCAACTGCATCCAGTTATTTACATCGCCCAGCAAAAACACATTCGATTTGTCAGGTGCATGCAACACAAGCGTTACTGTTGAATTATCTACATAATTAATTCCCTCTTTTACACCGGCAGGTCGGGCCTGACTAATAACAGGTTGTGGCACAAACACATAGACTGTATCAAAAACAACCGCTCCTGAGGCAACTGCTGTGCCGATTACGGTATAATCGCCGGCCGCACTAAAAGTGTGTGTGGCAGTAAGCGTAGTTGAATCGGTGGTCGACGATTTAATTACCGAGCCATTTACTTCTATTTTCAACTGCGAATTGACCGAAGCTGCTATTTTAAAAACCTGCGTACTTCCAACAGCCAGTGTCAGGTTGGAAGCAGGTTTCTGAAACGACATATTTAGCCCTGACTGATAAACATTTACGATAATATCACCTCCTGTAGCTGTTTTACCCGTTTTACTTCCATCAGCATTCCGAAATACAAATGCCAGCTTTGTAACTGTTTGATTAGATGGTACTCCAAAAAAGCTAAGAATATCGGGCGAAATACTCATTTTCCAGATATTGTTTCCAATATAGGTAAGTGTATTTTTAGCAATATTAGCCTGAGCTGAATTTGTTCCATTTGGCCATGGCGTAACCACGTATTTCCAGTCGCTCGACGATGTACTTGCCGATGTAATTACACCCATGTGTGCATATACACCACTTGTAAGGCCTTTCAGACCGGCCGAACCGGCCGCAGCATCAAAGGTGATATCAATGGACATGCCCGACTGTGTTATAAACACCGGGAGAGTGGAAACCTGCGCAAAGGCAAGCGAAATATTAAATGCCAGAATCAGCAGTAAATAGTATCGTTTCATTTTAGAAATATTTAATATTAGTCTTTTATTAGCTCCAGAATCAAAGCCGTTTGAGCCGGAATTGTCAGGTTTTCAGTGAGTTTATAGTTTTGCCAGTTAAGCGGGTCTACACCTGAACTGTAGCCGTGTAGCATTTGGCTGTATCGTTTCAAAGCCATGGTTTGAGCATGTTCGTTATTATTCATTACCACCATAAGCCGTTCAGTATCATTGTACCTGAAATACACATATACATCATTTTCGGGTACATAGTGCAGAAGTTTTCCGGCATGAACCACTGTTTTATTTTGTCGCCAGTGTAATAGTTTCGCCAGAAAGTCAAAATATTGCTTTTGTTCCGAAGTACGTTCTGAAGCTAAAAACGCATTCTGAGCATCGCCTTTCCATCCACCCGGAAAATCGCGACGAATATCGCCATCGCCCACATTTTTGTCGCCTGTCATTCCTATTTCGGTTCCATAATATATTTGCGGAATTCCTCTTGTTGTCATTAAAAATGTCATCAGCATTTTGAATTTTGCCACATTGCCATCGTACATTTTATGGAGTCGCTGCGTATCATGATTTTCTACAAAAACAAATAAATTATCAGTATCAGCATATACATAATCGTTGGCAATACAGCTATACAAACGATTCATTCCCAAATCTTCCCACGGCTTCCCGTGCTCGTTAAAGCAGGTTGAAAGTGCCTTTTGAAGAATGAAATCCATTACTGAAGGCATTTGTGAGTTGTAGTTGAGTGGATTAACCGCATTTTTTTGCCAAAGAGCTATGTCCGACGGGCTATACAACCAGGTTTCGCCTACAATATTAAAGTTCGGATATTCATCCATAATTGCTTTTGCCCAACGAGCCATTCCATCTTTATCATTGTAGGGATATGTATCCATACGTATGCCATCAAGGTCAGCATACTCAACCCACCAAATAGAATTCTGGGTATACCAGGTAAGGAAATACGGATTCTGTTGATTCATATCCGGCATGGTTTTGTCGAACCATCCATCCAGATATGTTTTTTTATCGATTTCGGAAGCGTGAGTATCCTTCATTGTCCAGGCTTTGTGATTGGTATAAGTCATTTCGGGCCATTGATGAATCCAGTCAGCGAAAGGCAAATCTTTCATCCACCAGGCATCAATGCCACCATGGTTCGATACCATATCCATAATTACTTTCAATCCCTTCTGATGTGCATCCGAAACCATTGCCACATATTCATCGTTGGTACCAAACCGTGGATCGATTTTATAAATATCGCTGATGGCATAACCATGGTAACTGTAGCGTGGGAAATTATTTTCAAGCACTGGTGTAGTCCAGATGGCCGTTACACCCAGTTCCTTTATATAATCCAGATTATTGCGAATACCCTGTATGTCGCCGCCATGCCTGCCATAATCTATTGCACGGTTGGCTTTTTCGGGCATTTCAGGTATGTTGTCGTTACCGGGATTTCCATTGGCAAAGCGGTCGGGCATTAACAAATATACTACGTCGCTGCTGTTAAATCCTTGACGTGATGCCGAGTTTTTAGCCCGCTGTTTTAGTTCGTAACGAAAACGAATGTTAGCAGCATTTTTCTTTGATAGCAATATCTCCACAAAACCGGATTTAGCTTTTTTGTTATCTATTTGTAAGGTTACAAATAAATAATTAGCACTTTCGGCATTTTCAGTTTTTACAACTTTCACACCCGGATAGTTTACAGTGGCATTATAATCTTTAATATTATCGGCATATATAAGTAGTTGCATCTGTGGATTTTTCATTCCTACCCACCAAAAAGCAGGCTCCACGCGCTTGATTCCGGCCATTAGGCTAAAGCTGAGCAAGAGCAAAATTGCAAGGACTGACTTTCTCATTATCGATGAAATTTAGTTGAAAAAGGGTTAGAAAAAGAAAATAGTTGAGGGTAAAACCCTACCCGCAACTATTTCCGACCAAACAACACATGGAATTAATGTTTGATAAAATAATAACTTTTATCAAGTTCATTAAAAATAATAGTATATGTACCTGCGGTATACATCAGATTATCGCCACCCTGTACACCAAAGCCATAAGGTAATGATGCACCACCCCAGTTTACATCCCAGTTTCCATTTGCACGTATTTTTACACCCTGAGTAGCGTCGCCGGCAAATGTGTATGTTTTATACCAGATAGTACTATTGGTCGATGCTGCTTTTGTAAATACTTCGTCAGCACCCCAACCATTAATATCTCCGATTAATCCGATAAGTGAATAATTTGCAAGCGTTGGTGCTGAAACAGCAGTCATTTCAAGTGTATTTTTAACCGAGTTAAGCGTAATAGTGTACCAGCCATCAGCAGCCACTTTAATATCGGATGAACCACCATCGTTATACACAAAATTACCTCCTGATATTCCCCACTGTATATTCCAGTTGCCTAAATCTCGGATTATCTTAAATCCTTTCGACGATTCAAAATAACCTGTATAGGTAAAAGTACCATCACCATCTTTGTTATAAGCATTTCCGGTAACGATATTCAGCGGATAAAGCGACACACCCAAACCGGCTACTGAATTATTCCAACTACCATCGCCAATAGCTCCACCAATAAGGTACCACAAACGTGGAGTATTTACTGTATAAGGTTTCAACAATGAGTAAGGAGTAACCGACACAGTGGCTGTAGTAGCTCCTGTTCCGCTGTATGAATTCTTTGTAAGTGTTGTTCCTCCATTTTTTACCGTTGCCACAAGGCGGGTATACAATGTGGTAGCCGCAGTGCTATTCATACTGTCAATTATCAGATTAAGATCGGCATTTTGGATCTTCACTTTTGCACCAGCCACTAAAGCTTTGTTTACAGGGCGATTATACGTTTCACTAAACTTATTATCCTTTGATATCTGCAAAATATAGCTCACCGTGCTACCTTCGGTTAGAGGCAATGCTGTGGCGATATTCAACAGTTCAGTTGAATCGTTGGCAGCTGCTTCGGTTAAGGTAACAGTGGCATTTACTGTTGTAGCCACAAAAGAGGTATCGGTAAGTGCCACCTGATCGTACGAACCGGGTTCAGCAACAAACTGGTTGGCATATGGATCTTCGCACGAAAACAGCATAGTACCCGTTAATGCCAATGCTACTATATATATTCCTGATCTTTTCATTTTATAACTTTTTTAAAGGTTGAGTATAAACCGATTGTTATATTCAATCGGTTTATACGATTAGTAATTTAATTATTGAATAAAATAATAGCTTCCGTCAATGTCGTTAAATATTATAGTGTATATACCTTTCTTATAAGGGATATTAGCTCCATTATTTACTCCTACACCTGCCGGAAATTTACCAAATCCCCAGTTCGTATCCCAACCACCATTGGCACGGAATTTACAACCTCCATCGCTGGCAGCATTGGCAGTAAATTCATGTTTTACATACCATATATGGCTCTGTGTATTTGTATTAGGTGTCAGAGCCAAATCGGATGCCCATCCGTTAAATTCACCAATTAAGCCAATTAAAGTATAGTCCTTAGTAGGTGCTGTAGCCGCAGTAATTGTCAGTTTATTGTCGATAGAATTCAGTGTGAGTGTATAATAACCACTGGTTGGAACGGTTATATTTCCACCCGTACCATAAGTTGGCGTTCCGTCAGTCATACCCCACTGTGGCGACCATGAACCAATATCCCGAATTAATTTGAAGCCAGAAGCTGCATCGAAATAACCAGTATATGTAAAGGTACCATCGCCTGATGCTGCATCGTAGGCATTACCAGCCACTACACCTAAAGGAATAAGACTGCTTCCCAGACCTGCTGTATTATTATCCCAAACATTACCAAGTCCAATTATATACCACGGACGTAAAGTTACTTCGTAATAAGGAGCAAGTGGTTCGATATATGGTTTCACTTTTAATGTAATCACATTCGAAAACAAAGGTTTTACAATGGTATCATTATCCACCGGATTGTTTACAGCATCGCTAATAAAGGCTTTGAGGCGTACATAAACAGTGAGCGATGGCAGTGGTTCACTAAAACTTCCTCCATTCAGAGCAATAAGAGCTTTGTTTACTTCTTTGGTATTAACCGCCACTTTTTCGCCATTAATAGTTGTTGCCAGTTCTTTGTATGTTCCGGCAGCAAATGTGCTGCTTAGCGATACCTGAGTAGCGTATGTAACCGCAGCTGTAAAACCATATTCAGGTTGTACGCAGGTTAAGGAATCCATATTGAGTGCTGCATTCTCATGTTTCAGTTCATAGGTCCAGTTACTAAACTGTGGTTGGTTTAGCTGAAAAATCAGCGTTCCATCCAGCGCTTTGGTATTTATAACCGGATCTATTGCTTCTTCGCAGCTGAATAAACTCACTGCAACCAAAGCCATCCAAAAATATATTCTGATGTTTTTCATAAATATCGTTTTATAATAATTTCGATTTAAATATCAATAAAATTAGTAACCAGGGTTTTGAACCAAATTTGGATTAACCGATAAATCGGAAACCGGAATAGGGAACAAATTGTAATCGGTGCTGAATGCAGAGCCGGCAGCTGAGCCACCTTTCCAATCCCAGGTATAACTGTTGCTACCTCCGTAGTAGCCAAAGCGGATTAAATCCATACGACGGCGACCTTCAAAGTAGAATTCACGCGCCCATTCATCCGCTAATAATGATAAAGATATGTTGGTGCTGGTAATTTTAGGACTTACCACATGAGCACGGGTTTGAAGTGCATTTACAGCGTCGAAAGCAGATAAACCTCCTTTGGCAGCCCCACCGCGTAGTACTGCTTCGGCATAAGTTAGATTGGCTTCGGCAGCACGGAACAATGGCACGTCAGTATCCACAAATTGAGAACTTTTGGTTGATGCACCATCAGCACGTTTGTTACTCCATTTGCGAACTGATAAGCCTTGTTTAAACTGAGTGTACGATGCAATTGTAATCGGGTCAACTCCTTTGCTCTCAGAGGTGTTCCATCCCCAGAACAAAGCTCTGTCGTCGCCGGCTTTAGTAATTAAAGTTGTAGCATCCTGTCCGTTTAAGTCGTCGTTCGAAACTCCATTAGGAAAGAATTTTTTGGTAAGTGTAGCACGTGCACGGTTACCGCTCCAGCCTTCGGATGTGCCATATGCAGGCATACCACTTGTTTGAGTTGATGCAATAAGGTACAATGCATTACCCCAGCTTTTGGTATAAGTACCATCGCAGGCAATTGGTAAAATAATTTCGTTCGGAGCTTTGTTAACCGATGAATTATCCACAGTTCCGGCATTGTCGCCCATAAAAAGATGTGTATAATCCGGAGCTAAAGTGTAACCCGACTGCATTACCTGATACGCATAATCAGCAGCTTCGTTCCATTTAGCTGTACCAGTATAAACTTCGGCATTAAGATACATACGTGCAAGGAGCATTTTAGCAGCTACTTCGTCGGCTCGATAATAAGGTGCTTGCTTAGCTGCGTACATATCAGGCAAAGCTGTTTTAAGTTCACTTTCTATCCATACAAACAAATCGGCACGATCAATCTGACGTGGAGGAGTAGTTGAAACTACTTCGGCAAATGGCACATTTCCAAACATGTCCATCAGAAAGAAATAATTCAATGCACGCATAAAACGCACTTCAGCTCTTTGCTTTACAATTTTATCATCGGTTGCGCCATCTGTTTCGGTCAGAAAAAGATTGCACATAGAGATGCCAAAGTAAAAACGGGCATATAAACCTTCAACCATGTCGTGCGACGATGTCCACTTATTAAAGTTGAGTTCCGGCACACCGGGGTCGCCCCAGGAGCAAATGGCCTCATCGGTTGATAATTCGTTCAAATTCCAAATCAGTCGGATAAACGATGAGGTACCTTCGTCAATATTGGCAAGGTCGCCACTTCCAGAAGGACCTTCTTGACCGGTTAGAGCCAGATTGGCATAGATTTTTACGAACACACTATCGGCATTAAACACCTGCTGCGTTGATGGGTCGATAGGCGTCACATTCAGGTCGTCGACACAGGATGTAATGCTCAAAGTACTAAGCATTAACATTATTCCGGCTATATATTTTACTATCTTGTTCATAATAATTATTTTTTCAATGAATTAAAAATTAAGGGTTAAACCAACCACAGTCTGGAATGGACGTGGATAAATACTCTTATCAATTCCCCCCGACATTTCAGGATCAAGTCCTTTGTATTTGGTAAATGTGGCCACGTTTTGAGCTGTAGCTGATACACGACCGTTTACTTTTAATCCGGCTATGTGTTTAAAACTATAACCCAATGTAATGTTGTCCAAACGAAGGAAAGAGGCATTTTGTACATAATAATCGGAGAAATACCAATTCGTCTTACCAGTAAAATTGGTTTCCAGCGCCGATTTAGCAACATTTGACAAGAAACCTGAAGTTGAATATACACCACCTATGCCTATATTCGCTTTTGATGCAGCCACATCGTTGAATACATAATTACCCATGTTGGCATGCATTGAAAAACCTAAGTCAAGATTTTTGTATACAAACTTTGAGGTGAAGCCCATAGTTACATCCGGAGCAGCATGGTGATACATATAACGGTCGTCGTCGTTTATATTTCCATCGCCATTGCGATCGACATATAGCCCTTCGATAGGTTTATTGTTGCTATCGTAT
>RRZT010192909.1_pt1 | contig 11717 bp, 9 predicted proteins | sample 2165551 | NCBI WGS metagenome assembly RRZT01 (sample SAMN10456910, study PRJNA506462) | wastewater metagenome | biome: wastewater; feature: sludge; material: wastewater sludge; isolation source: wastewater sludge with Escherichia coli K12::gfp cells carrying plasmid... | place: USA: Moscow, Idaho ... | reverse complement strand
TTTGAAGAGCTATTCGATGAGCTGAGCCGCAAGGCAGTCGAGCGTCCCGAGGGTTCGGGAACGGTGGATGAGCTGGATGCCGGCATCCATGCGATCGGCAAGAAAATTGTGGAAGAGGCCGGCGAGGTCTGGATCGCCGCGGAGTACGAGAGCGATGAGTCGCTGGCCGAGGAGGCCTCCCAGCTTCTCTACCATGTACAGGTCATGCTCATTGCCCGTGGTCTCACCCTTCGCGACGTCTACCGCTACCTCTAGGATTCTCATGCTTCGCATTGCCGTACCCAACAAGGGTTCTCTCTCCGATCCCGCCTGCCAGATGCTGGTTGAGGCCGGATACCGCCAGCGCCGCGGCGGCCGGGAACTCGTCCTGACCGACGAGGTCAACAACGTCGAGTTCTTCTTCCTGCGTCCGCGTGACGTTGCCGTCTACGTCGGCTCCGGAACCGTGGATGTCGGCATCACGGGCCGCGACCTCTTGCTGGATTCAGGGGCTTCGGCCGTTGAACACCGGGCACTGGGCTTCGCCCGCTCCACCTTCCGTTTCGCCGCGCCCAAGGGCAGCTGCACCGGCCTTCAGGACATTCGCGGCAAGCGCGTCGCCACCGCCTATGACGGTCTGGTTCGCTCCTATCTGGACGATCAGGGAATCGATGCCACGGTTGTCCATCTCGACGGCGCCGTCGAATCCTCGGTTCAGCTCGGAATCGCGGACCTCATCGCGGACGTGGTGGAGACCGGCTCGACTCTGCGCGCGGCAGGCCTGGAGGTCTTCGCCGAGCCGATCCTGCGCTCGGAAGCCGTTCTGATCCGCCGCGACGGCGTGGTGCCCGAGGGTTTGACCACCCTGGACCGCCGCCTCGAAGGCGTTCAGGTGGCGCGCCACTACGTGATGTTCGATTACGACTGCCCGGTCGAACGGCTCGAGGTGGCCGCGAAGCTGACCCCCGGATTGCAGTCACCCACGGTTTCGCCCCTGCACGAGGAAGGCTGGGTTGCCGTCCGCGCCATGGTGATCCAGTCCGAGACCAACCAGGTCATGGACTCCCTCTATGACGTCGGCGCCCGCGGGATCATCGTGACGCCGATCCTGGCCTGCCGGGTGTGATTCATCGCCCTCTGGGCGTGATCTGACGGTTCCGTGGGAACTGGCTGGAGGGCTCCGTGAGGGGCCCTCCATTTTTCGTAGGTTCCTCGGCGCTCTCAGATCAGTTCCGCCGCCGCGTATCCCGCGACGCCCGCGGACAGGAAGGCCAGCGGATCCTCGGTGAGGCCACGCCCCATGGTGCTCAGGCGAACGGGCGAGCCCTTGAGGATCCGGGTGAGCCCCGCGGTCGAGACGTCGCGGCGAAGCAACCGCGGGCACTCGAACAGCTCTTCCAGTTGGGTGGCAAGCACGGCACGAGTCGCTGGCGCGACGAGCCGGGACAACTCGTCGCTGGCGGCGAAATCCGGCACGGGGCATTCGGCGGAGGAGAGCGCCACCCGCGTCAGGGCGGTGCGCGAATGGTGTGACAGACCGAAGTGACGATCCCTCGCGTCGGCGTCGGACATGCGAAGCAGCGCGATGGCGTGACCGCCCAGTGTGTTGACGGCGTTGACCGCCTCACCCACCGCTGTCCCGGAGAATCCCCACGTTGTCCCGGTGCCCAGATTGCCCGGGCCCTGCGAGATGATGGCGACGTCCGCATCCCACACCAGCCGTGCGGCCAACAGCGCGGTGTGAATGTTCACCGTCTCCAGTTCGCCACCGAAGGCCTGACGCGCGGTGATGGTCCCGAGAATGTGTTCGCGTTCCGTGAGTTCGGTGCAGGTGCGCGAGAACCACACGGGAAGGGCGCCGCCGTCGTCCATGATGTAGGCGATGCGCGCCTCGGGCCTGCGCGCGAGGATCGCTGCGACCGCTGCGGGCAGTGCGGAATGCAGATCGGCGACGACGACGGGCATGCCGTCGATGGAATCGGCCTCCGCGAGCAGTTCGTGCCACGGGGATTCCTGCTCGTCCGCGCCCATCGTCATGTACTGAAGTGGGGTGTAGCGGGCCTTGACGATGTGTCCGGGTCCGGGTCCGGGTCCGGGTTCGGGATCCGGGGGAAGCCTGTCCGGAATGGCGGCGATCATGAGGTAGCCGCCGGTGCCGAGCCCGCGCACCGCGGCGGCCGCCGTGAGGACGACCCTGTCGCCAACCGCGGGCCTGCCCACAATTTGGCAGTACGCGAGGGCCCGAGCTTCACTCTGATCTTCCAGGACCACCTGGCATTCCTGCGCCTGGCCCCATGTTCTTCCCAGGGACGTCACGGTCCCGCTGCGCCACATCATCACGGGATCCAGTCTAGGAGATCACGCAATGGGTCGTGGCCCACTGCGGATAACGCAGAACCCATTGGCGCAATCGCGGGCCACTCGCATCTTCCACTATTCTTTGAAAGGTGAGTGAGACAACCGGTCAGTTGGGGGCGCATACGCCCAACGAGCGTCAACTGACTCTTCTGGAACTTGTCGTGAGCGGCCGGGGCGTCAGCAAGTCGGACGTGCGACGGCGGCTTCCGGCATACGGCGGTCGAACCACCGCCGCCTTCGAGCGCCTTTTGGAACGTGACCTGGAGAATTTGCGGCGGGCGGGTTACCCGATCGTCGCCAGTGATTCGCACACCTATCACTACGATCGAGCCGCCGGGCTCAACCCGAACGTCAGCGCGTTGGACATCAGTTTGTTGCGAGCACTTCTGGCGGGAGTGACGGCGCGCGGGCCTCTCTACCTGGCGGCCAACAACGGATTGCACAAGCTGCTGGCGACGTCACCGGCGGCCGCGGGCCAGACTCAATTCCTGCGGGCCAGTATTCCGGCAGGCGAGGAGGCACTCCGGCTGGCGCGAGCACTGCAGTACCGCCAGCGCGTGCGTTTCAGGTATCGAAGCGCAACGGGAATCGGAGTGAGCGAGTACCTTCTCGAGCCCAGCGAGCTCGAGGAGCATTTCGACGTGTATTACGTCAGCGGACCCACCCGGAGACTGAGCGGTCCTCACGGCGAGGGAGGCTGGGAGGAACGCCGGACGTTTCGCACCACGCGCATCGAACGAGGAAGTTTCGCCGTGGTGGGAGCAGCCGAACGGCCGCGACCGGCGCACATGACGGAGTCGGTCTTCACTGCGGACGAAGCCATCGTGGCCATCCGGCCCGGGGCGGCGTTGCCGCTCGCATCACGGGGCCAGGCATGCGAGCCGATGGCCGGTGCTCCGGATGGCTGGGAGTGCCGGCGCCATCATCATGTCGATCGCCAGCGGCTCTTCGAGGACCTGGCGACCTACGGACTCGACGTGCGCCTGCTCGGCGACGAAACGCTGGTGCGCGAGTGGCGGCGGCGCGTCGCCCATCTTGCCGGGGTCGGCCGGAGTGCCGGGAACGCGCCCGGCGGGCAGGCCGCCGTCAATCATCAGGGCGTGGGCGGTTCGCACGAGCGGGAGGTGACGGGATAGTGGCCGGCGTTCAGGACATCGTTCGCACCCATGCCATCCTCACGTTCCTGAGCAGGCAGGCGGGCGGCACCACAACACTTGCCGAGCTCGCAGCGCACTTCGGAACGTCGTGGCGCAACGTTCTGGACCTGCTCTGGGACGCGAACCTCATCGAGATTCCGGGCATGCTTGCGCCCTTCGATCTGGCGCTTCCGGATCGTCCCGAGCAATGGGATGGGAGTGGGGATCCGCCGGGTCCGGGCTCGATCGTGCAGTTGGCGCACTCCGGAGCGGGGCAGGTGCCACAGCTGAGTTTGACTCTCGATGAAGTGATGGTGCTCACCGCCCTCCTGGACAATGTCCTGGAGGTCACTCCTCCGGGTGACTCCCGCACCGCCCTACGGGAGCTGCGCGAATCAATGACGCGGGCGGCCTCCGACGCCGGTTTCGGGCAGGCGCTCTGGAGGGAGCCGGAGTCACCGATTGCTGCGCAATCATTGGAAACGATCATGTCCGGCATCAACGCGGGTCGCATGCTTTCCTTCAGCTACCACCGGGCGGGGCCGGACTTGCTCGAATCCGTTCAGGAGGTGAGTGCCATTCCGGTCTCGATCGCCACCGGAGCATCCCCGGTGCTGCGTGCCGTACGCGACGGCCGTGCCCGAACCTACCGGCTCGACCGCATGGGCCGGGTCACGGCGGGCGAAACCCTTCCCAAGCGGCGCGTCACGGATGCTCGCAAGCTGGTCTTGAAGGAGGAGCGCCGGATGCGGGCCATGGCGAGAGAGGGCAGGGGATCGTGGGTTCCCCAAGGCGAATCGGTCACACTTGACCTGACGCTCGCCGGCAAATGGGTGGGAGAGACCCTTCCCGGAGCAACAGTGCGCGAGGAAGGCGATACGCTGGTTGTGACTCTGAATGTCACGAGCGAGGAGTGGCTCTTCTCGCTGCTTCTGCAACTGGGGGATGCCGTGATCGCCGTGCAACCCGAGAGCGTGGCGGATAGGCTTGCGGAGCGATTTGCTCGGCTACTGAAGGAGACCCTATGAAAGTCCTGATCATCGTGGTGGCGCTCGTGCTTGTCCTTGCCGCGCTCGGGTACTATGCCTTCCTCAGCGGGCGCAGGCTGTGGCGCTCGGTGCGCGAGGCGACGAGCACGGGGGCGAATGCGGGCGCCCGGCTCGCCGAGCCCTTCTCCACGTACCCGCCCCTGCCCGCCGATCTGCCGTTGGCCTCGCCCTTCGTGGAGGAGCGCCGCGTGGCCGCGTGGCAGGACCTGCGGCGGGTGCATCGCACCCGGCGGGCGCTGCGCAACGCACGGCTGAGCCGGGCCACGAACAGATGGCAAGCGATCGACCCCCGGGATGATGCCTTCGCCCACCTTGACCGACGCGCCGCCAGGCAATCCTGGGAACTGCGCCGTCAAGCGCGCAACGCATCCGCCACCTCGGACGCACAACGGTAGGTCATGCGCGATCACGAAACACTTCTCAGCGACTACATCGAGGGCCACCAGGCCGGGGGCATCATCCTCGACCCCTTTCAGATCGATGCCTGCCGGGCTCTGGGAACGGGCAAGGATGTCCTCGTCTCGGCACCCACCGGTTCCGGAAAGACGATCGTTGCCCACTACGCTGTCGAACTGGCTCTGGCCACCTCGAAACGGTGCGTCTACACGGCCCCCATCAAGGCGCTTTCCAATCAGAAGTTCAATGAACTCGCCGCTCGTCTCGGTGAGGACACCGTTGGTCTGCTCACGGGCGATGTCACCATCAATCGGGACGCGGACGTCCTCGTGGTGACCACCGAGGTGCTGCGCAACATGCTTCTGCAGAACTCGCCGGACATCCCGGATGTGGGATACGTGGTGCTCGATGAAGTGCACTATCTGGCCGATCGCGAACGCGGACCCGTCTGGGAGGAAGTGATTCTCTCGCTCCCGCCGCACGTCCGGCTGGTCTCCCTGTCCGCGACTGTGGCCAACACCGGCGAGTTCGTCTCCTGGATGCGCTCCGTGCGCGGGCAGACGGAGCTCGTGGTCAGCACGGTTCGTCCCGTGCCGCTGGAGCAACACGTGGCGGTGGGGCGCAAATTCTACCCGCTCCACGGCCCGGGTGGAGAGCCGTCGTCGATTCTCGTCAACGCCATGAACCAACGGGAGACCATCCCTCAGGAGCGGTCCAAACGCCTCTCGGACGCGGATCGCAGGCGCATCATCACGATGCTGGAGCGGCGCGACATGCTTCCCGCCATCGAGTTCATCTTCTCCCGCAAGGGCTGCGATCTCGCCGCGCTGGCACTGCAACGCCACGACGTCTGGCTCACCTCGCCCGCGGAACAGAAGCAGATCCGCCTCCACGTGGCACAGGTGCGCGAGACCCTCTCGGAGTCCGATCGCCGCGCCGTGCGCTTCGAGAGTGTGGCCAACGGGCTGCTGCGCGGATTCGGCGTGCACCACGCCGGGATTCTCCCGGCCTTGAAGTCCCTCACCGAGAGGCTGATGGAGCTGGGACTGCTGCGCATCGTCTACGCCACGGGAACCCTCGCGCTCGGAATCGACATGCCGGTGCGTTCCGTCGTGGTGGAGGATCTGCGGCGCTGGGATGGTCAAGGCTTCGTGGACCTCACGGCAACCGAATACACCCAGCTCATCGGACGGGCCGGGCGGCGCGGAAAGGACACGGTGGGACACGCCGTCGTCGTCGGTAATCAGGATCTGGACGTGTGGGGGCTCGCCGATCTGGGATCAGGTCGCGTGGAACCGCTGCTCTCGGCCTTCCAGCCGGCCTACAACACGGTGGTCAACCTGCTGGCCGAACGCAGCTACCCGGAAGCGCGCGAGCTGATGGGCGCCAGTTTTGCCCAGTTCCAGCGCAACGCCGACCTCGGAGACCTCGAAGCCAGAGCGCAGCGGGTACGGCGCCGGATTGCCACCGAGGAGGAGCGCCTGAGCTGCGAACACGGCGACGTCGTCGAGTACCTGCGAATGCGCGCGCAATCGGGCCGCGCGGCGAAGTCGGCTCGCAAAGCGGCCAAACGAATCTATCGGCAGCGCATCGCCGAATCCTTCGACGAGGCCGGGACCGGCACGTTGTACGCATACGCACGCGGGGAGGAGCTGGAGTACGGGGTGGTGTTGTCCAGCGACGCCAACCGGCTGCGGATCATTGACTGGTACGGGGATGTCTCGTGGATGCGTGAGGAGGAGCTCTCCTCCGAACTGCGCGAGCTCGATGCCTTCCAGATGCCGCAGGGGCGTTCGATCCGCGACCGTGACACCCGCGAGCAGATCGCCGATCGCATTCTCAACGAGGTGAGCGAGCGCGCCGACCTCGGAATCGATCGCGACCTGCTGGATTCCTGGTCACGATTCGCCGAACCGCGCGATCAGGAGTTCACGGCGCATCCCTGCAACGCGTGCCCGGATCTGGAGCAGCATCTGCGCGACGGCGAGGTGCTCCTCTCGTTGGACAATCGCCTGCGCGAGTTGCGGGTCAAGGCGGACTCCTTCACCGATTCGGTGGGACGGGAGTTCGACCGCACGGCTGAGGTACTGGTGGAGCTGGGAATTCTCCAGCGCGCGGGAGCGGCCGCATCCGAGACCGACGTCGTGCGTCTGGGTGGAGGAGCAACCATCCTGCGTCACCTTCACCTCGAGAATGACCTGTTGCTCTACGAGTCGCTGTCCCAGCTGCAGGAGAACGAGCTCGACGGCCCCGCGATGGCCGGGTGGGCATCGATGTTTCTCGGAGACGACAGGCTGGGCACGCGCCACCCCACATGGGGTGCGCTGGTGAACTTGACGCGACGGACTCACAAGACCGCCGAGTACCTGCATGGCGTCGAGTTCCGGCACGAGATCTCGCGCACCGGAGAGGTGACCCCCGGCTGCGCGGACGTCTTCGCAGCATGGTGCTCGGGTGCAACTCTGGAGGACTGCCTGACCATGACCCGAATGGTCGCGGGAGATTTCATCACAGCGGCACGCCGGGTCATCGATCTGCTCGGGCAGATCATCGTGGCCGGTGAGGGCACATGGATCAGCGAGACCGCGCGGCAGGCCCGGGAGAGGATGCGCCGCAGCGAGTTGCTCTGATCGCCTCGCGGCGAACCGACGGCGGAAGCTGTCGGAAGCTGCGGGTAAGCTTCGAGGGTGACAAAGAAGAACCACGTCCTTCTCGCCAACCTGGTGGCTGTGGCCAGCGGATTGGCGCTCTGTGCAGCCTTCCCACCTCTGGGAATCTGGCCGATGGCCCTCCTCGGCACGGCACTACTGGTGGCAGCTCTTGAAGGGCGAACGTGGTTCGGATCCTTCTGGCTCGGCACGGTGGCGGGCTCTGCCTTCTTCCTTCCACTCTTCGACTGGGCGCGGGTCGCCTCCGGAGTGGTGATCGCCCAAGTGGGCCTCGCGGTGTCCCAAGCGCTGTTCATCGGACTCATGGCCATCGTGTGGCAGGGCTTCATGCGCGGGCGGTTCGGCGGCAACGTGCTGATGCGTGCGTGCGCACTCGGAATCACGTGGGTGGCCTTCGAGCAGTTGCGAGCAACCGTGCCCTTTGGAGGGATGTCGTGGGGAATTCTGGCTTTCAGCCAAGTCGAAAGCCCCCTCATCCGCATGGCGCCCTGGGGTTCCGTCATGCTGGTGGGCTTCGTCGTGGTGGCGCTCGGGGTGGTGCTCGAACGTGCCGTCGTGAATGTGTACCGAGGCAGCGTTGGTCGCGGCATCATTGCCGTGGCCTGTACGGGTGCGATTCTCTTTTCTCCAACGTTCCTGCCACTGGCCGCCGGAGCGGAGCGGCACGTCACGGTGGGATTCGCCCAAGGAATCGTCCCCAGGGAAGGCGAACTACCGCCGGGCGATTCGCAGGCCCTGACCGTGACCGAGAATCTCGGCAAGGCCACGCAGGCGTTGCCCGATGGACTGGACGTGGTCTTCTGGCCGGAGTCCGCTTCTGACCGCGACCCGCGCGAGGACCCAACTGCCCGGGCACTGATCCAGAAGTCCGCGGATTCCCTCGGAATCCCGCTGGTGCTGGGAACCCAGAGATACCCGGGAAACAACCGGTACAACGAGTACGTGGTGTGGCTTCCGGACGGCGAAATCGCCGATTCCTACGCGAAGCAGCATCCCGTTCCCTTCGGAGAGTACATGCCGCATCGCGACTTCTTCCGTCGCTTCACCGAGGCCGTCGATCTGGTCACCATCGACATGCTGGCCGGAAGCGAGCCGGCGATTCTCCATGTCCCACTCGAAACGGGCGATCTGCACGTGGCCACACCCATCTGCTTCGAGGTGGCTGATACCCGTATCGTGTCCGAGGCCGTGAGACACGGCGCGGAGCTGATCGTGGTACCCACCAACAATGCCTCCTTCGGGGACACGGCGGAATCCCGCCAGCAGTTCGACATGACCCGTTTCCGTGCCGTGGAACACGGGCGAACTGCGATTCAAGTCTCCACAGTGGGAGTGTCGGGAATCGTGGAGCCCAACGGCGTGGTGCGTGAGATCACCGAGCCCTGGACTCAGGATGCACGATCCGCGCGCGTCGGGTTGCGCAACGATCTGACCTTCGCGGCGTGGGCATCGGAGTACCTGTGGTGGGGAACATTTGGATTGGGCGGCATTCTTTCAGCGGTAGCATTGAGGCAGTTGTGGCATCATCGCCGCAGGCGCGTGAAAGGCAATCAATGAAGGTCGTCATTGCTGTTCCCACCTACAACGAGATCGAGTCGCTCGCTTCGATCGTGACCCGTGCGCGGGCCGCCGCGACCGAAGCGGACATTCTTGTGGTGGATGACAATTCTCCCGATGGCACGGGCCAGCTCGCCGATGAGCTGGCGAGCGCGGATTCGCACGTTCACGTGTTGCACAGGGCCGGAAAGGAAGGCCTGGGGCGTGCATACATCGCAGCCTTCCTGTGGGCGATGGAACGTGACTACACGCACGTGGTTGAGATGGACGCCGATGGATCGCACCGCCCCGAACAGCTGCCCTTGCTTCTGGAGCGGGCGGCGATGTCCGACCATCCGGATCTCGTCAGCGGCTCGCGTTACGTGCGCGGGGGAGCGATGGAGGGGTGGCCCAAGTCACGTGAGATGCTCTCCCGGGCCGGGAATCTCTATGTCAAGGCGTGCTTGGGGATTCCGGCGAACGATGTCACGGCCGGATTCAGGGTCTATCGCATTGCCATGCTGCAGCGCATGGATCTGAACACCGTCGAATCGAAGGGATACTTCTTCCAGACGGACATGACAGACCGCGTCAATGTGCTTGGTGGCCACATTGTGGAGATGCCCATCAGCTTCGCACAGCGGGAGGCAGGGGAGTCCAAGCTTTCCGGTGCCATCTTTACGGAGTCTTTCCTCAAGGCAACCACCATGGGAGCCAAGCGCCGCGGCGGGCAGATCAGGGAGTTCTCCCAGTCCTTCGTCAATCGACTTCGCCGTTAGGAATTTGCCGATCTCGGGGCCCGATACCTCTCGCGAAACGTTGTTTCGTTATGTCAGACATTATGTCAAAATAGCAGTTCACCTGCGGTGTTGTCATAACGCGTGACCCAGACAGTTGAGGCATCCGATTGAGTACCGGCCCCGTCGGCACGCAGGCTCACCGGCCCACGGGGCTGAACGCGACGGCCGGTGAATCCGAGCACAATCGTCGTCACCGGCCGTCAGGAGCCATGAATCACTTGCGGCGATGCATGCGCAAGCGGCCCGAGCGCAAGAGCTCCAGGCGTTCGTCGAGAAGGATCTTCAGATCATCCTCGGTGCGGCGTTCCATGAGCATGTCCCAATGGGTGCGCGGAGGCTTCACCGGCTTCTTGTCCTCAATGGCCACGGCATTGCGGAGTTTTCCCTCGCGGCCGCACCGGCATTCCCAGCCTGCGGGAGGCTCGGCGTCAACGGCCATGGCCACACCGAATTCGTGGCCTTCGGGGCATTCGTAGATGACCTGCTTGCGATCGACGAACGCGACGCCTTCATCCGATTCGAGAGAGTTGGCGCCGATCTTCATACCGCGCAGTGAGCGTTCAGCCATGCTGAGTCCTTTCGTCGTTCAACCTCATACAGTGTACGAGTGGGTTCGCGATCATCGATTCGAATGAGGTCGGCAGTGGCGACATGGCGCTCATCGGCTCCTGTTGACACTCCACGTCCCATGTTCCCCTTTGTGCCGATAATGTACATTATGTCAAAATAGGCGATGGGTACAACGCGATGCGTGTCGTATCCATTCCCGTTGCACCGAGTCCGTTTCCATTGCCCCGTGGTGCCTCCCCACTCCCCGATACCACTCTTCGATCACCGCTCCTGTCCGAAAGTGCCGCACGCCGGTTGGCCTCCCGCACCGTCTGATCCGCGCCGGTAGGACGACACGCCCAGACCTGACCAACGCCACACCGCGCGTGTTTTCCCATATCAAACGATCACCGTGGCTAGCGGCCCAGTCTTGGGATTCGGTTGCATGTCTTGGGATGTCGTCCCAAGCGCTAGCCTCGAAGCATGAGACTAGGTGTGGATTTTGGAACGACGCGCACAACCGTTGCCCTGGTGGACCGTGGCAACTATCCCTTGGTCGCTTTCCCGGATCAAGAAGGCGATTCCTACGAGTTCATTCCTTCGATCGTTGCGATCGAGGGTCGCGGCGTCGTCTATGGGTTCGAAGCCCTGCGTTTGGCCAATGCCGGTGCGCCGTACCTGCGTTCATTCAAGCGACTTCTTGCTTCTCCGGACGTCAATGCGGAGACGCCGGTGACTCTCGGGGATCGCCAGATTCCGATTCTGGATCTGGTCACCGGCTTCCTTTTCCACGTGGCCGCCAGCATCCGCAAGGCGACTGAATCTCCCAAGGAGATCCTGGAGGTCGTCGTCGGCATTCCGGCGCACGCGCACTCCGCGCAGCGCTTCCTGACCCTCGAAGCGTTCCGCCGCGCCGGTTTCAACGTGATTGCCATGGTCAACGAGCCGTCCGCGGCCGGTTTCGAATACACCCATCGCCACGCCAAGCTGCTCAACTCGCGCCGCACCAAGGTTTTGGTCTACGACTTGGGCGGCGGCACGTTCGATGCATCCCTGGTCGCCGCTGACGGGACGAGCCACGAGGTGCTGATGTCGCGTGGAGACAACAACCTTGGCGGCGATGATTTCGACGAGGTGCTTGCAACGTGCGCCCTTCAGGCCGCCGAGCTCAACCGCGATGAGCTCTCCGAGGCCCAGTGGGCACAGCTCCAGCTCTCGGCACGCCAGGCGAAAGAAGCGCTGTAT
>RRZT012309269.1_pt1 | contig 11719 bp, 9 predicted proteins | sample 2165551 | NCBI WGS metagenome assembly RRZT01 (sample SAMN10456910, study PRJNA506462) | wastewater metagenome | biome: wastewater; feature: sludge; material: wastewater sludge; isolation source: wastewater sludge with Escherichia coli K12::gfp cells carrying plasmid... | place: USA: Moscow, Idaho ... | reverse complement strand
TATTGGCCACCTGAAGTCGGATTACCGCATGGCGAGAAACTATTTGAAAGGCGCACTCGGTGACCACATCAATTTGCTACTGGCCGCTGTTGCCTGGAATTTGAAACAATGGCTACTGGCCATTTTTTGGCTCTTTTCCCCGTGGAGAAAACTGCAGGTTTCACGAATTCTTTGATGAAAAAAATCAAATAACCCCAATTTACCTTTTATGGACGATCACCTTTTGAAGCTGCTGTTCCAAGATAGCAATTGACGGGAATTTTTCAGGGACGACTAAGTAGAGGGAAAGTTACCAAATATTATTGTTAACGATTCACTACCAGGTCAGGATCGCACCACCAAGCATCCGATTCCTTGTCGCGTTAAACTTTGGCATGCGCTACGCGCTTGATCTTCCTGCAATCCCACTAGTCTTGCCCGATACAGTCTGCGGTTACTGATTTCCACTTCAGATACCGCTATTTCGCCTGGTATCCAGCGAGCAACCGCTTGAGCATGCGCACGAGCTCGATCGGGTTCATGATAAGAACCAACTTGCACAGCCCAATCTCCATTCGTCTGCAAAGCAACTTTTTGTGGCTGCACCATTTGTGCACTGGCTACCGGCGGGAAAACATAGTGTTTAACGATAGGCTCAGGCACTTTCTGTTGCTCTGGATATGGCTTCAATGCAGGAGTAGGCGCATTCGCTTTTGCGACCGCTACGTTACTGACGTTTCTGTTATTATTCGCCACTTGGGTTGCATGGCGTCCATGATCAAAACTGCGATCGATCAACTGTGCCATGTGTTGATCGCGGGTAGCGGCGGTGTTCCCTCCCATTACCACTGCAACGACACGACGATTGCCACGTCTGGCAGAAGTAGCCACATTAAATCCGGAAGCGCGGATAAAGCCAGTTTTCAAGCCATCCACACCAGCGGTGTTTCGCACCATGCGATTGTGACTGTTATAGGTAATACCTTTATAACTGAATGATTGCGTAGAAAAATAATGATAATACTTAGGAAAGTCCTTCATCAGCCGGGTTGACAGGACCACCATATCGCGCGCTGTAGTTTTTTGTTCATTATTCGGCAAACCGGAAGCATTGCGGAATGTGGTTGAACGCATACCTAATTTACGCGCCTTATCCGTCATCATACGGCCAAAATTGGTTTCAGTTTTGCCAAGCGCCTCCGCCACTACTGCCGCCACATCGTTGGCCGAACGTACTATCAACGCAGGAATCGCTTCACGCACACTAATACTATCCCCTGCGCGGAGCCCAATATTAGTTTGCGGCATTCTCGCTGCGTGAGTGGATACTGGCATGCGCGTATCCACTGTCATCTTGCGTTGTTCCATTGCTTCAAACAGCATGTAAAGCGTCATCATCTTTGTCAGAGAAGCGGGATAACGACTTGCATCAGCGCTGGATTCATGCAACACCGCACCCGTATCAGCATCGATGACGATAGATGAATAACGAGGATTAGCCAGTGCGGAACCTGACAGAATCAGCAACAACAAAAATACAGTAAAAACATACATCCCTGCAGTGATATCGCGTACCAAAGTCAACATAAAATTACCCTTTTTGAATTGATGACGACCAACATGCAATGATATTTTCTTCCTTATTTGTATTTCTCATTAGTTTTTTCATCATTTCTGTAGTTATATATACAATGGTCTACACTTAAATAGGTAAGAGAAAAATAAATTCAGTTATTTTTCTTAACCTGTTCGTATTGTAAAGCCATTATTTTTTTCTCAAAGTGGACAATAAATAGCATATTTCCCCCTTATCTACAAAGCATTTTAACAACCCAGGTTCAGCTAGACAAAAATAGTCACACGACTACAAGCCTTACTTCCTGTTTTCTGGCGATTCTCGGGAATATCAAAATTTTTAATGATCGCAATTTATCACGCTCTCTCCCGTCTTTTCCAGAAACAAAGAATCCTGCCGCAAACGGCAAAATTTTCCGGCCTTGCCGTTTTATCGATATAAAAAAACAAATAAAAAGGCTCCTCTGCAGTCAACATATAGCTTGCCATAGATTGGCATGATCATTGCTATCATTTTCCGGCAACTCATTATCAATCGATAACGCTAAAACTCAGGAATTTTTATGCAAAATAAATTTGAGAGCTTGGAACTCGGTCAATTCATTCCATTGCATTACCATCATAATATGTTGAACGATAACATCCGAATGAAAGGCTTTAAGGAGGCGATTAATTTGGTAGTCAAACCCGGCGCCAAAGTTCTGGAACTTGGTGGCGGAACTGGCGTGCAATCCTTTTTTGCCGCTCAAAAAGCACAGAAGGTTTTTTGCGTAGAACGCAATCCGGAACTGGTAGATGCTGCTCGTAGCCTTCTTGCGCAAAACACAAACGGAGACAAAGTTGAAGTGATCCAGGCTGATGCGCTGCATTATTTGCCGCCGGAACCTGTCGATGTCGTTATCTGCGAAATGCTGCATACGGGCTTACTACGCGAAAAACAGATGCCTGTGATTGACTCATTTAAAAAGCGTTACTTAGAAAAATTTGGCGGCCCATTGCCTATCTTCGTACCAGAAGCCAGTATTCAGGCTATTCAACCGATAGAACAAAACTTCCATTTTGAAGGTTTCAACGCACCCACGATTTTATTCCAAGATCCCTGTGCAATACAGGAAAGAAGCAAAAGCCTCGCAGACCCTGAAGTATTTCAATTGCTGGCTTATGCTGAACCGTTTGATCAAACTTGCCATTGGGATGGAGAGATCACCCTTGCTGAGAAGGGTCAGTTCAATGCATTACGACTCATTACTAAAAATATACTGGCCATTAATATGCTTACGGGCAGCACCATTGATTGGCATACCCAATACATCATTCTCCCATTACCCAAACCATTTTTGGTATCCGCTGGTGACCAAATTTCTATCCATTTCAGTTATCAAGGCGGGGCTCCCCTGAATGCGTTGTCGGATTCACTGGAAATTAGTTTGGTAAGTAAGCAGACCCCAGTTTCACAATTAGCATTCGAAACTTTAAATTATCCATCAGATTTTCAGTCAACTACTTCCGGCCAATCCGGTGGTTTATAATCAATGGGCACATCGCGCGCGAATAATCCATGAGCCGCAAATGCGGCTCATGGATTATTCGTAGTGTATTAGAACAGGCTTGAGGATTAGATACAGATTGACAACAATTACGACTTTCCAAGGTAACCACAATTGCTATTCAAGTAGTTATGGCATTTTGATAGGGCTTTATTAACACCTCGATACAAGTCAGAAATGATAATGTGCCCCTACCCCAAAATATTCCACATTATTTCTTAGAAACTGCCCACTTGGGGAATTCCCGTTAAAGTATTCCAGGAGTATCTGTAGCTTTCGACCGAGTACTTGTAAATTATCGAATTCAACGCCCACCCTGGCTGAAACATCAGTGTTCCAGTTATTTTCCTGAAAATTCTTAAAGTCAGCTGCAATGATAGGGCGGACAGGTGCAAAATCCAGTCGCCAAGGGCTGCGAAACTCAATGCCATATTGTGTCATCCATACTTTGAGTGAGGATGGCTCTTTATGAAATAAGCCACCGCCTCCACCATATAAACGTATTCCATAAGGAAATTCATAAGATAACCTGAGATCAGCGCCCTCATAACTTAAATTAATGCGTTCAAATGTAGAATTTACTCGACGCAGCAAGAATTCGTCACCCAGATGTGAGCTTTGATGATAAATCCGACCAAACGCTGAAAATTGCTTTGCACGTATGCTGGAATATGCCGAGGCAATAAAGTCTGTATTGATGAGATCTGCGGATGGAGCGCCTAAATTAAAATCACTAAAAACTCCAGCCTGAAGCCCGGCTTCCCACTGAACCAGTGAACGTCCAAAATTCCCACGGTAAAATGGTATCGTTTCACCAAAGCTGACTGCACCGATGTCTCTACCTTCAAAGTTATCATTTACGAAATGACGGTAAGAAGCCGAAAAATGAGCCCAGCGAGGGTCCGCCAATAATGGTTTAAATAAATGACCACTAGGCAGCAAACCTGTTGGCAACAATGTGGGGGCAATATTCATTATCGCTACCGTTTGATCAGCTGATTGCTGGATGGGCTGTGAAGGAGCCGTAGCAATTGGTAGTTCGGTTGTAACTTGCGCTATTTTAACCTGATTAACTCCAGGAATTTCCGATAGCATCTGCACCACGCGTGATTGATCAGAAATATTTAAACTATCTTCCGGCAAAATGATGACTCCATTTTGCACAATGAGAGATGGAATGTCCAAATTCAATTTATACCGTAACATACCGGTTGCGTAACCAGCAATATAAGCGTCATTCGGAGGTGTTGTCTGAGCAACAGCTGCAGTAGACAGCATAATCCCAACCAAGGCGATGAATCGCAAATAAATCATTAGTGTTGCTTTATTCAGGCAAAGCAACTTTGACAATCAGATTGTTTTCTACAGACTTCACATCTTTCTGGGAATAAGCTACTTCTTCTGCTCTATCAATGAGCTCCTGGGTATCAACCATGCCACTCAGTTGCACCGTGCCATTTACTGTGGTTACTATAATGTCGGATAGCTCAAGTAATGGATCATTCACAATTGCCGCCTGCACATTTGAAGTTACAACTGAGTCATCAAGGTACTGAATACTTTCTTCGACCTGATCCGCTATCGAATTACGTGCTTCGCTAACTTCCTTGCCGACTTGCTCTGTAATTTGTTCCATTTTTTGTTCGGCATTTTCAATTGAGCGATCAATATTTTCTCCCATTTTCTCCGCTGGCCCCTCTTTCTGGCAGCCTGCCAAACCAAAAAGAACGACCAAACCAGCGGTCATAATGATTCCCTTAATTAAAATGTTTTGTTTGCTTTTATCTGCAATTATCATAAATTCTCCTTAATTTTCTATTTCAGCCTATAAGCTGTATTTATATTCTATTGAAATTATGGGTAGTTTATCAAGCACATATTAATTTGAATTCTAACGAGTGAATTAAAAGTGATCTGTCCGCTACCGCACATAAGCATCAGCAATAATGATCAGTCGACGATTTTTTAATTTGCACGGCACTTGTAAGCCTGGTGTTGCCAAATCTAAAAGCAAAGAGGAAAATGAGTTTCAGAATCGGTAATCAAATGTCCAGATTTTACTGGCCTATCAAGGATAAGGTGCCATGAAACCATTTGCTATGATTCTCATGGGTATCGCGATATTCATTCAGGAAAATCCTGCGGCAATGTCACAGGAGCCTTTCAATTTAAAAAACATGACTTGTATCATTAACTCAGCAAACACAAATAATTGCACAGGGGTACCGACGCTTCGTTCTGGAATGTTGGTCATTTCGAAAGCAGGCACTTTTAACCTGAAGGCTCGTTATGAGGGATGCTTTATGGTTGAGAATATAACAAAATCAGGAAAATATGAGTCCTCCTATTCTGAAGGAATTATAAGCTTAGAACTCTTGGCTACAACGACAAAAGCATCCAAAGGTGCAATATCAGATTTTCCGAGGACGCTGGGGTTTGCAAATTTAAATTACGATAAGCTGGATGGATACTTTGTTGATCTATCCGCTGCGATTCATGGACGTGGGCGCCATACTGAAAATATAACAACTTCGAAATTACAATGCGAGGTGACTGAATAACGAATGAAGACAATGTTATTTATTAACGAATTGTTCAAAAGTTGTAGAGGTTAACACAGTAAAAATTCTTTTCTATACAAAGGACAGACAAGTTTCATTATCAAAATAAGGAGTTCACAACATGGCAAATTATAAAGAAACCTTTGAAGATTGCGAAATTGAGATAAAGGATGATATCCACCTGTTCATCAATGGAAAATTAATTGATTACCAACATGATAGGGCAAAAAATAAGTTTTCTTCGAAATATCTGCCCTATACCCAATATGATTCGTTATTGGAACTGGCTCGGGCAATCATCCAACATACTGTCGAATTTTCCCATGTAAAAGAGTAGATTAAACAGACTGAGAGAAGGAGGAAATTCTCATGGCTATCAGAAAAGATGCAAATACCCTGACTACTGCCGAACGAACAGAATTCGTTACCGCCATTCAAGCTTTGAAAGCAGAAGGCATCTATGATCAATTTGTTCTCAGGCATGCAAATGCAATTATGAGCGCTATTCATCGATGTCCTGCCTTCCTGCCCTGGCACCGCCGTTTTATTTTTGATCTCGAACGGGAACTTCAGCGCGTCTCAGGCAATTCAAATCTCGGGATACCCTACTGGAACTGGCCTTCGGGAGGAGCTAATGCCTCCATGTGGGATGACAATCTGCTGGGGGGAAATGGAGATGCTGGCGGGGTCGTTCAGACCGGGCCATTCCGCACTGGCCAATGGACTGTCATCAATTCCAGCGGATTGCCGGCTGGCCCACTCATGCGCGCTTTTGGTCAAAACGGACTGCCAACTTTACCCACTCAAACTGAAATTGAGCAAGTCATGGCTGTCACGCCTTATGACATGCCCTCCTGGAACATAAACAGCAACCCAAGCTTCCGTAATCAAGTGGAAGGCTGGATCGGCCCAAATCTTCACAATCGAGGACATGTCTGGGTCGGTGGCTCTATGCTGCCGATGACCTCTCCAAATGATCCGGTGTTCTTTATGCATCATTGCATGGTGGATAAGATCTGGCATGAATGGCAAATACGCTTCCCGAATCAAGGCTATTTGCCAGCAAACGGCGGTCCATTTGGACAGAACTTGACTGACCCAATGAATAATACGCCTTCAGGACCAATCGGCTCACGTCCTATTGATGTGCTAGACAGTATCGCTTTGGGTATTGAATACGATGATTCTGTCATTCAGCCTCAACCATCCATGCCGCTCATTGTTGTTGGATCCGGTCCAACCCAGGCTGATATTGGAACAGCGGGAGAAACTGATGTTTTCCGGTTCGAAATCCCTTCCTTCGGCCCTTACACCATGTTCACCACTGGGCCATCCGATACCTTCATGACGCTGTTTGGTCCTAATGATCCGAACATCGAAGTGGCTTCAGACGATGATGCGGGTGAAAATTTTAATTCACAAATCACACGAAATCTTTCGGCGGGCACTTACTATCTGCGTATTCGGCTTTATAGTTCGAGCGCAACGGGAAATTATGCAGTTGCCGTTCGATCCGCTGATACTAGTCCCAGTCCCACTCCAATCTCTATCCCCGAGCTCGTTGTGGATGGCGCAAGTATCAGTGCGGCTATTTCCGCAGCAAACGAAAGCGATGTGTACCGATTTACTATAACCACTGATGCTATCTACACCATCCAGACAAGTGGAACGACGGATACCTTCATGAGTTTGCACGGGCCGAATAGCCAGATACCGGAAATTGCCAGCAATGACGATGAAGGGGTTTCTTTCAATGCCCTGATCCGTCGGCAGCTCCCACCTGGAGAGTATTTCGTCCGTGTTAGACATTACTCGCCTATTGGGACAGGACCCTATACCATCCGCGTAACTCGAGATTGATACTCAAATAGACAAGTAAGAATATTTGGAATCTGGATTGCAGTAAAATCACAATTCAATACAAGCAGTTTTAATCTGCTTGTATTGAAGCATATTACAGAAGCAATTCTATATCGTAGATTAGTTTGCAGCTTTTCATTCAAAAACTGACATTAACAGGCATCAATGTACTCAGTAGTTTTGAGTAAACTTTAATTATCAATCATCAGAGGAATGGAATGCGCTGGCTAGATATAAAACCGCTGTTTTTTTCTGTTCTGTGTCTTTACGGGGTATTAGCTCATGCCAGTGATCCCAATCCCATCATTGCACCCGAGGCTGCCAGTGGCTTTGGCGCAATCAAGTCAGGCAACTATAGCAAAGCGATGGCTGTCACTGCCAATCCACACGCCAGCCGCGCTGCTGCCAAGATTCTACGCCAAGGCGGCTCCGCGGTTGATGCCGCCATTGCCGCACAAATGGTGCTGGGTCTTGTCGAGCCACAGTCCTCAGGAATTGGCGGGGGCGCATTTATGCTGCATTGGCGAGCAAGAGATGGTGAACTGGTCGCCTGGGATGGCCGGGAAACTGCGCCTGCATCAGTGGCAGAGACTCATTACTTGAATGCCGATGGCGAACCAATAGATTTTTTTAGTGCTGTTATTGGCGGTCATTCGGTAGGTGTGCCTGGAGTTTTGGCAATGCTGGAGGCCAGCCACAAGGAGCATGGCAAGCTGCCATGGGAAAATTTATTCCAACCCGCCATTATTCTGGCCGAGCAAGGTTTTGCCATTTCTGAACGGTTGCATATTTTGCTCAGCCGCATGCCTAAAGTAGTGGTGAATCCGCAAATCCGTAATTATTTTTACAGCCAGACTGAAACAGGGTGGCAACCCAAGGCCGAAGGAAGTCTGCTGAAAAATCCAGCCTATGCACAAACGCTACGACGGCTTGCTACCCTTGGTGCCGCCGATTTTTATCGGGGCGGGCTGGCTAAACAGATCGTCCAGGCAGTTAAGCATGATCCCAATCGAGCCGGTCACCTCAGTTTCTCGGATATGACCGCGTATCAAGCGGAAAAGCGCAAAGCCGTTTGTGGACAGTTCCAGCTTTATCGTATTTGCGGCGCCCCACCGCCATCTTCAGGTGGCATCACGATACTGGCGATTCTTGGCCTGCTGGAAGCTTACGAAATCCACTATGGCGAGCGTGCCGACTGGCAGCACGGTTTTATTGAAGCCTCCAAGCTGGCATTTGCTGACCGTAACGCCTATGTGGGAGATCCTGCTTTTGTCAGTGTACCCACGCAAGGCATGATCAATCGCGATTATCTTCAGCAACGCGCGAAGTTGATCAGTAACAACACCGTGCTTGGCACGGTGAATGCCGGCTTACCGCCAGGCGCCGAACCCCGCCTTAGCAGCGATTCACCAGAACTTCCTTCCACCACGCATCTGAGCATTGTCGATGTCGCTGGTAATGTGGTAAGTATGACCAGCAGTATTGAAACCGCCTTTGGTTCGCGAATCATGGTCGGCGGCTTTTTATTGAACAATCAGCTTACTGATTTCTCCTTTACGCTAAAAGATATCGATGGCGCACTGGTCGCCAATCGCGTTCAGCCGGGTAAACGCCCGCGCTCATCAATGGCGCCAACCATCGTTTTTAAAGATGACAGAGCGCTATTGGCGATCGGCAGTCCCGGCGGCACAAGGATTATCAATTACGTAGCCAGCAGCCTTTATCGCATTTTGGCCGAGAAATTGCCCGTAGCCGAAGCGATTGCCAATGGGCATATTGTTGCCATGGGATATGGCGTAGAAATGGAAAGTGGTCACGCTGATGAAGCAACACTGTCGCGACTGCGCAAACGGGGCCACCGCATTACGCTCAAAGATCAAACCAGCGGCCTGCACGCGATTCGTATCGACGCAAAAACTGGACTCGAAGGTGGCGCAGACCCTCGCCGCGAAGGTGAGATTAATGGATTTTAATCGACTCCTGACTACTAAGAATCATCGCAAGAAGAGTCTTAACCCAAGAGGAAAGGGCTCTGTTGCAAAAAATAAGATTGGAGATTCAATGGCACCCGGAGTAGGCATGTAAGATATTATTTTAACAAGGAAATGCGAAAACCACGCAACATGTCAATAGCTTCCCCAATTCAGATGCTGCGCTAAACTTGATATTATGGTTACCAAACAAATGGAGGAGAAAATCTTATTTGACCTTCCTCAAGCACAATATTATTGACGCTACCCAAATTCAATTTCAGTCGGAGTTCTGATGCTTACCTACCAATACGAGTTCTCCTTGTTTGTCAGCATAAACCCAATTCTTTAATGTTCCTCTCGGTTAAGACAGCCATTTTGCTGCCTTAACCAAAGTTAATCCACTTTCTTTAAAGAACTTAGCTGATTGCTCCCTAAATTCCTGGCTATATTGTATGCGGGGCAATGCTTTCTTCATCCTCGATCTCATGCTTTCATTTTATAAAACTTCGGACTCCATGAAAATCAGCATACCTCGTTTCAGCTTGAGTCATTTAGCTGGAGTTTATGATTCTTCGCATTTCAAAGTCGCACCATCTACAGGGTTAACTCTGAAATGCCCCCATACGCCTCCTGCAAACATATGCATCGGACCGTCGCGATAGAGATAACAACCTTCTTTAGCGCTATCGAAAGTCGCTGTAATAGACTTGCCCGGAGACAATAAAGCGGCATGTGCCGAGCCGAATCTTGGCATTAAATCCACATAATGGTGCCCAAAGCTTATAAACGCGCGTTGACGGGCTCGACCATGGGGTTGAGAAACCCGGAAGCGTACTTCTTCACCAGCCTTAGCTTGAAAAGTAGGCGTCGGTATTTTGGCCCATGATTCCAACAGAAAATTATTCGGAAATTTGATTTGATTCAAATCCGAGCCGGCACCAGTATTATGCTCAACGGTATTTCCATTAATATCAACGCCATGCCGCAATCTTGACCAGAAGGGCGCTGTGCGATAATTAAGTCCTTTTTCTCCATGATCATAGGAATCATCGCAAATCGGGCAGTCGCCGATTGGTTCGGATGCATGAGTGGAATTCCAGGGCGAATCCCAGTGCAGATTTAACCCATCCTGGTAAGCGATTACGAATTCACGAAATGTTCGCCCGTCGCCTTTTTCATCGGTGTATTTGATTAAAGCTTCCGATCCGAGAGCCCAGTGATCAGTATCCGAAACCAATGCCCCGGTTTTAGGATCATGATAGGTCGCACCTTCAGGCTCGATAATAAGTGTGCCAAACAAACCATGCGTGCCATGACCGATAACATCGCCAAACGCCTTGATCGGTATCGTTCCAAAAGTATAAGGAATCTTGTTCAGTGTATAGGAGCATTCTTCTTCGTCACCACAAACTGGCACCCCTTTAACTTTTTCCCCTAGATCCAGCTCCAGTCTGCCCGCATAAAAACGCAAATTAATCGATTGTCCGCTGGGTACAGGTTCTGTACTACGATTCATGCCGATACCGATATTATGATAATTTATGAATCCGACGCTGGGCAGCATTGGTATTGAGATCGACAGTCGTGTCGATGGTTTAATATCGTCTGCATCTGGATCAGCAGACTTGTCGACATTGAGCGGAACGATTTTGGGCATCAAGGCATCTCCGCTGGAATCCGGTAGTTCTGTTTCACCTTCGACCAACAGCAGATTGTAAAAATTCAGTGTGATGCAATCGTTGGCATTGGCGCGCAAGACTAACGGTTCCAAGATGCCTGTGTCTGCCTTTTCCTGGTATATGTGCCGGACATTATCAAGCGTAGGCTTAGAATGGCCAGGCGGCATAGCGAGTAGTATTAATGCGTCAGGATCGAAAATTTGATTATCGCGATCATAAAATAAGTGATTCTTTTCTGAAGAGGTTAGTAAATTAACCCGGGTCGCTACCACTGTATAATTGACCGGCCTTGATTCGCTGGGACAAAGATCTGAAGGATCTTTCGGCTTAATTTTTCCTATTCCGTGTCCTGGCAATGGCTTCAACCGCTTTCCAATGGCTTGTTGACATGAAGGTGGAATATCCTCTTCATCAAGGATGAATAAATTTCTACGTGCAAACCATTTGTCAGTCGAAGAGCTTTGATCGGGTCCGCATGCTTCCGGGTCTGGAGATTTAACGCCATTATGTACTCTCAACAATCCCCAGGCACCATTCCATAAGGC
>RRZT011460046.1_pt1 | contig 11720 bp, 8 predicted proteins | sample 2165551 | NCBI WGS metagenome assembly RRZT01 (sample SAMN10456910, study PRJNA506462) | wastewater metagenome | biome: wastewater; feature: sludge; material: wastewater sludge; isolation source: wastewater sludge with Escherichia coli K12::gfp cells carrying plasmid... | place: USA: Moscow, Idaho ... | reverse complement strand
ACCCTGTCCGGCAGAAAATTTGTATGATGTTTCGCTTTCATCTGACATTTCCTTTCTGCCTTAAAGCATAACGATACAAAAATGAGACAAAACACACTATGTAAGCTTTACCTCTTATCACAGCAGCCGTCAGCGTCTCATGCAGGCATGAACCTGGTCACGTCGCTTGCGTAAAGAAAAAGGGAGCTGCTCACTTCCAGTTTTTCCAGAAAGTGCCACAGCTCCATACCACAGACCATGCCCTCATAATCTGCTTATTCTTTTATTACATCTTATCCGGTGCCTCGAATCCAAGAAGATCAATACTTGTCTCAAGCACTCTCTTGGTCAGCTGCAGAAGACGGATATAGGATTCCTTCTGCGCCTGATTCTCTTCGCTGAGGATCTTGGTCTCATGATAAAAGCTGTTGAATGCATTGGAAACCTCATAAATATATGCACAGATTTTATGCGGAGCTTTTTCCTCAAATGCACTCTCGATCATACTTCCAAATCCACTGAGCTGAAGCATCAGGTTCTTCTCGCTGCCGTTAGATGCCGGAAGGATCTCACCTGCTTCAAGATTTCCGCCTGCTTCCACATAACGGTTCAGGATGGATTTGATACGAACGATTGTATAAAGGATGTACGGACCTGTATTTCCCTCGAAAGAGGTGAAGCGGTCTACATCAAAAATATAATCCTTGGTAGCCTGATTGGAAAGATCGCCATATTTAATTGCTGCCAGACCTACAATCTTAGCAGTATCTCTTGCATCTTTATCACGGACACTTCTGTTCTCTACGATCTTTGTGAACATTTCCTCATCAATATCGGCAATCAGGTTCTCAAGGCGCATAACACCGCCCTCTCTTGTTTTGAACGGTTTGCCATCTTTTCCATTCATAGTACCGAAGCCAAGGAAGGAAAGCCTTGTGTCTTCTTTCACAAGACCGGTCTTTCTTGCGCAGCGGAAGACCTGGATAAAATGAAGCTCCTGACGTTTGTCAACAACGTAAAGGATCTCATCTGGCTGGAACAGCTTCATACGCTCTACAATTGTGGCAAGGTCTGTAGTAGTATAAAGAGATGCTCCATCTGATTTCAGAAGCATACATGGCGGGATTTCCTTGGTATCGGTCTCCTCTTTAACGTCTACAACAAGCGCTCCCTGATCCTCATATGCAAAGCCTTTTTCCTTCATCATCTCTACCATGTCCGGAATGTAAGGCTGCGCATCAGACTCTTTTTTCCACAGATCAAAGGATACGTTCAGATTCGCATAGTTTCTCTTAAGGTCTGTAACAGAAACACTCATAATGTGGTTCCAGAGAGCCATGTACCCCGGCTTACCCTGCTGAAGAAGATGAGTTGCCTCCAGTGCTTCCTGACGGTATGCCTCATCCTCCTTGGATTTGCCGCTTGCACATGGATAAATCTCCTCAAGCTCACTGATAGTAAAAGGTGCCTCTGCAGGATATTCACCTGTATAGCTGTCATCAAAATATACAAGCTCCGGCTGTCTGTGCTTCAGCTCTGTAATGATCAGTCCCATCTGAAGTCCCCAGTCACCAAGATGAACATCACCAATCACCTTATGGCCTACGAAACGACCGATTCTCTTAATACTTTCACCAATAATTGCAGAACGGAGATGACCTACATGAAGAGGTTTGGCAACATTCGGTCCGCCGTAATCGATTACGATGGTCTTCGGCTCTTTGGCTGTGTCTGCACCAAGCTTCTCATCCTTCTCCATCTCTTTCAGATAATCTGCAAGAAACTCTTCGCTGACTTTCAGGTTGATAAATCCGGGCTTTACCATTTCTTTCATGGAAAATACTTTGGAATCTGCCAGATTGCCCACTACGTCATCTGCGATCATAAATGGTGCTTTCTTATAAGCCTTAGCTCCCGCCATGGCACCATTGCACTGGTATTCGCAAAGGTCAGGACGGTTGGAAACGCCTACTTTACCGTAGGATGAATCGTATCCTGCTTTTTCAAATGCTGCAGAAAGCTCTTCTGCCATGTAGTCTGTAAGTTTTTTCATAAATCCTCCTAAATTTTCTTCTCAGAGAGAATACTTCTGTTTTCTTCTGAATTCGTTCCGAAAATATATATTCTATTTCGGAATCTTTTCTAAAAAAATCAATTCTTTTCAATTACTATCTATATGTGACATCCAAAACTAATGTTTATAAACTATAGCCATTTCTTAGCTTCTATGCAGTCACTTTCTTAGAACATGCGATTGCAAGAGAACCATATCCAATATGGCATGCCACACTAAGTGACAGCGGATCCATATGGATTTCCATACCAGGAAAGGTTTCCTGCATCTCCTGCTTCCACTCTTCTGCCTCTTCCGGATTACCTGTGTAAGCAGCCTGAAGACACATTTCTCCATTCTGGACAAACGGTGCAAAGCGTCCCTCAAAATCTGCCTTCATAGCCTTCAGCATAGTACGTCTGGCCTGCTTCTTGCCTCTTACCTTGGCAAAAGCATCCAGCTTCTCACCCTGGATCTGCAGCACCGGCTTCAGATTCAAAACGGTACCGATTGCAGCTGCAGCAGGTGTGATCCTGCCGCCCTTTTTCAGATATTTCAGGGTTTCCAAGGTAATATAAATACTGGAATTAAATTTCTCTTCTTCCAGGATCTTCTTAATTTCAGCTCCGCTCTTACCTGCATCCCGAAGAGCAATCGCGTCCTCCACAGATTGACGCTGGGTTACGGAAATTCTCTGATTATCTACCACGTGCACTCTGCCCTCATACTCCTGGGCAAGTCCCATTGCAGTAGCACAGGTAGCGCTGAGACCACTTGACATGGGGATCTGTACAATCTCATCATACTCTTTCAGAAGGTTGTCCCATAATCCCATAGTCTCTCCCGGGCTTGGCTGGGAAGTGGAAATAGAAGCATCCGACTTCAGCCACTGATAAAATTCATCCTGGCTCAGGGTAATTCCCTCCAGGTACATTTTCTCATTAATAAAAAAAGGCATAGGAATAACAGACACTCCAAGTCTGCGTCCTTCCTCCTGTGTAATGCCGCTGTTACTGTCCGTTACAATGGCAATCTTACTCATTCAATCTCTCCTTATCTCATAAAAACTCATGTTCCTGTTCACTTCGTTCACAGCAACAGGCTTCGCGAACCTTACCAATGAACAGTAACAAACTCGCCGCCGTCCTGCCTTTTCTTCTGGCAGCTGGTTCTTTTTTCCCAGTAAACAGCGACTGTAAATCTTCTTTCCCTATTCAGGGTCTTAAAGTCTATTATAATACCTGCGCTCCAGTCTGGCAAACACTTTAAAGAAAAGTCTCGAAAAAAATGTACCAAAATATTTCTTCATCTGTAAAATTCTTTTGGCAAAAAAGAAAAAAAGACAGCCTACACCGCCCCTATAAGCAGTGCTGCTGCCCCACATTTTATAATACAGCCAATTCCGCTCATCAGCCGCTCCGCCTGCGCCATAGTTTTCGGGAACATGATGTACCAGCGGAAAGCTTCCATTGTTTTCCGGAGCTTCGCAGGCCAGAAAGAGAAATCTGACCATTTGTCCGGCAGCCAGCTCTGGGGAATATGGGATAAAAGCCTTACGCAAAAAAAGAGGCCGATTCCCCACAGTAAAATTCTAATAACAAAGCAACTGCATTTTCTAAAATCAATTTTCTTTTCTCTATTTCTTTGAATTCCATTTTCCCAGATTTCGTGCTCCATCTCATACAGCCACCTGGAAACAGTTATTATAAGCATTACAAGAAAAGCCACTGGAAACCAGGGCAAAATCACTTCCAGCCAGCTGTCATCCACTAATATTCCGGATAGTCCGTTTCCCACGAGAAAATCAGATGCAGCACCCTCCAGATTCTGACCTTTTTTCCCTCTGATCAGAACCTGAGTACAAACCTGATTTTTTCGTGACGGACGGATAAGCATCGTATGCTGATTCCAGGATACCACACCTCGCACTTCGTAAATCTGCTCTCCCACAGTCAACTGACTTCCCGCACAATTTTCACTGCCGAAAAGCTCCAGGGCTGTGTCTTTATCGATCACGCATCCGGTTTCATCATTCTCTTCTAATAAAGCAGCCTGTCGGTCATACAAAGCAGCCATTCCCACAATGCCTGTCACCCGGGCATTTGTCTGTCTGAAATCCTCTGGATTCGTAACCACCTGAACGCCTCCATTCCACACAAAACAGAAATCTGTAATCTCATCACTACTTTGATAATTTTCCCAGATCTGCTTCGCCAGGTTTACTGCAGGATAATCTCCATACAGTTCAACCACCGCTGTGTCTGTTTTTCCCACCTTCACATAATCTTTCATTCCAGAATAAAATAAAGCTGCGGCCAGCAATACTGCCATAACAACCTTCAGATATTTGGAACAGTAATTCTTCTTTTCACTTTCCATGCTAATTTTCAGAAATCCTCACCCTGCTTCCATCCTTCAGTTCCCTGTCTGCCTGGACGATCACAGCCTGATCCGTAGAAAGGCTTCCCTCACCCAATGCAGCAGTTGTCTGGTTTTTATCCTGCACAGTAACTTCCACTTTTCTTGCAACCATTACCGTTCCAAGCACTGTATTTTCTGTGTCTGTAACATACACATAAACCTTCCCATTCTCCTGGTACAGCGCTGAAAGCGGAACGCAGCAGGAATAAGGTCCAGCATCTTTTGATATGGAAAAATCTCCGCTCTGACCGATGGACAGACTGTCCGCCGGCATTATGATGGACAGGTCACGAATATCATTATCCTCCTTATTTTCTGTTATATTTTCCACTGTTGCACCAGAAATATCATTATTGTTATTATCTGTGATTTTCACATCTGCGCCGGCAGATACATATTTTATATCATCTTTTGAGATGGTACCAGTCATTCGAAGAGCACCATCGGCTGAATATAAAACTACTGCTGCAGTCTGTCCTGTAAGGTCTCCGGTTTGCACGGACAGACTTTTGATCACACCGTCAGAAGGAGACGAAATCACTCCCTCTGTACTTTGAAGCACTGTAACCTTTTCCATATCTGCTCTGGCATTTTCCAATTCTCTTTGTACGTTCTCCAAGGTACTGTCTGAAGCCTCCGGCGTACTGGCATCGGACACCGCTTTTCCGGCACTCGCCAGAGTCTGGTTTCTTCCCGCAATCACTTCATTTAATGCTTCCTGTCTGGCTCGCAGATCATCCTGAAGGGCAGTTTCTGTGGCGGAATCATCCTCCTGTGTTACAGTGGTCTCACCATCATTAAATCCTTCCTCTCCATCTGTGAAGCCACTTAAATCATCCCCGGAAGTCTTTGCTTCCTTTTCCCTGTAAAATTCATCAAGTCTCTGTTGGGCTATCTGAACTTCCGCCCTTGCATTATCCACGGAAACATTTCCGCTTTGCACAGCCAGATCATAAGAATTTCCAGCCCATGCCTGTTCCGCTGCACGCTTCTGGCTGTTCACCTTTTTCTGGCTTTCCAGATCCTTTGCCTGCCCTTCCAGAGTTTTTACTTTATCGTCCAGATTCTTCAAAGCCGCCTGAATGCTGTTCTGGGATAGCTTCAATAAAATATCCCCTTTTTTCACAGTCTGCCCTGCATGTACCATCACCTGCTCCACCTGCAGATTTTCCAGTACAAACACCGCCACTTCCTGACTACCCTCCACTTTTCCAGAGCCTTTCACCTCATGAGTGATCATCTGATTTGCCGGGTTCTTAGTCTGGATCTGTATCACATTTACAGAATCCGAAACTCTTGACAATATGGTAAAAATCAGCATCATTACAAAAAACAGGCAAGTTGCCTGAATTAATTTTTTCTTCATGTCAAACTCCCATTCTGTTCCTGAACATATTTGTAAAACACTCTGCATTCTAACTATTTCTTTTAAATTCCATTGACAATATATTTTATCAAACTGTCGTTTTTTATCGTCACTTTCCAGTTGTTTTTCTTTTTATTCTTTTACCGCCGTAGAGACAATTCCCTGCTCCAGGTAGTCCTGTCCGGACAAAAATACCAGAACTGCCGGGGCCAGCGCCACCACAGAGGCCGCAAATGCAAACCCTGCCTGCTCCAACTCAATATTAGGCAGGTACAAAGACAACGGCCACAATTCTTTTGTTTTCAAAAATGCCATCGGCTGTTCGATCAGATTCCAGTATTCCAGAAAGCCAAGTACAATGGCAGAAATGACGCCAGGTGAGCCCAAGGGGATGGCAACTATAAAAAACAGTTTAAGCTCACCTGCACCGTCAAGTCTTGCCGCTTCCAGAAACGCCAGAGGAATCCCTTTGAAAAAGCGGTACATAATAAATATGGGGAATGTAGAAAAAAACGCCGGGAAAATAATCCCCAAAAGCGAGTCAAGAAGCCCAATTTTATCCAACACCAGATAATTGCCAAGAAGCATAACCTGAAACGGCATCATCATCAGTGCAATATACAAAGTAAACAATATATTTTTCCCTGGAAAATCAAATTTGGCAAATCCCCATGCAGCAGGCATTCCAACCAGAAGCCCGCCAGCGAGGGCACCAGCCGTAATCTTCACCGAGTTCCAGAACATCACGAAAAATTCCGGTGAATCCAGCAGTACTTCCACATAATGTTTCAGAGTCGGATATTCCGGAAACAGCTTCCAGGAAGCATATCCTTTCGCCCCCTCCTGCAGCACTGGAAACAGCAGATCTGTAAGCTCATTTTTTCCCATAAGAGAACCAACTACCAGAAATAAAACAGGAAATATAAAGACCAAAGCTAAAAGTACAAGAAAAAAACAAGTTATCTTTTTCACTTCTTAATCCTCTCTTTCCCATGCTTTTTGCAGTAAAAGTACCAGAACCATGATCGCAATTCCAGTAACCACTGCCGCAGCCGCCATCTTATCCATGGCCAGGTCTCTGTACCAGTTATTGAACAGATGCTGTAGAAGATACATGTTCTCCTGTGGATAATCTCCAGCGACCAGATAAGCCTCCCGGAATACTTTGAAGCCGTTCAGCAGCGACAGAACTACAATGGTAAAAAGAGAGGGTAAAAGATTGGGACAGGTAATCCTGGTAAAGCATTTCCAGGCACCTGCTCCATCCACCTTTGCTGCCTCATAAAGAGATTCCGGGATTGTGGAAAGGCCTGCCAGCCACAGTACAATGTCATACCCTAGATTTCTCCAAATATAACTGATCACCAGCACCCAGAAGGAAGCCTTTGTATTCAACCAGTCTATACTTTTCAACGACAACATTTCCAGAAAATGGTTCAAAAGCCCCTGTCCATTAAAGAGTACTTTCCATAAAATTGCCACAGAAGCAACTGGAATGGCCATTGGAAGCAGAAATGCGGTTTTCATCAGCTGCTTCTGATTTTTTCCAAGTCCATTTAGCAGGACAGCAGCTGCCAGTGACAAAACCACCAGTAACGGAATACAGATTCCGAAAAACCGCAAGGTATTTTTCCCGGCAAGAAGAAATGCCTGATTGGAAAATATCATCTGATAATTCATAAATCCAGTAAACACTCCATTTACAGCTCCCAAAAAAGATCTGCGGATCACATCCACATAAGGAAGCAGCCAGAATACACAGACTCCTGCAAAGCTAGGGAGAATAAATAAAATCCCTTTCAGGGCATGTTTTCTTTTCAAAAAATTTCCTCTTTTCTATCTTTCATTCAGCATTATAAAAATAGCAGAGAAATCTCTATTCTTTCTCTAAAGCGTGTTTGAAAAAGGCTTTCTGCAAGATGTGCGCCACAATTTGTGGGAGATTTTGTCCGGTTTTCAAACAGGCTTTAAAATTAATTAGAGAAATTTTAGAGATTTGCGTATATAATGGATAACAGATTATAAGAAGAGGAGTTTCTTATGAGAATCTTAATAATAGAAGATGACAAAGATCTGGCGCAGCTTACAAAGCTTGCACTTGAAAAAGAAAATTTCACGGTAGATATATGTCTGGATGGTGCGGAAGGTCTTTACTATATGCAGGAAAATATGTATGATCTGGTACTTCTGGACCGCATGCTTCCTTCCATGGATGGAACCCAGGTTTTGAAAGAAGCCAGACAGTCCAACATCTCAACCCCTGTTATTTTCCTTACGGCACTTGGCGAATTACAGGACAAAGTCAACGGATTGAACTGCGGAGCAGATGATTACATGGTAAAGCCCTTCGCCTTTGAAGAGCTTCTTGCAAGAATCCACAGCATTATGCGCCGTCCCGGAAAATGGGGTGACTTAAATCTTCTGAAGCTGGGAGATATTGCTTTTGATCCTGAATGCGGGCGCCTTACCAAGGGTGCAAAAGAATGCACTCTTTCCGGCCGCGAAAGTGCCCTTCTGGAAGTATTTCTCCGAAATCCCGGTCAGGTTCTTCCCAGAAACCTTCTTCTCTCCCGCGTATGGGGCATGGAATCCGACGTAGAAGAAGGAAATCTTGACAACTACATACATTTTCTCCGTCGCCGCCTGAAATCTGTGGAAAGCACACTGGTTCTCAAAACCATACGCGGGATAGGTTATCAGTTGGAAGTCTGTCAGTAAACAGCATTCTCGTTTTATTTCGGTAATCTTATCACAAATGTACTTCCGCCACCCGGAGTATCCAGAATACGGATACTCCCTTTATGTAACGTCACAATTTCCCTGGCAATGCAAAGTCCAAGTCCAAAATGCTGTTTCTCCTTTCTGGCCGGATCAGCCCTGTAAAATCTTCGGAATACAGCCTCCTTATTCTCATCCGGAATTCCCGGACCATTATCCTGTACATAAAGCTGAAAATATTTTTCATTTTCTTTTACTCCCATTTCCATCCTGCCACCGACCGACACATAGCTTGCCCCGTTATCCAAAAGGATTTCCAGTACCTGACTGATTCTGGCACTGTCACACTTACAGATAGAAAGAGGCTCCTCTGGCAGAACTACTTTCAGGGAAATCTTTTTCCCATGCAGAATAGGCTGGTATTTCTCATATGTATCCAGAAGCAAGGTATCAAGCTCACAATCTGTCTTCATAATACTCCAGGATTTATTGTCCGCATTTGCAAGAGAAAGCATATCCCCGATAAGCCGGGACATCCTGTCTCCCTCACTTTTTATGGTTTTCAAAAATCTGCCGGCATTTTCCCAGTCAGATTCCATTGCCTGTACACTTGACAATATCACAGCCAGCGGAGATCTCAGTTCATGGGATGCCGAAGCAATAAACTGGGTTTGTTTCCTTTGATTCTCTTCCAGAGGGCGAAGCATTTTTCCTGTAAAAAACCAGGAAAATGTAACCAAAGCCAGAACTGCAAGCAACACCATACCTCCAAACCAGACTCTTTGATGAAAGATCTGTGTTTTCAACCCATCAAGAGGATATACCATCACCAGGCTTAACACGCCGCTTCCCTTAGGAATCAAGGCTGTACAGGCATAAAAATCTGAAGTTTCAAAATAAACCGTTTTGGAAAGAGAGAGGCTTCCCATATAGTCCACATCAAGCCCCTGCTCTTCCCGGGAAATTCTGGCAGCCTCTGTCAGCATATTTTCTACAGAGCTCAGATCCTCTTCCTTTTTATCCTGATTTTGGCTTTCTGTATCCAGCTTATCAAAATACAGCTTTTTTCCGTTATTCCGAATGCGAAATTCCACTTTGTATTCCTGCTTTGCTTCCAGTATCCACTTGTGAGAAAGCACAGTCTGATTTTCCAGATAAGCCACACAGGAATTTCCATTATTTAAAAATCTCTCGTAAGTATTATGGGTAAGCCCCCTCTCGGAGATCACAAGACAGGAAACTGCCATCAAGATCAGTATTCCGCTTGTGATCAGTGATGCAAATATGGTCATTTGCCTGTGAAGCTTTTTAAACATCTCTTACTCCTTATTCTGCCAGATACAGGTTCACCTGCTGCATGACTGCATTCGCAGCCTCATCAAGGCTGATTTCCCCATTCAGGTAACGCACTCCGTTTTCACAGACAGCACTGGTAATGATTGTATTATCCAAAACCGGAGTTGTAAGCATTTTTCCAAGCTGTTTTAATTCATTTACCTTATCAGCGGACGGAACTTTTATACTGTATACCAATTCCTGGCCGTTCTCACTGTTGCTGCTGCCGCCAGTGACTAACACGTTTCCAGCCTCTCCCTGATTCCAGTAGTCCTCTCCATTGTAAACAGATTCCACTACAGGGAAACCATCTTCTCTGGAAAGCATCTGTCCTTCCTCGGAAAATAAATATTCCACGAATTTCTCAGCAGCAGCTTTCTGGGAAGCTCTGGAGCTGATTCCGATTCGGCTGACCGGAATGAAACAATTTGCCATCTGCCCATTCCAAAGTGCATAGGCCAAGGAAGTATCTATCTCTGCCATAGAATTTACAAATGCAAAATCCAAAGGCGAAAAAATATCACCTAAAGCAAATTCACAGTTTCGGGAAAGCAGCACGGCAGTTTCTCCCGAAATACTGCCAGCTCTTTCATATACTGGCTGTCCACTGTCATCAAAAGCCTGTGGATAGGCAGCCTTTAATTCATCCATAGCATCCTTTCCAGCCTGATAAATCCTTTCGGACTGTTCCAGAAATTCCTTAATCTTTTCTTCATCCAGAGTTCCATTCTCTTTCATCCATGCTGCGGAATTGTTATCTGCCAGTTTTTCCAGAAGTGCCTGTGGATACATGGAATAAAGTAAGGGCAGCTTATAGATGTTTTCCGAAGTCAGTCCATATTCATCCTTGTGCTTCGTGAGCACATCAGCAAGAGAAGCCAGGTCTGTCACTTCCTGCACATCCTCCTTGTTTCCCTCTATCATGGGAATTCCAAATTTCACCGGCATCTCATAGATACTTCCATCCTCTTTTGTATAAGCACTTTCTATGTTGTCCAGCAATCCTGCATCTTTCAGAATTCCACTTAAATCCTCCAGCATTCCCTGTTCTGCATAGGTTTCAGAAGAAATTCCGTCCAGAATCAGAATATCCGGTCCTTTTCCTGCCATAATTTCCGTATTCAGTGTTTTTAACGCATCTGTACGTGTTACACCATCGTTTCCAGACATTCCGGTTTCCAGTGTGAGATAAATATCCGGATATTTCTTCTGAAACATAACAACAGCCTGTCGAATACCGGAATTCTCTTCCAGGGAATATATGGTGAGCTCTGTATCCGGTACGGTTGGAGTATCTGCAGAATACTCATAAGAAAGCAGCCTTCCACCATTTAAGCCAGAGTTGTAATCAACTTCACCAATGTAAAATACGCCTTCCGAATCCATTGCCATACAGTTAAATGCCTTATTTGAAGAGCTTATGGAATTCAGGCTTCCATCAATTACCTGCTCAATTACATTGCCGCCAAATGCATAGCGGTATAAACCAGTCTGATCCACATAGAATACGGTGTTTTTCTCATCGCCATCCAAAAACAGCAAAGCAGTACCGGAGGAATTTCCAAATTCCAGATTTGCAGGAGTCTTTTTCAGCTGCGCAGTCAGTGCATCGCCTCCACTTGCCGGCTTACCGGAAGCCACATCATAATAATGCACATCTCCATCTTCAATCACGATCAGATACTCTGAAGTCACGCACATATAATCTGTGGATTTTCCTTTCTCATACTCATGAACCACAACCCCATCAACAGGATTGATTTCCCTGATTCCATTTCCTGAAATCTGTAAAAACAGATTGCCATTTTCCCCAATATCTATACTCCAGGCCATGGTTTCATCCAAATT
>RRZT011930531.1_pt1 | contig 11722 bp, 10 predicted proteins | sample 2165551 | NCBI WGS metagenome assembly RRZT01 (sample SAMN10456910, study PRJNA506462) | wastewater metagenome | biome: wastewater; feature: sludge; material: wastewater sludge; isolation source: wastewater sludge with Escherichia coli K12::gfp cells carrying plasmid... | place: USA: Moscow, Idaho... | reverse complement strand
TGCAGGCATATTTCACGACAACGGTATCGAGCCAACCGGTCCGACGCGGTCTGCCGGTTGTCGTGCCAAATTCATGGCCGCGTTGGCGAATCATTTCGCCGGTTTCCTCATGAAGTTCTGTCACGAAGGGGCCTTCGCCGACCCTCGTCGTATAAGCCTTTACAACGCCGACAACCTTGTCGATGGCCTTGGGCCCGACTCCCGCCCCTACGCAGACGCCGCCGGCAATCGGGTGCGATGAAGTCACATAGGGGTAGGTGCCAAAATCCAGGTCGAGCATAGTGGCTTGCGCACCTTCGTAAAGAATCCGGTCTCCATTATTGATCGCGTCATGCAGTGTAAAGATAGTGTCTGCAACATACGGTCGCAACTCATCGGCATAACCAAGATACTCCGCCAGCACCGCATCGTAATTCAGCGGCTGCTTGCCGTAAATTTTCGCGAGCAGTTCATTCTTAGCAGCCAAGTTCACTTTGAGCCGCAGGGAAAATTCTTCCCGGTCCATCAAGTCCACAATCCGGATGCCGACCCGCGCGTTCTTATCAACATAGCAAGGTCCGATGCCGCGCTTTGTCGTGCCGATCTTGCTCGCGCCGCGAGCGTCTTCGTCAGCCTCGTCAAGCAACCGGTGATAAGGCAGAATGACCTGCGCCCGGTTCGAAATCTTGAGACCAGACATATCGACGCCTTTGGCCAGCATCGCTTTGATTTCCTTTAACAGATGAGCGGGGTCGATAACGACGCCGTTGCCGATGATGCAAGTTTTTCCAGGATACAGAATTCCCGAAGGCAACAGGTTCAGTTTGGATTCGACTCCTTTGACCACTACGGTATGACCGGCGTTATTGCCGCCTTGATAACGGACTACGACCTGGGCTTGTTCTGCCAAGTGATCGACGATTTTCCCTTTTCCTTCATCGCCCCACTGGGTTCCCATGACTACAACTGATGACATTACATTCACCTGCTTTCTTTACAATCCGAATCGGGCCATGATGGTATCGATATTGCGCAACGGATAGGCAGTGTCAAAACACTCGTCAATTTCGGCGGCAGTGAGATATTTCGCCACATCGGCATCTTTGGTGATATTGGTCTTGAAGTCTTCACCAGCCAGCCATCGCGCCATCGCATTGCGTTGGACCCAACGGTAGGCATCCTCGCGGACCACCCCTTTGTCGACCAGCGCCAACATCACGCGCTGACTGAAGATCAGTCCGCCGGTTTTTTCCAGGTTGGCTTGCATTGCATCAGGGTACACCAACAATTTGTCGACGATATTGGTGAATATCCGCAGCATGTAGTCGAGCAAAATCGTACTGTCCGGCAATATCACCCGCTCGACCGAGGAGTGAGTGATATCTCGTTCATGCCACAGTGCCACGTTTTCCATGGCGGCGAGGGCATTGCCGCGAACTACCCGGGCCAGTCCCGCCACCCGTTCGCAGGTGATCGGGTTGCGTTTGTGCGGCATGGCCGAGGAGCCTTTCTGCCCGGGGTGAAAGAACTCTTCGACTTCACGGATATCGGTGCGCTGGAGGTTGCGGACTTCGGTGGCAAACTTGTCGAGTGAGCTGGCGATAATCGCCAGTGTCGTCATGAACTCGGCGTGGCGGTCGCGCTGTATCACCTGTGTTGCCAGTCTTGCCGGCGTCAGGCCCATTTTTTCGCAGACATAGGTTTCGACGCGTGGATCGATATTGGAATAGGTTCCCACTGCGCCGGACAGCTTACCAACGGCGACAGCCGCCTGCGCCCGCTTCAGTCGCTCCAGGTTTCTTTCCGTCTCGTCCATCCACAGGGCGAATTTCAGTCCCAGCGTAATCGGTTCAGCATGAATGCCATGCGTGCGGCCGATCATGACGGTATGTTTGTGTTCGGCGGCCCGCCGCTTGAGCACTTCATGAAACCGTTCCAAATCTTTGATCAGGATGTCGCAGGCCTGCTTCATCATCGCGCCGAGCGCCGTATCCTTGACGTCACTCGAGGTCAGGCCGAGGTGAATGTACTTCGCCTCGTCGCCGACATTTTCGGCCACGGACTGCAGGAAGGCCAGAATATCATGTCTGGTTTCTTTTTCAATTTCACGGATTCTCGCTACGGAAAATTTGGCTCGCTCTTTAATGACGGGAACCGCCGCTGCCGGAACCTCGCCGAGTTCTGCCATGATTTCGCAGGCATGGATTTCAATATCGAGCATCGTCTGGAATTCATTCTCATCCGTCCAGATTTTTCCCATCTCGGGATAGGTGTAGCGTTCGATCATTTGGCTTCCCCCTCACAGCATTTTTCACGTTGCTTGATCTCTTGGGCCACCACGACCCCCGATACGGAAGCCTGCGCCAATCCCCGGGTAACCCCCGCCCCGTCGCCGATGGCAAAGAAGTTGGGGATCTGCGTTTCCAGTACGTTGGAAAGCTGCAGACGGGACGAGTAAAACTTGACTTCCACGCCGTACAGCAGCGTATGGCGCGAACCGACACCTGGCGCCACCTTGTCCAGCGCCTCCAGCATCTCCACGATTGCCGTGAGGTGCCGATATGGAAGCACCAGGCTCAAATCGCCAGGCGTCGCATCCTTCATTGTCGGCGTGACCAAGCCACGCCCAATCCGTTCTTCGGTGGACCGACGACCGGCCTTCAGGTCACCCAGTCGCTGGACGATCACGCCGCCACTAAGCAGGTTGGCCAGCTTGGCGATCGACTTGCCATAGGTAATCGGTTCCTTGAACGGCTCAGTAAAACTCTTGGACACGAGAATCGCAAAATTGGTGTTTTCCGAGGTTTTTTCCGCGTTGCTGTGCCCGTTCACCGTAATCAACCCGGCATTATTCTCGGCAACCACAACACCGTAGGGATTCATGCAGAATGTCCGTACGCGGTCATCGAAGGATTTGGTGTAATATACCAGTTTTGATTCATATACGACATCGGTGATCTGTTCCATCACCACTGCGGGCACTTCTACCCGCACACCGATATCGACCGGGTTGGTGATCATGTCCAGGCCCAACTGCCCAGCCTGCGTAGTAAACCACTCGGATCCTTCACGGCCCGGCGCGGCAATCAGATACTTGCTGTATATTTTTTCGCCGCGTGTGGTTTCAACGCCAACATAACGGCCGTCTTCCACCAGAATTTCCGCCACGCCGTCACTGGTCCGGATCGTGCATTTTTCCTTCAAATGATCTCGCATCAGCGTCAGGATTTCAAAACATTTATCAGTTCCCAAGTGACGGATACGGGCAGGTATCAAAGACAAGTCGGCGGACGCCGCATCTTTTTGGATTTTGCGAACGGCCTCTTTGTTGTCATCGCCATAGACGGTCTGCGTGGCGCCGAACTTGAGGTAGATGCTGTCGATGTAATCAATCAGCGACATCAGTTGCGGTTTTTCCATGTACAAGTCCAGCATGCCGCCAAATTCAGTCGTCAAGGTCAATTTTCCGTCACTATAGGCACCGGCGCCGCCCCAGCCGCAGACAATTCCACACGGTTTGCAGTGCACGCACTTTTTTGCCTTCTTGGTATGGATGGGGCAGGCCCTCGAACCGATATCGCGGCCTTTTTCCAATAGCAAGACATCCATGCCGGTGTCGGCCAGCTCCAGCGCGGCAAAAATCCCGGCCGGTCCGGCGCCAATAATGATCGCATCATACCGTTTCATTCTCACACACTCCCGAAACAATCCACATTTCAGCGATTTTCCGCAAAAAGAAAGACAAACGCTCTGTTTTGTCCCTCTTTATCTTACTATCTGCCTCGACCCCTGTCAATTAAAAACCGAATGTTTTATTAGTCTGTCAATAAATTGTTCGGTCAATCTGTGCGGGGAGAATAATCAGTAAAGCGCGTGAAGTTCTTGTGAAAATATAGCTCCACCGTTTCCGTCGGGCCATTTCGATTCTTGGCGATAATCAGTTCGGTGAGGTTCTTTTTTTCCGTTTCTGGATTGTAGTAATCTTCGCGATACAAAAACGCCACCATGTCAGCATCTTGCTCCAGCGATCCCGACTCGCGCAGGTCGCTGAGCATCGGCTTGCGCGATGTCCGGCTTTCCGGCCCTCGGCTAAGCTGCGACAAAGCAATCACCGGCACTTTCAGTTCACGAGCCAGCGCCTTGAGCGAGCGGGAAATGTCGGAAATCTGTTGCTGGCGGTTGTCGATCCGGCTGTGGGCCCCGCCGTCCATCAACTGAAGATAGTCGATGATAATGCAGTCCAATCCGTGTTCCTTGCTGATCCGGCGAGCTTTGTTGCGCAGTTCCACCGCATTGACTCCCGCCGTGTCGTCGATGAACATTGGCGATGCAGACAAACGGTCCGCCGCGTCAACTAAGTTTTTCCACTCATCGTTGCTCATCGCTCCGGTGCGAAAATGTTGACTGTCAATCAAGCCTTCCGCGCACATCATCCGCATCGCCAGCTGTTCACGCGGCATTTCCAAACTGAAGATCGCCACTGATTTCTTGTCCCTTGTCGCCATGTGTTGGGCGACATTAAGGACAAACGCCGTCTTGCCCATACTGGGGCGAGCGGCAATCAGAATCAGGTCCGAACGCTGGAACCCGCCGGTCAGTTTATCCAGGTTTGTGAAGCCGGTGGAAAGTCCAGTGATGCCGCCTTTAGCCTTGTGCATCTCGTCAATTTTGTCCAGCGTGCTGAAGATGATTTCCTTGATCGGGGCAAAATCCTGACCGATTTTACGGGTCGCCACTTCGAGAATCTTTTGCTCGGCATGGTCGAGTACCCGCTCGACTTCTTCTGTTTCTGCATAGCCCATGGCCGCGATGTCGGTCGCCGCGTGAATCAAGCGACGCAGCAGGCTTTTTTCCTGCACGATCTTCGCATGAAACACAATGTTTGCCGCCGTCGGAACGCCGTTGGCCAGCGAGGTGATGTAGGAAATCCCGCCAGCCCGTTCCAGGGCCTCTTCCCGCCGCAACATATCAATCACGGTAATAAAATCGATGGCTTCGCCCCGCTCAAACAGGGTCATCGCCGACCGATACACCAGTTTGTGAGCTTCCCGGTAAAAATCTTCCGGTTGCAGGATATCAGAGATTTTTGCAATGGCGCTTTGTTCAATTAATATCGCACCCAGAACCGATTGCTCTGCCTCGATATTCTGCGGCGGAACCCTATCCAGCATGAAAGCCCTCTCCTTTGTTGTACGCTTTGCCAAACAAAACTGCCAGGGCTTCTTCCACCCTCTCAAGTGGTTTCACTGACAATCCCAGATGATCCACCGGAATATCTTTCTCATTCTCCTTAGGGATGATTAGCGTTGTTACGCCAGCTTGTTTTGCTCCATAAGCCTTTTCAAAAACGCCGCCAACGGCTTTCAGTTTGCCGCGGATCGACACTTCGCCGGTGACCGCCACATCCTGTCGCAAAGGTTGGTTGGTGATCGCTGAAATCAGCACGCTGACAATCGCGAGCCCGGCCGAAGGGCCGTCGATCTGTCCTCCACCGATCACGTTAACGTGAACATCGTATTTGGCCAGATCTTGGCCGGTGATCTGCCGCACTAGCGCCGCCGCGTTAAAGACCGAGTCCTTGGCCATACTGCCTGCCGTGTCATTGAACCTGATTGCGCCCTTTCCTTTTTGCGCGGCCGGAAAACAGACCGCTTCGATTTCAATGACCGAACCCAGGTATCCCGATACGCCAAGACCGAATATTTTACCGACTTCCCAGTCGGAGGAGGCCTTGCGATTGACATAAGGGGTCATCCGACTGACTTGAAGGATGTGAAACACATCGTCGCGACTGATCATCGGTTTCGATTTTTTGGCTGTCCCCTTGCGATACATCGACAGGCTGTAGGAGTCGGCAAGCAGGTTCACTGCCTTGCGCCCCTCCACTGTATATTCGCTGATCAGGGACGGCACTGCCGGTTCCATACGGACTTTTAAGCGGTTCGCCGCGTTGGTCACAATCAGTTCAATCTGTTTGGGCGTGAGTGGCTCGAAGAATACCTCGGCGCAGCGTGAGCGAAGCGCAGGGTTGAGTTCCGACGCATCACGGGTGGTCGCGCCGATCAGGACAAAGTCAGCCGGTGCGCCTTCCGCAAACAGCTTCTTGATGTAAGCCGGCACATTGGGATCGGCCTCGTCAAAATAGGCCGAGTCAAAAAACACCCGTTTGTCTTCCAGAACTTTCAATAACTTATTAAGCAACATCGGGTCCATCTCGCCAATTTCATCGATGAACAAAATCCCGCCATGCGCATCAGTGACCAGGCCCGGTTTCGGCTCCGGCACGGCAGTTTCGGCCAGGTCGCGCCGCGCACCTTGGTAAATTGGGTCATGCACGGATCCGAGCAACGGATTGGTTATGTCCCGCGGGTCCCAGCGCAAAGTGCTTCCGTCGACCTCGACAAAGGGCGCGTCCTCGGCAAACGGCGTATACGTCAGTGAACGGGCCTCTTCCAGTACCAGTCTGGCGGCTGTTGTCTTTCCAACGCCGGGGGGGCCGTACATGATCAGGTGCTGCGGATAAGGGGACGCCAGTTTGGATCGCAACACCTCGATCGCCCGCTCCTGGCCGATGATTTCGTCCAGCTTGGCCGGTCTGAGAATATCGTTCATCGCCCGCGAAAGACCCCGTTGGTCAAGGGCCTGAAGCTTCTCCAACTTCTTTTGGCTTTGCGGCGTTTCAACATTCGATTCTTCCTTGAGGATTTGCATGCGGATTTCCTGTATGAACTCCTGATGCCGCTCTTCCATTTTTTTTGAGATTTTTTTCTCGATATTTTCTTCCATGTTATGGCGGGCAATGTGTTCTGCCAGTTCATTCAGAATATCTTCCATGATTCCAGGAATCTCTTCAATACTTGGCAGTTGATCGATCGCCAAGTCTTGCTTTACCATCCGTTGCAACGCCAAGACTCGCTCTGGCAATTCGCCTGACTGAATCAAATCGAGCGCGCCAAATTTACTGGCGCGCAGAACGAATTTGTCCGCTCCCCAAATCGAAGCGCACATATTGAACACGGCTTCCGCTTCCAGGCTAATCTCCGCATAGCGTTGCAGTTCCTGCTCACTAATCTTTCGTACGATTCGCCTTTTGCGGCTTTTTTTCATTTTATCCGGCTGTTCATTTTCCGTTTCCGGAGTTTCCTTATTATTCCGAGTCACTTTCCAGTTATTCTCCAATCACCTGAATCTTGATTTCCGCAGTCACTTCCGGGTGAACCTTGATTACCACGCACGCGCTACCGAGGTTTTTTACCGGATCGGCAAACTCCATTTTGCGCCGGTCCAGCTCCACTCCGTGCTGGGCCTTGGCTGCATCAGCAACGTCTTTGGTCGTGATTGCGCCGAACAGCCGTCCGCCTTCGCCAGCCTTTGCCACTACTTTTACCTCGATTGTAGCCAATTGGGCCGCCAGAAGTTTCGCCTCTTCCAATTGACGTTTCTGCCGGTCGGCTGTTGCACTTTTTTGTTGTTGCAACTGATTCAATGTATCTTTGGTCGCTTGGGCGGCCAGTTTTTGCGGCATCAGGAAGTTTCTCGCATACCCCTCCGCCACTTCCATGACCTCGCCTTTTTTACCCAGTTTTTTTACATCCTGCAACAGAACCACTTTCATTGTTCTTTTCCCTCCCCTATATAATCAGCAATTACAGCCTCGAGTCTGCGACGCGCTTCGACAACATCAACGCCGGCAATGTGCGCGCCGGCCACGGTTTGGTGCCCACCGCCGTTAAACGCTTCCATGATGACCTGAACATTGACGTCGCCATTGGAACGCGCACTAATCCCCACGCCTTCGTCAACCGGCCAGAGGACAAAACTAACCCTGACTCCTTCGATGTTTAGCAGGGTGTCGGCAGACTGCGCAGCGATGATTTGTCCATTCTTCACTTCAAACGGACAGACCGCGAACACAACGCCGCCCTTGAGGATTTCCGCGCTACCCAGGATTAGCGCCCGCAGTTTCAGCGTTTCCATGTCATAGCGGAACAACTGACCGACCAGATCCGGATCGGCACCGGAGCGACGCAGGAACGCGGCTGCCTCAAACGTTCTGACTCCGGTCTGAACGGCAAAATTCTTGGTATCGACCACAATCCCCGCATACAGCGCCGATGCTTCCAGGCGGGTCAATTCTATTTTTTCATCAAAATAGGTCAGCAGTTCCGCTACCAGTTCACTGGTCGAGGACGCCGAAGGTTCCAGGTAAACAATCATCGGACTGGGGATAAAATCTTCCGCCCTTCGGTGGTGATCGATCACGACGCGTCGATCGACCCGTTCCAGCAATTGCGGCGCCGCCGTCAAAAACACCCTATGTGTATCGACGACAAACAACAGCGTTTTTGCGCTGATTTTCGTCTCTGCCTGCGCAGCAGACAAAAACAGGCCCTCGTATTCACTGTACCCCGGCAACAATTCCTGCAATTTTTCATAAGACATCGCCACTTGCCCGACAACGATATTTACCGGTTTGCCCAAATGGGCAGCCATCCGGGCAACCCCCATCGCCGAACCGAGGCTGTCAAAATCTTCTCCTTCATGCCCCATGACCATGACATCGGTCGCTTCCTGCATCAATTCCTTGATCGCGTGCGCGACTACCCGCGCTTTGACCCGCGTATTCTTTTCCACCACTTTGGCTTTGCCGCCATAAAACTGGACTTCATCGTTCACATATATGGCCGCCTGGTCACCACCGCGTCCCAGCGCCAAGTCAAGACCTGTCTGTGCCTTTTGCCCCCGCTCGCTCATCGTCGCGCCATTGGCGGCAATCCCCATGCTCAGCGTCACTGGAATCCGGTTGCCCACCCGTAACGCTCTGATTTCATCGAGAATATCAAATTTATCGCCGATCATCCGCCCCAGGTCCTGGCGTGAAAAGACGCCGAGATACATTCCTTCCGAGTATTTTCGCAAAAAGCCGCTTAACCGGTTGCACCAGGCCATCAGGTGCTGGTGTGTTTCGCTCTGGATTGCGTTGCGCTGCGTCTCGTCAAGTCCCTGCAACACGTCTTCCAGGTTATCGATCTGGATTAGCGCCAACACCGCATCCTGCCCATCCACCAGTTCCTCGCCAAGCGGATCCGGCTTGCAGCTCTGGTCGACTTCCGGCGCGGTCGCCTCCGTCGCAACAGAAGCAATCTGCGTTACCAAGGAATCCACGGCGCAAGCCGGGCGCAGCCAGCGTAAACAGGCAAGTCCGGCCATCAGCAGTAACAGCACTCCCGTGAGCAGCGACGGTTGTAGCAGCATGGAAACCAGCAAGCCTGCCCCGACCAAGACCAGGTATGTTGTTTCGTTTTTCCAGAAGCGCCGTGCTTGCATCGATTACTCTCCCGACTCTGAATTCACAGACGGCGGCACGGGTCTGCGCAGCCGCCGAAAATCGAAGACGATATCAAACGCGCCGGTAAATACGACAATCTGCATAATGAAATTGTTGGTGAAAACCATGAATACGAATATGCCGATGATGATTCGCGGCACGTCGTGCCTGTTTGCATAAAACATTGCGACTGCCATTCCCTGCACCATCAGCAGCAGGCTACTTACGACCTGCAGATTGATTCCGGCCGTCGCCAGCATCTCGATCTCGCGGCTTTTTCCCCAATATAGCATCACCATCGAACTAACAAACGCGTATAGCAGAACCGGCGAAAAGCTCCATGTCCGGAATATCGGGAACGCGGCATATTGGTGTCCCAATTTGCGCAATACCGCACGGGCGACCAAGAAGTTCAGATAGGTATCCACAACCGAAGCCAAAGCAAAACCGGCCGGCAAAATGAGCTTCATCATTTCCAGCATGCCTTTCATACTCTCGGCCATTTGATTCAATTCCGCTTCTTTCATGCCGAAGCCGCGATACACATTGATCGCTTGTTCAACCGCTTTTCCCATTGCTTCGGCATGATCGGCCAACGGATTGATGCCAAGCACGACCGCGCTGATCGATAGCACAATGATTTTCGCCGTCAAAGACGCAATCGAGCCAAAAAACACGGTATACACCGGCGACAGTTGCTTGCGGAAGCAATGTCCCAGCACGATGCCGGTCATGCCGAAGCCGATCGCCACAGCCACCGCATGTAGCGGATGCACCAGAATCGCAATCAGGATCCCGGCCACTGCGGTCGCCATCATGCTCCATTTATAACCGTGTCGCACCCCGAGCAGGATGATCGGCACCGGCCAGATCAAATTGATGAACGCGCCGATAAAGGGGATATACACGCTGATCAACGCGAACAGAATCGCGACTGCGGATAAAATTCCGCCTTCCACCATCGGCCGCACACGGGTTGTAGTCATCGGTTCACCTCATTCATTTCACTAACGGAAGAATTCGCAACCCAACGGCAACATTCCTGCAAAGGGGTCTGCACCCCGTTTATCGAGACCAATCGAAAAAAAAATGAGCGACCGAAAACGGCCTCTCATTTTATTGTCGCGTACGCCTGCGTTCTGTCTTATTCCGTCGTGAAAGGCAGAAGCGCAATACTGCGAGCCCGTTTGACGGCGAGTGTCACTTGGCGCTGATGTTTAGCGCAGTTGCCAGAAATCCGGCGGGGGAGAATTTTTCCCCGTTCGCTGACATAGCGTTGCAAACGGCCAATTTCTTTATAATTAATGGACTCAATCTTGTCCACACAGAAGCTGCAAACTTTTTTGCGGGGTCTTCTTCCTTTTTCCCGTCTCACTATGTTGAACCCTCCTTACATCAGAATGGAATCTCATCATCCGGCGCCACATCGTGACCGAATTGCGCTGCCGCATCGTGAGAAACATGATTTTCTGCTCCGACTCCTCCGCCAGTTGCTCCGGCCGGTCGACGATCCAAAAACTCCACGGTTTGGGCAATGATTTCCGTCACCCAGCGTTTTTGTCCGTCTTTTCCGTCGTAGCTGCGGATTTGCAGACGTCCTTCCACCATGGCGCGTTGTCCTTTGGCCAAGTTGTTGCCGCAAACTTCCGCCAACTTTTCCCACGTTACGATAGAGATAAAGTCGGTATTGTCTTTGCCGCCACCAAACCGATCCACGGCCAGGGTAAACGACGTGACCATCTTGCCGCTCTGCGTCGTCCGAATTTCCGGATCTCGCACCAATCTTCCCAATAAAAACACCTTGTTCATGGCTTAGGCCTCCCGACTATTCATCTTCTTTTACGATCATGTGCCGCAAGATGTCATCGGTAATCTTCATCACGCGATTCAGTTCAGCCACTGTTTCGGGTTTGCCGGTGAAGTGGAAGATGCAATAGTAGCCATCGGCGAAATCTTTCACCAGATACGCCAAACGGCGCTTGCCCCAGCGGTCGATCTTTTCCATCGTGCCGCCGTTGTTTGTCACCATGGCTTCAAACTTGGCGATTACCGCTTGCTGTGCTTCTTCTTCCATCGGTTTGATGATGAATACGAGTTCATACTTTTTCAACAGGTTCACCTCCTCCTTTGGACTATCGGCCCCCTCTCGGGGGCAGGGGAGCAAAAGCCCGAGTGTTCAGGCTCATTTATTTTATAACAACCACCCCGGGAAAGCAACCATTATTATTTATTTTTAGAAAAGTACAGCCTCTGCCCTTCAGATCCCTGCTTACACATTGAACCGGAAATTCGTCACATCTCCGTCTTTCATGATGTATTCCTTCCCTTCCAGCCGCACCAGTCCTTTTTCCTTTGCCGCATGGAAGCTGCCGTGAGCCATCAGGTCATTGTAGGCCACGATCTCGGCCCGAATGA
>RRZT011019309.1_pt1 | contig 11724 bp, 12 predicted proteins | sample 2165551 | NCBI WGS metagenome assembly RRZT01 (sample SAMN10456910, study PRJNA506462) | wastewater metagenome | biome: wastewater; feature: sludge; material: wastewater sludge; isolation source: wastewater sludge with Escherichia coli K12::gfp cells carrying plasmid... | place: USA: Moscow, Idaho... | reverse complement strand
TATAAAGAAGCGTTAATTCTTTTGTGAAATCTCTGTCCAAACCAATCCCTAATCTAGTAATTTTGAAATATCTTTTATCTCATCTTCTAGAAGAGTAAACTCTACTATTTTTAAATCTTCAATCATGTGACTAACTGAAGTAGTACCATTTAGTGGAACAATATCTAAATGATTTAAAAATCTATAAAATATTTGTTCTGCACTTTTTTGGTATTTTTTGGCTAAATTTTGCACAATCTCATTTGATAAAATATGAGGATTTGCTGTTAGTGACCAAAAACTTTCATAGATTATACCCTTTTGTTTACAAAATAATCGAATTTCTTTGTCATAATTACTATCTTTATAGAATCTATTTTGTACTACTTTTGGTTTTACCTTTGCAATATCATATAAATAAATAAGTAATTTTATATCATAACAATTACTTATTCCTATCTGCCCTACTTCATTTGAAAGCTCTAAATCTTCCATTTTTCTATAAACTTTTACTAAATCAGTAATTGGAAAAATTGGAGAATGTAAAACATAAGAATCTATAAAATTTGTTTTTAAATTCTCTTTTGATTTTAAAAATGATTTTTCAAGTTGAGTAACCACATCATCATTTTGAAGATATGGCATATTATCTAAATCTTGTCCACCAATTGGTGTAAATTTTGTTTGTAAAAATATATCTTCTCTTTTTATTAAACCTTCAGTATAAGCTTTTTCAAGTCCAAGACCAACTAAATCTTCTCTGTAATGTCTTGGTTGACAAGCTGTATCAACACCTTTAAAACCTTGTTTTATTGCCTCGTAAACTAAGTTTGAAGTAGCCTCTTTTTTCCAAGCTGTTCCATATATCATATTTGGAATATTCATAATAATTTCCTTCTAACTTTTTTTTAATAAAACTATTGTAGCAAATGTAGAGATTAATATCCCTATTAAAACCCAAAAAGAGATAGTAACTCCTTTTAAAATAAACATCATAATAGCAACAATAGCAGGATTTAAATAAACATAAGCCATAACCTTTTTAGGACCAATTGTAATAGAGCCTTGCTGATATAAATACAAAGTAATAATTGTAGTTCCAATTACTAAATAAGCCATAGAATATAGTAAATTTCCCTCTATTTTTTCCCATCCAAGAGGTATATTTAAAACTTGCATTGTCAAAAACAACCAAATACAACCACCCAAAAGTGTACTAAAAACTAACACAGGTAAAACATCATCTTTTTTATGTAAAAGCTTTAAAAATATTGAATATAAAGCCATAGAAATAGTTCCAAATAAAAATATAATATCTCCATGATTCAAAGAAAAACTCAAAAATAACTCTAAATTTGCTTTAAATACAACTATACAAGTTCCAATTATTCCAAAAAAATAGATTATTAGTTGGACAAAACTCAATCTCTCTTTTAGAAAAAATATACATAAAACTCCAGTAATCAAAGGAACTAAAGTATATAAAGTAGCTGTATTTAGTGCTGTTGTGCTCTCCAAGGCTTTAAACATACCAATAAAATACAAGGCATAAAAAAGACCAATAATCATACCTCTTGGAAGTGTTGATAATATCTTTGTTCTATACTCATTTTTAATCATTACCAAAGGAGATAAGCATAATAAAGCAAAGAAAAATCTATATAGAGTTAAAGATATAGAATCAATTACTCCTGATAAGTTTGCAGAAGCTATAAATGAACCTGCAACTAAAATAGTAGCAAGTAATACAAATATATGCGCTTTTAAAATTTCATTCAATTATTTATCCTAAAATTGTTTTAAATATTTTATACAGTTAGCGAGTTTTTCATCTCAAAATAGAGTTTTTCATACTCTGTTTCTTCAAGTCTATTCTTATGAGATAATATCAAAAGTTCTAACTCTTTTGCATCTTTTCTAAATGGTATTTGAAAGTGTTTATAATCATTTATTATAAAATCAAATCTTTTGTAAAAGTCAAATCTTTTTTGAGTGATTTCATCAAAGATTGGTTCTATTTCCAAAACTACATTTTTATGGTTTTCTAAAAACTCTTCTAAAATTTTCGAGCCATAAGATTGACCTCTAAGTTTTTGACCTATTGCAAAGTGTTCTATAAAAGTATGATTTGAATATTTCCAAAAAAATAAAATAGCCACAACTTCATCATCTTTTATAAAAATAGTTGGATTGTATCTTTCATCTTTTAGGATTGTTTCTTGCTCAGCTAGAGTCCTTTTTTCCTCTTTTGGAAATGAGTTTTCATATAACTCCCAAGCCTCTAAGAAATAGTTTTTTTCACAGTTTTTTAAATGTAATGTTTTCATTTTAAGGATTATATTAAATTTATATTTATTTGTATATTAACCTAACTTGTATTCTTAATCAAAATTTTACGACTGCAAATATTCACTAACGAATTATTATTATTTAACCGATAAACTAATAATATGTTAAATTTAGATATAATTATTCATGGGAAAAATAGATAAAAACAATGTGGATATTTGCTTGGTTGATAAAACACAATATCAAAATTCACCAATTAATATGATAGAACATACTCCGATAGGAATCAAAAAAAAAGCAATTTTTATTCATCTAACTAAAAAATTTTTTATGAAACAAAGTGGTCACAAACTCATCAATATTTTTAAAAAAATAAATATAATAAATACTATTACTAATAAAGGAAAAAGTATGTTTACATTATATGATAATTCTGTATATATAAATTTATAGATTTTTGCATAATCAAATCCAAATGAATACTTGAATCAAGAAATTGATGATTTTTTTAACATCGAAGTTTGAAATATACTTACTGAAAAATTAACTCTGTTTATTAAGGAAGTAATAATATTATGAAAAATAAGGTTAATAATGAAATATAATGATATAAATTTTAATAAAAAAACGATTTTAATAACAGGTGGTGCTGGTTTTATAGGTTCTAACCTTGCATTTTATTTTCAAGAAAATTATCCAAAAGCAAAAGTTCTAGTTTTAGATTGTTTTAGAACTGGAGAGACTTTTTCTAATGGAAATTTAAAAAGTTTTGGACATTTTAAAAATCTTTTAGGGTTTAAAGGTGTGGTAATAAGTGGTGATATAAATGACAAAAAACTTTTAAAAAACCTAGAGAAAAATTATAAATTTGACTATATTTTTCATCAAGCTGCAATTTCAGATACAACTGTTAGTGAACAAGATTTAATAATAAAAACAAATGTAAATGCCTATGAAGATTTATTAAAAATTGCAATTAAACACAAAGCAAATATAATTTATGCTTCAAGTGCTGCAACTTATGGAAATAGCGATAAATTTGAAGTTGGATGCGAAAAACCTAATAATGCTTATGGATTTAGTAAAGTTATGATGGATAATATAACAGCTGAATATCTAAAAAAAGATTTGGAAATTTCAATTGTTGGATTAAAATATTTTAATGTTTATGGTCCAAGGGAATTTTTCAAAAATAAAACAGCATCTATGGTTGTTCAATTTGGTCATCAAATTTTAAAAGGATTAACACCAAAACTATTTGAGGGAAGTGATAAAATACTTAGAGATTTTATCTATATTGAAGATGTTATCCAAGCAAATATAAAAGCTTCAAATCCTAAAAAATCTGGAGTTTATAATGTTGGAACTGGATGTGCTAGAAGTTTTGAAGATATAGTAAATATTTTACAAAATGAGCTAGAAATTAATAATGGAAAAGAGTATATGCCAAATCCTTATGTTGGTTCTTATCAGTTCTTTACAGAAGCTAATATAGAAACTACAAAAAAATATTTAGATTATGAACCAAGATTTTCTATGGAAGATGGAATAAAAGCCTATATTCCTGAAATCAAAAGATTATTTCAAGAAGAAGTTAAATGATAAAATTAGATAAAAAACCAAATATTCTTGTAATTGGTGATTTGATGATAGATCACTATTTATGGGGAAGTTGCGATAGAATATCACCTGAAGCTCCTGTTCAAATAGTAAATATAAAAAAAGAAAGTTCTGCTTTAGGTGGAGCGGGAAATGTAATAAATAATCTTTTTGCACTTGGAGCAAATGTGGATATAATGAGTGTAATGGGTGATGATGTTGTTGCTAATGAACTAAAAAGTTTATTAGAAAAGATAGAGGTTTCAAGTTCAAATTTAATAGTTGAAAAAAATAGAAAAACATCTAAAAAAAGCAGATTAATTGCATCTCAACAACAAGTGTTAAGATACGATATGGAAAGTATTGATGATATAAGTGAACAAAGTTCTAATAAAATTTTGGAAAATTTAAAAATAACTATAAAAAAATATGACTCTATTATTTTATCAGATTATGGAAAAGGTGTTTTAACTACAAACTTAACAAAAGAGATTATAAAAATTGCAAATGAAAATAAAGTAAAAGTTTTAGTTGACCCAAAAGGTAAAGATTACAGTAAGTATAAGGGGGCTTATACTTTAACACCAAATAAAAAAGAGGCTATGGAAGCTACTGATATTGATATAAAAGATGAAAAAAGTTTAATAAAAGCTTTAGAAAACTTAAAACAAAAATGTAATTTAGAAGTATCCCTTATAACTTTAAGTGAAAATGGAATTGCTATTTTAAAAGATGAGTTAATAATCAAACCAACTGTTGCAAGGGAAGTTTATGATGTAACAGGTGCTGGTGATACTGTTATTGCATCTATTGCATTTGCGCTAGGAAATAACTTGTGTATCGAAGAAGCTATTAGTTTTGCAAACTTAGCAGCAGGTGTTGTTGTAGGAAAAATTGGTAGTACAACTGCCTCGTTAGATGAAATATATGAATATGAGTCAATTTTACATAAATCAAACTCATCTTCACATATAAAAACTTTTGAAGAGATAGAAAAACTAGCTTATAAATTCCATAAACTTGGGAAAAAAGTAGTTTTCACAAATGGTTGCTTTGATATTTTACACGCAGGTCATGTAAAATATCTTGAAGTTGCAAAAAATTATGGTGATATTTTAATTGTTGGAGTAAATGCTGATTGTAGTGTAAGAAAACTAAAAGGATCTACAAGACCTATTAATAATCAAGATGATAGAGCTTATATTTTAGCCTCTTTAGAATCGGTTGATTATGTGGTTATTTTTGAAGAAGAAACACCCTATGAACTTATAAAATTGATAAAACCTCACACTTTAGTAAAAGGTGGAGATTACGAAGGAAAAGATGTTGTTGGACAAGATATAGCAAATGAGTTAAAACTTGTTCAATTTGTTGATGGGAAAAGTACAACAAATACTATAAAAAGGATAAAAAATAGTGAAACAAGCAATTAAAGATGAATTTTCATCATATTTAGAAACAATTAACACAGTTATAAACTCTATGGAAGAAAAACTTGAAGCTGCATCTGCACTTGCTGTTGAAACTCTAAAAAATGGAAATAAAATCTTACTTTGTGGAAATGGTGGAAGTGCAGCAAATGCTCAACATATAGCAGCAGAACTTACAGGAAGATATAAAACGGAAAGACGAGGACTTCCTGGAATTGCCCTTACAACTGATACAAGTGTATTAACAGCTATTGGAAATGATTATGGATACGATAGGATTTTTGATAGACAAGTTGAAGCATTAGCAAATAAAGGTGATTTATTAATAGGAATTAGTACAAGTGGAAATAGTAAAAATGTTATTAATGCTTTAAAAATAGCAAAAGAGATGGGATGTAAAACTTTAGGACTAAGTGGTCGTAATGGTGGAGCAATGAATGATGTTTGCGATTTAAACTTAGTAGTTCCATCAAACAATACTCCAAGAATTCAAGAGATACATATCTTATTTGGACATACAATTTGCCAAATAATAGATGATGAATTAAGCTAAATTCTTTACTGCATTTAAAACATCAACTACTGAGATTTTTTCATATAGTTTTGATGTTTTAAAGGACAACTTCTTTTCATCAAGGTGCACACTCTAAGTTTTTTATAACTTTCAAAGTTTTTATCATTATTCTATTGATTTTGTCTTTGTGAACTTTATTAGATACTGCCTTATAACATACTACTATCATTTGCAAAATAAATCCAAACCTGCGATTTTTTATACAAGTTTTGAAGTTGTAGTTGTTGTATAGTAGTCTATTTTCTATTTAACAAGAAATATTGATTTTAAGGCTAGTTAATTGCAATCTTCTTTTTTAGATAATCTTTTTAATTCATTACAAGAAAAACCAGCTTGTTTTCTTGCTTCAAAATTTAAGTCCATTTTTCTTGTTGTACTTCCAGGAAAAACATCTTCAATAATTTGCATATAAGTAGATTCAGGCTCTAAATTCAGCCTGTCACACTCATATTTAAACCATCTATCACCTTTTTTTACATGATCAACTTCTTCTTCTAAGATTACTTTTAAAGCATCTAAAAATTTCATATTAAACTCATCTTTATTTGAGTTAAGTTTTTCCATTATTTTTGGATTTTGGTCAAGTCCATTTGCTTCAAGATATCTAGGAACTACTGCCATTCTTCGTAAAAACTCTGGTGTTTTCTCCATGGCTTCAAAAAGATTTTTATGTACAGGAAAATCCCCATAAACTCCACCAAGTTCAGTTAATAACTCTTCAAGCATTATAAAATGCCTAATCTCATCATCTGCAACTTCTAACCAATCTTTATAATAATCAAGTGGTAAATCTTTGAATCTCAAAGCTGCATCTAAAGCTAAATCAATTGCTGAATACTCAATATGTAAAATTGTATGAACTAAATATTTTTTTCCTTCAATAGATTTAAAATTCTTAATAGGAGGGAGCTCAGTTGGTTTAATAATTTCTAAAAAAGAGTGATAAGATGGTTTATCAAACTCATAAGGAACATAAAAATTATTAAATTCAAAATCGTTATTTCGGAATTTGTCATAAAAACATTTGAATTTCTCAATTTTCTCTTTTGGAGAATTTGTAAATAAAATTTCTTCTAAACTATAAAAATAATCCATAAATAACCTCTTTTTTGATATAATCTGTAAATTTTAGCAAATAAGGTTTAAAATGGATATAAAAGTACAACCAATGGGCGACTATCAAACAAATTGTTATATAGTTACAATTGACGGTAAAGATATCGTAATAGATCCAGGAGTAAATGCACTTTCTTGGGTAAAATCAAATGTAAAAAATCCAATTGCTGTATTAAATACCCATGGTCATTTTGATCATATTTGGTCAAATCAAGCTGTAAAAGAGGCTTTAAACGTAAAATTATATACTCCCAAAGATGATGAGTTTATGCTTACTCTTGATCCTTATGGATTAGGAATGCCTCCATCTTATGCTGATGTTTTAGTAAATCCTGATGAAGAGTTAGAAATTGAAGGAATTAAAATAAAATTTCACCATTTCCCAGGACATACACCAGGTTGTAGTGCTATTCAAATAGATAGACATTTATTCACTGGAGATTTTATTTTCAAAAACTCTATTGGAAGATTTGACTTTCCTAATTCAAATGCTATACTTATGAAACAAAGTTTAAATAGAATATTAGAATGGGAAAATGATTTTCATATTTATCCAGGACATGGAGATAAAACAACTCTAAAAAATGAAAAAGAGTCGTTAAAACAATGGGAAAGATATATTTAAAGGGCTAAAACATGGATCAATCTTGTGAAGTTATTATTACAGAAAATGAAAAATTAAAATTAAGTGATTTAGATAAAAGTTGTTTAAACATATACGAATATCTAAAATTGCATCATGGAATTGCAAATTTAGTGATTGATATCAAAAAAAATGATGCTAATGAAACACTATTCTTTTCCTGTAATATAAGTGGCAATTTTTTAATAAATAAACTAGAATTTAGACAAAACTGTGATACGAACATAATTTTTTGTTTTTTATCTAATACACAAGAAGATTTTGAATCGGTAAAAATCAATCTAAGCTATATAAATATTTGTTTACAAATTTTTTCTCAATCATTATTTAATAAATATATGGAAAAAACTTTAAATCAAATGTCTTTAATTGACCAAACTACAAGTGCTTATAACAGATGTTATTTAGATAATTATGCTGGTAAATTATTAAGCCTTTCAAATAGAGAACAAAAGAAAATTGCTTTTGTAAAAATTGGGATAGACCAGTTTAAAGCTGTAATTGATGAATTTGATTATGAAATTGGTGATAGAGTTTTAAAAGCATTAGCAGTTTGTTTAAAACAAAGTGTTAGAGAGTCTGATTTAGTAATTAAAATTACTAATGATGAATTCTTAGTTATTTTATTAAACATAGTTAATGAAGATAATGCTATACTAGCTACAGAAAAATTAATAAATAATTTTAAAGAAGTTAAAGTTTTAGTGAATGAACAAACTAATCAAACTTTGATGAAAACAATCTGTTGTGGGATATGTATTTATCCTGATAATGCTTCAACACTTGATGAAGTAATAAAAAAATCTGACGTGGCTTTATATGAAGCACGAAATAGAGGTAGAAGTCAATACTACTTATATGATGAAGATGAGACAAACAAAATCGATTTTTTTTAGGTAAAAAAATGAAAAATAAAATTTTAGAATTAATAAAACTATCAGCTACAGAACAAGATGCTTATAAATCTCTTGTAAGCATTTTTAATCTTCACGAGCAACTTCAATATGCTATGAATATAAAACAAGTTGCAGAAGACATATACACATGGATAAATAAAGAGTTTAGTGTTGATAATATGGTTTTCTCTTTATTTGATATTAGTAACTATTCTAAAGAAGATATACTTGTAAAAGGTGAAGAATTCTTTTTAGATGGTGATTTATCTCATTTTTTTATAATTAGTACACATACGAATCTAAATGCAACTGTATCATTTAGTGCAACTTCAAAAGTTCATTTTAAAGTCTTAGAAGCAAAGTATGACACTATAGAATCTGCATTTTTTCAAATTTCTCCTATTGTTCAAAATGCAATTTTAAAGAAAAATTATATTGATTCTTCGTCATTGGATTCTGTTACAAATGTATATAATAGAAATTATTTAATTGAAAATCTAACAAAGCATTTAAAACTTTCAAAAAACAATCAAAATGAAATCTATTTTTTGATGATAGGAATTGATCATTTTAAAGCAGTTATTGATGAATTTGATTATGATGTTGCAGATAAAGTTCTAATTGAATTAGCAAAAGTAATTCATTCAAATATAAATGAATTTGATATGGTTGGAAGATTAAATGGTGATGAATTTTTGGTTACAATTCTTAGCTCTTCAAATGAATATCAAGTTGAAGAGATAGCAAGAAAAATTATTTTTGATTTTTCGGAAGTAAATGTAATAGTAAATGAAGAGACAAACCAAAACTTGAAAAAAACTATTTGTATTGGACTTGAAACTTATAAAGTTGGTTCAGAACAAACAATAACAGAATGTATAAAAAACACTGATATTGCACTTTATGAAGCAAAAAATAAAGGAAGAAGCCAACTCTTTAAATTTTCAGAGTTAACTGCTGAAGATACTATAGAATTATTCTAAATTTATAGTATCCTCTTTCTTTTATAAAATTTTTCTAGCTTTCACATAAACTCTTTTTGGAGCTGGATATCCTTCAACAGTTTTTGTATTATCATTTGGATCTAAAAAATCTTCTAAACTTTGATCAAAAGACCAATCTGTTTTTCTTTGTTCTTCGCTTGTTGTAACTGTTGTAGCTAACACTTCAAAATTCTCAAACCCTGCTCTTTCAACCCAATTTTTAAGTGCTGAAATTGTTGGAATAAAATAGATATTTGGAATTTTTGAATATCTTTTATTTGGTGTTAAACAAATTTCATCCTCTCCATCAATCATAAAAGTATCAATTAAAATTTCACCTTTACTATTTAATCCCCTTGCAAGTGACTTTAAAGTTCCAACTGGGTCTGGTCTATGATATAAAACACCTAACATAAAAATAAAATCAAATTTATGATTATAAAACTCTAAATGTTCAACTCCTAGCATTTCATAAATAATATCTGATTTAACAAAATGATTAACAAATTCAAATTGATGTAAAGTCAAAGGTGATGGGTCAAATCCAATTAATCTTTTTGGTTTATCTTCAAGCATTCTAAACATATAATAACCATTATTACATCCAATATCTGCTACCACTTTATCTTTTAAATTAAAGTGTGGACGAATAAGATTATATTTTATGTTACTTTGCCATTCACTATCAATTTCTAAACCGAAAATTTTAAAAGGACCTTTTCTCCAAGGTATTAATTTTTTTGCAGTCTTTTCAATAACTTCAAATTCCTCAGAAGTAAGGTCTTCTTTTTTCCCAACACTAAACCAATCACCATAATCAATTTCTAAATTTGATTTTTCAATCTTAGAAGCCTCTTGTAATTGTAAAAACCAAGGCTCAACATTTTTCCAAGTACGACATTCTTGTTTTTTATTTTGTAATATTTCTAAATTCATGGCGTAATTATAGATTTTTAAGATAAAATTCCATCTTAAATTAATAAGTGTAATGAAAAATTGACATTTCATTAACATTAAGTTAACTTCTTATTAATATAATCGAAAAAAATTAAAGTTTAAAGGATATTTTTTGAAGCTTACAAGTGTCTTATTTTCTCTTAAGACGACATTAATCTTACTTGCTATTTTGGCAATTGGGGCTGGGTATGCAACATTTATAGAAAATGATTTTGGTACATCCTCAGCAAGGGTTTTGGTTTACAATAATTTATGGTATGAAGCTGTTTTAGTATTAACAACAATTAATTTAATTGGAGTAATTTTTAAATACAAAATGTGGAAAAACAAAGCTAGATTTATTTTCCATTCATCTTTTGTAGTAATTTTAATTGGAGCAGGAATTACAAGATATGTTGGATATGAAGGGATTATGCAAATTCCTGAAGGTCAAACAGAAAATAAAATGATTTCATTAGAGCCATATTTACAAATTACTATTAAAGATGGTGAAAATATTTATTATCAAGAGTATCAAAAAGAGTTTACTTCTTTATTCTCTGGTTTAAATGATTTCTCACACAAAATTAATTTCGGAAATAAATCTATTGACATTAATTATAAAAATTTCTTATTTGCAAAAAAACAACAAGCAACAATGGGTTTATTAACTGTTGAAGCAGTTTATAATGGAAAAGTTCAAGAGATTAAACTTCCAGGTCTTAGAGGTCAAAGAGGAGTTGCAAGAGAGTTAGTTTTTGATGATATTACGGTTATGCTTGAATATGGTTCAAAAATTGTTGAATTACCATTTTCAATTAGATTAAATGATTTCCAACTAGATAGATATCCAGGAAGTATGTCACCTTCTTCTTATGCATCAGAAGTTACAGTTATAGAAAATGATGGAAAAACTTATGATTATAGAATTTTTATGAATAGAACATTAAGTGAAGGAAACTTCTTATTCTTCCAAAGTTCATATTTTCCTGATGAAACAGGAACTATTCTTTCAGTTAATAATGACCCAGGAAAATGGCCAACTTATTTAGGATATTTTTTACTAACTTTAGGATTATTACTTAATTTCTTTGATAAAAAATCAAGATTCTGGAAACTTACAAAATATGTAAGTAGTAAAAACGTGGCATCAATTGCAATTGTTTTAGCATGTGCATTTGCAACAACATCTTTAAATGCAAATGAAACAAAAGAGGCTGAAGTAACTGCTCAAACTCTTGATTATTTAAATAAATTAAAAGATGAGTCTTTAATCACT
>RRZT010728549.1_pt1 | contig 11724 bp, 9 predicted proteins | sample 2165551 | NCBI WGS metagenome assembly RRZT01 (sample SAMN10456910, study PRJNA506462) | wastewater metagenome | biome: wastewater; feature: sludge; material: wastewater sludge; isolation source: wastewater sludge with Escherichia coli K12::gfp cells carrying plasmid... | place: USA: Moscow, Idaho ... | reverse complement strand
GACAGGGCCGCCGGTATGCCGCACACGAACTCGATCGGCAGGCCGGTCGCCTCGCGCACCGCGCGGGTGAGCCGGTAGCCGGCGAGGACGTCGTCGAGGGTGCTCTCGCGGCATACGTGTGTGTTGCTGACCAGTCCGGTGACCGGCAGCCCGCTGGAGTCTTCGATGGCGCGCAGGTGGCGCAGCACCCCGGCGACATCGGCGGTCTCGGGGCGGTAGGCGTTGACGACAAGCAGGGTCGTGCAGCCCCGGCGCAGCAGGTCGGCGCGGAACCCGACGAGCACCTTCGCGCCGGCCTCGTTGCCACCCGCGTCGATCACGACATCGCACGCCGGGTCGCCGATCGGTCCACGGATGCGGTCGGAGACCGCCGGCAGATCCTGGGTGATGTTGTGCCCGAGCGAGGAGCTGATGACCTCGATGCCCGCGGCGCTCATCAGCTCGGCGCGCTCCCGGGAGCGGAAGTAGGGGTTGACGACGTCGAGATCGCCGATGGCCACCCGGCGGCCCGCGGCGGCCAGCTGCATCGCGAGCGAGACCGAGACCTCGGTCTTGCCGCTGCCGTAGTGGCCCGTGATGACCCGCACGAGCGGCTCCGCCGACGGGCTGAAGGCCGGGGCTGTGGCCACGCTCGGCGCGGGACGGTCGGCGGCGTCGCACGACTCCAGCGGAGCTGACACGAGGGATAGTCCGTCGACCTCGGTCTCGCGCCGCCCGGGAACCGTCGTGGCACCCATGCCGGTCTCCGTCCCGCGCTTTGTGGGCGTGGCTCGAATTTCCCCTCGCCCCTTGTGAGGGCCAGGCTTCTTTCGAGTGTATGCCGCGTGCCCGCCCCCGCGAAGGTGGCCTTGGTCCCGCTCCGGGCCAGGCGCCGAGACACCGCAGACGGGGCTCAGCTGATTGACTGGCGCCCATGGCACCGAGGGGATCCCGCGGAAAGGGTGACGGCCCGACCGGCAAGCGCCAGGCCGACGCACTGCTGGACGAGATCGTGGCGCAGATCCTGGCCAGCACCGGTCCAGGCTCCGGGCTCCCCGGCCTGTTCCGGGACGCCGGCGTGCTGCCCGATCTCGTCGAGAACCACCCGATCACCCTGCCGCCACCGCCTCGGACACCGGTCCTGCTCACCGTGCGGGTCGACGTGGTCGGCGCCAAGCCCCCGATCTGGCGGCGGCTGGACCTGCGTGGCGAGCTGAGCCTGGCCCAGGTGCACGAGCATCTGCAGGCGGCGATCGGCTGGTACGACTCGCATCTGCATCGGTTCCAGGGCCCCGGCGTGGCGATGTGGGACACGCCCTACTTCCTCACCGACGCCGACCTCGAGGAGGGTGACGACGTAGGCACCCACGAGGCCGACGCCCGGCTCGACCAGGTGCTGCGCACGCCCGGCGACCGGCTGGGTTATGTCTACGACTTCGGCGACGGGTGGGAACACCGACTGCGCCTGGAGTCGGCCCGCCCGGCGACGCCCACGGACCCCGACGCCCGGTGCGTCGGCGGGCGGCGGGCCGGCCCGGCGGAGGACGTCGGCGGCATACACCCCTGGAACGAGCTCTCCGACGCGCTGCGAGCCGACCCGGACCCGACCCGCCTGAGCGGCGAATTGCAGATGTATGCCGAGTGGCTCCCCCCGGGGACTGCCCCCGACGCCTTCGACATCGACGAGGTGAACGAGTCACTGGCCGCGGTGACCGCCGTGATCTCGCTGCGCGCGGAGCCGACGGCACCGGTGCCCCCGCCCGCGGACGACGCCACGACGACGGGGGAAGACTCGGCGGCAGTGATCCGCAGTAGTGCCGGGGAGCTCCCGGGCGCGCACCCGGCGCTCACCGGTGTCGTGCGCAAGAGCCATCCGCTGGCCGCCCGGGCCGTGCTGCGGTTGGCTCGGCAGGCGCAGGCGGCGCCGGAACCCACGGCGCCAGAGCTGAGCGAGACACTGCGGCCGTGGTCGGTCGTGCTGCAGACCGCGGGCACCGACGGCATCCCGTTGACGAAGGCCGGATTCATGGCGCCCGCGGCCTGCGAGCGGATCTGGCACGGCAGCGGCCTGGCCTGGGACTACGGCAAAGGCAATCGCGAGCAGTTCACTCCGGAAGTCGCGATGCTTCGACAGGAATGCTTGCGGGCGAAGCTGATTCGCACCTTCAAAGGGCGTCTGGTGTTGACCCCGCTGGGCCGCCGGGCCGTCGCAGACGAGGCGGTGCTCGCGGTCGCGGCCGCCGACAGCCTCATCACCGACCGCGACGACTTCGGCCGCGACGCCAGGGTGCTGACCCTGCTGTTGTTGGCCGGCGGTTGGCAGCCCGGCGCACCGGCCGGCGACGCGGAGGTCCGCGGGTATTCGACCACCGAGCAGTACCTCTTCCGGGCCGAGGTGACCCGGCTGCTCAGCTCGATGGGCTGGCGGGAGAACGGCGGCCCGGTCGGCGACGACGGGCCGGCGGCCGTGTCGAGGGTCCTCACCCTCCTCACGGCCGGTATGCCGTACCCGGCCCGTTACCGGGAGCTGCCGACCGCCGCCGGAGCACGTCACCTGGCCCGGCTCGCGCTCTTCCCGGCCTGATGCCCGCGGGCGGCGCGGTCCCGGAACGACGCGCGCCGAGCCCGATATCCCGCCTCCCCGTCGGCGCGCGAACGGCCTCGGGCGGGTGAGCGTGACCAAGGTCGCATCATTACCGAACATGCTGTCCCCGCAACAGGGGACAGCGCCGGACGAGGGAAGTGGCCAGGATGTGAGAAGACCTGCCACAGCCTCGGAGGACCGATGCCTCATCCCACCCGCCCTGCCGCCCTCCGCGCGATCTGCATTGTCATCGCGGTGTTCCTCAGCCTGCTCGTGGCCACGCCTTCCCAGGCGTCACCGGCCGGCGTGCTCATCCCTGGCGGAGCATGGCTGCAAGGCCAAGGGGTCGACGTCTACGGGAATGGGGGAGACACCTGGGGCACGTACTACCAGTGCGTCGAACTCCCCCAGGCTCGCCTCTACCCGAAATTCGGGTGGCCCCGCGTCTACGCCGCCGGCAACGGTGGCGCGGCATACATCCCGGAAGGGTCTCCCGGGCTGACCCGCTACAACCCCGGCTCCGGATACCTACCGGTGCCCGGTGACCTCGTCATCGAGAACCCGACCGCCGGAAACCCCTACGGGCACGTCGCCGTGGTCGACCGGGTCGAGGGAAACACGATCGTCGCCGTCGAGCAGAACGCCAGCAACAGTGGGTGGCACAACTACTCCTACAACAACAGCAGCTACGCCGGCGGCTACGGATCGATCAAGGCCGTCCTGCACGCACCCCAGAACGGCTTCCAGAATGGACCACCAGCCGATGGTGCATTCGTGGGCTACGGTGGCCACGTCTTCCGTATCGCCGGTGGCGCTCCCCTCTACGTCAGCACCTGGGACATCTTCGGAGGAGCACAACCAACGCGTCAGCTGAACGATCAACAATACAATGCACTACCTCGGTATCCAGCTGAGCGAACATTCATCCGAGGAGCACGTCGGGGCGAAATCTACGTGATCGCGGGGAGTGCGCCCACCTACGTCGACGGGAGCTTTTGGAATTCCCTCAATCCAAAGCCGCCCCTGGTCGATGTCGACGATCTGCAGATCGATACGGGTGAACAGGCTTTCCCCTTGAACCACCTCCGCTTCACACCCATGGACGGTGTCTGGATCCGAGGCCAGGCGACCGGTGAGATATACCGTGTGGCAGGGGGCGCTCCGGTCTACGTCACCCCGGCGCTCTTCACCGCTGCTGGGTCCCCCCCACCCGTCACGATCGCTCAGGCCGCCATTGACGTGGCCGGAGGCGGCGGCGCGTGGAACCACCTTCGCTTCCTGCCGGTCGACGGTTCCTGGATCGCCGGTCACTCGCGCGGTGAGGTGTATCGGATGGCCGGCGGAGCACCCATCTATGTCACGCCGCCGTTCTACGCAGCGATGGGCAACCCGACGCCGACGACAGTGGACCAGGCCGCGGTGGACAATGGTGGGGGCTCGGGCGCGTGGTCGCACTTGCGCTACCGACCGGCGGACGGCACCGTCATGACCGCCTCAGGGCGGGTATACACCGCTCGGAGCGGGGCAGCCATCCTGACAGGTGTCGGCACCCAGGGCACGGCGATAGACCAGGGGGCCCTCGACAATGCCGGCCAAGCTCGGCCCTGGGATCACTTGTCTGCTGCTCCCTTGGACCCGACGTCCACCCCGTCGGTCTCTGGCACTGCTCGTGTCGGCTCGGCCCTCAGCGCAGCGCCCGGTGCGTGGGGTCCGGCACCGGTGACCTTGACCTACCAGTGGCTGCGCAACGGGTCACCGATCACCACCGCGACCGCCACCACCTACACCCTCACCCACGCCGACGCCGGCACGGCGATCAGCGTCCGAGTCACCGGCAGCAAACCCGGCTACGTCACCACCAGCAAGACCAGCACCACCGTCACCGTCCCACCACCCAACGCCACCACTTCGTTCGTCAAAGCGGCATACCAGGACTTCCTGGGCCGCCAACCCACCCCCACCGAACTGACCACCGCCACCACCAACCTCGACACCGGCACCTGGACGCGCGACAGCTTCCTGCGCACCCTGGCCACCAGCCCCGAATGGGTCCGCGTCATCGTCACCCGCATGTACCGCGACACCCTCGGACGCGACCCCGACCCCACCGGACTGAACACCTGGGTCGACTGGATCCGCACCGGCCGCTTCACCGTCGCCCAAGCCGCCACCCTCTTCTACTCCAGCCAAGAGTTCTACCAAGGCCTGGGCGGCAACACCCCCACCAGCTGGGTCACCACCCTCTACGACAAACTCCTGCACCGCGCCCCCGACCCCACCGGCCTGACCCTCTGGACCAACTACACCAGCAACCCCAGCTACGGCCCCACCTGGGTCGCCGGCCAGTTCTACCAATCCCTCGAATCACGCATGACCCGCGTCAACACCCTCTACACCACCCTGCTGGGCCGCACCGCCGACCCCACCGGACTCACCTACTGGGCCAACACCATCCTCACCAGCGGAGACATCCAACTGGCCATCACCCTCGCCAACAGCACCGAATACACCCTCCGCGCCCAAACCCGCTACTGACCGGGGTCACCTCGCACTGGCCGCCCAGCCGGTGATGCCGACCAGTCGCAGCACAAGCACTCGGGTGAAAGGGTGGTCGTGATACTGCGGGTGTCGACCCGCGAGCAGATCCGCCAAGGCCGCTGAGCGCATCTCCGATTCGCTTGGTTGCCAGCGCAATTGGGCACGCACCCACCACAGACGAGACCAATCGTCGGCATCCCAGTGCTCGACGAGCAGGGTCGCCCGGGGGTCGGCCTCGAGGTTGCGCTCGCGCTGCAGGCGGGTCGAGGACTTCGGCTTGACCTCGTCGATCGGCACGCCGAGGTAGCCCTCGCCGTCGAGCGCAAACACCACCGGCACCGCATCAACACCGCGCTCCGGGTGCACGGTGCACAGCACCCCGTGGTCGGCGGCGGCGAGCCGCGACAACGCCTCGGCGGGCGACAGTCTCATGGCCGTGCCGGGACGGGCGGGACGACAGCAGTCACTGTGACGGCGATCCGGAGGACGGTATGTCGGGTGGGCGCCAGCGAGGCGACGGAGCTGGCGACGGTGGGGGACGAGCACAGCATGCAGGTCAGTGTTGCGGGAAATCCGCGGCGGCTGCAGGGGTTTCCGCACTCCGGTCCACCGGGACTCACGGGGTTCCCCCCGACGCCCGATGCCCCTACTATGCACTTCGTGGGAGCTCAAGCGCTTGTGCGCAAGCTCACGGTCGATGTCGACAGCCAGGCGGTGCGGTGAATCCGGCCGCATGGGTGCAGCGCCATGGACAGCTGCGCCCGGACGCTCCCGCGGTCGCCGAGGGTGAGCGGGTGCACCTCAGCTGGGCCGGTTTCGCCGCCCGGACGGCCGCCGTCGCCGGCGGGCTGAGCACCGATTTCGCTGTGGCGCCTGGGGATCGGGTCGCAATCGTGATGCGCAACCACCCGGCATACCTGGAGGCGTTGTTCGGCATCTGGCACGCCGGGCTGGTGGCGGTGCCGGTCAACGCGCGCCTGCACCGCGACGAGATCGCCTACATCCTCGAGCACAGCCAGACCAGCGTGGTCATCACCGACGAAGCACACGCCGACGATGTCGAATCTTTCTGGGCACAGTCGGGGCGCTGCGCGCGGTCGTCGTGGCTCCCGGCGAACGCTGGGCCCGATTGGTTACGCGCCCCACCGCACCGTTGACGCTGCGCCGGCCGGAGGACCCGGCGTGGCTCTGCTACACGAGTGGCACGACCGGGCGACCCAAGGGCGCGACCCTCACCCAGCGCAATCTGCTGATGGCATCGCTGAGCTACTTCGCCGACATCGACCCGGTGCGGCCGCAGGACGGCATCTTGCATGCCGCTCCCCTGTCTCACGGATCGGGGCTCTACGGACTGCCTCACGTGGCCAAGGGCGCGGTCAGTGTAATCCCCGAGAGCGGCGGGGTCGACGGCGCGGAAGTCGCTGCGCTACTGGGGCATTGGCCGGGGTTGTCATTCTTCGCGGCGCCGACGATGATCAAGCTGCTGACCGATCATCCGGCGATCCGGGACGGCAACCTGGCGCGCCTCAAGACAATCATCTACGGCGGAGCGCCGATGTATCTGGCCGACCTGGAGGAGGCCCTCGGGGTCTTCGGGCCGCGCTTCGCCCAGATCTACGGTCAAGGCGAATCGCCGATGACGATCACCGCGCTCTCCCAGGCCGACCACGCCGACCGCTCGCACCCTCGGTGGCGAGAGCGGCTGCAGAGCGTCGGCGTGGCCCGCACGGACGTCGAGGTGCGGGTCGTCGACGACAGCGGTCGGGAGGTGCCGGTCGGTGAGATCGGAGAGGTGGTGGTGCGCGGTGACGTGGTCATGGCCGGCTACTGGCGCCAACCCGAGGCCACCGCCGAGTCGATCCGCGACGGCTGGCTACACACCGGCGACCTGGGCAGCTTCGACGACGACGGATACCTCACCCTGCGAGACCGTTCCAAGGACCTCATCATCAGCGGCGGCATGAACATCTATCCGCGTGAGGTGGAGGAGGCGCTGCTGCGGCATCCCGGGGTGGCTGCGGTGGCGGTCGTCAGCCGGCCGGACCCGACGTGGGGGGAGGCCGTGGTCGCCTTTGTCGTCACCGAGCCCGGCGCGGAGCCCGTGGCGGCGGCCGACCTGGACCGCACCTGTCTGGAACACATCGCCCGGTTCAAGCGGCCCAAGGACTATCGCTTCGTCGAGCGGCTGCCGACGAACAACTACGGCAAGGTCGTCAAGCGGGAACTCCGCGACCGGCTCCGAGCCGAGGCCGCCGACACCTGAGCGCGCGAGCGGCATACGCCTCGAAGGGCACGAAAAGGCGGCAGGACGAGAAGGGCACCACACGGTCGACCACCCCAACACCCAGGCAGGCCAGGAGGACTCGGACATGAAGCTCGCGTTGTATCTGCCCAACTTCCGTGACGCAGTCACCGTCAAGGAGCTCGAAGACCTCACTGCCCTCGCCGAGGAGTTGGACTTCGACTCGGTGTGGACCCTCGATCGGATCGTCGTGCCGGAGGCCTCCGACCGCGGCGAACTGCAGTACCCCTTCGGCATGATGACCGAGTTCCCCAAGGCGCTGCCGGTGTCGGCGCGAGGGCAGTGGCTACAGGGCTGGCCGCTCATCCCCTGGTTGGCCGCGAAGACGACCAAGGTGCGGATCGGCATGAGTATCACCGACACGCCCTACCGGGACCCCGGGGTGCTGGCAACCGAGCTCGCCACGGTCGACCAACTGTGTCACGGCCGCCTCAACGTCGGCATCGGATCGGGTTGGATGCCAGAGGAATTCGCGGCATCCAGCGCCTCTCACATCTTCCCGAGGCGGCACACCCACGTGCGCGAGACGCTCGAGATCATGCACGGCATCTGGACCAACGAGGTGTTCGAATACCACGGGGAGTTCGCCGACTTCGACTCGTGTGGCTTCGGCGCGAAGCCGGTGCAGAAGCCGCATCCCCCGACCTTCTTCAGTGGGCTCAAGGACCCGAAACGCTCGGCGAGCCGGATTGCGAAGTACGACCTGGCCGGTTGGATCGGCATCCAGGACACCCCCGCGGAACTGCAGGTGTGGCGCGGCGCGATCCAACGAGAGTTGGCCGAGTTGGGCAGCGGTCGATCGGTCGAGGATCTGGAAATGTGCAGCATGATCTGGTTCGTCATCACCGACGAGCCGACCGACCAGAGCGATCAGGGCAAGCTGACCAACCTGCTCGTGGGCACCGCCGGCCAGATCACCGACACCCTCAAGCGTTATCAGGAGGCTGGGCTCACCATGCCGTTGCTGTGGCCGCCCTTCCAGGACGTGCCGGTCTCCAAGACCCTCGACGACATGAAGCGGCTCAAGGAGGAGATCATGCCCAAGGTCGACGCGGGCTGATTGGCCCCTCGCGGAGCCGGCTGATCTCAACCCGCCCAGCTGAAGAGCGCAGATCTGGCAGCGTGCTGTAGCACCAATGCGGGGCTTCGATAGAGTCCGCTCAGGCTCAGTGAGCGGATCGCGCACTGCTGGCCGGCGCCGCTCGACAACCCCGACGGACGCCTCTCCGTACTTGAGAGGTCGGCATGCTCCTTGGACGTCAGCCTCCGCGTCGCCTCTTCCTGGGCCGCCACGATGAAGTCGAACGCGTCCTGCGTGCCGTGGAATCTGGTAGCGCGGTCATTGTCGGGGCACCGTCGATCGGCAAGACCTCCTTGGCTGAGCACGTGCTCGACCGGCTCGGGTCGACTCGGCCCCCGCGCACCGTGGTCCGCCTGCGTGCCACCGCGGCCGAGGCAGCGACACCCATGGCGACGCTCGCCCCGCTGCTGGGTGACCTGGCGATGCGCGACGGCGACGCCATCGGGTCCCTGGCAGCGCAGATCGCAGCGCGGTTGGTGCAGCCGGCACAGAGCATCCCCGTCGTCTTCGTCGACGACGCGCACTGCCTCGACCCGGTGTCAGTCCACATCGTCGAGGCGCTCATCCAATCCGGTGCGATCCGGGTGCTGCTCACCTGCCGGACCAGCCCGGGGCTGCCTTCCGAGTTGGCCAGGCTGTGGAAAGAAGGTCATCTCGAGCGACTCGACCTGGCCGGTCTGCCCCGAGACGTCATCGTCGATTTCGTCGAACAACTCTGCGCCCCAGCCCTTGTGACCCCGTCCACCGCCGAACGCATCGCCGACCTCGCAGACGGCAGCCCGTTCTTCGCGCGCGAGCTGACTCGCTCGCTGCAAGCTGCCGGCGACCTGCGGGAGCGGTCCGGCGTCCTCGCCTGGGCCGACGAGCGACTGCCGGCATCGCTGCACGACGCCATCAACGACGAGTTGGCCGACCTCGACCCCGTCAGTTTGGACTGCCTGCGGCTCATCGCCTTTTCCGAGCCGGTGCGACCCGGTCACCTCGAACGCCTCGTGCCCGCCGAACCCGTCGACCTCCTACTGCAACAGGGGCTGCTCGCGGTCGACCGCCTCGGCGACGCGCGCACCGCCGAGCCCATGCTGCGCCTGGCCCACCCGTTGTACTCGGAGGCGCTGCGAGCCTCGGTGACCCCGATGGCTCGGCGCGCCCTGCTGCGGCGGCTCAGCGCGGCATACGACAATGTCGGCCCGCGCTCCCGACCGACCGAGGTCGTGCAACGCGCGGTGTGGGCCGCGGAGATCGGCCAGCAGCTCGACCCGGCCCTCATGCTGCAGGCCCACCGGATCGCGGTGAGCCTGCAGGACCACGGCTTCATCGTCGTCACGGCCACCGCCCTCATCGAAGACCTACAGAGCACCCCCGGCACCCGGCTGATCGGGCTCACCGACCGTGGCACGGCATACCGATTGACCGGGCAGCACCGGCCGGCCGAGGCCGACTTCACCACGGCTGCACGCCTGGCCAGCACCGAGCGGGAACGACTGCGCGACGAACCCGAGGCCCTCGTGCACCACACCCTCATGATGGTCGACGTGCTGCTCTTTCAGCGGGGGGAGCCGCAGCGGGCGATGCAGGTGATCGACGAGACGAGCGCCTGGCTCGGCGACCTGCACCCGCCCGGCACCCGCCTGCTCGAGCTCACCCGGGCCAATCGGCGCGCGTTCGCCGGTGAAGTGCGCGAATCGCTGCAGTCCATCGAGCGCCTCGTCGAGGCGGGGCTCGAGCCGGGGGAGTACCTGCCTCTCGTGCCGTCACATGCCATCGGGCTGGTGCAGCGCAACCGCGCCGAACGGGCCCGGCAGGTGGCTCGGGAAGGGCTGGCGCTGGCTGACTCGATGCGCCACGAACACCCGTGGGCCACCAACTCGGTCACCTCGACGCTCTTCATCGTCGAGATGCTGGGCGGCTGGATCGACGAATCGGTGGAGACCCTCTCCTGGATCAAGGCGCGCATGGCACACACCAGCCTGCGGCATGTGCACGACCCTGCCATGCTCGGTTGCGCCGACGGCTATCTCGCTCTGGCCCATGGTGATTGGGAGGAAGCGACACGCCAGTTGCGACAGGTGGTCATGCAGTGTGAGATCGGTGACCCGTCCGGCTTCGCCGCCTATCATCTGGCCCACCTCGCACTGGCACTGGCGGCCCGCGGGCAGACCGCGGAGTGCGCGGAGGTCATCGCGCAGGCGCGCCGCACTCCACTGCGCGGCAGCCGGATGGTGGAGGCCGACTACCGGTTGCTGCTCGCCCTGGCGGCCTTCTGGCTCGGCGAACGCGGCGTCGCCGAGCAGGCCGGCGAGCTGGCCCAATGGTGCCGGGAGCGCGATCTGCACCTGGGTGAGCTGCGGGCGCTGCATCTGCAACTCGTCGCCACCATGGAGGTCGGCGCCGAGTTCGATGCGCAGGCGTGGAGCAGGTTGACCACTCTCGCAGGCGAATCCGACGCCCCTATTGCTGGGGCGATCCGTGACCATTGCGCCGAGCTGGCCACCGGGCGACGTCAGGTCGGCACGGCCGCGGATCGTCGGTTGCGTCGCCATGGCATGCACCTGCCCGACCGGGTGATCGCCTCGACCCTCACCGCGCGCGAGCTCGACGTCGCCCGCTTGGCCGCACTCGGCTTCTCCAACAAGCAGATTGCCGAGCGCTTCGGCATCTCGGTGCGGACCGTCGAGACGCACGTCAGCCGGATCCTGGTCAAGCTCGCCGTAGGCAGCCGCGCTGACCTCGACAAGGCGCTCGCCGCTCTCGCCCCCGACGCGGGCGCGTCCCGGAGCGCGGGCGGTCAGGCTCCCACGGGGCCGATCCCGTATGCCGCTGCGCAGTGACTCGGGCGGTGAGGTTGCTCGGTCGGCGGGGGTGACGGAAGGCGGAGGCGCGGCATACGGGTAAAGCATGATGCCGCGCCCCGGTGAGGGGCGCGGCACCATGGGCTGACGAGTGGGTCAGCGCAGCACGTTGATGTTCGCCGCCTGCGGGCCCTTGGGGCCCTGAGTGACGTCGTATTCGACCTTGGCGTTCTCGTCGAGCGAACGGTAACCGCTGGAGTTGATCGCCGAGAAGTGTGCGAAGACGTCGGGCGAGCCGTCGTCGGGGGCGATGAAGCCGAAACCCTTGTCTGCGTTGAACCACTTGACGGTGCCTGTAGCCATGAAATCCCTACTCTTCCAAGAAGGTTGGAGCTATTCCCGACCGTCGGGGCTCCGCGCTGGTGATGCCCGGAACCCGCCAGCACCGCAG
>RRZT010682180.1_pt1 | contig 11724 bp, 7 predicted proteins | sample 2165551 | NCBI WGS metagenome assembly RRZT01 (sample SAMN10456910, study PRJNA506462) | wastewater metagenome | biome: wastewater; feature: sludge; material: wastewater sludge; isolation source: wastewater sludge with Escherichia coli K12::gfp cells carrying plasmid... | place: USA: Moscow, Idaho ... | reverse complement strand
TACTTCTTCTGTTAAAATCTCTTCTTCCATTTCATCAGTGATTGTTGGAATTCCATGTAACATTTGTAGTGTATATTGTGTATTTGCAACCGTTTTTGCATTTGATTCTCGTGTTGGAATACCAAATGCTTCATCTCTTGTTTTTGTAATAATCTTATCAGCTTTAACCATCATTGCAATTACTGTTGAAGTATTAATTAATGATTCTGAATAATCTTTATTTGAAGGAAATGCTCCCATCCATTGGTGATAAACAAGGTTGATTCTAGCATCACCACAACCAATTTGTTCAGCATAATATTTTGCCATTTTTCTTAAAACATTAGCAGTTACAATGTCTTGAATCATAGAACCTGTTTGCGAAAATGAAACAGAGAATGATTTTACTCCTTCTTCAAGAGAAAGTAGCATTTCACAAAGTTGAATAACAATAGTAACACAAGGTGGAACTAAAGTTGCTGTTAATGGACCAAAAGATTCTCTATTGATTGGTTCATTTAATTTTGAGTAGTTTGCACAAATTCTTTCAACATATTTCCAATACATAAATGCTTTATCAAGTGGGAAGTTTTTTGAATATGGTAAAAGGTAAGTAATTGGACCACCTTCAATTTCAAAAATACCAGAAGCTAATGCTGTTTCAATTAAAAGTCTAGCATCTGGAGTTCCATGTCTAAGTGAGATTGGTTTATCAAAATGAGTCATCATTTTTCTAGTAGTTCTGTATCCATGGTTTACAAGAGGATAACCATTTAACATATCAACTTCATTCTCTTCACTAAGTTTTAACATTTTTGCACTTGTAGCATAATCATTTAATCTTGTATTTGAATCAATTGTACATGGTAGTACATCTACATTTGCACCTACGAAAAATTCATAAAGTGAAAACATTTTTTTATAAGTAGGGAATCCACCTCTTGGTTGAACTAACATTTTATTAGAATTTTTGAAGTGGTGTGAGATAAATAGATTTTTTGAAGCACCTTTTATAAATTCTTCAATTTCTGCAAAATCAAAATTATCTGCATATTTATTTTGAACAATTATGTTTCTTTCTTCTTGCAGTAAACTCAATTTCTCTCCTTTAAAAATCTTTCTAATTCATCAAGACCTGTATTTAAATCAACTTGATGGAATACTAAATCAAATCCATAATTTTTGAATTTTGGAACAATAACACTTGCGTCACCTTCACCAACTGCTAAGTTTCCACCTAACATAAATACAACATCTTTTAAATTCTTGTATTTAGATTTTAAAATAGGTAAATCTCTACACCAACCTTCAGCTTCACCATTTAGCGATGAAATTAATAAAACATCTGCATTTGTTTCAATTACTGCATCAATAAACTCTTCAAGGTATGTATTAACACCAAGATTAAATACTTCAAACCCTCTTGCTTGTAGTGATATATCAATTAGCCTATTTGCAACTACGTGAATATCATTACCAACTACACCTGTAACTACTTTCATTTTTTCTACCTAAATTTTATTAGTTTCTTGTTTTATTTCATAAAGGGCAATATTTTACCTAAAATAGTGTTATAAATTGTTTAGAAGTGTGCTTTTGGAGGGATATAACTTTTTTGATAGAAAAATAATGTTTTCTTCATAAGAAGAAAACATTTACTTGTTGATTGCTACGTCAATTTTTCCAATTGCACAAGATACAAAACTTTTTGCAGTTGTAGTTGCTTTTTCAAATCCACTTAATTCATCAGTTACAAGTGGATATCCTAAACCTCTTAATTTAAGTTTTAAAGCCTCTTTTTTATCCTCTTCAATATCAAGTGTAATTTTTCTTGGGAATACTTCTAAATCAACTTCAACAGCTCCAAATTCATCTTTTAAAGCTTTAATTAAAGTATTTGCACAACCACCGCATTTTACATTGTTTACTTCAAATGTTTGTTTCATCTTTTTTTCCTTTTATTTATTGAAAAATTTACTTTCTAAAGTATCTACTAACTCTTGAACAGAAGCAACTGATTTTAAAAATTGCTCTTTTTGTTCCTCTTTTAAGTTTAGCTTAATTACCTTTTCTACTCCATTAACTCCAAGCATAACAGGAACACCTGAAACTATATTTTCATATCCATATTCACCTTCAAGCATAATAGCACATGGATAGATTTTTCTTTTATCTTCAAGTATTGCTTCTATCATTAGAGTTGTTGAATATGCAGGTGCATAATAAGCAGAACCAGTTTCCAGAAGTTTTACAATTTGAGCTCCACCGTTTTTTGTTTTATATACAATATCATCAATATCTTCTTTTGATAAAAGTTCAGATAAATTAACCCCTGCAACTGTTGAAAAATCAGCAAGAGGAACCATATCATCTCCATGTCCACCCATAACAGAAGCATCAATTTGACCTTGCCCATATCCTAATTTCTCAAATATAAAGTGACTCATTCTAGCACTATCTAAAATACCAGCCATACCAATAATTTTATTTCTTGACCAATTAGAAGCTTTAAGTGCTGTATAAACCATTGCATCAAGGGGATTTGATACAACTATTATTATTGCATTTGGATTAAATCTTATTATATCTTTAATCACAGAAGTCATAATATTTGCATTTGTAACTAATAAATCATCTCTACTCATACCAGGACGTCTTGCAATTCCAGCTGTAATTACAATAACATCACAATTTTTAAACTCTTCATTTGTTAAACAAGCTTTCGTAATAGTTTCACTTCGTGCCGCATTTGTAGCTTGTGAAATATCTAAAGCCATAGCTTGAACAATATTTTCTCTTACATCTTTTAAAAGTAGGGTTGTACATATATTTTTAGTAGCTAAGGTAAAAGCTAAGGTAGCACCAACATTTCCAACACCTACAATTCCAACAGTTTTCTTATTCAAAAATAGACCTTTAAAATTTGTTTGTATTGGATTATATCTTTTTGGGCATAAAAAAAGGCAAAGCCGAAGCTTTGCCTTTGAAGAATTAAAGAAAAATTATCCAATAATTGCATTTAAAGTTGCAGATGGTCTCATAGCAGCTGATGTTAATTCATCATTTGGTAAGTAGTATCCACCCATATCAACAGCTTTACCTTGACACTCAGTTAATTCTTTAACAATTTGAGCTTCATTTTCAGTCATAGCTTTTGCAATTGGAGCAAATTCAGCTGCTAAATCAGCATCAACTGTTTGTGCAGCTAATTCTTGTGCCCAGTACATTGCTAAGAAGAAGTGAGAACCTCTATTATCAATTTCTCCAACTTTTCTAGCTGGTGATTTGTCATTGATTAAGAATGTTCCAGTTGCTCTATCTAAAGTATCAGCTAATACTTGAGCTTTTGGATTATTTTGTGTATTTGCTAAGTGCTCAAATGATGCAGCTAAAGCCATAAATTCACCTAAAGAATCCCATCTTAAGTAGTTCTCTTCTTGGAATTGTTGTACGTGTTTAGGAGCAGATCCACCAGCACCAGTTTCAAATAATCCTCCACCTTGCATTAATGGAACGATTGATAACATTTTTGCTGAAGTTCCTAACTCTAAAATTGGGAATAAGTCAGTGTTATAATCTCTTAATACGTTTCCAGTTACAGAAATAGTATCTTGACCTTTTCTCATTCTCTCTAAAGATTTTTTAGTTGCGTCAACTGGAGACATAATAGAAATGTCTAAACCAGTTAAATCATAATCTTTTAAGTATGTATTAACTTTTTTGATAATTTCTGCATCGTGAGCTCTGTTTTCATCTAACCAGAAAATTGCAGGAGTATTTGATAATCTTGCTCTATTTACTGCTAATTTAACCCAGTCTTGGATTGGAGCATCTTTAGTTTGACACATTCTGAAAATATCACCAGCTTCTGCTTCTAAAGTAAATACTGTTTCACCAGCAGCATTTGTAATAACAAATTTACCATTTGCAGATGCTTGGAAAGTTTTATCATGTGAACCATACTCTTCAGCTTTTTTAGCCATTAATCCAACGTTTGGAACTGTTCCCATAGTTCTTGGATCTAATGCTCCATTTTCTTTACAATCATCAATAACAGCTTGGAAAGACATTGCATAACATCTATCTGGAATCATTGCTAAAGTATCTTCTTCTTTATCATCTTTATTCCACATTTTTCCTCCACCTCTAATCATAGCAGGCATAGAAGCATCTACGATAACATCTGAAGGTACGTGTAAGTTTGTAATTCCTTTAGCAGAATTTACCATTGCAAGTCTTGGTTGAGCAGCATAAACAGCATCAATATCAGCTAAAATTTCAGCTTTTTTAGCTGCATCAATAGAATCTAATTTAGAGTATAAATCACCTAAACCATTGTTGAAGTTTACACCCATCTCATCAAATAATTTACCATGTTTAGCAATTAAATCTTTGAAATATACTTTTACTGCAAATCCAAACATAATCGGATCTGAAACTTTCATCATTGTAGCTTTTAAGTGTAAAGATAATAATACATCTCTTTTTTTAGCTTCATCAATTGCTTCTTGGTAGAACTCTTGTAAAGCTTTAGCTGACATACAAGTTGCATCTACAACTTCACCAGCTTCTAATTTTAAAGACTCTTTTAATACTTTTTCTTCACCATTTGCAGAAATAAATTTAATTTTAAAGTTATCAACATTTCCTAAAGTTGTAGAAACTTCTGCACCATAGAAGTCATTTGCATTCATGTGTGCAACATCAGTTTTAGAATCTTTTGCCCAAGCACCCATTCTATGAGGGTTGTTTTTAGCGTAGTTTTTAACTGCACCTGGAGCTCTTCTATCTGAATTTCCTTCTCTTAATACAGGGTTAACAGCAGAACCTAAAATTTTTGAATATCTAGCAGTTACTTCTTCACTAGCATCATAATTTGGTACATTGTAACCTTTTGATTGTAACTCAGCAATTGCTGCTTTTAATTGAGGAATTGAAGCAGAGATATTTGGTAATTTGATGATGTTAGCATCTGGATTTTGAGTCATATCTCCTAATTCTGCTAAATGATCTCCAATTTTTTGCTCATCAGTTAAATTTTCAGGGAAGTTAGCAATAATTCTTCCTGCTAATGAAATATCTTTAGTAACCATTTCAATACCAGAGCTTTTCGTGAAAGCTTTGATAATTGGTAAAAATGAGTATGTTGCTAAAGCTGGAGCTTCATCAACTTTTGTGTAAATTATCTTTGACATATTTTTTCCTAAATTTGAATTTAAAGTTGCACTTATCATATCTAGATTTTTATGTCAAATAATTGAAAGTAAGATTTATTAAGATTGTGAAAACTTGATTGTTTCAAATTTTCACAAGTTCTAATTTATACTGTTAAATAAATCTTTGATTGAGCTTGGTTTTTGTTTTGTCACATCTGTTTTCATAATGTTTTCAGCTTCAGCATCAATTTTTGTTTCATCAGTTTTAACTTTTGTGTAAGTTTTTTCAACACCAATATTAGCTTTAATATTTGCTTGATGTTCTTCATATGTTGCTGCAAACTTATGAAGTCCTGTTCTATTATCTCTTACAAAATAAAGATAATTACTCTTAACAGGGAAAATGGCAGCTTTAATTGCATCAAGACTTACAGCACAAACTGGGTCATTTGGTAAGCCAAAATTTTTATAAGTATTATATGAACTCTCATCACTATTAATTCTTTCAGCAGTAATAACAGTATTAGAATATTCACCATAATTTAGTGTTCCATCCATCTGTAATCTCATACCTTTTTTTAATCTGTTGTAAATTACACTAGAAACAATTGGCATTTCATTTGTTGTTGCTGCTTCTTTTTGAATCACAGATGCTAAACTTAAATATGTGTACCATTTTTTCTTATCATAAACACCAAATATTTTTTTAGAGAACTCTTCATATTTTTTATTTGTTTGTGAAAAAAGATAAAAAAGCATATAATCTTCTTTCATTCCTAATGGTAAAGCATATGTATCAGCTAAAATATTTCCATCAGCTTTATGTTTATATTTGTCATAAAGTGAAAATAGTACCTCTTCAGATAAATTAAATTCCAATGCAAGTTTTTTTAAAAAAACATAATATGTTTCACCGGGAATTAATGCAATCTCTTTAAGTGCAGCTTTTGAGGTTATTAACTTATTAATGAAATCCATTTTAGTTAATTTGTTTTGTTCAATATCTATCCAACCACTTTGTATAAATCCCATTGACCTTACAATTACTGTATCTAGGGTATTCATCTCATAGCCACTTTTATTTAAGTATGATATAATATCGCTGGTACTGCCTTTAGGTATATATAAAACTTTTGTAGAAGTTACTGGCATTGTCACATAAAATAAAACAACAATCATACCAATAAGGATAAAGTCGATAATGTTTAAGAAAAGTGTTATTTTTTTATTTCTTTTTCTTTTTTTAATAATAGTTTCATTTATTTCGTTGATGTATTCAGGTATCAAAATAGACTCTTTTTCCTTCTCTAATTTTTCAATTTCGCAATTCTATATTAAAATTGATAAAAGAATCATATTAGATGTTGAAAATATCGAATATAAATCAGATAAACAAGGAGAAAATAACTCTATTGAGAGTATAAAAAAAGATTTAGAATTATTTCCTACTATTTTAAAATTATTTCAAAGTATTCATATTGAATCACTAAAAATAAATGATAATCAATTTAAAATTTTATTTGATAATGATGATTTATATTTAGATAACAAATACGTTAATATCGCTTCAAAGATTAATATATCTTCGAATCAAATTAGTTTAGATTTATACTCTTTATATCTTAAAGATGCGGATATTTTATTTGATGGAAAAGTTATTATTGATTATTTTGATGAAAAAATAAATTATATAGGTGATATTTATTATCAAGATATTCAAACAAATTTAAATCTTGAAATGACAAAGAAATTAGCAAAATTTTATTTACAAAGTAAGCCTTTTAAAAGCTTAAAATTTATAAAACCACATTTAGAATTGTCTGAAATTGCTGAAGCTTGGATGTATGATAATGTAGAAGGTGATATAGTTTTAAGAGATTTTTATGGAGAATTTGATTTAGAAAAAAATCAAATATTAGAAAATACGCTAAAAGGAAATGCACAAATTTTGGGTGCAAAAATTAGATTTCATAATGATGTAGATGTAGTTGACACAAAAAGTGTTGATGTTTCATTTAAAAATGATACTTTACATTTTGATTTAATTGAGCCAAAATTCAAAGGAAAAGATATACAAGGAAGTTATGTAACAATACATAATCTAACAAGTGAAGCAAAAGGGGAAGTGGAAGTTTTTATTAAAGCTGATAGTAAATTAGATAATGATATTCAGTCAATTTTAAAAGCTTATGAAATAAATCTTCCTTTAACTCAAAAAACTGGAAATACAAAAGCAGAATTAACACTAAAAATTCCATATTTAGAAGCACTTCCAATGAGTACAAAAGGAAATTTCAAAATTTCTGATTCACAAATATTCATAAATACTTTTCCTTTTTATTCAAATAATGCAGAAGTTGTATTAACTGATTCAATTGTGGAAGTTAAAAATGCTGATTTTAAACATAAAGATATGATTGATGCATTTATAAATAGTTTAACAATTGATACGAATAGTTTAAAATCTTCTGGAGATGTTTTACTTAACTCTTTTTCAATTAAAAATGGAAAAGATAGTATTGTAAATATTACAAACAAACAAATGCCTATAAATATGGATTTTGGTAAAGATACAATTATTGAACTAAAAGATTTAGAGACAAATATTAAAATCTCTGATTTAGTATATGTGGATATTAAAAATTTATCAAAAATTTATCCATATTCAAAATTACTTAAAGATATTTCAATAAAAGATGGGAATCTTTCTTTAGAGATTAAAGATGATAAAAATATAAAATTTAAGACATTTGTAAAGGGTTTAGATTTTCCTATTGAAAAAAATGGGGTAAAAGTTAGTGAATTAAATTTAAATGGTCTGATTGAAAATAAAAATGTTTATATTTCAAATGTAGAAGAAGATTTAAAGATTGAGATTACAGATAATACAAAATTATATTTATCAAATTATGATTTAATTGTTGATTCAAATAAAGATAAAGGAAATTTAAATAAAAATTTAAATATTTATTTAAATAATTCAAAATTGAAATTAGATGGAAATTTATATCATTTAGAAAGCGCTGAAATATTTTTAAAAAATGGGCAAATTGATTTTATAACAACTGTTAGGAATCTTGATATTCCTTTATTAAAAGATGGTAAAAAAATAGAAGAACTATCTTTAAAAGGTTTATATAAAAATGATAATCTGAAATTAAATACATTAGGAAATGATTTGATTTTAGAATTAAAAGATAATTGTCTCTCTTTGTATGTTGAAAATCTTGATGTAGTTTATGATAGTAAAGAATTGAATAATGAACATAAAAATCTGGATGTCGTTGGTAAAAATTCAAATATTATAATTAATAATAGATATAAGTTTTTAGCTGATAATTACCAAATTAGAATTAGAGAAGATAGTCAATTTATTAATTTAAAATACAAAGATACAGATATATTAATCAAAGAATCAAAAGATAAAAAAATCGATATTTTTGCAAACAATCTTAGTGATGAATTTATCAATACAATATTTAATAAGAAAGTAGTTAGTGGTGGTAAATTTCTTCTTTTGGCAAATGGTAATATAAACAATTTAAATGGTAAAGTTATAATAGAAAATTCAAATATTGAAGATTTAGCAATTTTAAATAATCTATTACTATTTATTCATGCAAGTCCTGCTTTAGTAAATCCATTTTTTGCAATACCTTCTGTTATAGGTATGGCAACAAATTCTGGATTTAATTTAACTGCTTATAAAGTTGTTAATGGTGTTATTGAGTTTAATTATTTAAAAGAGAAAGAGTTATTGAATATTAATAAATTAGTTACAGTTGGAAATGGAATTGATTTTGATGGAAAAGGTAAAATTGATTTATCTAATTTAACATTAGAGTCAGAAGTTAAATTGATTTTCTTAAAAGATTATTCAAAAATCGTAGGAGCAATTCCTGTAGTAAATTATGTATTATTAGGTGAGAATAATAGAGTTGAAACGGCAGTTAATATTTTTGGTGAGTTAGAAAATCCAAAAATATCAACTAATCTTACAAAAGAGACATTTAGTTTACCTGTAAATATTGCAAAAAGAATCTTATCTTCACCAAATACTTTGTTGGATTTTATTAAAGATAAAAATGAAGTGATAAGAAAAGAAGAGAAAAATATGATAAATAAGCCTTTAAATTAAAAGGCTTATTCGTTTCTTAATACATCAATTACATCAATATTTGTAGCTTTAGAAGCTGGATAATAAGATGAAACTAAAACAATAATCACAGCTCCAATAATAATAGAAATAAAATCAGTCATTGCTAAATCAAGTGGAAGTTTTGCGCTACCATAAACATCAGCAGGAAGAGTAACTATATCAAAATTATCTAAGAACCAATAACCAATAAATCCTAAAGCAATTCCAGTTAAAATACCAGAAAAACCAATTATTGTACCAACTCTTAAGAAGATTGATTTAATCTCTTTTGTAGTTGCTCCCATTGATAAAAGTAGGGCAATTTCTTTTCTTCGGCTCATTACTGTCATTAGTAGTGAAGAGATAATATTTAATGAAGCAACAAGAATAATTAACATTAAAACTATAAATAGTGCTGTTTTTTCCATTTTCATAGCTGCAAAGAAATTTCCATTTTGTTGCCACCAACCAACAATCCCTGTATTAGTACCTTGTAAAAACAGTTTTAGTTTTTCAATATCTGCAAATGCATCATCTGAATGAATATGAATACCATCAAAAGTATTTGGCTCTTTTTTTAGTAATGCTTCTAAAGCTTCAATTGATGTATACATATAAGCTTTATCATAGGCATTAAGTCCTGATGTAAAAGATGCAACATAAGTAAATCTTTTCATTTTAGGCATCATAGAAAAACCAGTTGGGTTTAATTCTGTAAAGTATAATGTTGTCTTAGAACCATGATTTAGATATAGTTTATCTGCAATTCCAGAACCTGTAATTACATCAAATTTATCTATTAATAAATCGCCAACAGCCTCTTTATAAATCGGATTAATTTTTGATTCTTTTTCAGGAATTACTCCAAAAATCATACCTCCACTCATTACATCACCATTTTGAATAATAACTTGTGATGAAATAAAAGGAGAAAATTTTAGTTTTGGAAATTCATTTTGAAGTTTTTCAAGTAAGTCCACATTTACAGAATTATCAAGTTTTGGATAGATTGTAAGTGGATAGTTCATAGTAAATAGTTTTTTTTCAAACTCTTTAGCTGTTCCATTCATAATTGCCATAGATAGTATTAAAACCATAACACCTATAGAAACTCCTATAAATGCTAATATAGCACTTATAGAGATAAATGGATTTTTTTTATCAAATCTTAGGTATTTTTTAACAATAAAATTAACTAACTTCTTATTCAAATTAGTTTCCTGAAGCAACTAAACCAACTTTAGGTCCACTTTTTCCACAACATTGTTTGTATTTTAGACCACTTCCACAAGGACAAGGTTCATTTCTAGCAATTTTTTTATCACTATTTCTTACCTCCTGTTGTGCAAGATTTGTTGTTATATGTTCAGTCTCTTTTTCCATTTTTTCTTTCATTTTTGCAAGGGCTTCTTGCTCTTTTTCTCTATCTTCTTGACTTTGTAATTGAATAGTAAATAGAACTTTTACAATTTCATTTTTAATACTAGAAATAAGTTCAATAAACATATTATAAGACTCTTTTTTATACTCAACTAATGGATCTTTTTGGTTATACCCTCTTAATCCAATACCTGCTTTTAAAGTGTCCATAGCATATAAGTGGTCTCTCCATGCTCTATCTAAAATTTGTAAGTAAAGTATTCTTTCAATTTCACTTTTTTGCTCTGGTGCTGCCATTGACATTTTTCTTCTATATACTTCTTTTAGGAAAGAGTTTAAATTTTCTTCTAATTCTTCATAAGAATTACTTTTCATATCTTCAATATCAACTAGAAGTCTTAATTCTTCTTCAAATTTTGTTTTTATAAATTCATAATTAAAATCTTCTTCAGGCATTCCTGGGATAATATTTGCATTTGATAATAAGTTTTGTACGTATTCAAGTCTATTTTCATCAAGTTTAGCATCAATATCATAATCAGGTTTTAATAAGTCATTTCTAAATGAATAGATAACTTTTCTTTGCTCATTTGCAACATCATCATACTCTAATAGATGTTTTCTTGATTCAAAGTGCATTGATTCCACTTTCTTTTGAGCATTTTCAACAGCTCTTGTTACCATTCCTGATTCAATATGCTCACCCTCTTCAATTCCTAATCTTTCCATGATACCTTTGATTTTATCACTTCCAAAGATTCTTAAAAGGTTATCTTCTAAAGATAAATAAAATTGTGATTCACCAACGTCACCTTGACGTCCAGCTCTTCCTCTTAACTGATTATCAATTCTTCTTGATTCATGTCTTTCTGTTCCAATAATTGCTAAACCACCTAGTTCAAGAATCTCTTGAGTTAACTTAATATCAACTCCTCTTCCTGCCATATTTGTAGCAATTGTAACTGCACCTTTTTGTCCAGCATCGGCAATAATTTTTCCTTCTTTTTCGTGTTGTTTTGCATTTAAAACTGTATGAGGAATTTTTTTCTCAGCTAAAATTTTATGTAATTT
>RRZT010287839.1_pt1 | contig 11725 bp, 8 predicted proteins | sample 2165551 | NCBI WGS metagenome assembly RRZT01 (sample SAMN10456910, study PRJNA506462) | wastewater metagenome | biome: wastewater; feature: sludge; material: wastewater sludge; isolation source: wastewater sludge with Escherichia coli K12::gfp cells carrying plasmid... | place: USA: Moscow, Idaho ... | reverse complement strand
TTTTTTCTTTTTCTTATCCTCATCCTCATCTTCAGCTGGAACAGCATCATTCTCCAATCCAGCTGGAAGATCATCAGCAGCTAATTCTCCGCCTGAAGCATAGAATCTGCTGGTTGCTATTGCCCTGTATTCAGCAGGTGAAACATCTACTATCATATATTCTATTTTTTATTTTTCTTGTTCATGTTCTGTGCGTTCTTCAATCTGTTCAACTCTGCATCCAATGTCCTGAGTGTGATTGGATCTGAAGGTCTCTCAGAATGTGAGTCCGCTATTCTCTCTGCAATATCTGCAAAGGTATGATCTTTATATTTCTTGGGCAAGTTGAATACTCTTAATTCTTTTTCAGTAGCATACAACCTGTTTGAAAAAATATAATCCTTGTACTTCACCTCACCCTCTTCCACAAGATTTGGCTGCCCATCAGGTGCGATTCCCTGTTGAATACCACCATGAGGATTCTGCTCATGGGATCCTCCTGTGTTGAAAGTGGTGACTCCATTGGTATAGGTATGATCACCGGAATTTGATAATGAGTCTATCATGATTTATTATTATTGATTTAATGTATCCTGCGCTGTGCTATCCTTTTCTGTTCCTGTATATTTATATGCGTTCATTTCCTCATCTTGATCAATGATTTGCGGATTTACCATTGGAGTGGAATCATTCAAAAGAGTCAATGGATATGGCTCCTGGAAATTATGGGCCTTCGCAGAATCAAGATATTGAAAGTAATTTTTTTCCGGATAAGATTGATCCTCATTATGACGTACATTCCAGTTGTCAAATGTCTTATATATGGATGGCTGATTAATAGAGAATGGAGTAGGAGCAACCTTGTCATAGATACCTGTTGCCGCAATCAACGGATATCCAATTCCTCTTATCCAATTAGGGCCAAGCACGGAAGCCAACTCTGTTATTTGTCTAACACGATTTGAAGCATTGCTCTTGTCTGCAAAAACTCCAGGAGTTTCAAATTGGTTGGGATCAGTATTAAACCAACCTCCATTTGTTATCCTGTTATTCAATCCGTTAACTGCTGTAACTGCAACGAGACCAATAGGAAGCCTTGTCAAATAAGGATGTTTCCACATAAATTGATCAATAGGATGATCAGACAACATGACTTTGCCTGCACTCAATAATGGTTTTTGAGTATATGGATCTTCGATGGAAATATATTTTCGATAACCTGGAAGATAAGATCTCATAAAACTTTCATAATCGTCATTAGGGTTAGCATATTTTTTCTGTGGATTCCATTGACCAGCCTTTCCAACACCAGGTTTGAATCCTTCCATGAAGTTGGATTTGCTATCTCCTGAACTTACCTGCTTTAAACTGAAATCAAATCTATGATTCAAAAGATCTGCATATTTTTTAGCTACATCAGGAGAGACTTCAGGTGTAGCTGATTGCTCAGAAGCATCAGAAGCGGTCTTTGCTATATCATAAGTACCCTTGGTATCATCCCATCTTACTCCTGCATTATACATTTTTTGTGCATCTTCATATGTCATTTTATCAAATAGACTCGCATTTGAAAGATCAACTGGTTTCTCGTTCTGAATTTCTTTCAAGTAATATCTATCATTATCCAGATATGTATTCATATTGGTATTAATCACCCTTTTTGCATTTATATATGGCAAACGAGTTGGCGTGAAGTCAGTTAACTTTCCATAAGCATTGGCCAATCCTCCAGCTGTTTTCTTTAGATAATGTCCAAGCATTGATGATTCAGGTCTCAGCATATCATCATCAGGATCTTTTTCTCTTTTGAATAAACCGGAGGTTTTCCCCTTGACCTTTTTTAATGTCGAAGCCAATGTGCCATCTCCCTCTGGAGGTGCTTCATTTCCAGGTTTGGCTTCATCAAGCATACGATACTCATTTGGTTTGATATACATCGTCTGCCCACTTGGAGTCTGGGCAGCAAGAGCATATTCAGGATCAGTACTCAGGTATCTTGGAACCTTGATCATCTTCATCCCATTGACTATGGCAGGTGCTGCAGGAGCCATCTCAAGACCTGCAAGCGCAGCATTGGCATAATCATTTGCATCAAGTGACTGACCATTGTACTTCTTTACTGCAAGATCCTTCAGAGTATTGGCACCATGTGCGGCAAACGCAGCATCAACAGCTGTGCTTCCATAATAAGCAGGAAGCCCTGCGGCGGATGCTATCCTTCCTCCTATGATGGTTGGAGCATTAAGCACATTGCCTATTCCTCCTGCTGCACCAATGGCTCCTGCACCAGCTATTGCAGCAGGAGCAGCAAGGGCTGCTGCCATACCTTCTTTTGCACCCTGCCAATTCTGTGATGGAGAATATCCTCCATCATGAGCAAGGGAATACAGATATGGATGCTGTGTAGGCTGATTGTATATGCTTGACTGGTCATAATCAGAGTCTGTCATAGGATGGTTCTTCTTAACCCTGGCAACCTCCTCTGCCTCAAGTCTCGCCTGTTCAGCAGCTTTCTTTTCCTCTTGTGCGTTGGCTGATATTCTTGCAGCCATTGGTTCCGGTTTTGCTTTTATCACCACAGGCTTCAACTGATAGGCACCTGTCTCAGGATCAACAAGTCCTGTGTTGTATGGATTGAATGATGATATTCTTCCTGCATAATCAACATGAGGTGTGGAGTATGACCATTGTCTTTGTGGCACACTCAGATATGGATATGAAGGAAGTCCCGTTCCACCTGCGAACATATGACCTCCTTGTGCAAAATAATTTCTTCCTTGATTTGCCATTGTTTGATTTTGTATATTATAAACCTGATTAGCAGCATTGGTTGTATATTCCTCATTCGCATGATTTATCAGGTTGTTAACTCTTCTCTGTTCCCTTCTTGCTTTTGATCCACCTGCAATCCATCCTGCAACTCCGGATCCTAATCCAATTACTGCACCTGCAAGAGCACCATATGGTCCCATTGATGCTCCAGAAGCAGCTCCATTGACAGTACTTCCAAGAGTGTTCATAAATCTTTGTCCGTCAGATCCACCTCTGACACCCCTAAAAGAAACTCCATTCATCAATTTTGTATCAGCAACATTCTGATTCAATGACTGGAATGATGAGTCGTTTGTTGGTTTACTGCCAAGATCACGAGCTTCTGTCTTTGTGGTTGACATATCATTGATCTGTGCATTTTTTCCATACCCCTCAACACCTGCCTGAATAATGCCACTAACTCCACTAAGTGCATTTGAAGCCGAAATATTTTTTGATGGAGTGGATGGAGTTGTTTCTTTGCCTTTACCAAGATCCATGGATCCAGCTCCATTGGGAAGTCCATTAGGTGTTGTGGAATTATTGCCTTTTGTTGCAACACTCAAATCAATCGCATTACTATAATGCAATCCATTTGGAGTGGTGGTTGTGGTTGGTTGTGTCCCTTCACTGAGATTTATGTTGGATGAAGTTGGTTTGAGGCTGAAATCTTCAGTCCCAAATTCATATAGATGACCTCCGGTAGCAAACTTTTTCTGAAGCTTGCCATTGGAAACATCTATGGTCATCGACTTATTGTTTCTTTTTATTTTCATGCTTTATCTTCTTTTGCGGCTTTCGCCAATTTTGCTTTGTCTCTCTTCATATCCTCAGACAGGTCATAATCAAAATAACTCAATGCCAAATCTCTGACAACACTCTTGAATGAGTTTGTAGCATCGACATTGTGTTTTTCCAATTTGATATAAGCCCATGGATTTCTTATCCTGTTTCTCTTCTGTCTTATATCAGAGTTCTCTGTATCTCTTGGAACAACCACTCTCCATATTCTGAATTTCCTCTGAAGATTGGAAATGTGATTTACTGTTCTCTTCAAATCAGATATTCCTTTCTGGAACTCATCCCATACTGTCATCTTGTCAAATGTATCCTCCGGAACAAGAACATCATTGTCAAATGAGTCTCCCCTATATTCAAGGTTGTCAAATACCTTGTCATTAATATTTCTGTCATTCGCAAGCAAAGTTACTGAATATGGTCGATATTCATCAAAGAATTGATTGTAATTACCCTGCTTGTCAAACCACAATTTGTATTTGCCTGCCGCATTGGAAGTCCTGTCCCTGCTCTTGCTAATCCATATTCCATTATCCTCAATGTTGTTGAAGAACAATGCTGTCTCGTAATTATAGAATGAAGAGTACAATCCTATGGACTCACAATAAGCGAGAGTGGTATCAGTGAAAGAAAGAAACACATCCCTGAATCTCTTGTCATAGAATGATGTTCCACCAAGTCTGTCAACAGGATTCCACACAGAATTGAGATCCGTTCTTGAGTGGAAATATTTATTCATCTTCAATGACTCGCTTGCAAGCTGAACCTGTGTTGGCTGTGTGGCGTCTATAAAATAAGCAGCTTTCGTTTGAGAATCAAGAAAGAATACTTTATCCATTGCAACAGAAATGCTCCACTTGTTTTTACAGCCAATGATATTGCTTAATGGAGTATAGCCATTCACCTTTCCGGAATTGGCTATCTGTACAGGATTCCCATTCTCTGTTGAGAATTGGAAATTCTCATTGAACAGTATTCTTGAAACAGACTTGTCCTGGAAACAAAGCAATTCATTGTTTACTCTTCTTAAAGCTCTGACAGCTCCCTTGTCTCCATCCATGTCAAGAGTTGACGCCATAGTCATGTTTGTCCATGCATCATCGATTGATCCAGGGATTTTGGTTGTAGACCATGTTATTCTGGTTGGGAATCTTGACAGGTTTACCTTCCCGGAATTAAGTGTCTGATATTCAAAATAGTTATTCTCTTGGGTATAAGCCTTGTTCATCAGATTGAAATTGGATGTATTCCAATTCAACATATTGTCAAACAAAGCTCTGTTTCTGTCATACCTGCCTTCTATGTTGACTCTCGTCATTGCCATATAGGACAGTATCTCTGATGTCTGATTCTTATTTGCGTCATCATAGGATGATGGATATGTTTTCAGACAGTCGTATCTCTGATAATAAGTATCTCCTTCTTTCCATAATATGGGTTGTCCAAGTTTTACTGTTGGCCCGGAGACAAGCCATACATTCTGTTCAAGAGCTTCCTCAGTTGTTCCACCAAATATATCTTCCGGAGTATTCTCTCTGTATAATTCTCCAATCCATAAATACTTAACTATATTCAATTTTCTGGCTGAATCCATATCTGATGATTCAAACAGATTGTTTCCATAAGAACCAGCCTCCTTATCTATGTCATTTGAGATTTTGTTTGGACTAATTATCTTGTTTACAAATGTTGACAACTCATCATAATACGATGTGACTACTCCTGTGTTCTTTTCAAGAGTATATAAGAATGGCAAGTAATAATTCCCGTCTTTTGTAAAATCAAATGTAACAACTATATGTTTGGTAGATTTAAAATCAATCAATGTGTTTGAGGATCTGACAATCCTTTGCATGCTTGATCCTATTTGCCATTCATTATATACAGTATCAGTTGTTTTGTATAAAGCTGGATTTGATATATCTCCATCTGATCCACCTCCACTTATTTGTAAATAATGCAAGGTATTAGGCTGTACTGTATGACCGGTGCTTCCGTCTCCATGCCATGAATTGTAAACAAATGTGGATGATAAATTGGCTCCATCAATCGGCATTTGATGTGAACCAAATTTGACATTCAAAGGAGATATATGATATTTAAATAAATTTTCAAAATAAGAATTATCATAAAAAACATATGGAGTATCAGCCCAATTACCATGTTTGTTTGTGCCGACATTAAAAAATGGACTTCCATATTTCAGTGTTTGAACTTGTGCAGGATTAAAATTGAAAGATACATTTCCTTCGTATAATATGTTTCTTGTAGAATCGACAGATCTTTTCCCAAGATATTTTATTCCATTCGATTCTGTATTGTCATATAGAACAGGAGATAATGATTGCATATAAATAGGATCACTCAACGAATAATAACATGAAGAAATAAGCATCTCTGTATATTTCTTGTTTGTCAAAAGAGATATATCCTTATTCAATGTGTCATCAAATCCATTACATAGTGAGCCTGATGATTGCCATGGATAAATTGAATATGCCATCTGAAACCATCCTTTTTTATTCGCTCGTCTATTTGGAGCATAATCCACCCAACATGGATAATTGGCATATCCATAAAAATTGGTATCATCATATAATTGATATAATGTGGAAGGGAACTTCAATCCCTCTGTAGGAAACGATTGTCCATCGTAACTATATGAATATAAATTTGAGGCAGACACCTGTATTTTAACAGCCGTGCTTGTTATTGGAATTACACCTATTAATCTGAATTTGGCAGATGTTATATTTATAGAATCAACAAATTCAATGTCTGGAGAGTTTAATGTAACAACACTCCTGTCAACAAAGAAATATGGATCATATCTTTCATTATCAGAGCTTAATGTGTTTTGATCTGTTTGTATGGAACCATTAATCAACATTCCTTCTATTTCCACATTTCTACTTTCAAATCCATAGAAATAATCAGTAATCAATTTCTCGGAACCATGTGACCAAAAATTAGGGCCACTTATATAATGTCCCCATTCTCCACATAATGTGCCGTTAAAATCTCCATTTGATGATCTATTTGAATTATAGTTCAAATGGCTTCTCGTTCCCAATGGATATCCATGACTATATTCCTTTTCTGAATCTTTCCTATTTGCCTCATAAAAATATTTGGTTCTGTCTGCATCTGTATCAGATTCTGGTGCATATAAGTTTTTCCCAAATATATTATCTGGCCTAAAACACCAAGAGGACATAACCATTGGATTGTTATCTCTTCTTAGTTTTCTTTGATATACAGTCGGATTCACAACACCGGATGCAATCACATTCCTGGTTGATTCAGTTGGACATACTATAACAGCTCTTGCATTAATATATCCACTCTTTATAAGAGTTTCAGTTATATCACTATCAAGATCAAGCTTCAGATAAACCTTGTTATATACATTTCCATTAGTAACATCAACCGGATTAGACCAAGTTGAATCATCTCCCATGTATGTTGAGAAGTCTATTCTCAAATCTCTGTAATATATTACCTCAGACCATGATCCATCTTTGTACTGGAATTGCAAACCAAGTCTATACCATTCTCCTTTCATGAATCCTTTGACTTCATTTGAATTATCATGAAGCTGAAAATAGTATGGATAAACAGAAGTCATATCTTCTGCCAATGGTCTTTTCTCATATTCATGAGTGAGGTTTCCTGACAGTTTCTGAATCTTCTCTTTGATGGTTGAATTGATAACAGGTCTCTTTATGGTAAGATCTCCTGCAAACAGTACATTAGACTTGTCACTCATTGTGCCAAACACCAATTCTGTTCCTCCTACATACAGCAATCTTGTTGCATCCTCGATAGTGCCATTTGTGTTTGTATCTGTATATGTTATCTCTCCGCCTATGATTGTAGGTTCAGAAACAATCTTCACAACCGGAGTGGAATTTACAGAGCTTCTATAGATACTGTATATTCTGACATTTCTAAAATGAGAATCCAGATTCTTCATTGTTATCCTGAAAGCTCCTATACATGTTTCAGGATCAGGGCTTCCACCTCTGTCAAGTTCTGTACAGTAATACAATGGAGATGAATAAAATATATTGCTTTCTGATCCATAAAATGAAACGTATGTCAAAGCATACTGTATTGTTCCTGCTGTAAACAGACCACTCTCATTCACCCATGAGATGTAAACAACAGCATCCAGATTTATCTCTTTGAAGAAATCAAATGAGAAACTGCCATCAGTCTCAAAGCTGACTTCAGATTGGATATTTATCATTCGTGGCTGGTTGAGTCCATCAGTCCAGTAGACTTTCTGTATGGCCTCATTCTCATAATATGTCACACATTCTATTGGATGGTATGGATCAAATCCAAGTTCTCCTTTGTACAGCAGCTTCCCATGCAGATTGCCATCCTCCATCCAGAACTTGTATATCCTGTCAGCAGATTCAGAACTGTATGTCATATCAGAATGGTCATCATTTGGATTGATTGGAACATCAGTATCCCCATCAGGATTGATATCAGTCACGGTATCCTCATCTCCAGTAGTGAACACAACAAGCTGCCCCTGGATGACAGCGGTGCCTATTGGCAATCCGTTGATCCAGTCTCCATAGTCATCAACAGGAACAAGGGACTTGTCCCAGTTGTCAGCTTTCGCAAGATAATCCATTGCGAACTTTGTCCCCTTCTCATTCTGGAATCCGCCAAGCACATTGTCATTGAACACGTTGAATCTGATATTCATCGCATCAAATACATGATTGGTATATTCTGACGCCAACGGGTTAAGATCCTTGACCATACCCATTGGATTGAAATTTTCTATATTCCTCATCTTGCTTTCAATCTTTCTTGTATTCCGTCATTCTTGAATCCATGCTGATGTTCATATGGTCTCATGAGCAATGTCCTGAATGAGGCAAAGAAACTCTCTGCCTTGTCTATTGTCATTCTCTGGAACTCACTCTCACAGCATCCTACAGCCCACGCATAATCCTGCAGACACTGCTGGTAAGCCTGCTGGCTCAGTCTGCCAAGATCATTGAGTGTGGTGAACCATTCCTTCTTGATATACATCTGCAACGCTCTTATGAAGTCTGCGTTGTCTATTATCTTTGGATATCCTTCCTCGTCAACTGCTATGGCCCTGTATGCCATCTCAATATCCTCATCCTTTCTTGATGTGAATATCATGTTGTTCTGAATCTTGTATGTCCTGTCTGTGTCTCCATCATGGCTATTGCTCAGATGGAAGGAGTCAGTGGCATACCTGTATGCTATCTTGTTCTGCACTCCTGTGCTCTTGCAGCTCCTTACCTGGATGACATCATAGTAATCACATGGAAGCTTTCCTCTGTAGTCGTCAATCTTTATCACCGCATCCTTCTCCTCGAACATCTCAGGAACTCCAACCAGTCTCATGAAGTCCACACAGTAGTCAACGGCAGTCTCAAGAGTAAGATCCCTCATCAATGGATGCCTCATAACCTTGTCAAGGACAAGTCTTATATTTGTATATTGTTGCGCCATAATCAGTATTTTTTAGTAAAACCACAATTCATTCCATCCTGTATGTTTTTAGAGAAAGCCTGTCTCACACCCCTGGCAAACACAAATCCGAAGTACATCTTGTTGGTATGCTTTGAATATGTCTTGTCATATACAATCCTATAAAATGGATGAATCGGATATTTTATAGTGATTCTCTCTTTCTGCAATTCAGGATCCTCTTTCCAGCTTTTTAGTGTTGCTTTCCAGTCTATATAACTGGGAACCAGCAATTTGCCATCATCACCAATCCGTGGTTTCATGTCAAATTTCTTGATGAACACCTTTCCCATTGCGCAAGGAAAATCAACGGTTTGCCCATTTTCTATTTCCTCTGCAATCAGTATGTTCATTCCTGACACCACCCTGAAGAACTTGTCATCATCAATTCCCTCCATTGGTTTCGGACTGATTTCCCTTGCCTTATAATACAGGTCTCTTGTGGATCTGTTATTCATGGCATATCTCTTATGTGATCCTGTCTTACCCATTTGCCTGCTGTGGTTGTGATGCCTGCTGCATTGCAGCTGCGGCTTTTGGATTGGTATCCGCAGCATCATTGATCTCGTCAGTAGGATGATATTCAACACCTGCGATCTCTTTCACACACATCTGTATGAGCATTGGTATGAATGAATCCTCCAAAGGAAACTCCTTGTCCAGGATATCCTCACAGGCTGTTGTGTTGCACTGAAGCTCTGATGCCTTGTCTGGATCCTCAAAGATGGCATTAACCCTCACCTTCTCAAGATAAAGAAACTGAGGATTGGCTGACTTGAAATACAGATAGCCATTTGGGGCTATCGAGCAATAGATGATATTCTTCAGATATTTGTTGTGTCCCACATACTTCATCCTCTCTCTTGGGATGAACGCAATGTCACCCTGGTAGAAGTCCAGTGGATAGACAGAAGGGTTGCCTATCGGCATTATGTACGGGATAGGCTTTGTGCTTCTTAGATAATATCCTCCCTCACACGGCTCTCCGTCAATGGCAGGAACCTCCTCCAGATCTATGCAGAGTTCCTGATAGTCTGACTCTGGTATTGCCCTCTTCACACTTGAATACTGCTGCTTCAGGATATACGATCTGCACTTGCTGGCCATATAGACTATATGGTCCTCCGTGTAGACAGCATCATCAGAAAAGAGCTTCAGCTCATCAAGTATCATGTAAACGACTTCCTTGTATGTATTCATAGGACATAAATAATAAACTCTTGCAAATATACCCTTTAGTGGGTACATCTACAAGAGTCAAAAAAAAACTATACAGAATGAAAAAGAGCCTAATGAACACAGCCCACCGCTGCACTGGTCTGGTTATCCTTATATGGAATCAGACAGGTAGCGCCATACAGACAGTAGAGCATCCTTTGCAGATCCCTGGAATCCTGCACAGTGATCATGGATGAGAACTCTTTAATAAAGTCAGCTATGTAGATCAGAGCAACCAGTTTCATCACATCCGGATACTTCTTGTATCCGAACTTCGACAGCACATTGAAATATCTTCTCAGTGCCTCATGTGTAACATCATCAATTTCCATTGCATCCGCATCCTTTTACAACCAGATCCCCCGTCTCAAGTCCTGGATCATCAGTGTTGTCTGTTGTGACATCCCTGCATCCGCAGCCTCTCTTTGTTGTGTCCTTTCTCAGTGAGGAGCTTAATAGAAACTTCTTCCAGTACTTGATGGCAAGAACATAGTTCTTTGTTCTGACTGCAAATCTAAACGCATTTATCCTGAGGATAAAGTCCAAAAAAGATTTTGGTATGTCACAACAATTATTCTCCACTTCCCTGACGAAATTCATTGATGCCTGATAAACAGGATATTTCCAGCAGGTCACACCAACACCGGAAGGATATCCTTTGTCAGGACATTTGAGATCAGAGAACTCCAGTGACTTCAGTACGGTATTTCCCTCTGCATCAACTGTCTTTAGCTTGCACTCTATCAGCACAAAGAACAGATTGCTCTTGAAATCCACTATGAGTGGATCAGTAAGATCTGTGGGAAGTATTGCCATCTCCACAGTGTTTGACGCTGTTGATGCGTCATACAGCTTCTCATAGATGGCTGTGCCAGGAGAGTCAGTGGATACAAAATTGGTCTCCGGATATATCCTTATGCCGGAGATGACTATGTCCGTATAGATGGAATTGGTATCAAGAGATACCTTCAGATTAAGTGTCAGGCCATCATCTCCGACATTCAATGTTTCAAAATGTATCATATGCTTGTTTATAAAAAAAGGAGAGGCTTTTGCAAACCACTCCTTTTAGTTGGTAATATATCAATATCAGTCTGCGATAGCCTCAGCATTCAGACCAAAGCCATTCAACGATGTGATGAACTTGTTGGCCAAAGCATGATCATAAGTCTTTGTACCACCAGTGCCGGTGGTCACTGTGACAGGCACAGCTATGATCATGTCCTTCTCTGACTTACCATTATCCGAGTTGTCTCCAGTGAAGGCATAATGGATATTGATGAAGTCATACTCCAGTGTAGGATCAACCATGTATTTCTGGTTGATGATGTAAGGATAACCCATCTTGCGGTATCTGTCACCTCTCTCACCCATGAAGTAGTATTCCATA
>RRZT011822562.1_pt1 | contig 11726 bp, 10 predicted proteins | sample 2165551 | NCBI WGS metagenome assembly RRZT01 (sample SAMN10456910, study PRJNA506462) | wastewater metagenome | biome: wastewater; feature: sludge; material: wastewater sludge; isolation source: wastewater sludge with Escherichia coli K12::gfp cells carrying plasmid... | place: USA: Moscow, Idaho... | reverse complement strand
TCCTCGCCGGCTGATCAGCGCGGGAGGAGCGCAGCGACGCGGCGCGCGTCGAAAGGCCAGGCACACGGTGCAGGGACTCGGCCCAGGCGCTACGGTCAGCCCATGGCGACGTGGCACGAACTCCTGGATGCCGGCGAGATCGACGGCGTGGCCGCCGCCGACGTCGACTTCTCCGGTGCCGACGAGCACGGTCTTGTCGTCCTGGAGGCGAGGTTCTCGCGGGCTGTGCTTGCTGACGCGAGGTTCACCGGATGCCGATTCGTCGACGTTGAGTTCGCCGAGGCCGACGCTCCGGACCTCGGGCTGGCGAAGTCGGTCCTGCAGGATGTGGCGTTCACGGGGTCGCGCCTCGGGGGAGTGCAGGCCTACTCGGGTGTCTGTACGCGAGTGCGGGTGGCGTCGTCGAAGGTTGGGTACCTGAACCTGCGCGCGGCGAAGCTCACAGGGGTGCGGTTTGAGAACTGCGAGATAGGGGAGCTGGACCTGTCCGAGGCGCAGCTCAACGGGGTGGGCTTCCCCGGGTGCCGGATCGGCAAGCTGACGTTGTCGAGCGCGCGATGCGCGAAGGTCGACCTCCGCGGCGCCGAGCTGAGGGGCTTGGAGTCCAACCCCGATGGCCTCCGCGGCGTGACGATCAGCGCGGCCCAGGTCGTCGACCTCGCCCCGACCCTGGCGGCCATCCTCGGCATGAAAGTGACCAACGCCGGTTGAGTCGATCCGAAATGTCCTTATGTCTCAATCATTGAGACATCGACCGACGCGCTGTGGTCTGCGCGCCGGCCGCGAGGCGTCGCGGCGCGCTTCGAAGGGCTGATGAGCCGCCCGGCCCCGCTGATCATTCGCGGCGGAGCCGGCGCGCGTCGCGTCGGTACATCGCGGCGTGGCCAGCGAGGTCGGACCTTCCGGTTTCGTCGGCCCGGTCTTTGGTGAACTCGGCAAGCGCATCAAGCCGTCGCGCGGCGGTGTGACGCACGTCGTCGTGCGGGCGGTCGATCCCGTACACGGCCAGGAGTTCCGCCAGTCGTTCGGCGCGCGTCCCGTGGCGGCCGGCGTCGAACCCCGCGGCGTCCTCTGCGTACGGAGCGAGCCGGTAGGCGAGATAGGCGATGTCCCAGAGTCGGGAACCGGGTGAGGCCATGTCGAAGTCGATCACGCCGACGAGGTGGCCCCCGTCGATGATGAGGTTGTAGGGCGCGAAGTCGTTGTGGCAGACGACCTCCGCCGGTTCGCGGCGCGGCTGCCGCCAGGTCAGCTCGGCGGAGACGAGCGGCTCGCTGGCGTCGTGGAGCCGACGAAGCAGCCGACCCGCGGCGCGGAGCAGCTCGCGGCTCCAGAGGGTTTCCGGTGGCTGTGTCGTCATGACCTCGCCCGGGATGAACGTCAGCGCCTCGCGGCCCTGCGCATCGATGCCCAACGCGCGGGGCGTCTCGACGATCTCGGCGGTTTCGTGAAGGCGGAGGAGTCGGTGAACGGCGGGGGTCCACGGGCCTGCCACCCGCCGGACGGTGTCGCCGACGCGGACCACCGGCTCCATGTTCCCGCCGGCGAGGACTTCTCCGCGCGCGCTCGTCATCGTCGTCCGCGTAGGGCCTCAGCGATGTCGGTGTCGCCGTCGTTGAAGCGGATGGTGCGGTGGATCGTCGAGTCGTCGGTCACGGCGTGGGCGATCACGGCGGCGACGTTTCCGCGCGAGACGGTGGTCGACGTGGCGCCGAGGTCGATCCGGCCGCTCGCGTCATGGAGGGTGAGGGTGCTCGGGCCGAGGATGGTCCAGTCGAGGGAGGTCCGGCGCAGGTGCTCGTCGGCAGCGGCCTTCGCCTCTGCGTAGTGAAAGAAGCCGTTGGCGGGGTCGATGCCGTGGTCTGGGCCGGCGCCGAAGTAGGAGACCATGATGAAGCGTCGCGTGCCGGCGTGTTCGGCGGCCGTCATGGTGCGGATGGCGGCGTCGCGGTCGACGGCGTAGGTGCGGGCGGGGTTGCCACCGCCGGCTCCGGCGGACCAGATGACGACGTCGTGGCCCCGCACCAGCGCCGCAAGCTCGTCGACGTCCAGTGCCTCGACGTCGGCGACGACCGGCATCGCGCCGGACGCGGTCACGTCGTCGCGATGCTCGGGGTTGCGGATGACTGCGTCCACGGTGTGACCCGCGTCGACGAGCAGCGGTTCCGTAAGCAAGGCCACCTTGCCGTGGCCGCCGATGAGGAGGATCTTCATGTCTCCACCCTATTCGCGGTCCCATATCGATCGCGGCGAGGTCCTATGCGTCGAGGCACGGTTCTACGGCCGGTTCGGAAGCGAGGTGCGACGGTGGCCCTGAGGAGTATGCGATCGACGCCCGCGCGTTCGCCGATTCCCTCCGCGAGCAGCGCGCCATGTAACTCACGGGCGGGCTGTACCACCTGAACCAGATCCAGATGGCGTACAACACCAACCGGATCGAGGGGAGTCGGCTCACCGAGGAGCAGATGCGGTATCTCTACGAGACGCGCACGGTCATGGGCGACGCGCTGGTGGACAACGCGATCGGCTCGCTGCTGGCGGCGACGCCGTCGAAGATGACGTTCGAGGACATCTGCGACTTCCACTACCGGTTCGCGCTGATCCATCCATTCCAGGACGGCAACGGCCGGGTGGGTCGGCTAGTGATGTTCGGCCAGTGCCTGGCCAACGGCATCATGCCGTTCATCGTGACCGACGCCGAGAAGGCGTTCTACTACCGCGGCCTGGCCGAGTACGCACACATTCCGGGGTTCCTGCGTGACACGCTCCGGCATTTTCAGGACCTCTACTACTACCGCTATGTCGGCTACCTCCCGGATCCAGATGGTAGACAGGGGCAGGGGTGACAGCGGCGGCTAGGATCTAGTCGGGCTGGGCTCCATTGCGGCGCGGTCGTGACCATGGCAACGACCCATGCTTCCCAGATCAGTCGGGTCGCGCCGCTGAGGCGGCGCGACCCGACTCCCCAAGTGATTCGGTGTCCCACAGGGAGCGTAACCCAGTTTGGCTTCGTGGTAGTAACTATGGCAACGACGCTACAGAACATGGCACTAGTTGCAATCCGCGACGGGTATGCTACGATCCGTTGTAGTGCTCAACATAGACGTGAGCACCGACAGAACCACAGAGAGGTGAACACCATGACCCAACTGACTCTCGACTCACTGACCGCGAAGGTTCGCGACGGCGAGTATGCGCTCGCGCGCATCGTCACCACATACCAACCCGCTGGAGGGGCGGGGTCGAAGGTGTTCCCTCCGACCTTCCCGTCCTCGCAGAGTGATCCTTCGCCCTACTTGCTTGAGGACAGAGTTCAGGATGGGCGTGCGCGGAAGGCGGTGGTTCTCGATCAGGTGGCCTCGCAGGCGAACAGGGGCGAAGAGGCATTGGCAGCTGCCTGGGCGTCAGGTGTGGCGCGGATGCCGATGCTTCGACTCACGCATGCAGGCGTGACGAACGCCGTGATCACTGGCCTCGACGCCCCGCACCGGGCCTTCGATGCCTATTGGCGAGACTCCCTGCTCGATGGTGTGAAGTTCGACAAGACTGATGTGGGCAAGGCGCTTCAGGCTGCCAACTTAGCCGATGCCAGCGCGCTGCTCAAGCACGATCCTGGCAGCCTCGATTTCGGCAGCTGGAATAGCCATCGAAAGGGACACCAGGCGAAGTTCCCGCGCGTCTATGCGAGCGAGATCGTTGGGTGGGACCCTGTCGAAGGGGTTCGGAAGGCAGGTCGGATGGACCCGCTTAACCTGGTGGGAAGCCGTTCCGGTGAGGGTGACGAGTGGACCTACTCGAGTACGACCCAGAAGACGGCGAAGGGCAAGCTCAGCGAGATTGGCCACGGCAACATCGCCCCGAATCCTGCACATGGCGGCGTGACTATCACCAGCGCGACGCGGTTTGCCACTCTGAGTTTGACCGCCCTCAATCGAATTGGGTTCGGCAAAGCCGTGCCGGAGCAAGTTGTTGCTGCGCGCGTCTACCTGGCCGCTTTCGCCCTGCTTGCCGACCGTCTTGCATTCGGGGGGCCTGGAGTCTGGCTGCGTAGCGGTTGTGAGCTGGTCGTCGAGGACGAGAGCCTGGAGTGGATTGGTCGCGGGGGCGTCGTCGAAGCTTTCAGCTTGTCGCCCAGCGAGGCAGTCGCGCTCTACGGTGCAGCGCTGGACTTTGCGGTGGCCGCAGGCCTTGAACTGGCGCTTGAACCAGTCGAGCTGACCCCTTCGGCGGCTCTGGGTAAGGCTATTGACTTCAGCCTCACCAAGGCCGAGTCTGCAGGAGAGTGACGTGGCGATCTGCCTGGACTTGCTCCTGGTCGCGGACCGCTACGATGCCGGAGGTGGGCAGGATCCGCGTTCGGACGAGTGGCCTCCGCATCCGGGAAGGGTGCAATCGGCGCTCCGTTCGGTGGCCACTGACGACGACCTTCCGACCCTCCGCGCTCTCGAGCGGCTTCTTCCGCCGATTGTGCATGCGTCTGACCTGGCAGGCCTGGGACGGAGCCGCACCTATGTCGTGACGAATACGATCCGTGGCGAGGGCGGAAACCTCAACCATCCTGGAAGGACCAGTGGTCTCCGGGAGCGGCGTTCGGTCTTTCCTCTGAACCCGCGAGTTCAGATGGTGTGGCGGGACGATGACGCCCTAAGTGATGACGACGTGCAGCGCCTCGACGCAATGGCTCGTCGAGTACCTTATCTCGGGAGGTCGACATCGCCGGTCTTGATGGGCATACAGCGGACTGATGAGGTTCGTGTGCCAGTTGGGCTGGAGGCGTTCGAGCCCGCTGAGGAGGGCGAGTTCGAGTTGCGCGTGCCCTATTCGGGCTACGTCGACGAGCTGAATGCGCTTTACGCCGAAGGGCGATCTGCGTGGCAGGCCAGCGAAGGGGCACGTGCTCGCCAGACCTATCGCCGAGTTGAGGAGGCTGTTCCTGGCGAGAAGCCCGTCTTTCACTCGCCATACCGCGACCTTGTTCCGCTTCGGTTTGTTGACCGCAGTCCCGCCGGCCGGGAGACACCGGTGTTTGCGGCCGCGCTGCGGTCGATGGTGATGAGGCAGACAGCTGATCCGCTGCCGCCTGCCCTGCACGGCCACGGCTATGATGGCAACCCGCATGTCGCCTATTTGGGTCTGCCGTTCTGCGGCTCGCCTCATGCGGACGGACGCTTGGTCGCACTCGGTGTAGCGATTCCGGGGATGGATGAGGAGGAGCGGAAGCGTGTGCTCCGTGGTCTTCTTGGTCCCGGCGCTGAAGGGAAGGTCGAGCTCGATGTTCCTGGCTATCGCGAACCCTTCCACCTCGAGTACCAACCCAACGAGCGCCTGCCCAGGAGCGCATCTGCATGGCATTGGACGCGGAGTTCGCGAAAGTGGGTTACGGCGACCCCGATTGTGTTGGACCGATACCCCAAGAATGGTGACCTGGCCGAGGCGGTGTTGCGGAGCGTCGTGTTGGCGGGGCTCCCTGAACCCGTGCTAGTGGAGGCCAGTACTGAGGCGCTGACAACGGGAGCAGTTCGGTTGTCGCCACGTGAGCTGCCTCGGCGGGCCTTGGGCCGGTTGTACTGCCACGCGCGCATCACCTTCGATCAGCCCGTCTCCGGCCCTGTCCTTGTCGGTGCGGGGCGGTACTTCGGAGTAGGTCTGCTGCAGCCTGAGCACCACAGAGGAGGAGATAGCGATGAAGCCTGAGGACTTCACTGACTTCTATCGTGAGATTCACGGGCACGACCCGTTCCCGTGGCAGAGGGATCTTCCGCAGCAGATCGTTAGTCAGGGGGCGTGGCCAGCGCTTGTCGACGTGCCGACGGGACTCGGCAAGACATCCCTTATTGACGTCGGAGTCTTCCTTGCAGCGCTTGACGCAGACCGTCCTGGTGCCGAGCGGCTTGGCCGTCGACGTGTCTTCTTCGTGGTCGATCGAAGGATTGTTGTCGACCAGGCGGAGAAACACGCCAAGAGGATCGCCGACGGGCTCGCGAATGCAGAGACAGGGAGTGTTGCTGCAGAGGTGGCCGCTCGGCTACTCACCCTGGGGCGACCCACCGGGGAGGACCCGCTTCTTCCGGTAGTGAAGATGCGTGGCGGGACCTCCTGGGACGCCTCGTGGCTAAGCCGGCCTGACCTCCCAGGCATCGTTACCGGAACCGTGGACCAGGTTGGCAGTCGGCTGTTCTTCCGTGGATATGGCGTGAGCGTTCGTCGTCGGCCGATAGATGCCGCGCTTGTGGGCACCGACTCGCTGATCCTGGTGGATGAGGCACACTTGGCCACTGCGCTCACCACGTCTCTCACGTCCGCGTCGTCATACGACTCGTCGACGCAGCTCCTTGGGGCGCCGAAGCCGGTCGTGGTCCGGCTGACTGCGACATCCGACGACAACGGAGGCGGATGGGCGCCGTCGTTCGATGAGGAGGCGCATCTGGCCGACCCAGTTGCTTCGATGCGACTCATCGCGAGCAAGGGGCTGAGACTGGAGACCGCACCCAAGGCCGCAGCGGTCAAGGCCCTCGCGGATGCAGCTGCTTCCGAGAGCACCCAGCCGGGAGCTAGGGTCTTGGTGATCTGTAACACGATCGATCGTGCGCGCGCGGTGCATGCCCGACTGTTGAAGGTCCTTCCAACGCAGAGCGCGCCGATGCTGCTCATCGGCCGTAGCAGGAAGTACGAACGCGAGGCCGTCGTTGACCAGGTTCTTGCTCTTTTCGGCGCTGATCGCGTTGACTCGCCCGATACGGCTGTTCTCGTAGCAACGCAGACCGTCGAGGTCGGAATCGATCTAGATGCCACAGCGCTCATCACGGAGAGCGCGTCCTGGGACGCGCTGGTTCAACGGATAGGACGGGTCAACCGACGTGGCGAGCGCGGAGGGACCGTTGTCGTCGTTGACGACGACGATCCCAAGCCGCCTGTCTACGGACAAGCCAGGGTCATCACCGCCGACTATCTACGAGCAGTCCTTGCCGAGTCCGAGGGGGCCCTCGATGTTTCTCCGCTTGCTCTGCGACGGATGACACCGCCGAAGGATGCGGCATTTCAGCGGGCCGCGGCGCCGTACCTCCTGCCTTCTCATCTGGATGCGTGGACGCGCACCAACCCTGCTCCGGTGAACGATGCTCCTCTGGATGCGTACCTTCACGGGATCGACCGCGGAGTCGCGCCTGTTTCTTTGGCGTGGCGGAATGGTCTGCTGCTTGCCGACGATCTGTCGGCGCTGATGTCGCCTGCTGAGGCCACTCGCGTGATCGACGCGGTCCCAGTTCGTGTCGAAGAGATGGTTGAGGTGCCGCTCGCAGCCGTACGTCGGTGGCTGGCCGGCGAGCGCTCGGTCCCTCTCAGCGATTGGGATGACGAGGATGATTGGGCAGCCTTTGGTGACGACTACTCCGGTCAAGTCCTGCGCAGAGAGACACATGCGGACGGCACGTCGAGCTGGGTGTGGGTTTCTGGGAACGCAATCCGGCCCGGCGATACCTTGGTGGTTCCTTCGGAGCGAGGCGGGCTAGACCAGTACGGATGGGCTCCTGCGAGCAAAGATCCCGTTTTGGACGTCGCCGAGCTTGCGGCGATCGATCGTGGCCAGCCGATCCTCCGCCTCGACGACCGGCTTCCTCAGCGGTTGGGGCTCGAGTCGCTACCCGACGGGTTCTGGGAACAGATCCGATCTTGGCAGAACACGGATGATCCCGAGAGCAGGTGCCTGCTGGCCCACAAATGCGGAGACGAGATTCGTAGCTGGTTGGCGCGCGTACCGATTGCTTTGAGCCCTTGGGATCGTGGCGACGGGCGCACGCTAACCCGACGACAGGAGCTAGTTCAAGCGATGGAGAAAGCGCAACTTGATGAGGCGGTGGGGTCTGGACGGCGCAGTGTCAGGGAAGTCCAGTCCGTCGTCGCGCCGGTTGCGGTTATGCGACCACCTAACGGGACCCTGACAGCCTGGCGCGAAGCGTCGGATGACACTGCTGACGGCACGGTGCATCTGGACAAGCGGGTGGAGTTGGATGTGCACGGAACCGCCGTTGCTGAGAGGGCGCTCGAGATCGCGCGGAACCTCCGGCTATCCGAAGATCTTGTCCGGGCTGTGGGTGATGCCGCCCGGTGGCACGACATCGGGAAATCGGATCCGCGTTTCCAGGCGATGCTCTTTGGCGGCGATCCAGTCCGCGCTGCCATCGCCGACAAGCCTCTCGCCAAGTCTGGGATGCCTCCGGGAGACATGCAGGGCCATCGGGGTGCTCGCCAACGAAGCGGCATGCCTCGCGGTGCGCGTCACGAGTCCTGGTCTCATGCGCTTGTCGCCGCGCATTTTGCGGGGCTTGCGGCGGGATACGAGGGCGACGCTGACCTGGTTCTGCACCTCGTGGCAAGCCATCATGGTCATGCCAGGCCGCTGCTTCCAGCCGTCGTCGATGATGCGAACCACCAACTGGTCAGTTCGATCGACGAGATTCGAGTGGATGCAGCGCTGCCGAAGCAGGTGGATCTCAATCACGCCCAGAGGTTCCAGGACCTCAACAAGCGGTACGGACGATGGGGGCTAGCTCTGCTCGAAGCCGTTGTCCGTTGTGCCGACATGACGGTCTCAGGAGAAGGATCATGAACGAAGTCAGACTGCCAGCGTTGACTGGAGACTCGCCGCTAGGCGTCCTAGCTGCCATCGGGGTGCTTCGCTTGCTGGCAGATTTCACTGATGATGAACCGCGGCTGCGCTGGGATCAGAGGCATCTCACTGCTGTTCTTCACGGCCGTCACGCGACGGTCGAAGATGTGGTCGCGGACCTACGTGGTGTCGTCGATGGCATTCCCGAGGGTTCAGTGCTTCCAGGTATCGCCGCCGGGTTCCCACCGCCGGGTGCCGCGCCTGATGGACTGCGGGTCCCACAAACGCGCCTTCGTGAGGCTAGCGACTCACTGCTCGGCCACATGACCGCAGAAGAGCAGACCGAGGCGATGCGGTGGATGGCAAGCCTCGTGACGGACCTCGCGTCGGATGACAAGGGGCGCGCCGCGATTAGCCAGTTCACCGCGCCCGCTGGCAAGCAATCGATGTCCACGATGCTCGCCTATCCCTTGAACGACATACGAAGGGAGCCGGACTATCTTCGGCAGGCGCTTGTGGGATGGCGCAGAGTGGCGGGAACGACTGGAGAGTACCTCGATCATCGAGCGATGTGGGATGCCACCGAAGATGGCGCTGGGGCACCACGCATGCGCGGAGTGCCGGGTGCAACATGGCTCGCCCTGATGAGCTATCCGCTCCTACGGACGACGGCGGGAGCGCGAAGGCGGCCGCTCACCAGCGGATGGCACACAACAGCAGTCGGGCGGGCGCGGCCATACAGCGAGCTTCGTCTTCCTGTCTGGGCGCAACCGCTCACGCCAGCCAGCGTCACCGCCCTTATTGAGCATCCGGCCGTTGCGGACTGTGTTCGTCGTCAAACGGGAGAGCTGACTATCACCCCAGTACTCCAGACTCTCGGCGTGATCCATGTCTGCCGAGCCAGGCGCTATCAGCCGCAGGGCTCGCAGTCTGCTGGTGTGCTCACGACCATTTCATCATGACCGTCATCCGGCCGGATCTCCCAGGGCTGCCTGAGACAGTTCCAGCAAGGATGGTCAACGAGTTCGTCTACTGTCCTCGCCTGTTTCACCTGGAATGGGTGCAGTCTCAGTTCACGACGAGCGACGACGTTGAAGAGGGTCTCTATGTCCATCGTGTCGTCGACGCGCAGGCGGGAGATCTGCCAGACAAGGAGCAGGCTTGGGCTGGGCGGCGGGCAACCTCTGTCTGGCTGACCTCGGTTGATCTGGGGCTCTCTGCGAAGCTGGATCTGGTTGAAGGCGACGCGACCGGTACCGTCATCCCCGTCGACTACAAGAAGGGGAGGCCGGCGGACGACGGGGGAGCGTGGTCAGGTGATCGAGTTCAGTTGCTGATCCAAGCGCTCCTTCTGAGAGAGTCGGGATACCGCGTGGAGCGAGCTGAGGTTTGGTATGCCGAAGTTCGGAGAAGGATTAGCGTCTCGGTTGATGAGGGCGCGATAGCCGAGGTTGAGGACATCTTGCGTCGGCTGTGGACAATCGCGTGCTCGGCTGAAGCGCCGCCACCGCTCGTCGACAGCCCGAAGTGCCCTCGCTGTTCTCTCGTCGGGATCTGTCTTCCTGACGAGACCAATGCGCTGAACACCAGGGTGCGGGAGCGGAAGCAGCTACGCCGAGTGATGGCTCTCGACAGACAGTCACGGCCCGTTTATGTCACGACCCAGGGCGCGACGCTCGGGGTGAGGCGGGGACGCCTGGAGGTATTCCACGACGGTGAAGTAAAGGCTTCGTTTCGGCTCATCGATGTGTCGCAGGTATGTGTGTTCGGTAATGTCTCGGTGTCAGCCCAGGCGATTCGGGAACTTATGGCGCGGGAAGCTCCGCTTCTTTGGTTCACCTATGGTGGCTGGTTCACCGGCATGGCTGAGGGCTTGCCAGCGCGGAACGTGGAACTGCGTCGCGCCCAGTACGGAGCATCTGCAGAGGTGGCCGTGGGTATCGCGCGGAACATGATCTCAGGGAAGATCCGGAACTGTCGGACCCTCCTCCGCCGCAACTCCCGGGGTGAGGTCGACGCGGTCATTGAGCAGCTTAAGAACCTAGCCACCTCCGCTCGGCAGGCAGGTTCTTCCGAGAGTCTTTTGGGTTTCGAGGGGACAGCCGCCCGGCTCTATTTCGGGAAGCTGACGTCTATGGTCGCGAGCGGTTCCAAAGTCGACGTCTCCGCGTTCGATGTGAATGGGCGTGCGCGTCGGCCACCGCCGGATCCGTTGAACACGTTGTTGTCGTTCACCTATGCGCTTCTGGTGAAGGACCTCACTGTGACCCTCCACTCTGTCGGGTTGGATCCATACAGTGGTTTCCTCCACCGGGCCCGGTTCGGTCGTCCGGCCCTCGCTCTTGATCTCTCGGAGGAGTTTCGACCACTCGTTGCTGAGAGCGTCGTCCTTCAGGTGTTGAACAACGGAGAGGTCCGGAAGAGTGACTTCCATATGCGGGCTGGTGGGTGTCAGCTTGAGGCGGATGGTCGCAAGGCGGTTCTACGGGCGTACGAGCGTCGGCTCGACCATGAGATCACGCATCCGCATTTCGGATACAGGGTCACCTACCGCCGTGCGATGGAGGTGCAGGCCCGCATGCTTGCTGCGCACATCCTGGGTGAGCTGCCCGAGTACGCTCCGTTCGTGACAAGGTGACGTAGATGCCTCGCCGTCGCCACCTCATTGCCTACGACATCCGTGAACCCTCGCGTCTCAGACGGATTTGTAAGCTGATGGAAGCCCATGGAGAACGGCTGCAGTATTCTGTGTTTGTGTGTGACCTTACGAAGACGGAGCTCACCCATCTTCGGTCCGACGCTGAACGAATCATGAACTTGGCTGCTGACTCGGTGGTCATCATCGACCTGGGTAACGTAGACGGTGCGCGCTTCACCTTCGTGGGTAAACGCGACGAACTGCCTCAACGGGGAGACCAGATCGTATGACGAGCGCTTTGATGCTGGACCCGCCACGCGTCAGCGCTCGCAGCCTAGTCAGGATGGATTTGGGCGGCGCTGTTTGGGACGCGGAATCCTACCAGTGCTCCTCGGCCGGCCAGCGCTCGGAGCGATCTGCAAACGGCCTTATCAGAGGCTAGAATTTACGCGAGCTCTCTTCCTGGCCTCCATGGCCAGGCTC
>RRZT010042899.1_pt1 | contig 11726 bp, 11 predicted proteins | sample 2165551 | NCBI WGS metagenome assembly RRZT01 (sample SAMN10456910, study PRJNA506462) | wastewater metagenome | biome: wastewater; feature: sludge; material: wastewater sludge; isolation source: wastewater sludge with Escherichia coli K12::gfp cells carrying plasmid... | place: USA: Moscow, Idaho... | reverse complement strand
TGCGTGTTCAATTCCCATATCTTTTTCATCAAAAAAGTTTTTTAAATTATGTTTTAAAGCAAAATCTCTAGAAATTTTTGCTTGATTTGCACTAGCTATATCTTTTGCTGGGATAAAGTGATCTAAAACTATTGCAAAACCATCTGGATTTGCTAGTTTTTCAAAACCACCCTCTTCAAATGCTCTAATTGAAATTGGAGTTGTAATATCATTTCCAATTACCATATCAATTGGACTTCTTACGATTTCTCCTGCATAAACTTTTTTCCCTACATGTTCACTAAAAATTTTTTCCGTTATTGTTTGACCCATATTTTTTCCTAATATATTTTTAGACTTTGTCTTGGATTATATCGAAATTTATTTAAAGCTATTCAAAACTAATATTTTAACTTTCATTTATAAAGTTATTTTGATTTTTTATAATATCTTCTAAAAATTTGTTATCAATATCTTTGTTCTCTTTTTCATCAATATCTTTTCCTAAAAGATATTTTTGCATAAGAAGTAGTTTTATAAGTTCGGGATTATCTCCATATTTTTCAAGTAAACTATTATCTTTAGATTTTATTCCTTGAAAATTTGATTCTTTTAGATTTAGTATATTCTTGATAATTTCATTTTTATCAATATTATCATCTACTCTATATTCTTTAAAAGCTTCCCCAAATGTTTCACTTCTTGAAGCTTTTAATGTAGTTATCCAATCTCTTTGTCCAACACCAAGATTTTCGCTTTGTCCTACATCATAAAAAGAACCATTTTTATAATCTATTGATAAAACTAAATCTGGTGAATCTTCAAATCCTTTTTTTGCCAATTCTGATAACTTTGAACTATAGCTATCAAATATTAGTCCTTTATACTCTTCGGGAATATCTTTACTTTTTAATACTCCTTCTTTATATAAATCTAAAATATCTGTTCCATCTTCTGTTAAAAATTTACCATCTACATTTTGTAAATCTCTTAAGTCATATCCTGTTTTATCTTTTATTTCATGAAATACAGATTTCTTTTCACTTTTTTCTTTAGATATTTGGCTGTTAGTATGTTCTAAAGTACTTTTATAAATATGGTTAAATAATGCTTTTGAGTTATCACCAGTGTTTATGACATCTTCTATTAAACTAGTAAGATTTTTATCATCGCTTCCACTAACACTTACTTTATAATCATAAGGGTCAATAGTAAATGTTAGTTTTGTATCTTTTGGAATATCTATGCTATATTTATCTAATAAATCTTGAAATTGACTATTTACTGCATCTCTATTAAATGCTTGTTCCTCTAGGACTTCTACATATCCATTTATTACGGTTAAATCTTTTAAATTTGGATCCATATAATTGATATGAACAAGTTTATTGTTTTTTAAATAATCCATTTCATGGTCATATGCTACTTCTCTTTCTTTATTACTTAGCCCTTCAATATAATAAGGATAAGAAGAAGAATAGTATTTATCTCTAATATGTTGCTCTGGATTTGCAAATTTTTTATTTTCTTGATTTGCTTTTGAATAAACTTCATTTAATCTATTTTTTGCTGCTACTGTTTCTGCATTTACATATCCATTTTGAGTAGGTTTAATAAAAGTTTCTTCTTTTAAAGATGATAATAAGTTTAAAGTTTGCAAAGTGCTAGAGTTTATATTTAGACTAGTAGCTTCTGTATTTTTGCTTTGGTTTGTAGAACTATTATTTTGAGTAACTTTAATCCCACTTGTTGAACTAAATGATTGTTTTGTATTTGAACTTATTATCATAAAATATCCTTTTTAAGCATATTTAGGTTCATTTTTTGTTTTATTGTAGTTTGTTTCCAAGTCTAATAAATTTTGGAATACTACTTTGTATCTTAATTTTGATTCAGATGATACTATTGGATTTTGAGAAAGATCTTTATATTCATTTCCTAAATCCTTAATAAAACTACCATAATCAGTTATTTTCCAGTTCTTAAGGTCTTGTATTATATTTGCCAACATTTCACTATTACTTGAATCTTTATATTTCTCTTTTTCTCTAGTTATTCTTTCTTCTATCTCTTTTTCTATTCGATTTGTATTCAATGTAATATCAAAAGGATTTTTATAGTTATATCCTAGTTTTGCCTCTACATCTGAAGCAAATAAAAATCTTTCCTTATCATCATCTATATTTTTTAAAGTTTCATATAAAGCTTTATTGAAATTTTTATCATAAGATATATTTGCCATATCAAAAATATTTGAATTTATAGCTATTACTCCTCCTGAGCCTATCATTGATGTAGTAATCAAATTATTAAGTTCTTTTGCTTGTTCGTAAGATATATTTTTCCATTCTTCATTTGAAACTTTGTCATCAGAAAGAATAGATCTAAAAAGTTCTTCATTCTCTTTTGATACAGAAGAAAACCCATTGTTTTTATCTATAAAATCTACTATGTCTTTTTTGATTAGTTTTATTTTTCCTGATTCTTCATTTGTAAGTTCATTATTAAAAGAATTTGAATTATTTGAAGTTTGATTATAACTATAAGTTTGTGTTTGGCTATTTGTTTGCTGATTTTGATATAGATTTGATACTGAACTAATTTCCATCACTAATCCTTGTAATATAATAATTGCTTATTATATTAGTGCAGATTAAGTTAATTATCTCTTTAATTTTGAGATATATTATTATTTTTATCTTTTTTTGATTGTCTTAGTTGTTTATAGATGATTATCACTACTGCTAAATCTATTATTACATCTGCAAAATTAAAAATTGCAAATTCAAAACCATAGTGCCAATAGAAGTAATCAACAACTGCACCATAAGTAAATCTATCTAAAATATTTGACAAACCACCTGCATATAAAAGTGCAATTGGAAGGTAATACTCTTTGAACACATCTCTATTTTTAAGTAAATATAAAGTCGATAATATCACGATAACTAACTGGATGTATTTTAGATTTTCATCTAAAAAAGAAAACATAGAGAAAGCTACACCATAGTTATATGCAAGTTTTAAAGACATATATGGTCCATCAACATCCCAAGCTAAATTTGCAAATCCAAACTTAACGACTTGGTCTATTATAAAAACAACAACAAAGATTGTTGTTGCTAGTTTTAGTTCTCTTCTCATAGGGCTTTTTTGAAAAATGCAATTAATGTTTGCATTGCATCTTCTACATCTTTTTTATTTTTACCTTCAAGTAAAAGTCTGATTTTATTCTCTGTTCCAGAGTATCTAATCAAATCTCTTAAACCTTTTTGTCTAATTGGTTTTAAAACTTCTTCTAGTCCAGTGATTTGTTCTAAAGGAATTTTTTCCGTAACTTTCATATTATATAAAATTTGAGGGTATAAACTAAATGGATTTAAAATCTCACTTGCTTTTTTACCTGATTTTATAATTAGTGCTAAAACTTGTAAAGCAGAAGCCAACCCATCACCAGTTTTTGCAATATCAGAGAAGATTATATGTCCACTTTGTTCTCCTCCAAAATTTATACCTTTTTCTTTCATAACTTCTAAAACGTATTTATCACCAACATTTGATCTAAATAAAGAGATTTTATTTTTTTGTAAATAATCTTCTAATGCTTTATTTGACATAACTGTCGCTACACAAGCATCACCTTTTAAAAGATTTTCATTTTTTAAATAAACACTTAATGCTCCAAGAAGGTTATCTCCATCGACAATTTCACCTTTTTCATCAATCACAACCAATCTATCAGCATCACCATCAAGTGCAAGTCCAATATCTGCTCGATACTCTTTTACTAAATTAGAAACTGTTTCAGGATGCATTGCTCCACAATTTTCATTTATATTGAAACCATTTGGTTTATTGTTTATTGTTATAACATCTGCACCCAACTCTTCTAAAATTGTTGGACCTACTTTATAAGCGGCACCATTTGCACAATCAAGAATTATTCTTAAACCTTTTAATGTTAGATTTTTTGGAAAAGAGCTCTTTATTGCAACTATGTATCTTCCAATAACATCATCTATTCTTTTTGAAGAACCAATATCTCTACCAGTAACTTGTTCGCTTTGCATTAAATCCATATCATTAAATATGTTTTCGATTTCTTCTTCACAAGTTGTATTTAATTTATTTCCATGATTATCGAAAAATTTTATACCATTATCTTCAAAAGGATTGTGTGAAGCACTTATCATAATTCCAGCATCACATCTCATACTTTCAGTCAAATATGCAATTGCTGGAGTTGGCATTGGACCTATTTGTATAACATCATATCCAACAGCCGTTAATCCGCTAACAAGGGCATTTTCAATCATATAGCCACTTCTTCTAGTATCTTTTCCTACAAGTATTTTATTTGTTGTAGAATGCTTTCTAAAATAAATACCTGCAGCTTTTGCTAATTTTAAAACAGTAATAGCATCTAAAAAATCACCTGCTTTTCCTCTAACACCATCAGTTCCGAATAGTTTCATTAAATCTTCCTAAAATTAAACTCAATTTAAGTTATATTGGGTAATATTCTATCCTTTAAATTTTTACAAAGAGGTTAAATAAAATGGCAAATCATAAATCTTGCGAAAAAAGAGCTAGACAAACGGTTGTTAAGACTGAAAGAAATAGATTCTACAAAACAAGAATCAAAAATGTTACAAAAAGTGTATTATCTGCAGTAGAACTTGCTGATAAAGAAAAAGCTGTTGAAGCTATGAAAGCTGCAAATCAATATTTCCACCACTGCGTTTCAAAAGGTATTTTGAAAAAAGGTACTGCTTCTAGAAAAGTAAGTAGATTACAATTAAAAGTAAACGCTATATAATTAATGTTAAAAGACAAACTTCAACCATTTATCAATAGATTCGAAGAAATCAATCAATTATTGATGTCTTCTGAAATAACTAGTGATATAAAAAGAATGACTGATTTATCAAAAGAACAATCAAGCATTCAACCTATTGTTTCTAAAGCAAGAGAGTATATAAAAGTACTTGAAGATATCGAAGAAAATAAACTTATGTTAGATGATCCTGAACTTGGTGATTTAGCAAAAGAAGAATTAAAAGAGTTAGAAACAAGAAAACCAGAATTAGAAGAAGAGATAAAAGTTCTAATGATTCCAAAAGATCCAAATGATGATAGAAATATCTATTTGGAATTAAGAGCTGGAACTGGTGGTGATGAAGCTGCTATATTTGTGGGTGATTTATTTAGAGCTTATTTAAGATATGCAGAAAATAATGGTTGGAAAGTTGAAATAATGAGTTCAAGCGATAGTGAATCTGGTGGTTACAAGGAAATAGTTATTCTTGTAAAAGGTGACCATGTATATTCAAAATTAAAATTTGAAGGTGGTACACACAGAGTTCAAAGGGTTCCTGCTACTGAATCTCAAGGAAGAGTTCACACTTCAGCAATTACTGTTGCAGTTATGCCAGAAGTTGATGATGTTGAAATCGAAATAAACGAAAATGATTTAAAAATTGATGTTATGAGAGCCAGTGGAAATGGTGGACAATCTGTAAATACTACAGACTCGGCTGTTAGAATCACTCATATTCCATCTGGTATTGTAGTTACTAACCAAGATCAAAAATCTCAACATAAAAATAAAGATAGAGCTTTAAAAGTTTTAAAAGCAAAACTTTATGAAATTGAGATGGAAAAGAAAATGGAAGCAGAAGGTGCTACAAGAAAAGAACAAGTAGGTACTGGTGATAGAAGTGGAAGAATTAGAACATATAATTATCCACAAAATAGAATTAGTGACCATAGAATAAACTTGACTTTATATAGACTTGATTACATCATGAATGATGGTTTATTTGGTGAAGTAATTGATCCTCTTATTGCTGATCATCAATCTAAACTTATCGAAGCTAATGGATTATAAATCTATTAGCTTTTTTTTATATGATAGAACTAAATACAACTTATATTCACTACAAAAATAAAAAAACTTATATCCCTTTAAATTTCTGCAAAATACAAGAAAATGATATTTGGGTAAAAGCAGTTATTTATAAACCCCAAGATAACGAAGAACTTTTCGTAAGAACTTACCAAGAATTTCAAGAAAAATTTATTAAACAAACAAATTAACTACTTTTTACAGTAACCAAAATGTAATCAACAGTTATTAAACTTCCAATGTATAAAAATTTATTGGAGATAAAAATGACTTTCAAAAAAACATCTATGGCTTTAATAGCAAGTGCATTATTAACAACTACATTAAGTGCAAGAGATCAAATTAAAATAGTTGGTTCATCAACTGTTTATCCGTTCTCATCTTCTGTGGCTGAAGAATTTGGTTCAACAACAAAATTCCCAACTCCTGTTGTAGAATCAACTGGAACTGGTGGGGGAATAAAATTATTTTGTGCAGGAGTTGGTTTAAATACTCCAGATATTGCAAATGCTTCAAGAAAAATGAAAGATAAAGAGTTTGAAACGTGTAAAGAAAATGGTGTTACAGATATAACTGAAGCATTAATTGGATTTGATGGTATTGCTATTGCTCAATCAACAAAAGTAAAAAGTTTTAATGTAACAAAAGAGCAATTAGCTTTAGCAGTTGCTGAAGAAGTTCCATCAAAAGATGGTAAAACGTTAATTAAAAATCCATATAAAAAATGGTCAGATATTGATGCATCTTTACCAAATAGAGAAATTATTGTTTACGGACCACCAAAATCATCTGGTACAAGAGACTCTTTTGAAGAGTTAGTATTACAACATGTATTTGAAAAAATGCCAATATATACTGATTTATTTAAAAAAGATGAAAATGCTAACAAAAAATATAAAGCATATTCAGTTATAAGAACTGATGGAGTTTATGTAGAATCTGGTGAAAATGATAACTTAATTGTTCAAAAACTTACAAAAAATGAAGCTGCAATTGGTATTTTTGGATATTCATTCTTAGCAGAAAATAAAGATAAAGTTGTAGGTTTAAGTATTGATAATGTTTTACCAACAGTTGAAACAATTGCAAGTGCTAAATATCCAGTTGCTAGATCTATGTATTTTTATATCAAAAATCAACACTCTAAAGATGTTCCAGCTTTAAAAGAGTATACAAATCTTTTTATGTCTGAAAAAATGATAGGAGATGATGGAATTTTAAGTGAACTTGGACTTATCCCTTTAACAAGTGATGTAAGAAGTAAAGCAAGAAATAAAGTTCTAAATAGTGAAAAATTAACAATAGAAGAATTAAAACACTAAAACAAAAAATAAAAAGAAGTTATAACTTCTTTTTATTTACTCTTTTTAAAAACTTCATTTAGGAAACTCATGCCAAATTGGACTGAAATAATAGAAAAATTAGATTATGCTTTTCAGCCTATAATTTACTCTCATAGTGGTAAAATTTATGCCGTTGAAGCACTACTTAGAAATGTTCATGAAATACCAGGATTAATGAGTATTGATGACTTATTTGATTTAGCATTTAATGATGATTATTTGTATGAATTGGATTTACAGTTAAGAGAAAAAGCGATAAGCAAATTTGCAAAAATAAAACAAAGCAATTTGAAACTTTTTTATAATTTAGATAATAGAATAATTTATAACAAAAACTATTCTCAAGGAAATACTGCAAAAATACTAAAAAAGTATAACTTGAATAAAGATAGTATTTGTTTTGAATTAAGTGAAAAAGGTACAGCAATAGAGCAAAATGCTTTATCAACAATGTTACAAAGATATAAAGAAAGTGGTTACAAAATAGCTATTGATGATTTTGGAATAGGTGTTTCAGGACTTAAACTTTTGTATTTTAGTGAAGCACATATTATAAAACTTGATAGATTTTTTATTACAAATATTGACCAAGACTCTAAGAAAAAACTTTTTTGTTCTTCAATTATTGAAATGGCTCATATTATGGGAATGCAAGTAATTGCTGAAGGTATAGAAACAGCAAAAGAGTTTTATACTTGTAAAGATATTGGAGCAGATTTTATACAAGGATATTTAGTTCAAAAACCAACAACAAATATTGATAAAATAGAAAAAATTTATAAAAATATCTATTCTTTGATATCTGAAGATAAAAGAGCAAGTCAGAAAAACTTTATTGATGAAAAATTTATAGAAAATATTTTACCTTTAAATGTAAATACCTCTTTATATGATTTATTTTTACATTTCAAAGAAAATACTAAAAGTCATTTTGTACCTATAACTGATGAATTTGGAAATTTTTTAGGAATAATTTATGAAAGTGATATAAAAAAAATATCTTACTCTCAATATGGTTTATCTTTAGCTCAAAATAGAACATTTTCATCAACTTTATTAAAGTATATAAAACCAGCTTTAAGTGTTGAAATCTCTTGGGGAATTGATAAAATATTAGAAATTTATAATCTAAATTCAAATAATTCTTTGGGAATATTTATAACATCTTCAGATAAATATATAGGATTTATAAATCTAAACTCTTTATTAACGCTTTCTTATAAAAGAAATATTGAAATTGCTACAAATCAAAATCCTCTTACAAAACTTCCTGGAAATAATCAAATAGAAAAATTTATAGATAAAAGTTTTAAGAAAAATCAAAAAGATATAACACACATAATTTATTTTGATTTTAATGATTTTAAACCTTTCAATGATATTTATGGATTTAGGCAAGGAGATAGAGCTATTTTAATATTCTCAGAACTTTTGCAAAAAAGATATCCAAAAGACTCTTTTATAGCACATATTGGTGGGGATGATTTTTTTGTTGGACTAAAAAATAAAGACAAAGAAGATGTATTTGAATTGACATCAAATGTACAAGATGAATTTAGAAATAGTGCAAAAAATATCTATTCAAAAGAGGATAAAAAAAATGGTTTTATTATCTCAAAAGATAGATTCAATGAAAAAAGAAGATTTGAATTACTGTCTGTTTCAGCTGCGATTATAGAGATAAATTCAAAATCTGATATTTCAAATTTTGATAACACTTTAAATATAGTAAAAAAAGCTTCAAAAAATTCAAAAAAACCTATTTATAGTGTTTTGTAACTATTTTGTAATCAACTTGCTTTAGAATTTTATAAAAATTAGCATAAAGGCAAAAGGGTTGAATAGTTTTGAATCACGAAAAAAACAAAGAGAACTCAACGAAAAATTAATAAAAATTGCACTTATATTCGCGGCTGCAATCTCAATATTAACTACTTTTGGAATTTTGTTTTCGATTTTATTTGAAGCAATAGAGTTTTTTAAATTAAGAAGTCTCTGGTACTTTTTAACTGGAACAGTTTGGACGCCTGGAGTTGCAGGAAGTCAATTTGGTGCATTACCGATTTTTGCAGGTACATTTGTAATAACAGTTATAGCTTTACTTGTGGCAATTCCTATTGGTCTTGGAAGTGCGATTTATATGAGTGAATATGCAAGTCCAAAATTAAGAGATTATTTAAAACCACTTTTAGAAGTTCTTGCAGGTATTCCAACTGTTGTTTATGGATTTTTTGCTGCTGTTACAGTGGCACCATTTGTTGTAAAAGTTGCAGCAATTTTTGGTTTAGAAGCTACATTTAATAGCGCATTAGCTTCAGGAGTTGTTATGGGAATTATGATTATTCCTTTAGTTTCTTCACTTTCTGATGATGTTATAAAAGCAGTTCCTGATTCTCAAAGAAAAGCAGCTTTTGGACTTGGTATGACACATGGTGAAACTATTAAAAATATTGTTTTACCTTCAGCAATGCCAGGAATTATTTCAGCTTCACTTTTAGCACTTTCACGTGCTCTTGGTGAAACGATGATTGTTGTTATGGCAGCAGGTTTAAGACCAAATCTTTCTTGGAATCCACTTGAAGATATGACAACGGTTACAGTTACAATAGTAAACTCTTTGGTTGGAGATTTTGAATTTAACTCTCCTGAAACTCTTTCTGCTTTTGCTTTAGGATTGATGTTGTTTATTGTAACTTTGATTTTAAATATGATTTCATTGTCAATGATAAGAAAATTTAAAGAAAAATATAAAGTGAATACATTATGATGAAAAAGAAAAAAAACAAACAAAATAATCCATTTTATGACCCAACATTAAAAAGTAGACATAAAAGTGCAGCTAGATTTAAGAAATTTACACTTACTTCTTTGATATTCTCAATTGCATTTTTAGCTTTTTTCCTTTTCGATATGATTACTAAAGGAGTACCAGCTTTTAATGTTGCATATGTAAAAGTAGATGTAACATTCAGTAAAGAATCTTTAGAGGATACAAGATTTGCAGTTGATAAAAAATATAGAGATATTGTATCAAGAGCTTGGCTTAGAGATATTCCTCATCTGTTAAAACAAAATCCAGATTATATGAATACAACACAAAACCTTTGGGTTTTAGCTGATGACCAAGTTGACCAGTATATAAAAAATCACAATAACAATCTAAAAGAAAAAGAGATACTTTTAGTAGATGAACTATATTCTCAAGGATTAATTGAAAAAAAATTTAATGCAATATTTTTCAAAAATGGTGATTCAAAAATACCTGAATATGCAGGAATTTTCTCAGCAGTTGTTGGTTCGATTTTAACTTTGATTATAACAATGCTTGTAGCATTTCCAATTGGAGTTATGACAGCTATTTATCTTGAAGAGTTTGCAGGTGATAATAAATTTACAAGATTTATTGAAATAAATATTAATAATCTTGCAGCCATTCCATCTATTTTATTTGGACTTTTAGGACTTGCAATATTTATAAACCTTTTTGGAATGCCAAGAAGTTCACCTTTAGTTGGAGGTTTAACTTTGGCACTTATGACTTTACCAATTATAATAGTTAGTTCCAGAGCAGCACTTAGAGCAGTTCCTGATAGTATAAGACAAGCTGGATATGGTTTGGGATTAAATAAAATCCAAGTTACTCGAGATCACGTTTTACCTTTAGCATTTCCTGGAATTCTAACAGGTTCAATTATTGGTTTAGCACAAGCTATGGGAGAAACAGCTCCTTTAATTATTATTGGGATGATAGCCTTTATTCCTGATGCTCCAACGATGGTTACTCAAGCTGCAACCGTTATGCCAGCACAACTATTTACTTGGGCAGGAATGCCAGAAGGTATGTATATAGAAAAAACAGCAGCAGGAATTTTGGTTTTATTAACAATCTTAATTTCATTAAATGCAATAGCAATTTATCTTAGAAAAAAATTAGAAGTAAAATGGTAAAAGGAAAAAATAAAAATGAATACAGATAATAAAATTAAAATAGATACAAAAAACTTAAATCTATTTTATGGCTCAAATCAAGCTTTACATGATATCAATGTTAGTTTATTTGAAAATAAAATCACAGCATTAATTGGACCATCAGGTTGCGGAAAATCAACATTTTTAAGATGTATAAATAGAATGAATGATTTAATTCCAATAGTTAAAATAGATGGTCAAATAATAATAGATAATAAAAATATCTATGACAAAGATGTTGATGAGGTGAGTGTTAGAAAAAAAATAGGAATGGTTTTTCAACAACCAAATCCTTTTCCAAAATCAATTTATGACAATGTAGCTTATGCTCCACTAAAACATGGAATTGTAAAAAAAGGTAAAGAGTGCGATGAGTTAGTTGAAAGTTCACTTATTAAATCTGGACTTTGGAATGAAGTAAAAGATAAATTAACACAACCAGGAACTTCACTTTCAGGAGGTCAACAACAAAGACTTTGTATTGCTAGAACAATTGCTGTTCGTCCAGAAGTTATATTAATGGATGA
>RRZT011710063.1_pt1 | contig 11727 bp, 11 predicted proteins | sample 2165551 | NCBI WGS metagenome assembly RRZT01 (sample SAMN10456910, study PRJNA506462) | wastewater metagenome | biome: wastewater; feature: sludge; material: wastewater sludge; isolation source: wastewater sludge with Escherichia coli K12::gfp cells carrying plasmid... | place: USA: Moscow, Idaho... | reverse complement strand
GAGACAGATTTTGCATCTGATTCACGTATCAAATTTGTTGGAACAGTGTACGATCAAGAACTACTAAAGTATCTTCGACAGGAGTGTCGTGCCTATATCCATGGACATGAAGTTGGTGGAACAAATCCTGGTCTACTCGAGGCCTTGGCACAAACCAATGAAAATTTGGTTTTAGGTGTTGATTTTAATAAAAAAGTTGCCCTGCAAGCTGCTCATTATTGGAGCAAAGATGGAGGGAATTTGGCTCGTTTGATTGATCAAATAGATGGACAAGCAGAATCCATTGAGCTTGGAAAAGCTGCAAAAAAACACATGCAAGAAGCCTATAGATGGGAAAAAATCGCACGTGAGTACGAGGAATTATTTTTACTATGAAAGTCAATATTTTGATGTCGACCTATAATGGTCAACAGTTCTTGGCTGAGCAAATTCGTTCTATACAAGATCAGTCATACACAGACTGGACTCTCTTCATCCGTGATGATGGTTCCAGTGACAATACAAAAGAAATCCTTAAGGATTTTGAGCGTCAAGATAGTCGAATTCATCTTATTGATAGTGATAAGAGTGACAATCTTGGAGTTATAAAAAGTTTTCACAAACTCGTGAACCATGATAGGGCTGACTATTATTTTTTTAGTGATCAGGATGATGTTTGGTTGCCAAATAAATTGGAACTTAGTCTAAAGGAAGCTCAAAACTATTTAGCTGATTTTCCATTAATGGTTTATATGGATTTAAAAGTGGTCAATCAAGATTTAGAGATTATGACTGAAAGCATGGTTAAATCTCAATCTCACCATGCAAATACTGAATTAGTTCAAGAGTTGACCGAAAACACGGTAACAGGTGGGGTCGCCATGATCAATCATGCTCTCGCTGAAATGTGGCAAGTAACGGATGATATACTCATGCACGATTGGTACTTAGCCTTACTTGCTTCAGCCTTTGGGAATTTGGTGTTTATTGATCAACCAGGGGAACTGTACCGCCAGCATTCAGATAATGTTTTAGGTGCTCGAACCCTCTCAAAACGCTTTAAAAAATGGATTCGTCCTCACATTTTATTTGCGGTTTATTGGGACTTGATTAAAAATAGTCAAAAACAAGCCCGTCATTTATTACAAATGCCTCTATCTCAGTCAAATAGAGAGTTAATTGAAGCATTTGTAACCATTATGGATAAACCAATGCTTGAACGATTCAGGATTTTGAGAAAATATAGATTGAAAAAAAACAAAGCCTTCCATACATTAGTATTCACAACACTGATTGTGACAAAATTTGCATATAAGGAATAATTATGAATTTATTTAATAAAGAAAACCAAATTCTCTTAAGAGAGATGGTTAAAACTGATTTTAAATTACGTTACCAAGGGTCTATCATTGGACACCTGTGGTCAATTTTAAAACCATTTATGATGTTTACAATAATGTATTTGGTTTTTGTGCGGTTTCTAAAATTTGATGATGGAACCCCCCATTATGCTGTCAGTTTATTACTTGGAATGGTGACTTGGAACTTTTTTACAGAAGCTACAAATATGGGGATGCTTTCCATTGCAGCGCGCGGTGACTTATTGCGTAAAATTAGCTTTCCTAAAGAAATTATAGTTATTTCATCAATTATTGGTGCGGCAATCAACTATGGAATAAATATTGCAGTAGTTATGCTTTTCGCCATTATCAATGGTGTACAGCTTGATTTTGGTGTGTTGATGTTATTGCCAGCATTTGTAGAGTTAATTACTTTTGCAACTGGACTGGCATTCATTTTGTCTAGCTTTTTTGTAAAATATCGTGATATGGGACCGATTTGGGAACTAGTCTTGCAAGCAGGGATGTACTCGACACCAATTATTTACTCCATCACCTATATCATACAAAGAGGGCATACTGGGGTAGCCAAGATTATGATGATGAATCCTATTGCTCAAGTTGTACAAGATCTTCGACATCACATTGTCTTTGATGGGGCAACAATTTCATGGGATATTTATGACAATAAATGGATGGTAGCTGTTCCATATCTCATATCTATTGTAGTATTTATTATTGGATTTACAATCTTTAAAAAGAATTCTAAGAAATTTGCGGAGATTCTATAATGTCAAACAAAGAAATTGCATTGAAAGTTGAGTCAGTAAGTAAGACTTTTAAACTACCAACCGAATCAACTCAAAGTTTGAGAACGACATTGGTAAACTATTTTAGAGGAATCAAAGGCTATAAAGAGCAGCAGGTGCTGAAAGATATATCTTTTGAAGTAGAAAAAGGGGATTTTTTTGGAATTGTTGGTAGAAATGGTTCAGGGAAATCTACACTGTTGAAGATTATTTCACAAATCTATGTTCCTGAAAAAGGAAAAGTAAGCGTAAATGGTACACTTGTTCCCTTTATAGAACTAGGAGTTGGTTTCAATCCGGAGCTAACAGGGAGAGAGAATATTTATTTGAACGGAGCCCTTCTTGGTTTTACTCGGTCTGAAATTGACGCCATGTATGATGACATCGTAGAGTTTGCTGAACTTGAAGAATTCATGGATCAGAAATTAAAGAATTATTCGAGCGGTATGCAGGTACGTTTGGCTTTTTCAATTGCTATAAAGGCAGAAGGTGACATCTTGGTACTTGATGAAGTCTTGGCTGTAGGGGATGAAGCTTTTCAGAGAAAATGTTTTGAGTATTTTGCCAGTCTAAAAAAACAAAAGAAAACAGTTATTTTGGTCACTCATGATATGGCATCTGTGCAACGTTTTTGTACAAAGGCCATGATGATTGATTCGGGAGAAATTTCTATCATTGGCGATCCCAATATGGTTGCTGGAAAATATACCTTACGTAATGTAGAACACCGAACTGATAGTAAGAAAGTTGAAGGAGAAACTGTAGAAAAAGGTGAAAAGCGGAAGAATAGTATTGATGTTTTATCAATTCGAACCAAAAATTCGAGCAAAGCAACCGATACTTTTTATCTTACGGATGATATTTTGGTCGAGGTGAAATATAAAGTAAATAAGCCTTTAACCTTTACTATAGGAACTTCTTTTAGAGATTATAGTGATACTCTGGTTGCAGGAATAGGAAGTATAGCAGATATGGCTCTTCTGAATAAAGAAGAAGGTGAATATCTAGCTGAGTGCAGAATTCCAGCATCACAATTTATCAAGGGTGAATATTCTGTAAATGTTTCATTTTGGAGTGATACACGTGAACTTCTTGGATATGAAGATATCACAATGGAAGGAAATCCGCCTAAGATAAATATTGTAGAAGCAAATGTTGCTCGCAGTGGTCAATTTAATGCTCAAGGCACTTGGAGTGAAATTTAGGAGATAGTATGGAATATAAGTTCGCACTATTAAATTATTCAACAGAGAATATTGGTGATGAAGTTCAAAGCATCGCCGCTAGACGTTTCCTACCACGCATTGATGAGTATGTTGATAGGGATAAGTTGGCGGAGTGGGAACCAAATCAACCAACAAAGTTAATTATGAATGGTTGGTATAATAGAGATCCGAAGGGATGGCCACCTAAGAATAGTGACCTTTTAAAACCTCTTCTGACTTCTATACATGTTAGTGTGAAGGATGATGCGGTTAGAGAGGCATTTGAAACGACTGAAAGTTTAGATTTTCTTAAAAAAAATGGTCCTGTTGGGGCGCGTGATGAACAAACGCTAGAGTTTTTCAAGCAACAGGGATTAGAAACCTATTTTTCCGGATGTGTCACTTTAACTTTGCAACGTGATCCGGACATTAAGAAACAAGACTTCATTTTAGCTGTAGATGTTCCTAAAGATGTCGTTAAAAAAATGCGAGAATCAACTAAACGTGAAGTCATCGAATTATCGGTATACCATTACCCATTTCTAGAAAATGAGGAACGTTTTAAAGTGGCGGAGTACATACTAGCTCTTTACCAATCAGCCCATGCAGTTGTAACGACAAGGTTGCATTGCTTTATGCCATCATTAGCATTTGAAACACCTGTTCTTCTAATCAAGGATTCAGAAAAATATGAACCTGCACGTTATGGTGGTTTAGATACTTTGCCACATAGTTTGACTGATAAAGAATATATTGAACATCCTGAGAAGTATCCACTTGATAACCCTTTTCCAAATCCTACAGAATTTAAAACTATTCGTGAGGAAATGATAGAACGGATTCAGAGGTTTACAGGTTATTCAAATAATGCAACTTTTCGAACATTACCATTGAGTGAGTTTCCACTAAGTATTTCGGCTATTCGTATTTTCGCATTTACTTGGTCCTCCACCTTTAAGAAAGCTTTATTAGAAGGTGATGTTGCTTGGGATGAGGAAAGAATAGCAGATTTTGAACGGATAGTAGCTGAGCAGGCAGAAGAAATTTCAATTTTGAATACTACGAAACAGGAGTTGCATCAGGATATTAAATCTTTGAATAATGTGATTGTTAGCAAAGCCACTGAAATTGACTATCTTACAAATGAAATTAAAAAAATAGAAAACTCACTTTCATGGAAATTAACTAAGCCTCTTAGAGAAATGAAGAGTGTATTGAAAAAATTATAAAAAGATAGGTGAAAATATGAACATTTTCGGAAAAGTCTTTAGGACATATAAGAATGAAGGCTTGCGCGCTGTTAGTCGAAAAGTTTATCAACAGTTGACCTCAACTGGACAGAACATCCAAGTTGGAGTAAGCGTACCTTCAAAAATTGATATGAATACTCTGCCACAAATGCCACAATTTGTCGATCTAGCTACTGCAGACTATATCAATTATCCATATATAAAACCAGAAAAATTAGATAAAGAATTTCTAAATATTGCTTGGGTATCTCCTCCAGTTGGACCAGGCGGAGGTGGGCATACGACTATTTCACGTTTTGTAAAATATTTACAAAGTCAAGGACATCATATAACATTTTATATCTATCATAACAATACAATTCCTCAATCAGCCAAAGAAGCACAAGATATTTTTTCGCGTTCTTATGGTATTGATGTTGATGTTGAAGAGTTAGAGGATTTTAAAAATCAAGACCTTGTGTTTGCAACAAGTTGGGAAACTGCTTATGCAGTCTTCAATCTTCAAGGGGAACGCCTTCATAAGTTTTACTTTGTTCAAGATTTTGAACCAGTTTTCTTTGGTGTAGGGTCGCGATATATGTTGGCTGAAGCAACCTATAAATTTGGTTTTTATGGTATTACCGCTGGAAAATGGCTTGTAAATAAAGTTGGACAATATGGGATGCAATCTGACTACTTTGATTTTGGTGCGGATATTGATATTTATAAGCCAAAATCCCCTATCGTTAAAAAGAAGAAAATTGCCTTTTATGCTCGTGCCCATACAGAGCGTAGGGGATTTGAAATCGGAGTAATGGCTTTAAAGATTTTTAAAGAACGTCATCCGGAATACGAAATCGAATTCTTTGGTCAAGATATGTCTAATTATGATATTCCTTTTGAATTCGTGGACCGCGGTATTTTAAATAAGGCGCAATTAGCAGAGCTTTATCACGAAAGTGTAGCTTGTCTTGTTCTCTCTTTAACAAATGTTTCATTATTACCATTGGAACTTTTGGTGGCTGGTTGTGTACCAGTCATGAATGATGGGGATAATAATCGTATGGTACTTGGTGAAATTGATGATATTCTCTATACAGAAGCCTATCCTGTGGCCCTAGCGGAAAAACTTTGCCAGGCTGTTGAGCGTTCCGATGTCAATGAACATGCTAAAGAAATGAGCGATAAATATACGGGTCTATCTTGGGAAGAGAGTTATAAAAAAGTTGAAATGATTATTCGTCGAGAGGTTTTGAATGGCTGATAAATTGAAAGCGACGGTATTTATTCCAGTTTATAACGGAGAACGGGACCATTTAGAAGAAACATTATCTGCTTTATACCGTCAAGTCACAGATTTTAAGTGGGATGTTCTAATAACAGATTCAGGTTCTTCTGATAATTCGGTTGCAATTATCAATCATTTTTCTGAAAAATACGGTAATCTCCGTCTTCTTCATTTATCAAAGGAAGAATTTTCGCATGGGAAAACTCGCCAAATGGCTGCTGAGATTAGTCAAGGTGAAATAATGGTCTATCTTACTCAAGACGCAGTTCCTCATAATGAGCAGTGGTTAGCGGAAATGGTAAGACCCTTTGCGATGCACTCGGATATCGTGGCCGTATTAGGAAATCAAAAACCACGTCATTACTGTTTTCCTGCCATGAAGTACGATATTCTAGCGGTATTTAATGAACAGGGCGTATCTGATTCATTGACTTTCTGGCAGAGATTAGACGAGAGCCGAAGAGGAAAATATACGAAAGAATCTTTTTATAGTGATGTGTGTTCTGCTGCACCACGTCGATTTTTAACTGAAAAAATTGGTTATCGCCCTGTAGCTTATTCAGAAGATTATGAATACGGGAAGGATATATTAGACGCAGGCTATATCAAGGTTTATAATGCAAATGCAATTGTTGAGCATTCGAACGATGTGCGACTATCGGAGTATAGACAACGTATATTCGATGAAACATATAATGTTCGTTTGAATAGTGGCTTAACAAATAAGGTTTCTATTTTCTCGGTTGTTACAAATGTATTCAAAGCAAGTTTGAAAGATAGTGTAAAAATTATTTCTGATAAAGATTATAATTGGAAAAGAAGAATATATTGGCTTTTGGTTAATCCACTCTTTCATATTGAAAAATGGCGAGGTATTCGTCTGGCGAATCGTGTTGATTTAAACCAGGATATTTCGCAATATTCTTTAGAAAAGAAGAAAGGGTAGAAGTGGTATGCAAATACAAAAAATAGTGATGGAGAAATTACGTAATATCTTCATTGGAATTTTCTTAGTCTTTTTCGCACAACTTACTTTGCCAATTCTATTTGAGTGGAAAATCAATTTGAATTTTTGGTACATTGTAATTGCTATTGTTCTCTATTTTTTATTAGTAGATTTCAAAAATCCTGAAAAAATAGCTCGAAATGCTTTTCTTCTCATTTTGTCTTTTGGAATAGTTATTGCTTTGATTCGACCAGTTCAATATGCTTTGGATGAAGATTCTCATTTAGAAAATGCAATTGGGATTTCTGACAGTTTTCTATTTGAATACAGTGATGAAACAATTTCTGATTATGATTCTGTCTTTTTACATGACGGTATTCGTAATCAAGCAAACTTTAGGGGAGATGATTACTGGTATAATGTAGAACATCAACCGAGCAAAATTGCAGGTGTTCCGAAATCTTTTGATAATCCTTCTTTTTTACCAGGGGCAATAGGCTGGAATATTGGTCGTTTGGTTTCAAATAAGGTTTATATCTCGTACTACATAGGGAGAATAGTCCATGTATTAACCTATGCGCTATTAGTGTTCCTTTCTATTAAGATTAGTAAAGTATATCAAAAAATGCTTTATTTAATGGGGACACTACCATCTGCTCTTTATGTGGTTTCTGGCTACCACTATGATTATTTATATTATGGTGCTTCACTTATTTTGGTTGCTTTGCTTACGAATGTTTTGGCTCGAGAAGAAAAAATTACCTCCAAGTTTGTTGTCAAATTTCAAAGTTTAGTGCTTTTATTCGTTTTTTCTAAGTTTCCTTTTGTTCTGTTAGGAACCTTATTAACCTTCTTACCAAAAGAATACTTTGCCTCTAAGAAAGCAAGGATACTAGGAGTAGTATCGTTCTTTCCAGTCATTCTATTTGCTGTAATTTATTCAGGGATCTTAAACATATTTAATTTTTCTGGTTCTGTGACGGGAGAGAGTCCTGGATTAGGTTACTTTTTGAAGCATCCGTTACCAATTATTAGAACTATGCTTAGCGCACCAGAGGCAATTTTAGAGAACTTTATTCGACGTCCTCTTCAATATATTAGTCATGATTCGGGGCTACTAATTACAGCTATAACACTAATTGTGTTATCGGTACTATTTGTACTTATTCTTTGTACACGCATTACAGTACCTAAGATATGGGGAACATATACAGTGTTGCTTATGTTAGGGATTACCTTTTTGATGGTATATGCAATTACAGGAGATCCTCGTGTATATAATCCTGGCAATATTTCTGTCGGTGGAGTGCAAGGAAGATACTATTATTTTATGATCTGTCTAATCCCATTGTTTTTGGGAAATTGGTTGAACTCTTTTATACCGATTATCCAACCAAGTGAGGAAGTGGATCGTAAATTGACGGTTGCTATTCAATATCTTTTGTCATTTTTAGTAATCTTTACAGTAAGTGTTGGGTTCTATACTCAAATTTAACAAGGCGAGAAGGAGATAACTTGAGAGGAGAAACTAAACCAATAGTAGATATTAAGTATCAATATTTTTGGAATATGCTTGGGACAATTAGTTCGACAGCTGTTTCTATAGTTCTACTTTTAATCGTATCAAGATTAACATCTCCGAGTATTGCAGATTCTTTTAGTATTGCTTTTACGCTGGGACAACAATTTTTAGTGATAGGCTTATTTGGAGTTAGAAACTTTCAAGCAACAGATGTTAATGAGAGCTATTCATTTAGTGCGTACTTTATTTCTAGAGTAATGAGCATATTACTAATGTTAGTTAGTTTAATGCTTTATATGAATGCGACAGGCTTTACTAATGAAAAATATTGGATAATCGTTTTCATGGTTCTTTATCGAGCGTGTGATGCCATTTCAGATGTTTATCAAGGAGAATTTCAACAAAAACAGCGTTCGGATCTAGCAGGGAAAGTTTTATTCTACCGTAGCTTGTCTACTATTGTTGTGTTTATTCTAGTTTTGTTAGTTACTGGTAATCTTTTAGTAGCTACAATTTCACTTTTTCTTACCAACTTAATATTGTCCTATTTCTTAGATATTAGGTATTATCAATTAAACTTCTCCAGAAGTAGCTTCAAAATTAACTCTAGTTGGCAAGGCAGTTTGAATATCCTAAAATTATGTTTGTCTCTATTTATTAGTAGTTTTATCATCAATTACATTTTTAATTTACCAAAAATTATTATTGATAGTTTTATAACTGTAGGACAACTTGGAGAAGGTTTGCAACGAGATTTCAATATATTATTTATGCCAACATTTGTCCTTAATCTTTTACTAATGCTTTTAAGACCAATGTTAACAGAAATATCAATCTTTTTGCATAACGGTCAAATTAGTGCATATAACAGACAGGTTAAAAAGATTTTTGGTGCGTTAATAGGTTTACATCTATTAGTTTTAGTTGGAGGCTATTTACTAGGAATTCCAATACTAAGTTTTATTTTTGGAGTAAACTTGTCACCATATCTATTATCATTTATTATTTTACTTGTTGGTGCTGGATTTAATGTTTATTCGGTGATGATTGATAATGTACTAACAATTCATCGCAAGCAATATTATCTACTATTCTCGACTATACTGGCGTTCATATTTTCTAGTGCAATAACTAAAGTGCTTATTAGTAAGTTTGCTATTTTAGGTGCATCTATTAGTTTTACTTTGACAATGTTGGTTTATTTCATGTCAAGTTTGCTGGTTTATCATATTGTTAATAGGAAGATAGTGAAAATGGAAATAAACATAAAGTAGAACGTGGATACTGAGTTTTATTGAAACTTAAATTTATATTGTAGTATGGAGAGAAATTTATGGAAAATAATCACACTTTTGTGATTTGTGCTTATGGTGATAGTCCTTATTTAGAAGAATGTATTCTTTCATTGAGAAATCAAACAGTAAAATCAACTATTATTCTTTATACCTCGACACCTAGTGAGCACATTGAACACTTGTGTCAGGAATATTCAATTCCTTATCATGTGAAGCAAGGTGGTGGGATTGGTATTGATTGGAATAATGCTCTATCATTTGCCAATACTCGCTTTGTTACGATTGCACATCAAGACGACTTGTATAAAGAAAATTATGCTGAGAAAATTTTGTCTGAGTTCCGTCGGGATTTAAAGCATACAATTGTGTATTCTGACTATGTTGAGTATCGTGATGGTCGAGAAATAGAAGCGAATACAAATTTAAAGATTAAAACTTTAATGTTGAATGTGCTGTCCTTGTTTCCAAATTGGATGTTTTGGAGAAATAGAATTCTAGCTTTTGGCAATGCTATTTGTTGCCCAGCCGTGACCTATGATATGGATAAACTAAATGGTTTTCAGTTCGAAACTAAAATGAGAACAAATTTAGATTGGTATGCATGGTACGATATTAGTTCGCATTATCGCGGAAGTTTTGGTTATGTTTCTGATAAACTGATGTGCCACCGTATTCATCAGGATTCTGAAACATCAAACACAATTAGAGATAATGTCAGGACAAAAGAAGATTTGGAAATGTATAGACTATTTTGGCCGGAATTCATGGTTAAAATTCTGATTTATTTCTATGAAAAAAGTCAAGAGTCTAATGGATAGGGGAGAATATGTTTAATAAGAAATCAGATACACTGATTATTATTCCAGCTTACAATGAAGAAGGTTCAATAGAAGCGGTTGTGCGAAATCTAGAAAAGAACTTTCAGGAATTTGATTACGTTGTTGTGAACGATGGTTCTAAAGATACGACTTCTGAAATTTGCCACCGAAATCGATATAATATTATTGATTTGCCAGTGAATCTAGGTTTAACAGGTGCCGTTCAGACTGGTTTTAAATATGCCTACAAGATGGGGTATAGACAGGCAGTTCAGTTTGATGGCGATGGTCAACACCTTCCAGAATATGTTGGGGACTTAGTAGCCGAAATTCAAAAAGGTCAAGATTGTGTCATTGGTTCGCGGTTCGTATCTGAACCTAAAAATAATTCTTTACGTATGTTAGGTAATCGTCTAATCAGTTGGTCAATAAAATTAACAACAGGTCAAACGATTACCGATCCAACATCTGGAATGCGAATGTTTAATCAAGAGTTGATTAAGGACTTTGCATCAAATGTTAACTATACTCCGGAACCTGATACCATTTCTTTTCTGATTCGCCAAGGCTATAAGATAAAAGAAGTCCAAGTAAAAATGCTTGAAAGACAAGCGGGTCAATCCTATTTAACTTTATCTCGTTCAATTAAGTATATGATTCATATGTTCACATCAATTTTGTTGATACAAAATTTTAGGAGGAAATGATGGCTCTTCAATTTCAATTATTACTTATTGTGACAGCCGTTTTGACTTCGGCAGTTATTATATTGAATATTCGAAAATCCAATATTCAAATAGAAGATAGTATCTTTTGGTTCTTTTTTTCAGGTATTCTAGTTATTTTTGCACTTGTACCCCAAGCCATTGGCCAATTATCGGATTGGATTGGGGTCGAATCTCCTGCTAATTTCGTGTTTTTAGCTATTATTTTTTTACTAATAGTTAATCAGTACCGTATTGCATTAAAGCAAGCCAAATTAGAACTCAAACTGAAAGATCTTATTCAATATATAGCTATTGAAACTAAGAAGTAAGGCGGTTATTAGTTAAAGTACGACTTTTGTTTTGTTTCAAAATCATTTCAATTGTTTTACACTTTGACAAAGTTTGTCATGTAAATGTAATAAAAAATTTCAAAAGATAGAGGTTTTCAGGCTCTTTGTCAACTGTAGTGGGTAGATGAAAAGCTAACACCTAGAGAGGACGAACTTCGCTCTCTCTTTCTTTATGTTCAAAGCAATCAAAACCCGTTTTTTAAAGTTTTCAAAGTTCCTGAAACCAAAGGCATTTCTCT
>RRZT011492216.1_pt1 | contig 11728 bp, 7 predicted proteins | sample 2165551 | NCBI WGS metagenome assembly RRZT01 (sample SAMN10456910, study PRJNA506462) | wastewater metagenome | biome: wastewater; feature: sludge; material: wastewater sludge; isolation source: wastewater sludge with Escherichia coli K12::gfp cells carrying plasmid... | place: USA: Moscow, Idaho ... | reverse complement strand
TGCCCTGGCGGCGGTGCTCGCCGTGGTCCTCGCTGTCGGCGCCGTTGTTGGGGGCGGGGTGTGGGCTGACGCCGCAAACCGCGAGCACGACGCCCGCCTCGCCCTCGCCCAATCATCGGCCTCGACGGACCGGGACAACGCCGGGCTCGCTGAGGCACAACGAGCCGTTGCTGACACCGAAGACGAAGTGGCTGGCTTGCGCTCGACACTCAGCCCTGAAGTCCTCGCAGCGATCACCGCCGTGCAGGCCCGTATCGGGACCGCAGCCTGCGACCAGGCCCGCACGGTCACCAGAGCCGGCACGGCGCTGCCGACGGCAGGACCGGCGATCGAGTTCGTGGCGGCCACCGCCGCCGAGTCGTACCCAACCCTTGACCAAGCAGGTGACCAGTGGCGTGACATGCTCGATGCCCACGCGGTGCAAGCGGCAATCGACACCTGCGCCGCCGACGAGGCCGCCCGGATCGAAGCAGAACGCGTAGCCGCCGAGGCTGCGGCCGCTGCGGCGGATGCGGCCGAATCGCCCATCGGGCTCAGCGACTGCCTAGCCACATTCCCCGATTCACCCGGCCTGTGCCTCGACCTCGACGGCGACGGCTACGCCGGCTACCCCGACTCGGGCTGACCTCGGCCATCAGGGTCTCAGTGGGGCAAGCGAGGGTTCACCGATACAGCCGCCGAGTTGGGCGATCCGGTCCTCGGAGAGGTCGAGATCAGTAACCGCCTCGACCTTCTCGTCAGTGGGGCGATGGTCGAAGCCAGGTGCGGCGAACTCAGCCAGCAGCGATGAATGGGTGCGGGCGAGCTCAGGGCAGTCCTGCGCTTCGATCGGAGTGTCAGCCGCGGCACACGCAGAGGACACCGCCAGCAGCACAGCCACCGCAAACGGAATCAGCCGCATGTGCATACCAAGAACCTCCCTCTTAGCGGCGGCTTGGGACCTGATTCTGCCACCCCTGGCGGCCAAGAGCGAACAAGCACGACTCTCACCAATGATGTGACCTTCGCCCCTTGTGCTCTACTTCCTCACAGGGTCATGCTGACAACGATGAGGCGGTTCAGAGCGGTCTTGGTCTTGCTCGCAACTGCCGGGGCCTGCCTAGCGACATTCAACGTAAGGCTTGCACCTGCGGACGCGACCATCACTCCATTCGTATGGGAGGCCGGGTGGGGAACACTTGGTGGCGGCAACAATCAGTTCAACCGGCCACTGGGCATCGGGATCGACTCGGACAACCACGTCTTCGTCGCCGATACCTGGAACAACCGCGTATCGATGTTCGACCGCAACGGCTCCTTTATCCGTAGCTTTGCGGCACCGCCCACCACCGGCAACTTCTTCCCGACGGACGTGGCGGCTGACAACTCGGGTCGCATCTATGCACTCGACTCTGGCAGTGCCAAGGTCTCCGTTTACGAGGTGGCTAGTGGGAACTATCTGCGGACCTTAAACGTTGCCGAAGGGGTCTCGATAGACATCCATGAAGACACGATCTATGTGCTCGAGGGCAACAACGAACCCGGAGGTGTGAGTACCTACGATCTTGATGGAAACTTCATCGATCGGTGGGGAGGGTACGGGACCGGCGATGGCGAGTTCTTGTACCACGTCTGGGGAATCGCCACGGACACGGCAGGCGACGTGTACGTATCCGACACATCAAATGATCGCATTCAGAAGTTCGACTCGACCGGGCGATTCCTGACTGCCTGGCCCACCATCAGACCTGGCGAGACCTCAACGAGCCCGAGAGGTGTCAGCACCGACAACGCCGGCCACGTCTTCGTGGTCGACAGGGCCAACAACCTGATCAAGGTGTTCGACTCCTCCGGCACCTTCCTCACCTCCTGGGGATCGACAGGCACCGGCCACGGACAGTTCCAGACACCTGTGGATAGCGCCACGGATGCTCTAGGACGGCTCTTCGTCCTCGACTGCGGTTACTACAGCAACTACTATCAACGGTGCGACACTCAACCCAACGTTCAGCGTTTCGGTCGGCCCAACCTGCCAGGTGCCGGTGAAATCGCGGGCACCGTAACCGAAACCACATCCGGCGGGCGGGTGCCCCGTGCGTGGGTGGCCGTGCTTCGAAGCGCGACCATGTCGCTCGCAGCAGGAGCGGTGGCCGACGCCTCGGGGAACTACGTGGTCGGAGACCTGCCCGCCGGCTCCTACTACCTGTACGTGATCGACCCGACTGGGGCACACACAGCCGGGTTCCACGGCCCGCCGACGACGGTGACGGTGACGGCGGGGAACGTGACGGACGCCGACCCGGCGATTCCCCCAACGAGCGGCTCGGTGGCCGGGACGGTCACCGAGCAGGGCACCGGTTCGCCGATCGGCGGGGCGTGGGTGATCGGGATCAATGCGACCACCGGGGCGACCCAGCGGGGTGCGGTGGCGGACGGGGCCGGCCACTACAACATCGCGGGGCTCAGGTCGGGGTCGTACCGGCCGGTGTTCGTGGACCCGACCGGCGCGCACGCATCTCGGTACTTCCCGAACTCGGTGGACTTCTTGGGGGCCACGTCGCTGGCGGTCACCGCCGGGGGCTCGACTGCGGCGAACGTGGCGTTGCCGACCCAGTCGACGCCACCGGGGCCGGCATCGTTGTCGGGCACGGTCCGGGAGGCGGGCACCAACACGGCGCTGGGCGGGGTGTTCGTGGTGGCGTTGCGGGCGTCGGACTTCCGCAACGCCGGCGGTGCGGTCACCAACGCGTCGGGCCAATACAGCCTGAACGTGGCGGCGGGCGCCTACAAGTTGGCGTTCGTGGACTCGACCGGCGGCCACAACATGGAATGGCACAACAACCAACCCAACACCGGGCTGGCGACGGCGACGTCGGTCACCGCCCCGGCGGTCACCAACGCCACCCTCGACGCCAACACCGGTTCGATGGCCGGGACGGTCACCGACGACCCCTCCGGTGACCCTGTCGCGGGGGCGTGGGTGGTCGTGATCGGCCCCACCGGCGCCATCGCCGGCGGGGCGGTCACCGCCCCGGACGGCACGTACACGATCGCCGGGCTCGCCCCGGGCACCTACCGGGCGACCTTCGTCGATCCCAAAGGCGGCCGCACCCAGGAGTACTACAACAACAGCCCCAACTACGCCGGGGCCACGCCGTTCAACGTGACCGCCGCTGGTGCTGCGACCATCAACGCTGCTCTCCACTATCCCTGAAACCACCGAGCAAGGCAGAGATGCGCTGCGCCCCCGCAGAGGTCGCAGTACTCCCCTTGAGTCATGCCAATCCTGGGACGTTCCCGCTTGCGCCTGTGGAAGGATGCGGCCACCGACCGAGGAGGACCCGTGAAGTTCGAGATCGTGCGCAGTAACTCGACCAAGGAGCCGTTCTTCTGGCGGATCGTCGCCGCCAACGGCCAGACCCTGGCCACCTCTGAGATGTACACCCGCAAGGCGTCGTGCGTGTCGGCCATCGCCTCGGTCCAGAAGAACTCCGCCGACGCCCAGGTGGTCGACCTCACCGCCGAGTAGCCCGCCCCGTCCACCCGTTCAGGTCGGGGCGGCCAACGGCCTCGGCCGGATCCCCTCACGCCCGCTTCGTCCGGCCGGAACCGAAAGACCGATCAGGTGGGGCGAGCAGGCACACCGGGGCGCACGGGAACCCTTGCCGTCGGTGCCTCGGCGTCCGAGCCTCCCGATCACCCGAGTTGCGGCCGCCCGCTCAGAACAACCGCAGCTGTCCGTGGATAGGCACCGGCTCAGCCCCCAGGTATCGGTCGACCTCCTCGAGCGACCGGGCCACCTCGGCCGCGAGCAGTCGAGGGATCACCAGCTCGGCCACGACCGCGCCGGCGGCAACGTCGGCCAGGACCACGAACTCCGAGCCGAAGAGCCGACGGTGTCGGACCTCCAACCGCACGCCCGGTTCCTTGCGGAGCCGGCAGTGGATGCGGTCAGGGCGCAGCGGGGCGGCGTCGAGCAGGGCGTCAGCCTCTGCGAAGTGGTCGTTCAGCGACATCTTGAACCTCATCGAACCTGGCGTTGCCACCTTGCCTCTCGGCAGGTTGGCGGGCTGTCGTAGGGCCAGGACCCTCTAGCCGCTCTGGATGATCAGTTGTGTATGAGTCTAAGCGACCAGAACGGCACGACAAAGCCGTTTAGGAGCCCGAGTGACCTCCGTCATCGGCCAGGTGAACCTGGTCGGCTCGTGACACGATGCGCTGCACCTCACTGGGCAGATCGCCCGGGGCCGGGCGGCCTTCGGCTGCCATGGTCTCGACGAGCTCCTTGACCAAACGGAAGCGAACAGGCTGTCCGATGGCGTCCTCGATCGCCTTCTTGAAGCTCGTGCCACCAGTACGTGATCGACGCTCGATCTTCTCCCAGCCGGGGAAGCCAGGGAAGCGTTCGGTGAAGGTCGTCTCGTCGATGTAGGCGATCACGTCGATCCGCTTGAGGCCGAAGAGGTCGATCTCACGGCCCCGGCGGTGGAGCAGGCGTCGCAGGTCCCAGAGGGCTTGTTCCTCTTTCGTGGCGTCCTGCGGAAGCCGCTCGCCAGCGAGGTGCTTCGCCCGGGTGTGGTCCGCCAGGACACCCACGCCAACGTCGAGGAGCTCACCGATGATCGTGAGCTCGGCGAGCGAGTTGACCTCGTTGATGCCGTGCAACGGGAGGAGCAGCACCCCTGCCTCGCCCAGAAGGTCGCCGTAGAGGGTCTCGAGGACCAGGCGGTCGACGATGCCTTCGACGACGAGGACGTAGCGGACGAAGGCGAGGAGCTCGCCCCGTGTCAGGCCCATTTCCTGGGTGATCGCATCGGTTCGGTCGAGGCCCGCTACGTCGAACTCGGCGGCGACGGTTCCCTCTGCGGTCTTGGACAGGTGGAGATGGGTCCAGCCGGGCTGGCCCAGGAAGAGGTGCGAGTGGGTGGCCACCACGACCTCGTCGGGCCTGACCCCGTTCAGGGATCGAGCCACTCGGCGCTGTGCGGCGGGGTGGAGGTGGCGCTCGGGCTCGTCGAAGGCGGTGAGACGCTTCGGCGACTCTCTGATCTCCCGGACGCCCGGATCGAGTGCAGCGGCCGCCCTCACGAACAGGGCGGTATCGGGGCTGGTCTCTTCCACCACGGCCGTGTTGCCGAACCCGAGCGGGTCCTGCAGGTAGTCGGCGGTGCCCATGAGGCGACGGTCGAGTTGCCCCAGGAGGAGGTCGATTGCGTGGGCGTCCCACGGGACCATGTCGTCGTGGCCGAAGGCTTGTTGCGCCCCGACGGCCGCTTCGAGCCACTCGTCCTGCGACAGCCGGCCCATCGCCGTGCTCCTCCAGGCGTTGAGCACACCGAGGCGCTCGACCTCGGCTGCGCCGTGAGCCAGCGCAGCGTCCATCCACACCCGCTCCCCCGACGAGAGCTGCTCGAGGAAGCCGGGCTCACGGAGATGGGTCCGGCCGAGCCTGACCGCTTCACCCTCGAGGTAGATGTCTGCGGGGACGTCGTCTTCGACGTACACCTTCAGCTCTGGGAACGTGCCCCCGAGCAGCTCCCGGGCCGCCTCGGTGGCCTGGCAGTTCAGCCACCACGCCGCCCTGGCTTCGATGTCCTCTCGGTACACCTCCCCGTCGCTGGTGCCGGCGTCGGACCAGACCGGCACATCGGACAGATAGTCGAACACCCCGAACGACCGCTTGGCCGCCGCATGCACCGCCTGGAAGAGATCGAACCACGCTTCGCTCGAGGATCGCTCGGTCGCCATCCACACCATCTGGACCGGCACCCGGTCCGTCGGCGGCAACGCCAACACCTCAGCGTGGGGACTGCGGCTGGTCTCAGGCTGCGCGAGCCACGCCCGCAGCGGAGCAAACACATCGGGCAGGTCGTCGGCCATGTCGACCAACCAGCCGGGCGGGCTCCCCTCGAGGGCCAACACCCGGGAGAACTCCCGTACGAAGTCGATCCCCAACACGGCGTCAACAGCGCCACCTCGGATACGTGCGCCTCGATCCTCCCCGGCTGCCTGGCGGAGGCCGGCCACATCCTCGAGGCGGTAACGGATCAGCGGCTCGTGCGCCGCCTGCTCCACGAGACCCGCAACCCGGGCATCAAGCGCACCCGACCACAGCGCCTGTGGCCAGCTGCCACCACGCTCCACGCCGAGGACCTCCCAGAACCGGCGCTCGGCCAACAGGCGACCGGCCGGCGAAGAACCGTCAACGCTGCCCCGGCCAGCCAGCATCTCGGCGGGCGGAAGCAGATCCGGCGCCAGGGGCAACACCTGCGGTGTGGCCTTCACCAGCAACGAGATCGCACCCGGCTCAGGTGTCACGGCGCTCGTGGACAGCTGCCACATGGTGGCCCGAGACCCACAGGCCAACGCCACCGCCTCCAACACGTTCGACTTGCCCGTGCCGTTCGCCCCGTAGAGGACCATCCTCGGCGACCACTCGACCCGCAGCTGAGCGAGGTTCTTGTACCGATCGACCGCCACCTCACGCAGCTCCACGGTCGACCCGCCACCCGCATCGCCGGTCCTCAGGCCCATCGAATCGGTCAACCTGAGCCCGCCCCCGGCCAGCGGTCTTCGATGTAGGCGGCCACCTGGTCGTCGTCCACGGGTCGGCTGGAGTTGTTCATGCGGGCGAAGAAGACCTTGTCGGCCTTGGTGGTGTTGGCCCAGACGGGCCGGGAGGAGCGGGCCACGTCGAGGCGGCAGAGCTCCTGGTCGTTGTGGACGGCGATGCGGGCCCGGGTGCGCATGACCGCCGCGTGGCCGACCGCGTTGGCGAGGTGGGTGGTGAGCCAGTTGACGAAGCCGTCGCCGTTGGTCGGCTTGACCTTCTGGTAGTCGTGGTCGCGGCCGATCACCTGCCCGCTGTCGGTGACCCCGATGAGCAGGGTGCCGCCGTCGGTGTTGAGGAACCCGGCGACGGTCTTCACGATGGCGTCTTCCATGGCCTTGTTGGGCTTGTCCTCTCGGAGGTCCCAGCGGGCGGTGGACTTGAACTCGACGGTGGAATCCTCGCCGTTGGCGATGATCTCCCCGACGGTGCGCAGGGCCGCCCCGCCGGGGACGCCGAGCTGTTCGGCGACGAGCGAGGCGAACTCGGCGTCGACCCGGATCCGTTCGACGACGCTCTCGGTGAGGGTGTCGAGGTCGGGAGCGGCCAGCTGCGCTGCCACCGGTCCGCCTCGGTCGGCGGGGGCGATTTCGGCATAGACGCTGGATCCGTCGTCGCCGTAGGCGCTGACGATGTGGTCGAACACGGCCTGGACCTTGGCGTCGAAGACTTCGGGTGGGTAGGGGTCGGCGGGAAGGTCGGCGTCGAGAACATCGAGGATGGTGGTGCGGACCTCGGCGGTGGTGGCCGCCTTGCGCCGCCAGTCGAGGACGAGCTTGTCGTGGAGGTGGGCGAGGAGGCGTTTGGCGCTGGCCTTCACGCTTTCCCGTTGGGCGTCGTCGAGGACCGGCTCGGGTTTGGTGAGAAGGTCGAAGATGGCCAGTTCCTCTTCGGTCATGTCCTCGGTGACCGCCCGGCGTTCCTCGCCGCTGAGGTCGGTCGACAGGGAGATGAGCCGGCGGAGGTACTCGTCGATGTTGACGCTGTCGGCGTTGTAGTCGGCGATGAGCTCTTCGATGCGCTCGACCAGATCGAACCGGGTGGGGTTCCGCAGTGCTGCGCTGACGGCCCTGTGTTTGAGGAGGGAGGCGAGCCGGTCGGTCTCGGCTCGTTTGCGGCCGGCGAACTGGGCCGAGAGGGCGTCGAAGTCGATCTGGGAGAGGTCGATGAGCGGGTCGGGCTCGATCCCCTCGGCGACGGCCCGGATCACGTACTCCTCTGCCCCGACGGACCGGTCGAGGAGCTCGTCGACGGCGTCGGTGACCGCTGTGATGTCGGGCTGGGGTGGGCGGGACACGTCGGCGATGCGTTCGGCGAGGACCCGGATGACCGCCACGGTGGCCTGGTGGTCGGCGGCGGCCGGATCCGGGAGGACCGCCTTGAACAGCTTGCGGGCATGGCGGGCGGCGGCGGCGAACTCGGTGCGGACGTGTTCGTCCGCCAACAGGGCCTCGACGGCGGCGTCACGCAGGGCGATGAACTCGAATCCCTTGGCGGCACGCAACTCGGCGAGGTCCACGTCGTAGCGGCCACAGAACTCGACGACTGCCTCGACCGCCTCCGCCAGGGCGGCCACGAGCTCGGTCTTGTCCTGGATGGGTGAGTCGACGCCGGCCTCGGCGTTGGCCGCCCCGTAGATGGCCAGTGCCCGTTCGAGGTCACGGAACACGCCGATGTAGTCGACGATCAGCCCGTTGTCCTTGTCAGGGAACACCCGGTTGGCTCGGGCGATCGTCTGCATGAGGGTGTGGTTCCGCATGGGCCGATCCAGGTAGATCGTCGACACCGAAGGGGCGTCGAACCCGGTCATCCACATGGCGCACACGAAGACCAGCCGCAGCGGGTTCTTCGGGTCCTTGAACGCCTCGTCGAGGGCCTCGGTGTTCATCCGTGCCCGGTGCGGACGGATGTCGAGGCCCTTGTCGCCCAGGTGGGCGATCTCGTTCTGGGCCTGGCTGACCACCACCGCCATGTCGGTGGTCTCCATCAACTCGATCCGGCTCGCCAGCCACGGCCGCTCCAACTCCGGGAGCGAATCGTGCTCAACCCGGAGCTCGCCGAGATGGTTGGCCCACTCCTCCCGGACGAGGTCGTACATGCGGACCGCAGCGGCCTTGTCGATCCCGACGTACATGGCCTTGCCGGCGAAGCCCCGCCCCACGAAGTGCCGCACCAGGTCACGGGCCACGATGCGGAGCCGCTCGGGCCGGGTGATCAAGGCGTACTCACGGGCGAACTGGCGCACCAGCCGGCCCTCCGCCTCGGCGTCGACCTCGGCCTGCTCGAGGATCTCGGTCAGCTCGTCCTCGAACGCCTCGTTCACCAGCTGCAACTCGGGGATGCGGTTCTCGTAGTACAGCGGGACCGTCGCCCCGTCCTCGATGGCGTCCCGGAAGTTGTAGACCGACACGTAATCGCCGAACTCCCGGCGGGTCGCCTCCTCCCCCGCCACCAACGGGGTACCGGTGAACCCCATGAACGCCGCCTTCGGGAGCGCCTGGCGCATGTTCAACGCCAACGTGTCGTACTGGGAGCGGTGCGCCTCGTCGGTGATCACGATCACGTCCGACCGGTCCGACAGCACCGGCATCTCGGACTCACCGGCCGCCTTGTCGACCCGAAACTTCTGGATCAACGTGAACACATACCGGTGGTCCGCCCCCAACAGCTCCCGCAGATGCGCCGACGACTCGGCGTGCACCCTCGCTTGTTTCGAGACCACCCCGGCGTCGGCGAACTCACCGTGGAGCTGCTCGTCGAGCTCGGTCCGGTCGGTCACCATCACAAACGTCCACGCCCCCGGCAACCGGCGCAGCACCTTCTGGGTGAACCACAGCATCGACAGGGACTTGCCGGACCCCTGAGTGTGCCAGAACACCCCCAGGCGGGTGTCGCCCGCCGCCCGGATCCGCAACAGGCTCTCGATCGAGGCGTTCACCCCCAACACCTGGTGGTTGCGGGCCACGGACTTCACGAGGCCGCCGGGCCGCTCCTGGTACGCCACGAAGTTCTCGACCATGTCCAACAACCGGTCACGGGCACACGTGCCCCGGATCGCCGTCTCCAACGCCACCACCCCACGGGTCCCGTCGGCGTCGATCACCTTCCAGTCCCCGAAGAACCCCCACGGGGCGAACGTCGCCCCCACCTTCGCCTCCGACCCGTTCGACAAAATCACGAACCCGTTCGGCCAGAACAACTGCGGGATCGTGTCCCAGTAGTCCGTCAGGTTCTCGTCGAACGCCGCCCGGACCAGCCGGTTCGGTTCCTTGAACTCCAACAGCACCAACGGGATGCCATTGACGAACAGGATCGTGTCGGCACGGCGGCGGTGCAGATCCCCGGCGATCCACACCTGCGACGCCGCCAACCAGTCGTTCCTCGACGCATCGACGAAGTCCACGTACCGCACCGTGGCGAAACACGGCTCCCCGCCCTCGTCACGCCACTCCGCCCGATACCCATCCACCAGAAGACCGTGGATCTCCCTGTTCGCACGGACCGGGTCCATCACCGACCGGTCCCTCGCCACCTCCGCCAACGCCTCCTCACGGACATCGACCGGGACCGACGGGTTCAACACCCCCAACGCATCCCGAAGACGATGCGTAAGCACAACCTCGTGGACCGAGTCCCGCCCCAAAGTCCCCGCCGGCCCCAACGCCTCCGCATACGCATCCACCACCGACCAACCAAGGTCCGCCAACAACTCCAGCGCCGGCCGCTCTACCAACTCCAGCTCCGAGAACCGACGAGGGCTCACCCCACCGACCCCAACGCATCCAGATCCAAGTCCGATACATCGATCTGCCCCGTCACCAGCTTCGGGAGAAGTAGATCTCGCATCGCTGCCAGTTGATCGGCGGCGTCGTTCAGGTCCTCGGCCATCTTGTTGAGATCTCCTGCCATGCCAGCGAACACCTCAACAACCGCCGAGGGGGGGCACGGAACGGTATAGGCGAGAAGGTCGGCTGGCCTAAAACCAAGGACCGTGGTTCCACTGGCGACGCCTCGTGCATAGCTGCGAAATTCCTCACTACAGAACATCTGATAGAGCCAGTGCAGCAGAACTCCGTCATGACTCCGAATCGCAAAGAGATGGTGGGACAGAATCCCTCCAGACTCAAATCCTTGTGCCGGAACGAAGGCTGGGCTTCCAATCACAGCCCCGGCCTGGGTTAGATCGGTATTTGCGACGACGAGATCACCCGCCACAACCTCGTGCTTGGGCTTGAACGGCCCGGAATAGGGCTTTGTCGCATCTCGACGAAACCCTCCATCTGGTCGGATGCACTTCAGATTGACCATGGGTATTCCCACCTCGGTCAAAAAGGACCCCTTGTAGGACAGCCCCTTGTCAACATCAAGGAGATCCCCGAGGGCTGAGACCTTCCAGCCCTCAGGAATAGGGCCGAGGTCGGAGTCGACAAGCTCGTCGTCCTCGTGGCCGGGGCAGCGGAAGTGAACGAACCACTCCCGATAGATCGCCTGCGCCATCTGCTCCAGCAACTCAATCCGCCGCCGGTTGTTCTCGATCAGATCCTCGATCGTAGTTAGCACCGCCGCTACCTGGGCCTGTTGCGCTCGGGGCAACACGGTGACGGGGACACCAGCGACGATCCCAGCATTCAGGTTGGGCATAGTGGCACCGACGGCCTGACCCTCCAAGTAGTCGATGGCGGGCCGGGACCGCATGTAATAGCGAAGGAACGGGGGCAGGACCGGACCGTCGGAGCCGGGGTGTATGCGCATTGAGCCAGTACCACAGAGCACAGGAACATCCTCTTCGGTGATCCACGCAGTGCGCCCGACATCGCCCCGACGTGAGAGAACGATGTCTCCAGCAGCCAGCAGGTGGTGCGAAAGTCGTTCTGCCGTCTCTTGGTCGATCCTGGCAATAGACGTGAGGTCGATGCGGCCCCCAGCCATGTCCTTCGGCATCACAACGGGGACTCCCTTGGGGTCGTCCACGTAGTCACTTTGGTGTAGTTGTGACCCGAAGGGTCCGGTGCGGATGAACCCACCACCCTCGGCGCACACCTCCCCGAGAGTCATCTCCCGTCCTCTGGTCATCCGGCGAGGATTCCTCGTACTGCCAGATCCACCTTGACCCGAAGCTGATCCGCCTCGTCGCTGAGC
>RRZT010465176.1_pt1 | contig 11728 bp, 9 predicted proteins | sample 2165551 | NCBI WGS metagenome assembly RRZT01 (sample SAMN10456910, study PRJNA506462) | wastewater metagenome | biome: wastewater; feature: sludge; material: wastewater sludge; isolation source: wastewater sludge with Escherichia coli K12::gfp cells carrying plasmid... | place: USA: Moscow, Idaho ... | reverse complement strand
TAATTTCTATGTATCTGTATTATAAGATATTATGGTTTTTAAAAATTGCAATACATAAAATCAAAAAGTTTTATAATACACATTATTAAATAGTTATACTTTATTCTGGCAGATTGGGGGGATCTGCAGGAAATTGTATAACATTCTCTATATCAAGAACTAATGTATTGTTGTCTTTCCTGCTTCATATTACCCCTTTAAAAAAATTCGTAGTGCTTATTTTAATGCACAATCCCAATCCTCTTATAATTCTTATACGCAGTTCTTATAAAAATACATAGATAAACATAAGAATATTAGACCTGTATAGTGTATGATATATTATAAGAATCTCCTAAAACATAATCCAGATAACCATTTCTAAAAAGAAAATCTTTATTACCTTTGCGACCTTTTAATATAAAATGATTACGAGCTTAATGAATAGAATTAAATTACTGGCGGTGATGTGTTTTACTGCTGGGCTGACGGTATTGCCGGGTACGGCACAATCACAAGAGGCAAAGGTTGAAAAGCCACAGGAGAATAAACCTGTATATAAGTTTGGTGGCATGATCGATTTTAAGGTTTATACAGACAGTTATAAATCGAGAACCTACAGGAATGATCTGATCTACTTTTTCCCTTTGGCTCCAAAATACAACGCGGCAGGAGAGGATCTGAACAAAGTTTCAACTCTCAATATGTCGATTTTTTCGAGCAGACTCAATTTCTCGGTCTCAAATTTCAAATTCTTAAATGCCGAAGCTAACGCCTACGTAGAGGGCGACTTTCTTGGAGCAAATGAGGCAGGTCTGCAAATGTTTTCTATGCGTCACATCTATCTTAATCTTAAATGGGGCAAAAATGCGCTCCTTCTTGGACAGACAAACCATCCTGTCTATATAGACGAAGTCTCTCCAAATACAATTGCTTTTGCGGCTGGTCTACCTTACTACTTTTTAAATCGCGCTCCACAAATTCGCTACACAAGGAAGATTAACGATCAGTTCAGCGTTACCGCGGCAGCTGTTGTATTCTCTCTGCACAACACTGTTGGTCCTGTAAATTCACAAACAACAGCGATGATGCCAGATATGCAGGTGCAGTTGAAATATGGGGCTAACTCTCCACTTTTTATTGGTTTGAATGCAGGTTATAAGCTGTTGAAACCTCGTCAGACAGATGCGGCTGGAACAATGATTGATAAGACAGTTGGTTCGTACAACGTCAGTGCTTTTGCAAAAGCTACCACTAAAGCGGGATATACATTCAAATTATGGGGAATTTACGGGGAGAATTTGACAATGCTGCTCTTTCCTGGTGGATATGGTAAGTTGTTGCAAGATAATGCATCAGGTGATTACGACTATTCAAATATCCGCACATTTTCTTCTTGGGCAGACTTTGAGACTCCAATTCTGGCAAACCGCTGGAGAGCTGGAATCTTTGCTGCTTATCAAAAAAATCTTGGTTCATCTAAAGAGTTAGATCTAACAAAGGATGCATCTGGTAACTTCTCTTATGGATTTTTCCGCGATGCTGAGATATCATGGTTTTCAAAAATAGCACCAAGGGTTGAATTTATTGCAGATAAAAAACTTATCTTTGCTTTAGAGTACGCTCTTTCTCACTCACAGTGGTCGAAATCGTACGACAAAAAGTTTCAGCCAGTGGATCTATACCCGACTCAGCACAACCACAGGGTAGAGTTAATGGCTAGATTTGTTTTCTAGTTGTCTGATAAATAAACAGAATGAGTATAGACATAAAAAAATCGGATGTCGCGTGGAATGTTGCCGCTTCGGTGATGCGCCTGGCATCCGGTTTCATTATGTTGCCTATTATAATCAATAGACTCTCTGCCGAAGATGTTGGATTATGGACAACTGTCTTTATAGCTCTTAATTCGTCAATAATTCTTCTGGATTTTGGCTTTTTTACTACTTTTTCTCGAAATATAACATATATCTTCTCAGGAGCGAAGGAGCTAAAAGGGGAGGGGCTGGGAGAGATGGATCCAGATGGGAAAATCTCTTATCCTCTGCTTAAAGGAACTTTGAATGCAATGAAGGTCTACTACAGAACAATTGCGATTCTTTTGGCCCTTTTGTTTGCATCTGTGGGATATATCTATATTGAGAAGATTCTCATAGGGTACAGTGGTGATGGTGTTCTGACAAGGGTTGCATGGTATAGCTACTGTGCTCTTCTCTGTTATCAGTTCTATACCTATTTCTTCGACGCAATTTTAATGGGGCGTGGGTTTGTTCGTAGATCGAGACAAATAATTGTCTTGTCGCAATGTATCCATATCGTTGTTGGCTCAATTCTTCTCTTTTCGGGTTTTGGAATCATCTCTCTTGTTATAAGCCAGACGCTATCTACTCTTGTGAATAAAGAGTTGGCTAGGAGATCATTTTTTGATCGTGAGATTAAAGAGAATTTGAAGAGATCTACTTCGGAGTCTTGGAAACGGATTTTGGGAATTATGTGGAAAACTGCCTATAAATCAGGTATGTCGAGTGCTGCATGGACGATGTCCAACAAGATGCTACCGCTGATTGCTCCTTTGTTTATTCCTCTTGCTCTTACCTCTTCTTACGGTTTAAGCAAAACAGTTGTAGATATAACTTACTCGATGTCTGTTATTTGGTTTATGACATACTATCCAAAACTTACGCAGGTTAGTTTTCGTCAGAATGATTTAGAGGTGAAACGGCTGTATGTAAAGTCGCAGTTTATGATAATAGGAGTTGTTTTGCTTTGTGCCGCTGGAGCGTTGATTGTTGGGGATTTTGCGCTTTCGATTCTTAAGAAAGGGAGCACATTTCTTGATACTCCAATATTCGCGCTATTCTTCTTGTCTGCTATGTTTGATGCCTTTACTTACATCTCAACTCAAGTTTTGCTGAGCAAGAACAAGGTTCCATACTATAAAGCTCAGATTTTTTCAGCCATAGCTGTTGTTTTGGTGCTCTATATGGTATTGAGATTTGTGAGCAGCGATATCGCTGTTTTAGTGGTTGTCCCATTTGCAATTCAACTACTTTGGAACCATTGGTATTGGTTTGCCAAAGTAGTCAAAATGTTAAATGTGAGATTTGTCGACTATTATAAATTTATCAAGTCGATAAATTGATCTCTATTTATGTCTTTAAAATGATCTCTATTTATTTCTGAGAATCTCAGTTTTTACTTTTAGACCTCTATAATCGGTATTATTGATTTCGTTTGCAAAGAATCCTGCAGCACGATTAGAGATTGAAATAAAAGTAATGTCACGTCTCATATCGATCTTTCCAACCGCATTCTTTCCAACACCAATAGTTGAAGCCATTCTTATCAAGTGACGAGGAGTGATGTTGTGTTTCATACCCAGATTAATCTTAATCCAGCTATAACCCTTTTCACTTCTTGATGGGAGTTGTTCGCGTTGCTGATCGTTCGATCTTCTCGCACCCTCCTCTTCTCTGATATTTAAATCTGGAGCGTGGCGATAATAGTCTAAGAATCTGTTGAATTCAATCGATAATACCTTTTGAATAATCTCCTCCTTACTAATGTCTTTCCACTTATCGTTGATCAAATCAATATATTCAGAGATCTCATTTTTTACCTGTACCTTTTCGATAGATTGAATCAAGTGAAGAAGTTGTTTCGAACACACTTCGCTACCAGTAGGGATCTTAGCTTTCGCAAATGGTTTGCCGATAAGCTTTTCAATCTTCTTAATTTTATGTTGCTCTTTGCTGTTTATGATAGCTACAGAGACTCCGTTCTTATCTGCTCTACCTGTACGTCCGCTGCGGTGAGTATAGATCTCTGCCTCGTCGGGAAGGTTGTAGTTGATTACATGTGTTAAATCATTTACATCAATTCCTCTTGCTGCAACGTCTGTTGCTACTAAGATGCTAAGAGTTTTGTGTTTGAATCGACTCATAACTTGGTCTCTCTGTCCTTGAGATAGGTCGCCATGTAGTGCGTCAGCGTTGTAACCATCTTTTACCAACCAATCAGCAACCTCTTGGGTCTCTTGTCTGGTGCGGCAGAAAACGATTCCGTATATATCAGGATTGTAGTCAGCAATTCTTTTTAAAGCATTGTAGCGATCTTTTGCATGTACTACGAAATAGTAGTGTTTAACGTTATTAGAACCAGAGTTTCTAACACCCACAGTCACGATTTCGTGTCTTTTCATGTAGTGCTTAGCGATTCCTTCAACTTCTAGAGGAAGTGTTGCCGAAAATAGAAGAGTTCTTCTCTCTTCTGGACTTCTTCCTAAGATTGCATCCAATTCGTCTTTGAAACCCATGTTTAGCATTTCGTCTGCTTCATCGAGCACTAAATTCGAAATGCTGTCGATATTTGCTGCGCCTCTGTTCAGAAGGTCAACCATTCTACCTGGAGTTGCAACAATAATATGGGCACCTTTTTTCAGTAGTCTGACTTGGGCATCTATGCTTGCCCCACCATAGACAGGAACAATATTGATTCCCTCATAGTATTTCGCATACCTCTTGAGGTCATCTGTGATTTGCCTGCAAAGCTCTCTCGTTGGGCTGAGAATTAAAGCTTGCGGATAGTTTTTGGAGGTATCAAGTGTTTGTAGCACCGGAAGTCCGAATGCTGCTGTTTTACCTGTTCCTGTCTGCGCTAGGCAGACAATGTCTCCGTTTTCTGTTAATAGTCTTGGGATGATTGTTTCCTGTACCTGTGTGGGTTTTTCGAAACCCAATTCGCTTATTGCCTTTAAAATTTTGTTGTTAAGACCAAGATCCTGAAATGAAATCGACATGTATCTGTTTTATATGAAAGGGCAAAGGTATGTTAAAAAAACCATAACAAGCAATTTTTTATTCTGCAGCTTCGTACCCCGAATCAAATCCTTTTTTAAATTCCTCCCAATTAGCAATTACAGAGATTGTTGCAATAAGAATAAGAACAAGTGCTATAGCACTAAACAAATGTTTTTTGTTGATTGTTTTCATAATGTACACTCTTAAATTTAGTTTGTTTTGAAGTTTACATGGGCGAAGGTATTTGATGAATTATGTTAAGGGGTGCCATATCGTAAAATAGTTAACTTTGTACTGTGATTTTTTATTTAGAAATAGAAAATAATTCTAGAAAATATGAGTAAGGTCAAAAATATAGGTGTGTTTGGAAGACGGAATTCTGGGAAAAGTTCTCTTATTAACACCATTTGTGGTCAGGATATTGCGATTGTTTCCGACACTCCAGGAACCACAACAGATCCTGTTAAGAAGAGGATGGAGATCTTTGGAATTGGTCCAGTAAATTTTATAGACACTGCTGGGATAGATGATGAGGGAGAGCTTGGACAACAGCGAGTTGCCAGAACAAAGAGAGTTATCAGTCAAATTGATCTAGCATTATTGCTGTTCACCGATAATACTTTTGAAAAGTTTGAAAAAGATTTAGTCTCAAAATTTATAAAGGAGGAGATCCCTTTTATATTGATTCATAATCAATCGGATATTATTTCTTTAGATGGAGTCAAAGCTGATGAGCTTAGAGATAGGTATAAATCTGATCTTCTGGAGTTCTCTTGTTCGATGTTAAATGATGAAGACCAAGAGAGAGCAGTCGCTGAACTGACATCTTTAATCGTTAAAAACATAAACAGCTCTGCAATTCTTGAAAAGGGGATGTTTGAGGATCTGGTTGTCGCTGGTGACCTTGTCGTTCTTGTATGCCCAATAGATAGCGAAGCTCCTGAGGGAAGACTTATTTTGCCGCAGGTGAATGCAATCCGAGATCTATTAGATAGAAATTGTATTCCAGTAGTCGTGCAACCTTCGGAATTAAAGAGTTTTCTTGAACGATCTTCAATTTTACCTAAATTGGTAGTGACAGATAGTCAGGCTTTTGATAAGGTTTCCGAAATAGTTCCAAAAGAGATCCCTCTCACAGGGTTCAGTGTGATGCTTGCAAGATGTAAGGGTGATTTCGAGAGCTATCTCAAAGGTACACCAGCGATTGATACTCTTAAAGATGGTGATAGGGTTTTAGTTTTGGAATCTTGCTCCCACCATTCAACTTGTGATGATATTGGTCGTGTAAAACTGCCCCGTTTGCTTAAAAAAAGGACTGGAGTAAATCTTGAGTTTGATGTTGTTGCAGGATTAGATGAGATTCCGATGTCTATTGATAACTATTCGATTGTAATACAATGTGGTGGATGTATGATTACCCACCGTCAGCTCCATAATCGTCTCAAACCTGCTATTACTGCTGGCATTCCTGTCTCCAATTATGGTATGTCTTTGGCTTACTGTATGGGTATCTACGAAAGAGCAGTAAAGATTTTTATTTCAAAATAGTCTGTTAAATGGAAAATAAATTAGATAAACATAAATTCGAAAACTTAGACAAAGAGTCACTTGTGGGTTGGTTGAAGGAGAAGGATCAAGATTTGATTCAGATGCTCCATCAAAAGGCTTATGAGGTAAAAGTAGCTAACATTGGGAATAAGGTCTTTTTGCGTGGCTTGATCGAACTCTCTAATAAGTGTGTCAAAAATTGTCTCTATTGCGGAATCAGATGTGCCAATACTTTGGTTGATAGATATGAATTGACAGATGATCAGGTATTTGAAGCTGCCGATTTTGCTTTGTACTCAAGATATGGATCGCTTGTACTTCAAGCTGGTGAGAGAGTTGATTCAGCTTTTAGGAAAAGGGTAACATCATTGGTAAAAGAGATAAAACGTAGGACAGACAATCGTCTTGGTATTACTTTATCGTTAGGTGAGCAGCCAGAGGAGGTCTATCGTGAATGGTTTGATGCTGGTGCTCATAGATATCTTTTAAGAATAGAGTCTTCTAATCCTGATATCTACTCAAAAATTCATCCGAATGATTCTCTACACTCATTTGAGACCCGTCTAAACTCTCTAGAGGCTTTGAAAAGAATTGGTTACCAGACAGGAACTGGTGTTATGATTGGTCTACCTGGTCAGACAGAGGAGAATTTAGCTGACGATCTTCTGTTTTTCAAATCATTTGGTGTGCACATGGTGGGAATGGGGCCATATCTTAAACATTCAGATACTCCATTGGGGCTTACTAGCGCTGGTACCTCTTCGATGGAGATGCCTTTAAAGATGATCTCTTTATTGAGACTTTTGATGCCTAAGATCAATATTGCTTCGACAACTGCTTTGCAGGTAATTGATCCTTTTGGTCGGGAGATGGGTATTATGGCTGGTGCTAATATCATCATGCCAAATATGACCATAAGTGAGGTTAGAACCAATTATCAGATTTACGAAAACAAGCCTGGAGTTAAAGATGATGCAACTGTTTCGAAGTCTAAACTTGAGCAGAATCTTGCTTCGAAGGGAATTGAGATAGGATGGGATGAATGGGGAGATTCCAGAGCCTTTAAGGAGAGTTCTAAATCAATCTGAATCGATTTATTCAATTTCAGTTTATTGACTTACTCGCGACCACTCAAGAAGAATTTCAGACTCTCTTTCATTGACCGAAGAGCCTGGTCGTAAGATGGTGAATGAAAACGGAGGCATCTCTCCAGAATTTATAACTGCTGTAAATTTTGAAATCAAAACGGAATCAGAGCTACCTATTTTGTAGTTCTGATTCCGTTTTAATGAATCTTTGATTGTATTGATAGATATTTCAAGTCGTTTGATATCAAATTTATCGGTATGTTTGCCAGCATGGCATTTCATACATCCTGAATTTTTCAAGATCGCTTTTGCTTGTTGGTCTAATGTCATTGTGTCTGTTGGTTCGTGATCGATAACACGAAAAGTCAACAAGATCACAGAAGTTAAGATTACTAAACCAGTTAGCGACTTGTAATATCTGTTCATAGAATTATATTTTGTTCTCTGCTGCCTTTTTTAGAACTATCTCAATGTTCTTTGTAATGGCATTTGCAGAGATGGTTGCTCCAGTATAGCTGTCTGCACTTGCTTTTTTTGAGGCTGCCTCGTTGCATTTTAATCCATTCCAGCTGTTGAAGTAGTTTTGTCTCTCTAGTTTTTTAATGTATCCTGCAGTCTCCCAGTTGCTTAATATCGCGATTTTCTGAATCACTTTTTGTGGATCTAGAACGATAATCACTGGAGTAGTGTTGTGGTATCCTTTAATCCCCTCAGAGTATGGTTTGCTTGAAAGTGTGTAGCCTAGTATCTTTTTTCCTGAGTCTACGATCTTGAACCATACATTATTAACCTTCTCTACAGCCACTGCACTCGGATACACTGTCTGAATCACCTCTAATCCCGAAACCTCTCTGTAAACAGGCTTCACCTCTTTGTTACCTTGACCAAACATCTGTACGAATACGAAGATAGCAATAAATGATAATAAAACTTTTTTCATCTTTAAAATTTTTAATACTGTTTAAATGTAGACAATAAATGTGCCTGAGGGTTTATTTCCAGGGCACAAATTTATGTTTTTTTCAACAATCACTTAATTTTTTAGTGGGAATTATATAAAAAAGCAGACTAATCATGAGACTAGTCTGCCTTTTGGAACTATTTAAAGAATAGTGTTGGCTATTTGTATTCTTTGATTGCTGCTTGTGCTGCTGCAAGTCTTGCGATTGGAACGCGGAATGGAGAACATGAAACATAGTTCATTCCGATTCTATGGCAGAACTCTACAGATTCTGGATCACCACCGTGCTCACCGCAGATACCAATTTTTAGTTTGGCATTTGTGCTGCGACCACCTTTGATACCCATCTCAACAAGTTTTCCAACTGTATTTTGATCTAGAGTTTGGAATGGATCAGCAGGAAGAATCTTCTTACCTAGGTAATCACCCATGAAAGCTCCGATATCGTCACGAGAGAAACCGAAAGTCATCTGAGTTAGGTCATTTGTACCGAATGAGAAGAATTGAGCTGTTTGAGCCATTTCGTCAGCGATAATAGCTGCTCTAGGAATCTCGATCATAGTACCATATAGGTAAGAGATCTTAAGACCGCTCTTTCTTTCAGCTTCTGCGTGAACTCTGTCGCAAATAACTTTTTGGTTGTCAAGTTCTTTAACTGTTACAGTTACAGGAACCATGATCTCTGGTTGTGGTTCGAAGCCCTCTTTCATCAACTCAATAGTTGCATCGAAGATAGCTCTGAATTGCATTTCAGAAATTTCTGGATATGTGATACCAAGACGAACACCACGGTGACCCATCATAGGGTTAACTTCGTGTAGTGACTCGCCACGTTTTTGGATCTCTTCTAAAGTGATGTTCAAAGATTCAGCAAGTTCGCGTTGTTTCTCAGTTGTTTGAGGAACGAACTCATGCAAAGGTGGGTCAAGAAGACGGAATGTAACAGGTTTGCCGTTCATTACCTTCATTGTACCTTTAACTGCCTCTTTTACGTATGGCTCTAGTTCGCTAAGTGCATTTACTCTCTCTGCCTCAGATTTCGAAAGAATCATCTTACGAAGTTTAGAAAGTGGCATTTCTGAGTTAGCACCATAGAACATGTGCTCGATACGGAATAGACCAATACCTTCAGCTCCGAAGTTGATTGCATTTTGTGCATCTTCTGGAGTGTCAGCATTTGTACGAACACCTAGAACTCTATATTTGTCAACAATCTTCATGTACTCAACAAAGCGTGGGTTTTCAGAAGCGTCCATAGTGTCAATAGCACAGTCGTAAACGAAACCTTTGCTACCATTTAAGCTGAACCAATCTCCCTCGTTGTAGTTCTTTCCATTGATTGTAAGAACTTTTGCATGAACATTTAGGTGAACTGCGTCGCAACCTACGATACAGCATTTACCCCAACCACGAGCTACAAGAGCAGCGTGAGAAGTCATACCACCACGTGCAGTCAATAGACCGTCAGCAGCACGCATACCTTCTACGTCTTCTGGATTTGTCTCTTCGCGAACAAGGATAACTTTTTTACCTTTTGCATTCCATTCAACAGCATCTTCTGCAGTGAAAACGATTTGTCCAACTGATCCACCAGGACCTGCAGGAAGACCTTTTGCTATTACAGTAGCTGCTTTTTCAGACTTAGGATCGAGGATTGGGTGAAGAAGTTCGTCTAACTGGATAGGATTAACTCTCATCACTGCTGTCTTCTCATCGATAAGACCTTCGTGAAGCATATCCATAGCCATGTTAAGAGCAGCAACACCTGTTCTCTTACCTACGCGGCACTGAAGCATCCAAAGTTTACCATCTTGAATGGTGAACTCGATATCTTGCATATCGCGGAAGTGTTTTTCAAGTCTCTTTTGGATCTCGTCAAGCTCTTTGTAAACTACAGGCATTGCAGTTTCTAGAGATGAAAGATGTTTATTTTGATCGTTTTTAGTAGCTTCATTAAGCGGATTTGGAGTACGGATACCTGCTACAACGTCTTCACCTTGAGCATTGATCAACCACTCGCCATAGAATTTACCTTCGCCAGTTGCAGGGTTACGTGAGAAAGCTACTCCTGTTGCAGAGTTGTCACCCATGTTGCCAAACACCATTGCTTGTACGTTTACAGCTGTTCCCCACTCATCTGGGATATTTTCGATACGACGGTATGAGATTGCTCTCTTACCATTCCATGATTTGAATACTGCGCCAATACCACCCCAAAGTTGCTCAATTGCATCGTCTGGGAAAGGTTTGCCTAATACCTCTTTAACTCTTACTTTGAAAGCTTCGCAAAGTTCGATAAGGTCTTCAGCTGTAAGGTCTGTATCGCTCTTGTAGCCTTTTTTAGACTTCACATCGTGAAGCATTCTGTCTAACTGAACGCGGATACCTTTTCCCTCTTCTGGCTCGATGCCTTCTGCTTTTTCCATTACAACATCAGAGTACATCATGATGAGACGACGGTATGCATCGTACACAAAACGTGGGTTACCTGTCTTTTTAACCAAGCCAGGAATAGTTGCTGAGCAAAGACCGATGTTAAGAACTGTCTCCATCATACCAGGCATAGAGCTTCTTGCACCAGAACGGCAAGAGATGAGGAGTGGATTCTCGCTGTCACCGAACTTCATGTTCATTACCTCTTCGGTTTTAGCAATAGCTGCTTTAACCTCGTCGAACAATGGAGCTGGATACTCGCAGTTGTTTTTGTAGTATTCAACGCAACAATCAGTAGTGATTGTAAAACCGGCAGGGACAGGAATTCCCAGCATGCACATCTCGGCAAGGTTAGCACCTTTTCCGCCGAGCAAATTCTTCATTGAGCCGTCTCCGTCAGCAGTTTTGCCGCCAAAGAAGTAAACTCTCTTAATTTCTGACATAAATTTTATAATGTTGTTGGTTTATATTGCAATATTTATAGGGGGTGCAAATATAATAAAAAAATCTTATAAAAGCTTGCCTGCAAGCTCAGACAATTCGCTACGTTCGCCACGAATTAGGTTGATGTGTGCAAAGATCTCTTGGCCATATAGTTTCTCCCCTAAGTGAGTAAGTCCGTTGGAGTGAATATCGAGGTATGGAGAGTCGATTTGGTGGATGTCTCCAGTGAAGACGAGTTTGGTGCCTTCACCTGCTCGAGTGATAATTGTCTTCACTTCGTGTGGAGTCAGATTTTGTGCCTCATCGACAATAAAGAAGACATTAGATAGACTTCGGCCGCGGATGTATGCAAGAGGGGAGATGAGTAGCTTTTCGTTTTTCAACATCTCCTCGATTCTCACTGCCTCGCGACTGGTTGATTTGAAACATTTTTTAATGACAGCAAGATTGTCATACAGTGGGAGCATGTATGGACC
>RRZT010918017.1_pt1 | contig 11729 bp, 9 predicted proteins | sample 2165551 | NCBI WGS metagenome assembly RRZT01 (sample SAMN10456910, study PRJNA506462) | wastewater metagenome | biome: wastewater; feature: sludge; material: wastewater sludge; isolation source: wastewater sludge with Escherichia coli K12::gfp cells carrying plasmid... | place: USA: Moscow, Idaho ... | reverse complement strand
TGGATTCTCGGCTGGGTGGTTCTATTGGTGGACGAATACAAGCAACTGGGTCTGCACATTGTTTCTGGTGCGGGATTCGTCTCCAATTTTGTTCTTTGGCATGAGGCGGGCTACTTTGACGGTGACGCCTATACCAAGCCATTTCTACATTTGTGGTCCCTGGGCATTGAAGAGCAGTTCTATATTGTTTGGCCACTTCTGCTCGCTGTGGTCTGGAGACAAAGACATAATTTCCTGGGAATCACCATCCTGGTTGCCGTTGGATCGTTCGCAGCCAACATCCTGATTGTCCGGGTTGACCCCGTCGCAGCGTTCTACTCGCCATGGTCACGGTTTTGGGAATTGATGGCCGGCGGAATCCTTGCTTATCTGGGGCTGCATCGGTCGAAATATCTGGTAGCAAGGTCCAATTGGCCGTCAGCCGTCGGGCTGGTATTGATCGTTCTTGGTGTGGCGCTTCTGAACAAGAAAGCCACATTCCCAGGTTGGTGGGCTTTACTTCCCACGATGGGAACCTTTCTCGTGATCGCAGCCGGGCCAAATGCCTGGTTGAATCGAAAATTCCTGAGCAGTCGCGGCATGGTATGGATCGGGCTGATCAGTTATCCATTGTATTTGTGGCATTGGCTGCTCCTCTCGCTGGCCTGGATAGTCAAAGGACGAATGCCACCCAGTGGAACGAGAATGCTGCTCGTTGTCCTCAGTTTCGTGCTTTCCTATCTGACGTATCGCTTTATAGAAAAGCAGGCCAGAGCTGGGGGAAGAGTGACTACGATTGTGTTGGTCGCGATCATGGTGATCCTGATGTTGGCTGGATTCGCCACCTACTCTGAACTGCTGCGTCCGCGGCACGATAACCGGGCCATCGAACTGATTCTGGAAGCTCTGGACGACTGGGAATATCCTGCAGGTCTCAACAAGACAAGCCTTGCCGGGGTGCCAGTAAAAGCCAGGGAAGCGGGTGAAAAGAAGGTATTGTTCGTTGGTGACTCGCATATCGAGCAGTATTCACCGCGAGTCGTCCGCTTGCTGGATGGCGATTCGAGAAAGTACAGCTCGGTTGTATTCCTGACTAGTCCAGGGTGTGCGCCGGTTCCTGGCAGTGCCCAGGTCAATAGCTATCATGTCGAAAGGTGCCAGGATTTCAGGGAGCGAGTGGGAAAACTTGTCCTGAATCCGGAAATCAGTTCGGTGGTTATCGGCGCGGCCTGGAATCTCTACCTGCTCAAATCCGGAGCAAATTACTCCGAAGATATTGACATCGACAAGGAAATCGGCAAGCTGGAAAATTTGATCAAGTCGATATCGACTCGCAAGCGAGTGTATTTCATTCTGGATAATGCCAGCGGCGGGCAATTCGAGCCACGGAATTTCTTCGAAGGCAGCCGCCTGACTGACCTGAAGGTCAAGCCATTGCCAGAACGAGTGCCGCTTGCCCGTGATCAGGAACAATTGCGGGTACGGCTCTCGAAAATCGCTACGGAGGCCGGAGCGATATTGATTGATCCAGTTGCCCATCTTTGTCCAAAGCTCGATTGCCGGGCCTTTGCTGCGGACGGCAAACCCGCCTACAGAGACTTCAATCACTTCAGAGCCTCTTATGTCCGGGAGTCTGCCAATTTCATCGATGTTGCCTTGGAAAAATGACCTTCCCGCAACGGTCCTCGAGCAATATTTCGGCAGGTGTGCCGCTCACAGGGAAGATCTCCGGCTTTGGCTGCATCGACCCACTGGCGCAAATTTGCTATCGTTACAATGTCGTCATTCAATTCCCGGAAGCCGAAACCCGCCATGATCCAGGATGAACTCAAGAAAGCGGTCGCCCGCGCGGCGATCGCGCATGTGGTCGAGGGAGAAATCGTCGGCGTCGGGACGGGCTCGACCGCCAACTGCTTCATCGATGAGCTGGCCGCGATCAGAGACCGAATCCGGGGGGCAGTGGCGAGTTCCGTAGCGACGAGGAAGCGGCTCGAGGGCTACGGCATTGTCGTTTTCGAACTCAACGACGTGGAGTACCTGCCGGTTTATGTGGACGGTGCCGACGAGATCAATACATCGATGCAGATGATCAAGGGTGGTGGTGGCGCGCTGACGCGAGAGAAGATCGTCGCCGCCGTCGCACAAAAATTTGTCTGCATTGCCGATGCATCGAAACTGGTGCCGAAGCTCGGCACTTTCCCGCTGCCTGTCGAGGTCATTCCGATGGCCCTGGGCCACGTCCGACGCGAACTTGCGCGGATCGGCGGAAAACCGCTTTGGCGCGAAGGTTTTGTCACTGACAATGGCAACCTGATTGTCGACCTCGGCGGACTCGCGATTGTCGACGCGGTCGAGTTGGAGACCCGCATCAACCAGATCGTCGGCGTGGTCAGCAACGGCCTTTTCGCCTGCCGTCCGGCGGATGTCTGCCTGCTTGGTACGGCTGCCGGGGTGAAGACGCTGACCGCCGACTGAACGGCCAAACGGTCATGACCTTGCAAGACACCCCCGATGTTGAAAGTCATGACCGTTTCCCCTCTCCCCCAACCCCTCCCACGGCCCGCGCTGCATCGCGGGCCGGCTGCGGCGGCGCGGAGCAGTGCTCCGCGAAACCCCGCCTTCGCCCCCGCGAGGGGGGAGGGGAGATTCGAGAGTCGCTCGCGACTTTCATAGTAACCCGAACAGCAGAAGCCAGCGGTTCAGTCGCTGTCCGAAGACCGGACTGCACCGGTCAATACTCAGGCACCGGGCGGCACGTAGCCCTGTACCTTGTCGGCACCGCTACCGAAGAAGTGCCTCTCCATCTGCTCGGCCAGATACTTGCGATGTGCGGCATCGGCCAGGTTGAGTCGGTTCTCGTTGATGATCATGGTCTGCATGCGCACCCATTGCTGCCATGCTTCCTTGGATACCGATTCAAAAATCCGCTTGCCCAGATCTCCGGGGGATGGAGGAAAGTCAAGACCTTCAGCCTCGCGACCGAGCTTGACACAATTGACCATTCTTGCCATTCAAACCACTCCTTATAAACCTGTGGAATTTCGCCGAGACGAACTTTCGGCGCTGTGGCGCGTGCAAGGGCAGCCCTTGCCACGCTTTACAGCTCCTTCATCAACACCATGGAACGCCGTTGCAGGTTGTAGACCAGCCTTTTCTCGGCTGGCAACTCATCAATCTGGCGAACGGTGAAACCACGTTCCTTGAACCACTGCGAGGTCGCCGTGGTGAGAACAAACAGACGATTGACACCAGCCGCGCGTGCTTGCGCCTCGATCCGCTTCATCAGCAGGGCACCATAACCCCAGCGACGATAGTGAGGATGCACGGCCAGGCAGGCCAGCTCGGCCTGTCCTTCGCCGTAGGGGTAAAGCGCGGCACAGCCAACAATCACTCCATCGTGTTCGACCACCGAGAAACGCGTGATCTCCCTTTCGAGCAACTCGCGCGAGCGACGCACCAGCGTGCCATCGGCTTCGAGCGGCTCGATCAGCGCCACCAGACCGCCGATGTCGTCTGGCCCGGCATCATGCAACTGTTCAAGTGACTCCTGGGTGATCACCGTACCCACCCCGTCGTGCGTGAAGAGTTCGCGCAGCAGGGTGCCGTCTTCGTCGTAGCCGAGCAGGTGCACACGCCCGACACCTGCCCGGCTGGCTCGCACCGCGCAGGGAAGGTAGCGCTTGAGGTCGGTCGACAACCAGTCGCCGAGATTGATCAGCCGCTCGGCGGCCTCGACGGTCAGTTCATCGAGCAAGGCGCCGTCGATGTCGGTGGCACCTCGGCTATCGCTCAGAAAAATCAGCTTGTCGGCCAGCAGCGAGGTGGCGACCGCCTCGGCCACCTCCTCCATCGCCAGGTTGAAGATCTCCCCGGTCGGGCTTGACCCGATGCATGACAGGAGGACGATGTTGCCGAGGCTGAGTTGCGCACGGATACCCTCGGCGTCGATCTTGCGTACCTGCCCAGAGTACTGCAGATCGACGCCATCGACGACCCCGACCGGCTTGGCGGTAATGAAATTGCCGCCAACGACCCGAATCGTGCTGTTGGCCATCGGTGTGTCGGCGAGACCCTGCGAAAGCAGAGCCTCGATTTCAACGTAGATGCTGCCCACCGCGTCAATCACGCAATTGATTGCTTTGGTGTCGGTAACACGATAATTGCCATGGTAGACCGACTGCAGGCCTCTCTCGCGCATCAATTTTTCGATCTGCGGCCGCGCGCCATGCACCAGCACCAGGCGCACGCCGAGCGCGGCCAGCAGATTCACATCATAGGCCAGCGTACGCGCCAGTTGTCCGGCGATCGCCTTGCCGCCAAAAGCGATCAGAAAGGTCTTGCCGCGAAAGAGATTGACGTACGGCGCAACCGACCGAAACCAGGCGACGAACTGGCCAGCGCTCAAGTCCTTGGACATCTCAAGCGGCGGGTCTCGCCTTCTCTCCGGCCTCCACGGCCTTCGCCTCTTTCGCCTCTTTCGCCTCTTTCGCCGCTCTCGCTTTCTCGGCCCTCAACGCATTCGCCCGCTGGGTTTTCGTCTGCTTGGCATGCTCGACCTTCGATTCGTGTTCCTCCTTGACATCCTTGGCTTCTGCCTCCTTCGCCACCTCGGCCTTGGGCGCTCTTGCAATCAAAACCCTCGGCTCTTTCATCGGCTCGACTTTGAGTTCCTTTTCCAGACGTTCGCAGATCGTTCGCAGAACCTTGATCCGGGCAAACAACTTGTCGTTGGACTCGACGATCGTCCACGGCGCGGTGCCGGAACTGGTCCGGTCGATCATGTCGCAGACCGCTTCATGATAGGCAGCGGCCTTCTCGCGGTTGCGCCAGTCTTCCTCGGTAATCTTGAAGCGCTTGTGTTCGATCTTGGCCCGTTCCTCGAAGCGCTTGAGTTGCTCCTCGTCGCTGATCTGCAGCCAGAATTTGACGACGATGCCGCCGGCATGCCAGAGGTCGTGCTCGAAATCATTGATCTCCGAATAGGCACGCAACCAGTCCGCCTCGCTGCAGAATCCTTCGACCCGCTCGACGAGCACGCGCCCATACCAGGTGCGGTCGAAAATGGCCACTCGTCCGAGCCGCGGCATATGCCGCCAAAATCGCCACAGATAGGGTTGTGCACGCTCCTCTTCGGTCGGTGCGGCGACCGGGATGATCTGATACTGGCGCGCATCCATCGCCGACATCACCCGCCGGATGGCACCGCCCTTGCCGGCCGCGTCCGAACCTTCAAAAGCGAGAATCAGGGCCCGCTTCTTGAACTCTGGGTGGCGCATCAGTTCCGCCAGACGCCCCTGCCAGGTCGAAAGCTCAGTTTCGTACACCTTTTTCGTCAGGCTTTGCGTCATGTCCAGTGAACTCAGCACGTCGAGACGGTCGATACGTGGCGAGAAGGGTGGAGCTACCGGAGAATTCTGGTCGCGCTTGTCGGCCAGCCGCTTCTGTAGCGAGTCGAGAATCGTTTTGCCGACGGTCAGCGAGCGATAACGGTCGTCGGTTCCCTCGACGATGATCCACGGTGCCCAGGGCGTATTCGTCGTACGCAACAGGTGGCCGGCAACTTCCTGCATCTTGTCGTAGGTCTTCAGGCGATCCCAACTGGTCTTGGTGACCCGCCAGCGGGTCAGCGGGTTTGCCTCGATCGCTTTCAGGCGCTCGCGCTGCGCATCCTTGGAAAGATGTATCCAGAACTTGAGCACCAGCGCACCCTCATTGACCAACATCGCCTCGAAGCGATTGAGCTGATCCATGCGCTGATCGAAATCGGATCGTGAGAGGCTGTTGCCAATCCGCTCGGCGATCGGATGTGAATACCATGAACCGGCGAAAATCCCGATCCGCCCTTTCGGTGGCAGCGCCCGCCAGTAACGCCACATCGAGGGGTGAGCGCGCTCTTCGGCTGTCGGCGCATAAAAGGCATGCGTCGAGAGGTAACGTGGATCCATCCATTCGTAGAGGACATTGATGGTTTCACCTTTACCCGAACCATCTACGCCGCTGATCAGAATGATCACGGGGAAGCTGCCGTTCTCGCGCAACTGGAACTGCGTTTCGAGCAGCGCAGCGCGCAGCTTGGGCTCCTCTACCTTGAATGTTTCCTTGTCGATCTTGTGTCCCAGTTCTGCTGATTCAAACATCAGTCGTCTCCTCCTTCAAGTCACCCCACAAATACTGGATTGCTGCCAAGGCAGCCAGGCCAGCGGTTTCGGTGCGCAGGATACGCGGCCCGAAGCGCACCGGCTGAAAGCCGGACAACGCTGCAAGGTACGTTTCCTCAGGTGCCAGGCCACCCTCGGCGCCGATCAACAGTTCAACGGAGTTGCCCGATGGCGGCTCCGAAAGTTTCGCAAATGACTGTCCACCTTCCGGCACCAGCATCAGGCGCAGGGAACCTGGCTCGGGCTTGCGCGCCAGCCAGTATTCGAGGCTCTCCGGCATGGCCACTTCGGGCAACCGGTTGCGGCCGCACTGTTCACAGGCTGCTGCGACCACCCCGCGCCAATGCGCTACTCGGCGCAGCGCGCGCTCACCTTCGAGACGTAGCACACTGCGCCGTGAAATCACCGGGACGATTCGGCCGACGCCGAGTTCGACGGCCTTCTGTATCGTCAAGTCCATTTTTTCGCCAGCCTGCAGCGCCTGCACCAGCGTGATCGATAGCGGTGATTCTCGTTCCGTCGCCATCCAGCCCTGCACATCGACGCTGACCCTGGTTTGCTCGATGCCAACAATCCGGGCCGGATATTCGCCACCGGCCCCGTTGAAGAGCATGACCGCATCGCCGCGACGCAGACGCAGCACCTTGACCGCATGATGCGCAACCCGTTCGGGCAAATCTACGCGCTCGCCGGCCGCAAGCGGCATCGGGCAATGAAAGCGGGGACCATTCACCGTGGTATTATAAGAGTTTCGCTGTTCGATGGTCGTTGTTTGGAGGCATCTTCTTTATGGCGCTCACCCCCCCGGTTTGTGACTTTGGCTGGCAGGCCGTTGACTTCGAACTCGAGGATACCCATGGTTCCCGGCAAACCCTCGCCAGCCTGCGTGGTCCGAACGGGTTGCTACTGATGTTCATCTGCAACCACTGCCCCTATGTCCAGGCGATCATCGACCGCATTTGCCGCGACGCGCGCGCGCTACAGGCTCTGGGTATCGGCGTCGCAGCCATCATGAGCAATGATCCGGCCGAATACCCGGAAGACTCCTTTGAAAACATGCAACGGGTGGCCAGGGATCTGCATTTCCCCTTTCCCTATCTGCTTGACGCCACCCAGGATGTGGCTCGCAGCTACAAAGCGGTGTGCACGCCGGACTTCTTCGGCTTCAACCGCCATCTGCAATTACAGTATCGTGGACGTCTGGACGCCAGCGGCCGTCTGCCGGCCCCTCCCGATGCCCGACGCGAACTGGTCGAGGCAATGCGCCTGGTTGCCGAAACCGGTCGCGGCCCACACGAGCAGACCGCCAGCATGGGTTGCTCGATCAAGTGGCGCAACTGATTCAGCATGTGCGATGAAGAAGGCGCAGGCACGCCGGCGATCACTGACGCCAAGCTGAAGCGCATGCTCGACGCCAGCGTCGCGGTGGTCCGCGAGGTGGCGCAACGCGAGATCATTCCGCGTTTCCTGCGCGTCAGTCATGGACAACGCAAGGACGATGGTTCGCTGTGCTCGGAAGCCGACCTCGCTGCGCAGCATTTTCTCATGGGGCGTCTGACCGAGATCCACGCCTGCCCGATCATTGGCGAAGAAATGACACCGGCGGTGCAACGAGCCGGTTGGCAAGACGGCAGCACCGACGAGCACGGGCTGTGGTGTATCGACCCGATTGACGGCACCACCAATTTCATCAACGGGCTGCCCTGCTTTGCCGTTTCCATCGCCTGGATGAGTGCGCGGCGCGCACGCCTGGCGGTGACCTACAATCCGATCACCGACGAAATGTTCTATGCCCGTGAAGGCAATGGCGCCTACCTCAATGGCCGCCGCCTGCCCTTGCGCCAGGTGACCGCGGATATCCGTCGCGCCGTCGGGGGAGTAGACTTCAAACGGATCCCGAAGCCACTGGCTGACCGAATCGCAGTCAGCCCGCCTTTTTACTCACAGCGCAATTTCGGCAGCTCGACACTCGACTGGTGCAACCTCGCCGCGGGTCGGCTCGATCTCTATCTGCACGGCGGCCAGATGCTCTGGGACTACGCCGCCGGCAGCCTGATCCTGCGCGAAGCCGGCGGCCAGATGTGTACCCTTGCACAGGATGACTACAACGCGGATGATGTCTGGCGACGCCCGGTGATCGCTGCACTCGATCCGACGGTATTCGCCACATGGCGAGACTGGGTTCGCTACCACAGCCAGCCCGCGATCTTCTGATCAAGCGCCGCTGGTCTGCTTCCGGCGCTAGTCGATCCATAGTTTCCCTCCGGTCTGCCAACTGCCGAACCACTGCACCCTGCATCGCGGGCTTGCGTGTGCTTTGCCGATATTTCGGTTAAACTTTACTAAATTACTCTGGTATCCACCACAGGAGCTTTGACCAATGGCTGTAACGACTGAAGCCGTACAGGCGGCACTCAAGGAGTTGATCGATCCCAATACCCAAAAGGATTTTGTCTCCACACGTTCCGCCAGGAACATCAGGATCGACGGCGCCGACCTCGCGCTCGATATCGAATTGGGTTATCCGGCAAAAACCCAGCTGGACGACATTCGGCGCGCGGTGCTCACAAAGCTCAGGAGCATCCCCGGAGTCGGCAATGTCAGTGTCAATGTCACGGTCAAGATCGTCGCGCACACCGTTCAGCGTGGCCTGAAGCCGCTGCCCGGCGTCAAGAACATCATCGCCATCGCCTCCGGCAAGGGGGGCGTCGGCAAGAGCACGACGGCGGTGAATCTGGCATTGGCGCTGGCCCAGGAAGGGGCCAGCGTGGGTCTGCTCGACGCCGACATCTACGGTCCTTCACAGCCGCAGATGCTCGGCCTGGCCGGACAGAAACCGGAATCACAGGATGGTACGTCGATGGATCCACTATGGGCGCATGGCCTGCAGGCGATGTCGATCGGGTTCATGATCGACGTCGATTCACCGATGGTCTGGCGCGGGCCGATGGTCACCCAGGCGCTCGAACAATTGCTCAAGCAGACCAACTGGCAGGATGTCGATTATCTGGTGGTTGACCTGCCGCCAGGAACCGGCGACACGCAGCTGACGCTGGCACAGAAGGTCCCGGTCACCGGTGCGGTCATCGTCACCACCCCGCAGGACATCGCCCTGATCGACGCGCGCAAGGGACTGAAGATGTTCGAGAAGGTCGGCATCCCGATTCTCGGCCTGGTGGAAAACATGAGCATCCACATCTGCACGCAGTGTGGACACGAGGAATACATTTTCGGTCAGGGCGGCGGCGAGCAGATGTGCCGGGACTACGACACCGAGTTCCTCGGCGCCCTGCCACTGGAACTCTCGATTCGCGAACTGACCGACTCCGGCAAGCCGACAGTGGTCGGCGCACCGGAATCGCGCGCTGCCGAGATTTATCGCACGATTGCGCGCCGCCTGGCGGTCAAGGTTGCCGAGCGCGCCAGGGACATGAGTGCAAAGTTTCCGAGTATCGTCGTACAGAACACTTGAGCGGCCTTCCTCCGGCAGCGACACGGGGCCGGGCCGTCCTGCATTTGAGCCATCTGAGCCTTGCCACACGCCTGCCGGCAAGGGCAACTAATCGTCATGACTTTTCCAGGCACCCCCGATCATGAAAGTCATAGTGAGAAGAGAAGCCCTTCGACAAGGCTCAGGGCAGGATTCGTGAGTCGCTGACGCGACTTGCACATCAAACAGCGTGCACGAGACCGCAAGTACGAGAACGGCAGCGCTCTCGACAGCAGTTCCTTCTGTTGCCTGGACACCGTAGAATGAGAGCCTTTCCTGGATCAGCGGTGTTGGGGTAAGCGGCAATGTCAATCAAATCGGATAGGTGGATCCGCCGCATGGCGGCAGAGCACGGCATGATCGACCCTTTCGAGCCGAATCAGGTGCGCGAGATCGATGGTCGCCGCATCGTTTCCTACGGCACCTCCAGCTATGGCTACGACATTCGCTGTTCCAACGAATTCAAGCTGTTCACCAATCTGAACTCGACGATCGTTGACCCGAAGAACTTCGATCCGAATTCGTTCGTCGAGGTCAAGAACGATTTCTGCATCATCCCGCCGAACTCCTTTGCCCTGGCACGGACCATCGAGTATTTCCGCATTCCGCGCAGCGTCCTGACAGTCTGCCTCGGGAAGAGTACCTATGCCCGTTGCGGCATCATCGTAAACGTCACGCCTTTTGAACCCGAGTGGGAAGGCCATGTAACGCTCGAGTTCTCGAATACGACGCCACTGCCCGCCAAGATTTACGCCAATGAAGGCATCGCGCAGGTTCTGTTCTTCGAATCCGACGAGGAATGTGAAATATCGTACAAGGATCGTGGCGGCAAGTATCAGGGCCAGATGGGCGTGACCTTGCCAAAGATCTGATGGGCATGCGACGCCACACACCGCAAGGTACCGAGGCATGCAGGCAAATCAACTGTGTTGCGCTTGTCGCCGCCCCCCAGCCAACCGACTCCTGATACTGGATCCCTGAATGCATTTCAATTTCCCGGTCATCGTCATCGACAAAGACTACCGTTCGGAAAACACCGGCGGGCTCGGGATTCGCGCGCTGGCCAAGGCGATCGAGAAGAAGGGCTTTGAAGTCTTCGGCGTGACCAGTTATGGTGACCTGACTTCGTTTGCCCAGCAACAAAGCCGCGCCTCGGCCTTCATTCTGTCCATCGACGATGAAGACTTCAGACACGGCAAGGCCGACCAGACCGTCGGCAGTCTGCGTGCCTTCGTCAAGGAGATTCGCTGCCGCAACGAGGACATCCCGATCTTCCTGTACGGCGAAACGCGCACCTCCCGGCACATCCCGAACGACGTGCTGCGCGAGTTGCATGGCTTCATTCACATGTTCGAGGATACTTCCGAGTTCATCGGCCGCCACGTGGTCCGCGAGGCCAAGGCCTACCTGGAGAGCCTGGCGCCGCCCTTCTTCCGCGCCTTGACGCACTATGCCGAGGACGGATCGTATTCCTGGCACTGCCCCGGTCACTCGGGCGGTGTCGCTTTCCTGAAAAGTCCGGTCGGGCGGATGTTCCACCAGTTCTTCGGCGAGAACATGCTGCGCGCCGATGTCTGCAACGCCGTCGAGGAACTCGGTCAGTTACTCGACCACACCGGTCCGGTCGCCGCCTCGGAGCGCAATGCGGCGCGAATCTTCAATGCCGACCACCTGTTTTTCGTCACCAACGGCACCTCGACCTCGAACAAGATCGTCTGGCATTCGACCGTCGCGCCAGGCGACGTCGTCGTCGTCGATCGCAACTGCCACAAATCGATTCTTCATTCGATCATCATGACCGGTGCCATCCCGGTCTTCCTGATGCCGACCCGCAACCACTACGGGATCATCGGACCGATACCGAAAGAAGAGTTCCGCTGGGAGAACATCCAGAAGAAGATCGCGGCGCATCCCTTCGCGCGCGCGGTCGCCGCCAAACCGCGCGTACTCACCATCACCCAGAGCACCTACGACGGCATCCTCTACAACGTCGAAGAAATCAAGGAGATGCTCGACGGCAAGATCGACACGCTGCACTTTGACGAAGCCTGGCTGCCGCACGCAGCGTTCCACGATTTCTACGGCGACTATCACGCGATCGG
>RRZT013044006.1_pt1 | contig 11731 bp, 11 predicted proteins | sample 2165551 | NCBI WGS metagenome assembly RRZT01 (sample SAMN10456910, study PRJNA506462) | wastewater metagenome | biome: wastewater; feature: sludge; material: wastewater sludge; isolation source: wastewater sludge with Escherichia coli K12::gfp cells carrying plasmid... | place: USA: Moscow, Idaho... | reverse complement strand
GTTCTTGTTCCAATTGATAAATGGCCGGATCGAAGTAAACATCGACCGGAAGTTGCGTGGAGGAGGCGCGCAGAGTGTGCGCGTTCGCCAGATCAGACATTATTCCCAATCCCCAATATCTGAAGAATCAAGACCAGCCGAATCTCGCTGAAACGAGTTTGCGGATACCTATTTCTTGCCTAGTCAATTCAACGTATTGTTTGAATTGGCTTCAAAGCAAGGGGGCGGATTGTCGCCGTAAGCGTATGGAGATGCAAGCCTTTTGTGAAAAAAACTTACTAAAAGTAGTTTTTCATCAAAGTTTTAGTAAAAAGCAGCATAAAGCGAGGAATTTTGCTCACATAGTTTTAACATCCATGTCGTAAAGTTAGATTTATCTTTTTGGCATGTCTGGTATCCTAGGTTGGTTGTGCCTTTGGCCTATCTGCCTCATTTTTGGAGAAATCGATGTCTTCTGTGTTGGTGATTAACTGTGGTAGTTCCTCTCTGAAATTTGTTTTGTTAGACCCAGAAACCGGCGAGGTGGCATTAAAAGGGCTGGCTGAACGGCTCGGACAACCGGGGGCGCATGTCTTATTTAAGGGAGACGAAAGCTACGAATTCGATCTGCAACAAGGGGCACACAGTGAAGCCATGCAGGCCGTGTTGGCTGAATTGGAAAAACGGGATTTGATGACCAAAGTGCGCGCAGTTGGGCATCGTGTTGTGCATGGTGGTGAACATTTTCAGGGATCAATCATTATTGATGATGAAGTGTTGACTGCGATTGAAGCATGTTCAGCCTTGGCACCATTGCATAATCCCGCCAACCTAATTGGTATTCACGCTGCCCGCCAACATCTGCCCCACCTGCCCCATGTGGCTGTGTTTGATACTGCTTTTCATCAAACCATGCCATCACATGCCTATTTGTATGCCGTGCCGATGTCCTTGTATAAAGAACACGGTGTTCGCCGCTATGGTTTTCATGGCACCAGTCATCGTTATGTGTGTCAACGCACTGCACAGTGGTTACGTAAACCAACAGATGAAATTTGTATGATCAGCGCGCATTTGGGCAACGGTTCCTCTGCTTGTGCGATTGTGAATGGCAAAAGTGTTGATACCACCATGGGGCTGACGCCATTAGAAGGGTTAGTCATGGGAACGCGCTCGGGTGATATCGATCCAGGTATTTTGCCGTTCTTATGCGAGGTATTGAAAACCGATGTGCAGGGGGTAAATGAACTGCTAAACCGCAAAAGTGGTTTATTAGGTTTGTCTGAGTTGAGCAACGATTGCCGAGAATTGTTAGAAGCAGAAGCCCAAGGCCATCAAGGGGCACACTTGGCGTTGGAAGTGTTTGTTCATCGTCTAGCAAAGGCTATTGCTGGTTTGATGACTAATTTGCCTCGGATTGATGCGTTGGTTTTTACCGGTGGAATTGGTGAAAATGCGCCAAGCCTGCGTGCCCGTACCTTACAGCGCCTAGGCTTATTTGGTTACCGTGTTGACACGCAAGCCAATGCGCTTTGTGTTGGAGGTAAAGAAGGGCAAATTACGGCGGCTGGCAGTCCGCTGGCCTTGGCGCTGGGGACAGATGAAGAGCGAACCATCGCACGCGATACGTTAGCTCTTTGTTAATCGTTGAAGGCCTGTTTGCCTGCGGCAGTGACAGTGAGCCACTGTAATTGACAATTTGCTGTTGCTGCGCCGGTCTTCAACTGTTGCACATCACAGCGCATGGGCGATAGGACACCCTCGCGCTGTGTCAAAAAATCCAGCAATTCAAACAGCTGTATTTCTCGTTTTAAGCCTATTTTTAATTTGATTGTACTTATCTGCCATAATCCCTGTTGATGTTGTTCTGCGATTGAAAAATCAACTTGCCAATCATTATTGGTAATGCCTTTCTGTTCTATTTTTTCCAAGGTTTGTAACAGTGCTACGCGGTTTTCAGCTTGAAATAATATGCTGTTTTTTAACTTATGTTTTTGCAAAGACATCTCTTGTTCAGGGACTGTTGTTTTTTGTTGATATTGTTGTAGCTGATTTTTTAATCGTTGATTGTTTTTATAATAATGGAAAGCATAACCACTTATTATGACTGATAATCCGATAAGTATTGAGGCAACTTTCAGCAAATGTGCTGGTGGTAAATAATGCCTGATGTCTGTTGTTTTTATAAAATACATGCTCTTACCTTTCATCAGAGATTATATGCATCTTGCTAGACGATCTGTTTCGATGGTCAGCTGAAACACCGGATTATTATCTTGCTGTCGATTTGTCCAGTTTTGATCAGGTCGCAATGGTAAGGGAGATTGTTCAATTGAGGTTGTTAACTGTTGTTTTTGCAAAGCATTTGCAACAGCGTGAATCCATAGCATTGCTTGATGTGGATTAATCTCAGTTCTATGTTGAAGGTTAATAGAAAATTTTATTTTTGGCTCTTTTTTAGTAAATTCATATTGCCATGTGTAATGACTGATTTCTAATGGCCAGGCTTTTTTTATTATTTCTTTGATATTACCTAGACATTTCTCTGGTGGCCTAATTAGATCATATTGCTGCAGTTGACTCAGTATTTGATCTTGTTGTTGCTGTCTTTGCTGTTGATTTTCTACAGTAATAAACTCTCGTTTTTTTAGTGATAGGATTTCGGTTAGTTGCTGCCCTTCTTGGAAGAAGAAAATAAAAGCAACAAATGATATAACAATCATGCTTGATGTTAAAAAAATGATCGCCTGAGTTATTTTTGTTAAATACTGCTTAAAAAAGCTTTTACGCAGATGTGGTAGTGAGTAACTAATGCTTTTCTTGATGATGTCAGAAATTAGGGCTGATTTGTCAATCTCCGATGTGATATTTATCAATTGTTTTCCTGTTGACCTTTGCCAGTTGTCCACTTCTCGTGCTAACCAACTCTCTTCTGGTTGTAAATATAAATCCCGCTTTGCTTTTAGATAACCATCTTGATAAGTGTAAAAGTGTAATAGGCTGTCTGTCTGATAGTAAATGTCTTTATTAGGCAGATTCTTGAGAAATTTATGACTAAGTAAATCAAAAAAATTCACGATTTTTGCAACTTGGATTTCTTGCTCCTCTGCAATGGTAAATATCTTATCCATCACTGCTTCTGTTTTGAGGCTGTAACAAAATAAGCATCGTCCCTTTAATTGGTATATTGCATTACCTTTTAACTTCGATCTCTCCAACCGGTTGAGCAGCCTTTTCTGATCGAAGAAGCCGATTTTTGGTAGATACTCTACCTTAGTATCAACAAAGCTACTGCTTAATACAAAATAAAAAATAGTCTGTTTGTCTTGTTTAACTACATCAATCCATTGGTTCAACCAGTCTTGTTGTTGCTGATTAGTTGTTGATAAAGTTAAAATTTGACTTATTTTTATTTTTTGGAAAAATACCTCGCAAAAGAATATTTCTATCTGGCTGGGTTCAATAAAAACAATGGCTTTTTTCATGCTATCACTGCCCCAGTTGGCTACTTAATTTATACAATGGACCTAGGGTTGCCATGATGAAAAAAGCAAGTATCAGCCCAATAAACAAAGTAAGGCATGGTTCAATTAATTTTTGTACTTTTTGTAATCTCTGATTGGCTTTTTCGCGATAGAATATGGAAATATAGTCTAAGCATGGTGCAATTTTTCCCGTTTTCTCTGCATTATAGATAAGAGAAACAATGATCTGGGGCGCTAATTGTGTATGGGCAAGGCTTTCATGAAAGCAAAAGCCTTGTTCTAATTTTTGATAAATTAACTCAATTTGTTTTTGAATGAAGGCATTGTTGCTGATAAAATTACTGGTTTGTATTGAGTCTGCTAATGTGAGACCGCTAGTTAAGGTGATGCTGAGCAGTCGGCTAAATTGGCTGAGAAAAATCATTTGTTGAATCTCTCCAAAAATTGGTAATCGCCAACAGAAACAGTCTACCTTTTCTCTTGAAATTAACCCATGTTTAATCAAGAGGTAAATAATTAAAAAAATAAATCCTAAAATAATGGCTAACTGGTCAACTTCTGTTTGTAACCAATCAGACAGTGAAATTAATATGCGTGTTGTAGTCGGGAGTTCTTGATCTAAACTTAAGAGAAAGCTGGTCAATTCTGGTAATATCCAATAGCTCAAAAAAACAACAGCAGCCAACCCAATAACAACAGTAAACATCGGGTATAACATAGCTTGTCTAATAGTATCTTGGTTGTTTTTTTGTTCTTGTAGGTACGTATAAGCATGGTTCATACTTGTAATAAGGCTGCCACTGGTTTCACCGATTCTAATAAACTCTTTTACCATGTTTGAGAAAATTTGATTATGACTGATTGCCTGATATAGAGATTTTCCTTGTTCTAATGCTAACAGCGTTGCTTGTAGTGCATTTTTACGATTCGTGTTTTCACTGGCTTCAATCAAACTCTCAATAGATGAAATTACTGTAATGCCAGATTGTAATAGTAACAACCATTCAAATAATAATTGAAGTTGTTGATCGATTTCTATTTTTTTACCAAAACTCAGCCAATTTTTCTTTTTATTGTCTAATAGTTTGCAATCAATTAGAAAAAGATTGCGTGCTTTTAATGATTTTTCTAACTCAGTGATGCTTTCTACATCAATGTAACCAGTATGGATTTTATGGTTATGGTCAATTGATCTGTAGTAATATCTCATATTCTTAACTTCCTAAAAAAACATAGAGCTTTCTTTATTGATAAGTCCTGCTCTAACTTTTTCTTTGATGTCTTGTTCCATTGAGAAATGATTCTCTCCATGTAATTTACTTTTTTCAATTTGCAACAAAGATTCTTTATTAGAAATGGCAAGTGAAATTTCCTTGTCGAAGGCAATTACCTCTGCAATCACTGTTCGACCAAATAAACCAGTCCCATGACATATACGACAAGAGACAGATTGAGAACAGCTACACTGTTTCTTGACTAGTTTTTGTGAAATTACACCTATTATATTCATTGCAACTAATTCATGACTAATGCCAAGTTCAATTAGACGTGCAACTACACCTAATCCAGAGTTTGCATGTAAGGTTGCATAAACTTGATGCCCTGTCATGGCTGCTCTAATTGCCATAATTGCTGTGTCTGTGTCTCGAATTTCGCCTACCAAAATAATATCCGGATCTTGTCTTAATAAAGATTTAATGCCATCCGAGAATGAAATTCTACTGTTATCTGTTAATGAGGTTTGTCTAATAGAACCCATTACATACTCAACAGGCTCTTCTAGTGTCATGATGTTAATTTGGGGACGATTTATTTTTTGTAACAAGCTATACAAGGTCGTTGTTTTGCCACTCCCTGTTGCTCCTGTGACAATAATTAAACCTTGTTCTTGTTGAATAATTTTATCAATGAGTTTTAATTGTTCAGATAGAAAGCCTAAGCTGCTTAAACGAAAAATATTATCGCTAAAATTAAGTAAGCGAATAACAATGTTTTCACCAAATAGAGTCGGATGAACAGAAACACGAAAATCAATTTTTTTGCCAAAAATTTCTGCGCTAAAACGACCATCTTGTGATTTTCTGTTTTCACTGATATCTAAATTTGCTAAAAATTTTATTTTTCCTAAGATAGTTGGCCATTTTTTGTAATGAATAAGTGTTGCTTCATGCAAATCCCCATCTATTCTCCAACATAGTCGAGTGAAATACTGATGTGGTTGAAAATGGATGTCTGAACATTTCCTTGCAAGAGCAATCCTAAAAATCATTTCTAAGAAGTCCTCTTGGTTTGGATCGAGTTTTTGATGATTGTAAAAATATTGCTCTAGAAAATTTAATATGGCTTTTTGACTGCAAAGAAAGATATCAACCTTAGCAGATGGGTTGAAGAAACTTTCTCTAATTAAGTCGATTGATAAAAACTGATCCGTATCGCTAACAGCTAAGCTGATTGTATTGGCTGTTTTATTAAAACATAGTGGAAAAACTAAGTGTTGTTCGAGAATTAATAATTGATTTTCTGTAAACTCAAATATTTCCCTATTGTTTTGGTCAAAAACATTTATGCTTTTAAAACCTAGTTTCTCAGCTAGTGCTGCATAACAAATATCAGCATCAACAAAGCCCATCTCAATGAGAATATTACAAATTCTCGTACCAATGTTTCTATGCTTTTGTTCCTCAAGTGCAATAGTGAGCTGTTGTTGCGTAATGAGTCCTTTTTTAATCAGTAATTGCCCAATTTTTTCATTATCCATTTCTAACCTCGAATTAAATTCTCGATGTGTAAAATACGATTATTAACCTGCTGAATATTAAATTGATAGGGTGATCCTTGTTGGGTCAATTCGATAGATTTTTTATAGAAAAGAAGTGCTTGGTTTTTCAGATTTAATTGATCGAGGCTGACAGCTAAGTTAAAAGCAAAATCAGCTTGTGTGGGTTGCATATCATAGGCAATAAAGAAATTTTCTTGTGCTTGTTGCCAATCTCCTGCTTTAGCCAGTTCAATTCCATACAAGAATATTTCATCTGCTGTTTTATTTTTACTACTATCCTCATAGGGCAAGTTTTTTTCTGTATGCTGTTCAAAAAAATAGAGTGGTTTTGTTTCTGTATTGTCTTTAACCTGAGAAATTTTTGTAGGCAATTGAGAATTTTTATTTTCAATTGCTTTTTGCTCTTGATGTGTTTGCTGACTTTCTTGATCTACTCTCAGCGAAGGGGCTGGATATTCTCTAGCTAGTCTATCGAGTAGCTGTTCTTCTGCTGCAGTTGATGTGACAATTGTGTCTTGAGTCACTTCAGGAGACAGTTTTGTTGGAGTGTTTCCTGTGGTAACCACCTGTTCTGCTTTGGCATTAATTAAAGTGAGATCTGTGGCAAATAGAATCATTCCTCCAATTAGAAGAACACTAATTATCAAGATTGATTTGGTTTTGCTTTTTTGATTGTTTTTTGAATCTGAGCTCATCTCTTCCTGCTGTAATGTACTCTCGATATGTAGAGAGTTAGGTATCTTTTCTGAAAAGTTAAGTTCATTGAGTGGTTTGATTTTCATGTTGGATCTCCATCTTGATTAGAGAGCTTAATGATTTTTTGCTGTGTTGCTGAAATCAGAGTTGGTTTGATTAAAACAACCAATTCTGTTTTTTTGCTTTCTTCAGTGCGATATTTAAAAATATTACCGACTACTGGAACACGGCTGATAAAAGGTAGACCGATATCATTTTCTTTTATTTGGTCTTTAATCAATCCGCCGAGCACAGCCACTTGGCCATTTTGAAGAAACAATGTCGACTCTAGTTCTCGAATCTGAACAATAGGAATTTCGCTTTTTACGTCAACTGAGTTAACTTTCGCTTGTTGTGAAAGGGCTAAATCAATTGCTGGGTCTCGGATATAGCCAATAACAGATGAAATAGTTGGACGAATATTGATTGCTATTCTTCCTTGGTCAGAAATTTGTGGCAAAATGGTGAGAACAATCCCTTCTGATACGGTATTTAAATGACTTTCATAGCTTGTTCTACTAAGCTGATTATTGTTGCCTTCTGAAATATTCACCCGCATAGTAAAGTAAGGGATGTCTTGTACTGCTTTGAGAATAGCTGGTTGATTATTAAGAGAAATAATTTTAGGGCTGGATAAAACTTTAAGTTTGCCAAAACTTTCTAAAGCTTGTATTGTGCTTTGTATGTTGCCACCGCTACTAATGTATTCAAAAATAGGCAATGCAGCATTAAACTTCGGTATAGGGTTACTATTGATATAACGGGCAAAATTCTGTTGATAACGATACCGACCATCTTTAAATATTCCTTGCCAGTCAATACCCATTTGATACTCATGTGAAAGTTCTATTTCAATGATAGTTGCCTCTATCATGACTTGCTTGTTGCTTTGTGCTTCTATCTCTTTAATCAGTTGAGAGATTTTTTGATGTTGATTTTCGGTAGCTAATATTGAGACAATCCCAGTTTCTTTATGAATTGATACTAGGCTAGAGATTTGAGAAAAACCTTCTTTAATTGGTATGCTCGATGTTTGTTGGTTTGGTTTTTGCTCATTTGATTTTGGCACCGATTCAACAACGGTTGGAAAACTCTCTCGCTCTTGTAAAATTTTCTCAAGGTGATTTTGTAAACTTTGCCAGAAATGATTATGTGCTTCATTTTGGAATTGACTATATGATCCTGCTTTATGTCCTGACTGATTCCCTGGGATAATGCTGTGGCTACCAGTGGCTTTGACTACTGAACTGGCACCAATTTCCGTTTTATATTGACGGTTTAAATTAAGATGATTGATTTGGTAGTGTTTTAGATAAGGAGTGTCTGGCTCAATAATGATGGCTTGATCACTAACTCGCCAACGAATAGCCGCTTGCTGCGTAATACGATTTAAAATAGTGGGCAAAGATTGTTTAATGGCATGAATCGTGATTAAACCATTGATAGCTGGATGAACATCAGCATTTAACCCTGCTTCTTTTGCGATCTTGCTAAGTACTTCGCGTACTGGCGCTTGTGAAACAATTAAAGTAAAGGTTTTTTGTGGTGGCTGAACCAGAGTGAGCGGAGATGATTCGGTGCTGACTGGTGAAGAAATAACGGATGGCGTGTGAGGCTGTGTAAGATGCTGGTCTGAAAGTGTTGGCGGGCGATGCTGACAAGCCGTCAGTGATAAAAACATCATCAGCCAGAGAGGAATTTTTTGCTGCTGACGCGTTCTAATATGAAGTTGCATTCCCACGGTTGTCGACTCCACGTCCAGTTGACGGCAACAATTTGGTATCTCAATTCATCACGGAATATAATCCGTTTGTCGAGATGATATTTATCATCTCGCTTTTTTATTTGCAATGCTAATGTGCTTGCTGGGCGGGTATATGTACAATGAAACAGATTACAAACCTTTCATAGAACTCAAAAATGTTAGTTTTTCCTACGGCACAAAGCCCATTTTGCAAGACATTTCACTATCTATACCACAAGGTAAGCTAGTTGCCATAATGGGTGGTTCTGGTTGCGGAAAAACAACATTGTTGCGTTTGTTATCGGGTCAGGTAAAACCGCAATCCGGTTCGGTTTGGGTAGATGGTTGTGAGGTTAACCGTCTGTCTGACCGTGATTTGCTGGCATTGCGCCGCCGCTTGGGTATGCTTTTTCAATTCGGTGCATTATTTACCGATTTGAATGTATTTGAGAATGTTGCTTTTCCATTGCGTGAACATACTCAACTACCAGAGGCGATGATTCGTGATCTGGTTTTGATGAAGCTACAAGCAGTGGGGCTGCGTGGGACAGCAAATTTGATGCCATCCCAGCTATCAGGGGGGATGTCGCGTCGAGTCGCTTTGGCGCGGGCGATTGCCTTAGATCCGGCTTTAATGCTGTACGATGAGCCTTTTACTGGTTTAGATCCGATTGCACTCGGCACGATTGCCGTATTGATTCGGCGTTTGAATGATGCTCTGAAAACTACGGCTGTGATGGTGACACATGATGTGCATGTCTCGTTAAATATACTAGATTATGTGTATTTTATTGCCGAAGGAAGAATCGTCGCGCAAGGTACGCCACATGAAGTTCGTGTTTCTACCGATCCGTTTGTGAGGCAATTTGTCCAAGGTGAAGCGGATGGGCCGGTCAGATTGCACTATCCCGCTGCTGATTACGCGGCTGAACTTGGTTTAAAGCAATGAGGAGATTCGCTTGCCTGATTTATTGTACCCATTACGTCGAGTTGGGCATCTGGTTGTAGAGGGTGTGTGGCGTTTTGGTTTTGCCATGCGCTTTTTATTCTTGTTATTAATCAATTCTTTACAGACATTACAGCGATTGCCCTTGTTAATCCGTGAGATTTATTTTGCGGGTGTTTTGTCATTACTGATTATTGTGGTGTCGGGGACTTTTGTTGGTATGGTTTTAGCATTGCAAGGCTATACCACGCTCAATAGTTTTGGTTCTACCGAGGCGCTAGGGACTTTAGTGGCATTATCTTTGCTGCGTGAGCTTGGCCCTGTATTAGCTGCACTATTGTTTGCCAGTCGATCGGGTAGTGCCATGACGGCAGAAATTGGTTTGATGAAAGCCACTGAACAGTTAGATGCGATGGCGGTGATGGGAGTGAATCCGATAGCGCGGGTGTTGGCACCTCGGTTTTGGGCTGGGGTGGTATCGATGCCATTATTGGCTGCTGTATTTAATGTATGTGGAATTGTTGGGGGGTATTTTGTTGGTGTCGTGATGATTGGTCTGGACGGGGGCGCTTATTGGTCACAAATGCAGTCAAATGTTGATCTTCACTATGATGTGGTCAATGGTGTGATCAAAAGTGTGATTTTTGGGGTGGCGGTGACATTGATTGCTGTGTTTGAGGGTGTTAACGCCGTACCAACTGCAGCGGGGGTCTCTGGTGCTACGACTCGGACTGTTGTTACCTCCGCTCTCGTGATTTTGGCCCTAGACTTTATGTTAACGGCTTTTATGTTTTAAGGATTCAAGAATGGTGCAACGCGGTACGATAGATTTGTGGGTCGGCGTCTTTGCGGTGATCGGCCTTGGGGCTTTGCTGTTTTTGGCACTCAAAGTGGCAAATCTGACTTCCATCGGCTCGGGTGTGCAGAGCTATGTGGTGTATGCCGATTTCGATAATATCGGTGGCTTAAAAGTCAGAGCACCGGTGAAAGCGGCGGGTGTTTTAGTGGGACGTGTTGAATCGATTGCTTTAGACACAAAAACCATGCGTGCTCGTGCAACTTTGGCTTTAAACAGTGAATATCGCTTTAGCAAGGATGTGAGCGCGCAAATTCTGACAGCAGGTTTGTTAGGCGAACAATATATTGGTTTGTTGGATGGGGGCGATGAAGTTCAATTGGCTGCCGGCGATAAGATTGATATCACTTCATCTGCTTTAGTATTAGAAGATTTGGTTGGCAAATTTATGTTGAGTTTTGCTGAAAAACCAACCAAATCAACCGAATAATCATCATTTAATTAAGGAAATAAAATATGTTACAGGGTTTACGTCATTGGTTAGTACCAATTTTGTTCTGTGCTGGATTGCTACCATCAACTGTTGCACTGGCAAATGACACGCCGGATGCCATGGTGCGGCAGGCCTCTCGACAAGTCTTAGACACGCTGAAAAAAGATGACGGCAAAAATAGCCGTCAGATTCGTGCTGAGGTGGAATCTATCGCTGTGCCGAAGTTTGATTTCAAACGGATGACGGCTTTAGCGGTGGGACGAGGATGGAGAGACGCTTCACCGGCGCAGCAGGAAGAATTACAAGTGCAGTTCAGAACGCTACTGGTGAGAACCTACACTTCAACCATGTTCCGCTTCCGTAATGCACAAGTCAATGTGGCATCTAACCCTGTTATTTCTGCCGACGGTAATGAAGCCACGGTACGTAGCCAAGTAGCGATGGGCGATGGTAAGAATGTCCAAGTTGACTATTCCTTATATAAGGTTGCTACTGAATGGAAAGTCTATAACGTCTCTGTAGAAGGGGCGAGCTTGGTCACTGTCTATCGCAATAATTTTAACGACATTATTCGTCAGTCGGGTGTTGATGGCTTAATTAAGTCATTAAAAGAGAAAAATGATGCTTTCATCGCCAAAAGCTGAATTATCGCCGTGGCCACTGAAGGGCAATGTTACGTTTTATGAGGCAGCAAAAATTGAACGTGAGATAAGCCAAGCGGTGCAGCGCGGTGTTGTTTGTTTCGATTGGCAAGCGGTGGAAAAAGTTGATTCC
>RRZT010628016.1_pt1 | contig 11732 bp, 13 predicted proteins | sample 2165551 | NCBI WGS metagenome assembly RRZT01 (sample SAMN10456910, study PRJNA506462) | wastewater metagenome | biome: wastewater; feature: sludge; material: wastewater sludge; isolation source: wastewater sludge with Escherichia coli K12::gfp cells carrying plasmid... | place: USA: Moscow, Idaho... | reverse complement strand
CGCGCGGTGCTCGCACCGGTGCGCCGCCTGTCGCAGGCCGTGAAGTCGGTCACCCAGACCGACGAGCTCAACCCGATCCGGATCTACGGTCGCGGCGATCTCGGCGAGCTGACCCAGTCGTTCAACACGATGCTCCGCTCGCTCGCGCAGTCGAGGGAGCAGCAGCGCCAGCTGATCGCCGACGCCGGGCATGAGTTGCGCACCCCCCTCACCTCCATGCGCACCAATGTCGAGCTGCTCCTCGCCGACGACAGCACAGGCATGCTGCCACCGGGCGCACGCACGGAGGTGCTGGGTGATGTCGCGGCCCAGCTGGGCGAGTTCTCGGCCCTCGTTGGCGACCTTGTCGCGCTGACTCGCGACGACCACCTGCAGCGGCCGCACGAGCTCGTCGACCTGGCCGACGTCACCGTCGCCGCGATCGAGCGGGCCAAGCGTCGCGGTCCGGGCATCGAGTTCGATGCGAAGCTCGAGCCGACCCCCATCATGGGCGACCCCTCCACCCTCGAGCGCGCCATCACGAACCTGCTCGACAACGCGGTCAAGTTCTCGCCGCACGACGGCACCATCCGGATCCACCTGAGCGAGGGATCGCTGGTCATCATCGACGAGGGGCCGGGCATCGACGAGGCCGACCTGCCCAACGTCTTCGACCGCTTCTACCGCTCCGACAAGGCACGCAACACGCCCGGAACGGGCCTCGGGCTCGCCATCGTCGCCCACACAGCCGAGGTGCACGGCGGGTCCGTCAAGGCCGACAACGAGCCAGGGGCCGGTGCCCGCTTCACGCTCCGGCTCCCGGTGCTCGAGCCGCTCGACGACTCGTTCCTCATCTGAGGTCACGCCAAGAACTTTCCTGAGCCGGGAATATCGGTATTTATCTGTAGTTACAGGTACATGCCGAGAGGAAAGCCAGGACGCTCACAGGACGGGTGGCCATCGCCCGCAGGTTCGGACCCCCAGAGGTCATCACCATCGGGGACCACCCAAGACCCGCACTCGGTCGCGGGCAGGTGCGGGTCGCCGTGCGCGCCGGCGGCCTCAACCCGGTCGACGCACGCCGCCGCGCGGGCACCTTCCCCGCCAACGCGCCGCTCGCGCTCGGCTCGGAGTTCTCCGGCACCGTGCTCGAATCGACGGACCCGCGGTGGAAGCCGGGCGACGCCGTCGTCGGCTGGCGCGCTCCGGGCTCCGACGGCGACCTGGTCGTCACGTCGGGCGACCTGCTGGCCGCCAAGCCGGACGACGTCTCCTGGTGCGGCGCCATCTGGCCGAGACCGGCTGGCGCCCCTGGCTGGTCGGCGGCATCGAACGCTCGCCCGAGATGGAGATCGGCGGCAAGCAACGCCGTCCATGGAAGGCACGGACGCTCTCGTCCCGACGAGGAAGAGATGCTCGCCCACGACGGGCCGGAGCGCTCACTCTGAGCCACGACCGCCCGGGCTGCCGCTGAGGCAGCCCGGGCGTTTCCGTTCCTTGAGCAGCCTCCGCCGACGAAGTCGCGCGAGGCGTCGTCGAAAGGTACCGGCCACGACCGCGGACCCGCCTGAGGGCCGTGGCCAGGATCGCGGACAACCATCAGGGCCTTTCGACGACGGGCGCCGCCGCTCAGCGGGGAGCCCTGCTCAAGGCACGGCGCCGGGAGACGGCGTCAGTCGTCGACCCGCGCCTCCCTCGAGGCGACATCGACGATCACGTCGACGGTGTCGTTGCCTGAGCGGACGTCGACGTCGTAGATCTGCTTTCCGTCCTCCCACTCAAGGCTCCACTTGGCGACGGTGCCTGCCTGGGCGCCGATCGCGGCGGCCATGGCGTCGGTGGGTGACATCGCGGCGAGGTCCACGGCCTCCTTGGTGTCGTTCTCGTCGTCCTGCTCAGTCTTCAGCACCTCTCCGCTCGTCGCGTCGAGTTCCACGTCGTTGTCGGTGGTGCCCACGAGGATGTCCACCTTGTACACCCAGGCCTTGTGGAAGGAGGAGTACTCCAGTTCGACCTGGTGGACGGTGCCGGCCAGCGACTCGTTCGCCGTCGCCACCGCGTCCTCCGCGCCGACGAAGCCGTTGTAGTTGGCCAGATCGGTGTCCTGCGCCGGTCCACTCGCGTCGGCGGGAGTCGAGGTGTTGTCGGACGTGGCGACCATCGGTGAGGACGGGGCGGCCGACGGGGACGCATCACCCGGGGCGCTCGTCTCCGTGTCCCCCGGGGTTGCCGCATCGGTGGTGGTGACCGGGCTGATCGGCGGCGGGGGCGACTGCTCCCCCGCTCCCGAACACCCTGTCAGCAACAGGGCGAGCCCCGCGAGGGGGGCCGCGATCCTCTTCAGTGGTGTCGACATGTCAGCTACCTCCTGTTTCCTCCACCGTGACATGGAAGTTCAATCGGCTCAAGCAGATGGCCCGATCACCAGCGACACGAGGATCGCGACGATGACCGTGTTGATGAAGAACGCGAGCAGCGCCTGCCCCATCAGCGCCCTGCGCATGTACGGCCTCGTCACCTCGACGTCCGTCGTCCCGAAGGTCGCCTGGGTGGCGAGCGCAAGGTACAGATAGTCCCCGAAGCGCCTGACGTGCTCGTCCGGGAAGCGCAGGGCACTGCGGAAGCGGTCGAGCCGGGCATAGTACGAGGCGTAGGTGACGGTCACGTCCAGCCACGAGGCGACCACGACCACGACGCTGAGCGCCTTGATCAGCGGCGGTATCTCGACCTGCGGCAGGGTGAGCACCAGCATCACGCCGACCATCGCGAGCATGGCGATCGACACGGACCACGACGGACCGTCCGCCCCGAGCATGATCGCGCGGAACCTGGTGTTGCGGGCGGGCGCGGACTGGGTGAGCGCCTCGTTGAGCAGGTCCCCGCCCAACCCCTTGAAGGCCAGCCAGGTCATGGCCCCGTGGAGCACGGAGAAGGTGGCGGCGATCACGCCCATCATGAGGACGAACCTGGTCTGGAAATCGAGGTCGAGAGCGGGGGCGAGCAGCAGCCCGGAGGCGTACCCGGCCACCACCCCCATCCCCGACGAGGCAAGGGCGCGGAAGGCCTCCGACCTGAGCAGCCTTGTTGACCTTCGCGTGATCATGCCGTGACTCTATGCGGCCCGCGGCTCGGCCGCAGGCGTTGTCAGGGGCCAGTGTTGGGCAGGCCCGGGCGTGGCCGCGGAACCGCCGAGGTCTCCGACGGTGAACTCGGCTCGGGCCCGGTGCCTGAAGGCGGGGAACGCGACGGCGACCACGGCGATCCCGACCAGCACGAGCAGCCCTCCCCCGCCGGTGGCCCAGGCGGGCCCGACGACCTCCGACGCCGCGCCGTGCAGCACGTCGGCGACCCTCGGGCCGCCCGCGACGACGACGATGAACACTCCCTGGAGCCGGCCCCGGACGTCGTCGTCGGCAGCGCTCAGCAGCATCGACTGACGAAAGGCCGCCGAGACCATGTCCGCTGCGCCGCCCACGACCAGCATGGCGAGGGAGGCCCCGAGCATCATCCGCGTGGCAAGCGGTGCCAGCCCGACCCACAGGCCGAGCAGGGCCATCGCCGTCCCCCAGACGCCGATCGAGACGAGCACGGCCATCCCGTGTCGGCGCACCCGCGACACCCAGCCGCTGAACACGCCGCCCAGCACCGCGCCGAGCGGCATCGCGGCATAGAGGAGGGCGAACTCGACGCCTCCCTCCTCGGGTCCGCCGAACGCGACGTGCGCGATCTCCGGGTAGAGGGCGCGCGGCATGCCGAAGACCATGGCGATCAGGTCGACCAGGAAGCTGAGCAGCAGGATCTTGTGCCAGGTGAGGTAGCGCAGGCCTTCGATGACGGAGCGCAGCCCCGGCGAACCCTTGGGGCTCTCGACGGGCAGCGGCGGCAGCTTGTAGACGGCGTAGAGCGTCGCGAGCAGCGTGACGGTGTCGATCAGGTAGAGCCACGAGTAGCCGAGCACAGGGATCAGCGCGCCGCCGACGAGCGGGCCGGCGATCGCCCCTGCCGACATCACGGTCATGTTCAGCGCGTTCGCGGCGGGTAGCTGAACCAGCGGGATCAGTTTGGGCAGGATGGCGGTGCGGGTCGGCTGGTTGACGGCGAAGAACGCCTGCTGCAGGGAGAAGAGACCGAGCAGCAGCCACACGTTGTTCAGCCCGAGGAAGGCCTGCACCCAGAACAGCGCAGAGGTGGCGACCAGGCCGAGGGTCGTGATCTCGAGCAGCCGCCTGCGGTCGACGTGGTCGGCGAGCGCGCCGCCCCACAGACCGAAGACGATCAGCGGGACAAGGCCGAAGACGCCGGTGAGGCCGACCATCCCCGACGAGTCGGTGATGGCGTAGATCTGGGCGGGGACGGCGACGACGGTGAGCTGGGCCCCGATCACCGTGACGATGTTGGCCACCCAGAGCCTCCGGAAGTCGGGTTGGCGAAGCGGTCGGACGTCGGCGAAGACGCCGCGGAGCCGGTCTGCGAGGCTCACCGCGCGGAGGTGGGGTCGGGCATGGGTGTCAGGCTAACCCCCGGTCGATCAGCCCGGCCTCGCACAGTCCGTTCCACTGCAGCACCGCCCAGGGGCTGATCAGGAACGGCGCGTTGTCAATGATCGCGTCCATCTCCAGGGCGGTGACCCACTGCAGCGCCGCGACCTCCTCCAGGTTCGGGCGCGCCTCGGGATCGGCCTCCAGGATCCACACCGGGCAGATCTCGTTCTCGACGATGCCGGAGTCGTCGACGGCCCGGTAGCGGAAGTCGGGTAGCGCGACGGCGAGAGCTGACGGGTCGACGTCGAAGCCGAGCTCGTCGCGGCCGTGCCGCACGATCGCCTCGACCGGGTCCTCGTCCGGCTGCGGGTGCCCGCAGAACGCATTGGTCCACACGCCCGGCCAGGTGAGCTTCGTGACGGCGCGCCGTGAGAGGAGCCACCGACCGTCGGATCGCCTGACGTGGCAGGAGAAGGCGCGGTGCAGCGGCGTCTCCGTGGTGTGCACCGTCGACCGCGGCGCCGTTCCGAGGACTCGGTTGTCGTCGTCGACGAGGATCACCTGGCGGTCGTCTGAGCTCATGGGACTGGACCCTACCCATCGCGGCAAGCAGCGACGAGTCCGTCTTGCCTGCGCAACTGCACCTGCCACCCGCCGGGTGGCCCCGCGCACCAGCCGTTGTCGCCGCTCCACGGCGCATAGGCTCAGGCCATGAGCGTGCCGATGTCGAGCCTGCCCGGGCCCTCCCCCGTCCACTGTCTCGCAGGAATCGCGCGGCACGGGTTCCTCGGGCAGACGGGACGCATGTGGCGCGAGCACGGTGACCTGTTCCGGCTTCGGCTCGGCATCGGCTCGATGGTGCTGGCCGTCCACCCCGATGCCGTCCGCGACGTCAACCTGACTCAGCGGCGCGCGTTCGACAAGCGCGCCAGCTACGACGGCGTGCGGCGCTACCTCGTCGGCGACGGCCTCGTGGCCAGCACGGGCGATCTGTGGCGTCGGCAACGCAAGCTGCTCGCCCCGCTGTTCACGCCGAAGGGTGTCCAGGCCTACGCCGAGGTGATGCTCAGGGACGGGCAGCGGCTGGCCGCGCGCTGGGACGGCCTCGCCGACGCGGGTGCGCAAGTCGACATGGGTGAGGAGATGATGGAGCTGACGGCGTCGATCATCGTCACGACCATGTTCGGCGCCCAGGCCGACGACGACATCGTCCGGTTGAAGCGGGCGGTGGAGACGATGATCCGCTACGCGACCAGACGGATGGGCCCGCACCTGCCGGACTGGCTGCCCACCCCTGCCAGGCGCGACTACCTCGAGGCCCGCGCGGCCGTGCACGACTACATCAACGCCATCATCGACGACCGGCGTGGGCAGCCCGATCCGGGCGCGAACGACCTTCTGACGAGGCTGATGGGCGCTCGCGACGACGACGGGTCCGCGATGGGCGCGTCGCTGCTGCGCGACGAGTCGATCACGATGTTCTTCGCCGGCCACGAGACGACGGCCCGCACCATGACGGCCACCTGGGCCGCGCTGGCGGCGAACCCGGAGGTCGCGGCGCGGCTGCACGAGGAGCTGGATTCGGTGTTGGGCGAGCGGGAGCCGACGGTCGATGACCTGAAGCGGTTGCCGTACACGCTGCAGGTGGTCAAGGAGGTGCTCCGCCTGTGGCCCGCCGCACCGTTCTACGTGCGCGACGCCGTCGAGCCGGTCGACCTGCTCGGCACCCACCTCGAGCCGGGCACCCCGGTGATGCTCGCCCGTACTGGACGCACCGTCACCCCGATTTCTGGGACGATCCCGAGCGCTTCGATCCCGACCGCTTCACCCGCGAGGCCGAGGCGGCGCGCCATCCGCAGGCCTACCATCCGTTCGCCACCGGCGAGCGGGTCTGCATCGGCAACCACTTCTCGCTGCTCGAGTCGCACCTGTTGGTGGCGACCCTCGGTCGGCGCTTCTCCCCACGGCTGGCTCCCGGCCACCGGCCGGCCTGGGCGATGGAGGGCACGCTGAGCCCCGTCGGCGGCATGCCGATGCTCATCGAGCGACGAGGGTGATGACTGGTCTGACAGTCCCCTTGGATCGGACTGCGTCGTCAGGTTTCGGCCGGGCGTTCCCCGCCGATGGCACGCACCAGAAAGATCAGGCCCGCGCCACCGGCTGCGTAGGCAAGGACCGTGCCGGCAACCGCGGTTGCCTGCACATCGGTCGGCGAGACGAGACTCCACAGCGTGAGCCAGCCGAAGCCAAGCACGAGCACCGGCAGGGCACCCCGGAGCAGTCCTGAACGACGACGAGACACATCCAGGCAGATCATCAGTGGCAGGGCCAGCGGAACAGCCAGGTCGTCGATCCACCCGAGAGCCGAAAAGACCACGACCGCGACCAGGAAAAAGACGAGCATAACCGCGCCGGTCCCGACATCACCCTTACCCGGGGGCCGGGCGCGTGGTGGGGTGCGTCGTCCCATGGCGTCCTCGACCTCAGTCACCATGCAGTTCGAAAGGGTGAAGCGGTCAGCGCTCGCCGCTCAGTACCCCTCGTCGTCGAGCTCTGCGACGTCGCCGACGAGCAGTTCCTCGTCAGCCGTCTCGTCGTCCTCGGAGTACTCGTAGCCGAAGGTCGCGTTCGGGTCGGGTTCCTCCTGGGCGAGGTACTCGTCGATCGTCTCGCCCTCACCCGTATCGTTACGGGCCTCGTGGGGACGCAGGGCCACGTCGACCGGGGTGTCGGCGTCCTCGGGGACCCAGAAGGCCGGGTCGGCGCCGTCGTCGATCAACTCGTCGCTGCCGAGGTCCTCGGCCGTCACCTCGCCGTAGGGGTGGCTCTTATCGGCGATCTGCTCTGCGGTCAACGACTCGAGACCGTCAGGGTTTCCGTCCTCGAGGTCGAAGTCGAGTGCGTCCTTGTCTTCGCTCATGGGTCAAGCCTGCTGCCACGGGCGACTTCACGCAACGGATCGGGGCGAAAAGATTCAGTCCGCGTTGATCCTGCGGGCGATGATCCGCATGCCCGCAGCGGCCAGGTCGGCCTCGATGGCCTCGGTGGCTCGGCTGTTCAGGCCGACCACCACGACGCTGGTATCCAGGTTGCCGCGGTGCACGGCGAGGTGCTGGATGTTGGCCTGGTGCGCTGCGGTGATGCCGGTCAGCCGGCTCAGGCCGCCCGGCTCGTCCTTCGCCTCGATGGTGAGGCGGGTGCCGTGGTCACGGAAGCCGAGGATGTCGATGAACGCGTCGAGCAGGTCCGACTCGGTGATCACGCCGACCAGTTCGTCTCCGGAGACGACGGGCAGCATCTCGATCTTCGCGTCGCGCATGATCGTCGCCGCTTCCTCGAGGAGCGCGTCGGGGGCGATCACGACGGGCGGATGGCTCATCACCTTCGCGACCTTCAGCTTCGAGATCAGGTAGGTGGCCTCCTGGGCGCTCAGCGTCGTGGCCTTCGACGGCGACGCGGCGGCGATGTCGTTGCGGGAGATCACTCCGACGACCCGGCTGCCCTCCACGACCGGGAGATGCCGGACTCCGTGCTCGTCCATCACCGACTGCGCGTCCGGGATCGAGCGGTCCGGGGTGACGGTGTACGGGTTGGCCGTCATCCGCTGCTTCACGAACATGTCTGTTGCCCTCCAGTTTCCGCGCCTCACACCGTTGTTCGGCGCTCGGTGTCACCTAGCGACGACCCTAGCGTTCCGGTCCCCCGCGCGCCTGCCCGGGGGACGCATAATCCTCAGCCGCCCAGGTAGGCGCGCTTGACCTCTTCCGCCTGGGACAGCTCCGCGGCCGGGCCGGACAGCACGACCGAGCCGGTCTCGAGCACGTAGGCGCGGTTGGCGATCTGCAGGGCGATGTTCGCATTCTGCTCGACAAGCAGCACCGTCGTGCCCGCCTTGTTGATGTTGACGATGATGTCGAAGATCTCCTGCACGAGCAGCGGGGCGAGACCCATCGATGGCTCGTCCAGCAGCAGCACCTTCGGCTTCGCCATGAGGGCCCGACCCATGGCGAGCATCTGCTGCTCACCGCCCGAGAGGGTTCCCGCGAGCTGCTTGCGGCGCTCGGCCAGGATCGGGAAGCGTCCGTAGACCTCGTCGTAGTCGGCCGTGACGGCGTCCTTGCGCAGGAACGCCCCGAGCTCGAGGTTCTCCAGCACCGTCATGTCGGGGAAGATGCGACGGCCCTCGGGCACGTGCGACATGCCGCGTCGGACCCGGTCCTGGGCCGACAGCCCGGTGATGTTCTTTCCCTCGAGGGTGATCGTTCCCCCGCTCGGCTTCTTCAGCCCGGACAGAGCGCGCAGCGTCGTCGTCTTGCCGGCTCCGTTGGCGCCGATGAGCGTGACGATCTCGCCCTCGTTCACCTCGAACGAGATGGACTTGATGGCCTTGATCACGCCGAAGTGGACCTGCAGGTCCTTGACCTCAAGCACTTGGCGCCTCCTCTCCCAGGTAGGCCTCGATGACCTTCGGGTTGTTGCGGACCTCGCTCGGGGTGCCCGAGGCGATCACGATGCCGTGGTCGAGCACGTAGATGCGCTCGCAGATCTTCATCACGAGGCTCATGTCGTGCTCGATGAGCAAGACGGTGAGGCCGAAGTCCCTGCGGAGCTGGGCGATCAGTCCGGTCAGCTCGGCGGTCTCGGCCGGGTTCATGCCCGCGGCGGGCTCGTCGAGCAGGAGCAGCGACGGGCGCGTGGCGAGGGCGCGCGCGATCTCCAGGTGCCGTTGCTCGCCGTAGGACAGGTTCCTGGCCAGCTCGTCGGACTTTCGGCCAAGGCCCATCAGGTCGAGCAGTTCCTGGCTCTCCTCACGGATCCGCCGCTCGCTCGCTCCGTAGGGAGGGATGTGAAGCAGCGAGGCGAACAGGTTGTACGGCACGTTCTGCTGCAGGGCGATCATCACGTTCTCGAGGACGGTGAGGTCCTTGAAGAGGCGGATGTTCTGGAAGGTACGGCCGACGCCGGCCGCACAGATCCGGTGCGGCGCCTTGCCACCGAGCGAGGTCGTCTTGTCGTCGATCGTCAGCTCGATGGTGCCCGACGACGGCGGGTAGACGCCCGTGAGGACGTTGAACAGCGTCGTCTTCCCAGCCCCGTTGGGGCCGATCAGGCCGATCAGTTCGCCCTTGTCTATGTGCAGGCTCGCCTCGAACACGGCGGTCAGGCCGCCGAAGTTGCGGGTCAGCTTCGAGACATTCAGCAGGCTCATGCCGCCGCCTCCTCGGTCTTGTCGGACCGCCTGAACACCTTCCCGAACACGGTGTCGGTGATCTCCTTCGAGCCCATCAGGCCGCCCGGGCGGAAGATCATGATGAGCACCAGCACGAGCGAGTAGATGATCATCCGGATGTCGGAGAACTGCGCGAGCAGCATCGAGACGATGGCGAGCAGGATGGCAGCGATCACCGTGCCCGAAAGCGAGCCGAGTCCACCGAGCACCACGATGACGAGGATGTCGATGGAGCGCAGGAAGCCGAACTGGTCGGGCTTGATCAGGAAGAAGTAGGACGCGTAGAGGCCGCCACCGATGCCCGCGAAGAACGCGCCGATCGTGAAGGCCTGGACCTTCGTGGCCGTCGTGTTGACGCCGATCGCCTCGGCCGCGATCTCGTCCTCGCGCACGGCGATGGCGCGTCGGCCCTGGGAGCTTCGGATGTAGTTCCACAGCACGATCAGGGTGAGCGCCGTGAACAGGAACGCCCAGTTCCAGTCGACGACCTGCGGGATCCCCGACAGGCCGGCGGCGCCGTTGGTGATGGGCAGGTTCAGCATGATCACGCGGATGATCTCCGCCATGCCGAGGGTCGCGATGGCGAGGTAGTCGCCACGCAGCCGCAGCGTCGGCAGGCCGACGAGGGCGCCGATCAGCGCCGCGGCCGTCGCGCCTGCCAGCATGCCGAGCAGGAAGGCGGGCACGTCACCGATGACGGGGCCGAGGTAGATGCAGATCAGGGCGCACGTGTAGGCGCCGACCGCCATGAAGCCCGCGTGGCCGAGCGAGAACTGCCCCGTGAAGCCGGTGACCAGGTTGAGGCTGGCGGCGAGGATGATGTTGACGCAGATCGTGACGATGATCGAGAAGATGTAGTCGTTGATGAGGCCGAGGTTCATCAGGGCGAGCACGACGACGTAGGACACGATGAACGGAAGGGCGCGCAGCCCGATGCTCTTGAACTTCGACATCACACCTTCTCCTTCCGGTTCTTGCCGAGGAGACCGGTCGGCTTGATGATCAGGATGGCAATCAGGATGGCGAAGACGACGCCGTCCTTGAACAGCGAGAAGCCGAGCGACGACACGAGGGTCTCGGAGCCGCCGATGACGTAGCCGCCGATCAGGGCGCCCGGGATGATGCCGATACCGCCGAAGACCGCGGCGACGAAGGCCTTCAGGCCGGGGATGATGCCCATCAGCGGGTTGATCGAGTTGTAGTAGACGCCGACCAGCACGCCCGCCGCTCCCGCGAGCGCGGAGCCGATGGCGAACGTGAACGAGATGGTCCGGTCGACGCTGATGCCCATCAGGCGCGCCGCGTCCGGGTCCTGCGAGACGGCCCGCATGGCCTTGCCCATCTTCGTCTTCTTCACGACGAACTGGAGCAGGATCATCAGCAGCACCGAGACGCCGATGATCAGGATCTGCTGGTTCTTGATCACGACGCCGCCGAGGTTGATCGAGCCGTTCATGAAGTCCGGCATCGCCGGGTAGGCGCGCGGATCGGCACCGACGAAGAACATCATCGTGTACTGGATCAGGAGGGAGACACCGATCGCCGTGATCAGTGCGGCGATGCGCGTGGAGTTGCGCAGCGGTCGGTAGGCGATCCGCTCGATCAGCACGCCGAGCACGGTGCAGATCAGCATGGCGAGGATCAGCGACTCGAAGAATCCGAGCTTCAGCACCGACATGCTGAAGTAGCCGACGTACGCGCCGACCATGTAGACCTCGCCGTGGGCGAAGTTGATCAGCTTGATGATGCCGTAGACCATCGTGTAGCCGAGCGCGATGAGCGCGTAGATGCTGCCGAGCGACAGGCTGTTGATGAGCTGCTGCAGGAACTCTGTCACGGGCCACCTCCTTCTGGTGACCCGACGCGGCCGGGGCGTTGCCCCGGCCGCGTCGGGCGTGGAATCGGACGAAGGGGAACGGTCAGCCGACCTTCTCGCTGGAGTCCTGCACGCCGTCCTTCAGACCGATCACGAGGATGGTCTTGACGGGGTTGTGGTGCTCGTCCATGTCGAACGTGCCGGTGACGCCGACGAAGCCCTTGGT
>RRZT010581762.1_pt1 | contig 11733 bp, 12 predicted proteins | sample 2165551 | NCBI WGS metagenome assembly RRZT01 (sample SAMN10456910, study PRJNA506462) | wastewater metagenome | biome: wastewater; feature: sludge; material: wastewater sludge; isolation source: wastewater sludge with Escherichia coli K12::gfp cells carrying plasmid... | place: USA: Moscow, Idaho... | reverse complement strand
GACGGGGGGCGCCGGCCTGACTGCATGTCTCCGGCGCGACTGCATCATCGGCAGAACTGCTGGATCCGGTCCGTCGATAAGCACGGCCCGTCCTGCGTGGCTCGCGCTATCCGACCTTGGCCCGTTCCACGGCGCTGTAGTGGCTGAAGTGGCCTTCCTTCTTCGCCTGGCGGCGGTTCTCGGCGATCAGGCCGGGAATGCGCGCATGCGGCGCGATGCGCGAGACCGCCTTCTCCAGCGTGGTCGAGCCGCAGCCCGGGCAGCTCGGCACGGTGCTGGACCGCACCAGCCGCTCGAAGTCGGCGCCGCAGGCGGGGCAGTGGTAGTCGTGGATCGGCATGAGGGTCTCCTTTCCTGCCTGGGGCGTCAGGCGTCGGCCCGATCGGTTCAGACCGGACGGTTCTCGTACAGGTTGCGCACCGGGCCCATCGTCGCCAGGCCTTCCTCGAAGCTGATCTTCGGGAAGCTGGCGCTGAAGCCGGCGGCCTTGTCGGCGATCGCGTCGGTCTTGCCGGCGGTGTCGAGCTTCTTCAGATCGCCCTTCTCGAGGTAGAGCACGTCTGGCCGAGGTGCGCAAGCGCTACCTGGGGGGCCGTGACGGCCTGCTGGCGGCGCGCAGCGACGACACCATGGTGCGCGAACGTGCCGATGCCTTCCAGAAGACAGTGGCCGAGTACATCGTCGCGGCCGACGCGATGGTTGCCTGGCAGCTCCAGCGCCAGAAGGCGCTCGGCGCCGAGGTGGAGCGCCGCATCGCGCAGGCTCACCTGACCTTCGTCGGCATCACCGTGTTCAACATCGTGGTGGCGGTGCTGCTGGGCTGGGCGCTGCACCGCAGCATCGTGCAGCCGCTGCGCTCGCTGCGCGAGGTGGCCGGCCGCATCGCCGAGGGCGATCTGGCCTCGCCGGTGCCGGTGAGCGGGCGCTCGGAGGTGGCGGATCTCGCCACCGCGGTCCGTGCGATGCAGGACGAGCTGCGCGAGCTGGTCGGACAGGTGCGCCAGGCCAGCGACACGATCCGGCTGTCCAGCCAGGAGGTCGCCGCCGGCAACACCGACCTGAGCCACCGCACCGAGCAGGCCGCCAGCAGCCTGCAGGCCACGGCCTCGTCGATGGAGCAGATCGCCGGCACGGTGCGCCAGAGCGCCGAGGTCGCCACCCAGGCCGACGAGCTGGCCGGCAGCGCCCGCACGGTGGCCGAGCGCGGCGGCGCGCTGATGCAGGAGGTCGAGCACACCATGGGCGAGATCCGCCAGGCCTCGGCCAAGATCGCCGACATCATCGGCGTGATCGACGGCATCGCCTTCCAGACCAACATCCTGGCGCTGAATGCCGCGGTGGAGGCCGCGCGGGCGGGAGAGCAGGGCCGCGGCTTCGCGGTGGTGGCCGGCGAGGTGCGCAATCTCGCGCAGCGTTCGGCCGCGGCCGCACGCGAGGTCAAGTCGCTGATCGGCGACTCGGTCGACAAGGTCGGCCAGGGCAGCGCCTCGGTGGGCAGTGCCGGTCAGACGATGCGCGAGATCGTCGCCAGCGTCGAGAGCGTCTCGACGCTGATCGGCAGCATCAAGGTCGCCTCCGGCGAGCAGAGCAGCGGCATCGACCAGATCAATCTGGCAGTGTCGCAGCTCGACCAGATGACGCAGCAGAACGCCGCGCTGGTCGAGCAGAGCGCGGCGGCCGCCGAAAGCCTGCAGGACGAGGCGGCGCGGCTGCACGCGCGGGTCGAGCGCTTCCGGGTCTGATCGGGGCCGGCTGCGGCTGCGGCTGCGGCTTCAGCGCAGCGCCTCGCGCAGCCACTCGACGAAGGCGGCGCATTCCCAGCGCTTGAGCGTGCCGGGCTTCCAGCAGATGAAGTGGCTGTGCGGCGAGCGCACCGCCTGCCGCGACAGCCGCACCACCCGGCCGCTCTCCAGCCAGGCCGCGCCCAGCTTGAGCCGCTGCAGCGACACGCCGAAGCCGCTGGCCGCGGCGTCGAACACCAGACCGACATCGTTGAACTGCGCGCCCGCATCCGGCTCCGGCAGATCGATGCCGCAGTGGCGGAACCAGGTGCCCCAGGGCTCGAGCGGGCTGCGGATCAGCCGCGCCGCCCGCACCTGATCCAGCGTGTCGAATCCGTCGAAGGGGCCGGCCTCGCGCAGGTAGTCCGGACTGCAGACCGGGGTCACCTCGTCATCGAGAATGCGCAGCTCCTCGACATCGGCATAGCCGCCGGCACCGAAGCGGATCTCCAGGTCGGCCTCCTCGGCCTTGACGTCGAGCAGCGGGATCGACACCTGCATCGACAGCTCGATGTCCGGACAGAGTGTGCGGAACAGCGCCAGCCGCGGCAGCAGCATCTGGCGCGAGAAGGTCGGTGGCACCGCCAGCCGCAGCCGGGTCATGCGCTTGTCGTGCGCGGCGTGGCCGGGCAGCTGGCGCAGCGCCTGCAGGCCGATGCGCACCTGCGCGAGATAGTGCGCGCCCTCGGTGGTCAGGCCGAAGTCCTGGCGGCTGAACAGCTTCAGCCCGACCAGCGCCTCGAGCTGGCGCAGCCGGTGGCTGACCGCGCTGGGCGTGACGCTGAGTTCGTCGGCCGCCAGCGTGGCGCTGCGCAGGCGTGCCACCGCCTCGAAGGTCAGCAGGCACTGGATCGGCGGAATGCGGGCGGGCGAGGACGACATGGCGCCGATTGTGGCGTGGGGCGTGGCGTCGCGGCATTGGCGCGTTCCCGCCATTCCCGACACGCCGGCGCGTGGCCCGGAAACTGCTGCACCTGCCCTGTCATCCGCCACGGAGGTTTGCCATGTCCGCTTCGCTGAAGGCCAGGATCGCCGATGTCTTCGACGAGCCCGGCTGCGACAAGAACCAGGCCAAGAGCGAGAAGGAGCGCAAGAAGGGCTGCACCAGGCAGCTCATGCCGGGGGCCGCCGCCGGCGGCTGCGCCTTCGACGGCGCCAAGATCGCGCTGCAGCCCATCGTCGACGTCGCCCACCTGGTCCACGGCCCGATCGCCTGCGAGGGCAACTCCTGGGACAACCGGCATTCGGCCAGCAGCGGCCCGACGACCTACCGCACCGGCTTCACCACCGACATCAACGAGTTCGACGTCATCTACGGTGCCGAGAAGCGCCTGTTCAAGGCCATCCGCGAGATCGTCGACGAGGTCGACCCGCCGGCGCGCTTCGGCTACCAGACCTGCGTGACCGGCCTGATCGGCGACGACATCGAGGCGGTGTGTCGGCGCGCCACCGAGAAGTTCGGCAAGCCGGTCATCCCGGTCAACGCGCCCGGCTTCGCCGGCCCGAAGAACCTCGGCAACAAGCTCGGCGCCGAGGCGCTGCTGGACCACGTGATCGGCACCCTGGAGCCGGAGCGCACGACGCCGTGCGACATCAACATCATCGGCGAGTACAACCTGTCGGGCGAGCTGTGGCAGGTCAAGCCGCTGCTCGACGCGCTGGGCGTGCGCATCCTGTCGTGCATCTCGGGCGACGGCCGCTACCGCGAGGTCGCCTCGGCGCACCGCGCGCGCGCCAACATGATGGTGTGCTCGAAGTCGATGATCAACATCGCCACGAAGATGCAGCAGCGCTGGGGCATCCCGTACTTCGAGGGCTCCTTCTACGGCATCGGCGACATGAGCACGACGCTGCGCGAGATCGCGCGGCTGCTGGTCGAGCAGGGCGCGCCGGCCGACCTGAAGGACCGCACCGAGGCGCTGATCGCCGCCGAGGAGGCGCGCGCCTGGGAGCGCATCCGCGCCTGCCGCGAGCGCCTGGCCGGCAAGCGCGTGCTGCTGATCACCGGCGGCGTGAAGAGCTGGTCGGTCGTCAGCGCGCTGCAGGAGGCCGGGCTGGAGGTGGTCGGCACCTCGGTGAAGAAGTCCACCAGGGGGGACAAGGAGAAGATCAAGGAGATCATGGGCGACGACGCGCACATGATCGACGACATGACGCCGCGGCAGATGTACGCGATGCTGCGCGAGGCCCGGGCCGACATCATGCTGTCGGGCGGGCGCAGCCAGTTCGTGGCGCTGAAGGCGCGCATGCCCTGGATGGACATCAACCAGGAGCGCCACCACGCCTTCGCCGGCTACGAGGGCATGATCACGATGATCGCCGAGATCGACAAGGCGCTCTTCAACCCGATGTGGCAGCAGGTGAGGGCGCCGGCGCCGTGGGAGGCGACGGACCCGCTGCTGGTCGCGCCGGCCTGACCGCGCGCCCGGGGCGGGACAATGCCCGTCATGCCGAACCTGCCCCGCCATGCCCTGCTCGACGACGCCGGCCTGAACCGCCAGCATGTCTTCAATCTGGCCGACCTGCCGGCCGACCTGCTCGCGCCCCTGGACCTGAGGCCCGGCGAGACGCAGCTGCTGCTGTTCGGCCATGCCGGGCGGCGCCTGTGGGACTGCGTGCAGGCGCAGCAGGCCGACGGCCGGCTCGGCGCCGAGCATCCCATCGACGAGCACAGCCAGCGCACCGTCGAGCGCTGGCTGCGCGAGGCGCTGCCGGGCACCCGCGCGCGCTTCGTCTATCCGGTCGGGCTGCCGCCGGGGCAGCATGTGGGGCTGCAGCGCCTGGGCAGCCTGGCCGGCTGGCACCATGCGTCGCCGTTCATGGTCGGCATCGATGCGCGGTGGGGCTCGTGGTTCGCCTATCGCGCGGCCGTCGTCACCGATTCCAGCCTGCCGCCGTCGCCCGCCGTCGACCTCGGCCACCCCTGTCCGAGCTGCACGCACCGGCGCTGCATCGAGGCCTGCCCCGGCCGGGCGCTCGACAGCGGCCGCATGGAGATCCAGGCCTGCCAGCGCCAGCGGCTGACCGAGGGCTCGCCGTGCGCATCGGGCTGCGTGGCGCGCCTGGCCTGCCCGGTCGGCGCCGAGCACCGCTACGACATCAGCCAGCTCCGCCACAGCGGGCGCGGCTCGCTGGAGGCGATCCGGCGGCATCGGGAGGGGCGGGCGCGGGGGTGAATCGCCCTGTGCCATGCGGGCGGCGGCTCACTACACTTGGGCCTCATGAACGCCATCCGCCCCGTCCCGCCGCGGCGCAAGCTGCCGATCGGCATCCAGAACCTGCGCCAGATGCGCGAGGGCGGCCACTATTACGTGGACAAGACGGGCATGGCGATCGACCTGATCGAGTCCGGCAAGTCCTTCTTCCTCAGCCGGCCGCGCCGCTTCGGCAAGAGCCTGCTGGTGGACACGTTCAAGGAGCTGTTCGAGGGCAACCGGGCGCTGTTCGAGGGCCTGGCGGCCGAGACGCGCTGGGACTGGAGCCAGCGCCACCCGGTCGTGCGCATCAGCTTCGGCGGCGGCGGGTTGACCAGCGCAGAGCGGCTGGAGCAGCGCATCTTCGAGATCCTCGACGACAACGAGCGCCGCCTGGGCGTCGTCTGCCGGCACCGCAGCGTGGGCGGCCGCTTCGCCGAGCTGATCGAGCGCGCGCACGCGCAGCACGGCGCGCCGGTGGTGGTGCTGATCGACGAGTACGACAAGCCGATCCTCGACAGCATCGAGGACCGCGCCCTGGCCACCGTGATGCGCGAGGGCCTGAAGGCGCTGTACGGCATGCTCAAGGACGCCGACGCGCACCTCAAGTTCGTCTTCATGACCGGTGTGACCAAGTTCAGCAAGGTCAGCCTGTTCTCCGGGCTGAACCAGCTGGTCGATCTCACGCTCGATCCGCAGTTCAGCGCGCTGTGCGGCTACACCGACCAGGATGTCGACACGGTGTTCGCGCCCGAGCTGCCGGGGCTGGACCGCGACGAGATCCGGCGCTGGTACAACGGCTACAACTGGCGCGGCGAGAGTGTCTACAACCCGTTCGACCTGCTGCTGCTGTTTCGCAACCGGCAGTTCCGGCCCTACTGGTTCGAGACCGGCACGCCGACCTTCCTGATCAGGCTGCTGACCGAGCGGCAGGTGCACACGCCGATCCTCGGCCAGACGGTGGCAACCGAATCGCTGCTCTCCACCTTCGACGTGGACACCCTCCCGACCGAGGCGCTGATGTTCCAGGCCGGCTACCTGACCATCGCCAGCGTCTGGAGCATTCCGGGCCGCATGGAGCTGACGCTCAAGTACCCGAACCAGGAAGTGCAGGCCAGCCTGAACGACAGCCTGCTCAAGAGCTTCGTCGGCGACGCCGCCGTGCCCGGGGCGCAGATCAGCCAGCTCTGGCGCGTGCTGCACGCCGGCGACGTGGCGGTCCTGCGCACGCTCTTTCACGCCTTCTTCGCCAGCATCCCCAACGACTGGTACCGCAACTCGCCCATTGCCCGGTTCGAGGGCTACTGGGCCAGCGTGTTCTACAGCCACTTTGCCGCACTCGGCTTCGACATCCGTGTCGAGGACGTCACCAGCCAGGGGCGCATCGACATGGCGGTGCTGTGCGCCGGCGCGGTGTGGCTGTTCGAGTTCAAGGTGGTCGAGCTGGTGCCGCAGGGCCGCGCGCTGCAGCAGCTCCAGGACAGGCGCTACGCCGACAAGTACCGCGACCGGGGCGAGCCGATCCACCTGATCGGCGTGGAGTTCAGCCGGACGGATCGCAACATCGTGGGGTTCGAGGTGCAGACCTTGCTTCCTGCGGCGCCTCAATGAACTCAAGCCTCATGAACGCCACCCGCGCCGTCCTGCCGCGCCGCAAGCTGCCGATCGGCCTCCAGACCCTGAGCGAGATCCGCTCGGGCGGCTGCTACTACGTGGACAAGACGGCGCAGATCATCGATCTGGTGGACTCCGGCAAGTGCTTCTTCCTCAGCCGGCCGCGCCGCTTCGGCAAGAGTCTGCTGGTGGACACGATGAAGGCGCTGTTCGAGGGCGAGCGGGCGCTGTTCACCGGGCTGGCGGCCGAGACGCGCTGGGACTGGTCGCGGCGGCATCCGGTGATCCGCATCAGCTTCGGCGGCGGCGTGGTCAGCAGCGAGGCGGGGCTGGTGCAGCGCATCCAGCACGGCCTGCGCGGCAATTTCAGGGCGCTCGGACTGGCGCGGGCCGATGACATTCCCTTCGACGACGTGGCCGGCCATCTGGCCGACCTGATCGAGCGCGCCCATGCCGCCAGCGGACAGCAGGCGGTGGTCCTGGTCGACGAGTACGACAAGCCGATCCTCGACAACATCACCGAGCCGGTCACGGCGCGCCTGATGCGCGAGGGCCTGCGCAATCTCTATTCGGTGCTGAAGGAGATGGACGCGCACCTGAAGTTCGTGTTCCTGACCGGGGTGAGCAAGTTCAGCAAGGTCAGCCTGTTCTCGGGCCTGAACAACCTGCGCGACATCACGCTCGATCCGCACTACAGCGCGCTGTGCGGCTACACCGAGCACGACGTGGACACCGTCTTCGCGCCCGAGCTGCCGGGGCTGGACCGCGAGCAGATCCGGCGCTGGTACAACGGCTACAACTGGGGCGGCACCAGCGTCTACAACCCCTTCGACGTGCTGCTGCTGTTCCAGAACCGCCAGTTCCAGCCGTACTGGTTCGAGACCGGCACGCCGACCTTCCTGGTCCGGCTGCTGACCGAACGGGGCTTCCACACGCCGGACCTGAGCCGGCTGCACGGCAGCCTGACGCTGCTGTCGAGCTTCGATGTCGATCGCATCGAGCCCGAGGCGCTGCTGTTCCAGGCCGGCTACCTGACGCTGCACGGCGTGACCGAGCCGCTGCCGGGCCAGCAGGTCTACACGCTCGGCTACCCGAACCGCGAGGTCGAGGCCAGCCTGAACGCCGCGCTGCTCTACGGCCACGGCGTGCCGGAGCGGCCCTCGTTCGACACGCGCATCCGGCTGGTCGAGGTGCTGCGCCAGGGCGACACCGCGGCGCTGCGCGAACTCTTCCACGCCTTCTTCGCCAGCATCCCCAACGACTGGTATCGCAACAATCCCATCGCCCGGTTCGAGGGCTACTGGGCCAGCATCTTCTACAGCCACTTCGCGGCGCTGGGGCTGGACATCGTCGTCGAGGATGCGACGAACCGGGGGCGCATCGACATGACGGTGCTGTTCGCCGGCGCGGTCTGGCTGTTCGAGTTCAAGGTCGTCGAGCTGGTGCCCGAGGGCCGGGCGCTGGCGCAGATCCGGTCGCGCGGCTATGCCGACAAGTACCGCGCTCGAGGCGAGCCGATCCACCTGATCGGCGTGGAGTTCAGCCGGACGGATCGCAACATCGTCGGCTTCGAGGTCGAGACGCTGGCGTAGGTCGGGCACGCGCCCGCACCGCCCGCAAGAACCCTTGCGCCTCGCAGGCGCAGGCGGCCTTGGCTACACTCGGGGCCTGTCCGTCATGCGCTCACGCGAAGGAATCCCGCCGATGAACACCCCCGCCTCCACCGAAACCGCCATCCTCGCCGGCGGCTGCTTCTGGGGCAGGCAGGAGCTGATCCGCCATCTGCCCGGCGTCGTCTCGACCCGCGTGGGCTACAGCGGCGGCGACGTGCCCCACGCGACCTACCGCCACCACGGCACGCATGCCGAGGCGATCGAGATCGTCTTCGACCCGTCGCGGCTGAGCTACCGCGCGCTGCTGGAGTTCTTCTTCCAGATCCACGATCCGACGACGCCGGACCGCCAGGGCAATGACCGCGGCCCGTCCTACCGCTCGGGCATCTACTGGCTGAGCGAGGCGCAGCGCCAGACCGCCGAGCGCACCGTCGCCGAGGTGAACGCCTCCGGCCGCTGGCCCGGCCCGGTGGTGACCGAGCTGAAGGCCGCCGGCCCCTTCTGGCAGGCCGAGCCGGAGCATCAGGACTATCTGCAGCACTATCCGGACGGCTACACCTGCCACTGGGTGCGGCCGAACTGGCGCCTGCCGCAGCCGGGCCAGCCCGAGCCAGCGCCGCTGATCGACTGGCGCGAGGTGCTGCGCCGCGCCCGCGAGGGCAATGTCGCGCCGCCGCGCCGCGTCGAGCGCGAGCCGGCCTTCTGGCAGGCGCGGCTGACGCCCGAGCAGTATTTCGTCACCCGCCGCAAGGGCACCGAGCGGCCGTTCAGCTCGTCGATGTGCGGCCTGTTCACGCCCGGGCGCTACCACTGCGCCTGCTGCGGCACGCCGCTGTTCGACGCCGGCGAGAAGTTCGACAGCGGCACCGGCTGGCCGTCCTTCACCCAGCCGGTCGACGGCCGCGCGGTGGCCTGCCATGTCGACGAGTCGCACGGCATGGTGCGGGTCGAGGTCACCTGCGCGGTCTGCGACGCGCATCTCGGCCATGTCTTCCCGGACGGCCCGCCGCCCTCGGGGCTGCGCTACTGCATCAACGCGCTGTCGCTGGAGAAGGACGGGCAGGGCGTGGCCGGTGCCTGAGGCCGGCGCCGGGGTCGAGGCCGAGGTCTCGGCCGCCTGCCGGGCGCTGGCGCAGCGCCTCGGGCTGGGCGAGGTGCGGCCGCGGGTGATCGGGCGCTTCTCGAACCTCGTGCTGGCGCTGGAGCCGACGCCCTGGGTCGCGCGGGTGGCCACCGGCATCGCCGGGCCGCGCACCGAGCCGGCCTGGGCCCGGCGCGAGATCGCGCTGGCCCAGGCGCTGCAGGCGGGCGGGGCGCCGGTCGGTGCACCCGCGCCGGGCACGCTGGCCGGACCGCACAGGGAAGCCGGCTGGCGCATCACGCTGTGGCGCGGGCTGGACCTGCGGCCGCAGCCGCCCGAGGCCCGTCAGGCCGGGCGCGCGCTGGCGGCCTGCCATGCGGTGCTGGCGACCCTGCCGGCCGCGCTGGCACCGGGGCTGGCGGTGCCCGAGCCCTGGGCGCCGCTCGACGAGGCCCGGCGCCTGCTGGCCACCGCGCCGTCCGGCCCGGCCACGGCCGCCCTGCCGGGCGATGTGCGTGCCGATCTGCTGGCGCGGCTGGACACGCTGGCGTGCGCGCTGCGAGCCCACCCGGCGCCGCTGCAGTGGCTGCACGGCGACGCGCAGGTCAACAATGTGCGCGCGCTGCAGGCCGATCCGGCCGCCAGCGTCTGGCTCGACTGGGAAGACGCCTGTCGCGGGCCGCTCGAATGGGATCTGGCCGGGCTGGTCGGCGCCGGCCGCATCTTCGGCGGCCCGGAGCAGGCCTGGGCCGAAGCGGCGCTGGCGGGCTGGCGCGAGCGGGGCCCGCCGATCGACGCGGCGCTGCTGGACGCCTGCATCGAGGCGCGTGCGCTGTTCGTTGTCGCCTGGACCGCGTGGCTGGGGCCGGACCTGCCCGGCCGGCGCGAGCGGCTGGCGGCCCGGCTGGCCTGGCTGCGGCGGCGCGGCCAGCCCGGTGCCGCCGCCGCAGCGTTCATTCCTGCGGCATCGCCTCGCCGTCCTTGAGGCGCAGCCAGCCGCGCGCGATGCGGTAGATCGCCCAGACGCCGAGCAGGAACATGCCCAGCGGCAGCGTCGCGAAGCCGATCAGCAGCGGTATCAGCAGCGCCGACCCCACCACCACCACCAGCGTCCAGGCCAGCGCGATCCAGAAGGTGCGGATCACCCAGTCGACATGCGAGGCCATCCAGGTGCCGCGCACCTTGTCGCGGTGGATGTAGCTCAGCACCACCGCGATGATCGACGGCCAGCCGAACAGGAAGGAGCCGACCACGCTGGCCGCGCCGAAGGCGCCCAGCCCCAGCCCGAAGGCATGCAGCGCGTAGATGATGTGCAGCGTGCGGCGCTGGCCGTCCGGGTTGTCGTCGACGATGATGACGCTCATGGCGAGGCTCCTGAAGCGAATGGGCTGTGACTTCCTGCCCATTCTGCGCCGATCAGGCCGGGCGGGGCAGCAGCGGCTCGATGTGGGCCTCCAGCGACTGCGGCGTGTCGGTCGGCGCGAAGCGGCGCACGACCCGGTGCTCGGCGTCGAGCAGGAACTTGGTGAAGTTCCACTTGATCGCCTCGGTGCCGAGCAGGCCGGGCGCGGCCTGCTTCAGATGGCGGTAGAGCGGATGCGTGCCCGGCCCGTTGACCTCGATCTTGGCGAACATCGGGAAGCTCACGTCGTGCGAGAGCCGGCAGAACGAGGCGATCTCGGCCGCGTCGCCCGGCTCCTGCTGGCCGAACTGGTTGCACGGGAAGCCCAGCACCGCGAAGCCGCGCGCCTGCCAGCGCCGGTGCAGCGCCTCCAGCCCGTCGTACTGCGGCGTGAAGCCGCAACGGCTGGCGACGTTGACGATCAGCAGCGCCTGGCCGGCGAAGTCGGCCAGCGTGGCGGCTCGGCCGTCGAGCCGCTGCAGCGGCACGGCGTCGAGTTCGGCAGGATCGAGGGAGGTGCGGGAGGCGGACATGGTCGGACAGGGCAGGTGGACGGGGCAGGGATCATCGCCCGGTCCGCACCTCCCTGTCGGCAGCGGGGCGGCGTGGCGACGGTCAGCCGGCCGACGGCGCCAGGCTGTCCGGCAGCGGCGGGGGCGTGTCGACCGCGCTGTCGGGCTCGGCCTGCGGCACGCCGGCCTGCAGCGACAGCGGCACGACGCCGGCCCAGGTCGGCCAGGCGAGGTCCTCGTCGTCGTCCTTCGGGCCGCCGGTGCGCACCTTGGCCGAGGCCTCGGCCAGCGACAGCCGCAGCACCGTGGTGGCGCCCATCTCCTTGTCGGTCATCGGACGCAGCGTGGCCCAGCGGCCCGGCGCCACGCGGTCGGTGAAGGCCTGCAGCGCGGCGGCCTTGTGCGCGGCGTCGTCGACGATCTCGAAGCGGCCGTAGACCACCACCGAGCGGAAGTTCATCGAGTGGTGGAAGGCCGAGCGCGCCAGCACCAGGCCGTCGAGGATGGCCAGGCTGACGCAGCACTCCGCCTCGGTC
>RRZT010238190.1_pt1 | contig 11733 bp, 11 predicted proteins | sample 2165551 | NCBI WGS metagenome assembly RRZT01 (sample SAMN10456910, study PRJNA506462) | wastewater metagenome | biome: wastewater; feature: sludge; material: wastewater sludge; isolation source: wastewater sludge with Escherichia coli K12::gfp cells carrying plasmid... | place: USA: Moscow, Idaho... | reverse complement strand
GGATACCATGAAATGGATTTTGCTTAACCTCACTAAAGCATTGTATAAAAACAGAGGTATGCAGCAACTGCTCATTTGGGAATTATCGGACGATAACCATGTAACCCGACGCACTGCTACTTTACGTGAACGGATTAACGACACACTGATTAAAGAACTTGATAAGCGTTTTAATATGTCGGGGGTAGATTTGAATGTACTGACAGCAATTGTTATTTCGGGCATTTATTACCTGATATTGCACCGCGATATGTCTACCTTCTGTAATGTGGATTTTTCAACAAAATCGGGGAGAGACCGGCTAAATAAAACGATAGAACAATTGGTAGACATGATTTTTGGGTGTATCCGAAGTCAGCAACAAGATAACAATAATAACTAATAAAAAAACAGCTCATTTAGTGAGCTGTTTTTTTTATTAAAATGGTAAATCGTCAACTGTAGGTGGTGGAACGATGTTGTCGGCAACAGGGGCAGCCACTGCCTGAACTGATTGATCGGCATTTTCAGGTTTTTTACCAAGTAACTGAATGGTTTCAGCGTAAATTTCGGTAGTGTAGCGTTTAATTCCATCTTTTTCGTAGGTGCGGGTTTGTATTTTCCCTTCTACATAAATTTGAGAACCTTTTTTGATGTACTTTTCGGCTAAAGTTGCCAGGCCACGCCAGGCTACAATGTTGTGCCATTCGGTTCGGTCGGGAACAGTTGTTCCATTTTGAAGCGTATAGCCTCTTTCGGTGGTTGCCAGAGTGAAATTTGCAACTGCCACTTCTTTTTCAAGATAACGAACTTCGGGGTCTTTGCCCACATTTCCTACAAGGATTGCTTTATTAACAGACATAAATTAAAAATTAAAAAGGTCAACACTGATAAATTATCGGCTTCAAATATAGTGTTAACATTCTGAAAAACAAAAATATTACTCCATTTTTTTTGTATTCGCTGTTGTTTTTTTAACAACACTGAATTAAAAATTATCTACGGCCACTTGTACCGCCTCTGCGGTTATTGGATGAACTTTTCTGATTACGTCCGCCTTGTCGGCTACTCCCTGATGAATTTCGGGCTGACGCAGGTTTACTCTCCTTTCGGAATGACTCGGAGCGTTTTCCGGCTGGTTTCCCGGTGTCTTTAACGCCTTCTTTTTTTGCTGTTTCGCTGCGCTGATTAGTTCTGGGCTTTGCGTCAGTTTTGCTTTGTCCGCTTTTGGTGGCTGTTGGCTTTTTCGTTTCGTTACTCGATTTTGCAATGGCTTTTTGTAGCTGAGCGTTTTCTTCATCGGTAAGTAAGCGCCAATCGCCAAGAGGTAATCCCTTGAGGGTTATATGCATTATTCGTACACGTTCCAGTTTAATAACTTCGTATCCAAAGTACTCGCACATGCGTCTTATTTGACGATTTAAACCCTGTACCAGTGTAATGCGGAAAACAAAAGGAGCTTCTTTGGCTACTTTGCATTTTTTGGTTACTTCGCCCAGCATAGGCACTCCGTTGGCCATTCGGCGAATAAAATCGTCGGTAACGGGCTTATCCACTGTAACCACATATTCTTTTTCGTGCTGATTGCCTGCCCGAAGTATCTTGTTTACGATATCGCCATTGTTTGTCAGAAAAATTAAACCCTGCGAATCTTTATCCAGTCGGCCAATAGGGAAAATACGTTCGTGGTATCCAATGTAATCAATTATTGAATCGCGAACACCTGTTTCGGTGGTACTGATAATGCCAACCGGTTTGTTAAAGGCCATTACCATTAGTTCATCCTGTGGTTTAGCTTCCACCAGATGTCCGCTCACCATTACTTTGTCGGTACTGCTTACGAAATCGCCCAGCGATGCCCGGCGACCATTTACAACTACCTGACCTGCTTCAATGAATTTGTCGACCTGCCTGCGCGAGCATAAACCACTATCGCTTATAAACTTATTAATGCGAATTTTTTCGGCCATTATTTTTGATTTATATTTTATACAAAGATACGCTTAAATATGGATTTTGCGTCCATTCAGGTTCCACAGTAGGTTTTATAGCTTGCTTCTGATGCCGGAGTAGGGTAGGAGCAGTACTCTTTTTGAATGTGCTGAGTACTGTAAGGTTGGGCAAGAATTTGCATAAACCGGCTAAACGAAGTCATATTCCCTGTTTCGGAAGCCTCCTGAAGTACTTCTTCAACTTTGTGATTGCGGGGAATATAGGTCGGATTGTTTTGCTGCATTGTTTGCAAACAGGGGTTGTTGTGGGCAAAATTGGTTGACCCAATCCGTTTACCCCATTGTGTTTTCCAGTTTAAAAACGATTCCTGACGGTAAATAGCGTCGTCAAACAGAGTAGGATACATCAGTTGTAAAAAAGTATTGGTATAATCAGCTTTGTTTATGTACATCCAGTTCAGCAGTTCGGTAATTAATTCTTTATCATTGCTGTTCAGGTTTTCAAGTCCCAGTTTTTTTCCCATCATCTCAAAATACTGTTTTTCGAATTTTACTGAAAATCCTGATAAAATTTGCTCTGCCTCAGCTATTGCTTTGTTTGTATCCGGATGAATAGCCTTGAGTAAACTTTCGGCTAAGCGGGTAATATTCCAGAGAGCAATTTCCGGCTGTTTGCCAAAAGCGTACCGGCCACCGGTATCTATTGAACTGAAAACAGTTTCGGGATTGTAAGTATTCATAAATGCACACGGTCCATAGTCGATTGTTTCGCCCGAGAGGGTCATATTATCGGTATTCATCACTCCGTGAATAAACCCAACCCGCATCCACTCCAGCACCAGAGCAATTTGTTGTTCCATCACTTTTTCTAATAAATCGAGTGCAGGTTGCCGGCTTTCGTTCAGTTTAGGGTAATGACGCTGAATGGTATATTTTATTAGCTCTTGAATGGTTTCGGAGTTTCCGAAGCGGGCAGCATGTTCAAATGTACCCACTCGTATATGACTGGCTGCAATGCGCGTAAGTACAGCGCCCATTTGCACTTGTTGGCGGTAAACGGGTTCGCCGGTGGCAACTACAGCCAAACTACGGGTAGTAGGTATGCGCAGGGCATACATCGCTTCGCTAATTATGTATTCGCGCAGCATGGCGCTGAGAGTGGCACGTCCATCGCCCCGTCGTGAGTAAGGCGTGATACCGGCACCTTTTAACTGTACATCGTACAATTGGCCATTGATGGCCGTTAGTTCGCCCAACAGAATTGCTCGTCCGTCGCCCAAACGGGTAAACTGGCCAAACTGATGACCGCTGTATGCCTGAGCAATTGGTCGGGAGTTTGGTTCTACTTTATTTCCACTCAGGTATTGGGCAAATGTGTCGGTTGATACTCCGTTGGTATCGATTTGTAATTGGCTGGCAAGCTCCGGATTAAATGCCACTAACTGAGGATTTGAAACCGCATCGGGCAGGCAATCTGAAAATAATATTTCGGGTAATTGCGTGTAGGTATGTTTGAAGTTGAAAAGCATTTTTTATTGTTTTATTATGAGTAGAATAAAACAAATCCATGCATTAAAAGTTTGTGAAAGTTAGGGATGGTATCAGATACGCTCTTTCATATCGAGGGTTAATTCAAGCTCTTTACCCTGACGGTTCACAGTAAGTTTAAGTGGCCGACTGGCAGGAGTTTCAAAATAATGGCGAATATCGGAAATACTTTTTTGAAAGAGTTTCTCGTAATTAATTTCCGTTAAAATATCGCCTACCTGCAAGCCGGCTCTTTCGGCTGGCGAATCTTTCCAGACCACTGTAACTTCTGCCACTGGTAGCATATTATCGGCCTGAGCTATTTCAATGCCCGCTACATTGTATTTAAACGGGTGGTTGAAGTAAGCGTTGGGTTTAAAGTATAGTTTTTTGCCCTGTGCATCAAATATAAGGTGAAAACGTCTTAGCAGTTGTCCGCCTATAGTGCCATCGCGGTCGTCGTTTTGCGACAGGGCACCAATTGAAGTAGAATCGGGAAAAGCAACAACCGGATTTTTCACGCAAAAATCGGCTAAACATAATTGTCCAACACGGGCAAATAATCCGTTTATTTCACCACTCAGGCCTTCGCCTATACGTCCACGAACGGATTTATCGGGTATGTCAACAGCTTTATTCCGGAGAGTCTCGAACCATGCAGTAAGTTCGGCACCTGTATCGATGAGCATTTTTATTCGCTGGCGTGCACTATCTGTTTCAAGCACAGAAAGTTGTATATATATTTTCTGTCGTTGAACATACAAAGGCATATAACTATAACCTTTAGGGGCTTCAAAATTTTCGTTGCTATAAATGCGGAGCAGTCTGTTTACATAATCAATTTGAACAATGTGTTCTCTGAAAAAATCAACTCCAAGTAAACCATTTATTTTTGTGCCCGTTTGTTTGGAAAGATTAAAGAATTTTTCCTGAAAGGCAAACACATTTCTGTTGGTGCAATTTATTTTTCCAATTTTAATTTGGTTACCAGTACTTTCGTAAGCTTTATATGTTATTCCGCTACCAAGACCCTGTAGCTCGCGTATTTCGCCGGGTATCAGGTTTATACTATCAGAAGGAAATATTTCAGTTATTAGCGTATTTCTCAGTCCGCTATCAAGTATCATCCTCAGTGGTGTGGAATTGTTTATACTAACTTCCACAACAATAAAACTACCTGTCAATTCGAAAGGTATTTTTGCCAACAGTTTATTGCGAGCACTTATTAACTGAAGTGATACGGTAATGGCTATTAAAAGAAGCAATATTCTTTTCATACATACAGGATAAAAAGATTAACTTTGCGAAGATAATAAATCTCTCATCACTTTATACGTAATAATGAGATTTTCAATCGTTTCATTTTAATTATCGCGCATAATATGGACAGTAAATTACGCAAATTTGTACTGAAGGTACAACGAACCGAGGAAACCGAACACCTGATTTATATGCAACTGGCTGCCGGTTGTAAAGACAAAAACAATGCAGAAATACTTCGTAAAATGGGTATGCAGGAAAAGGGACATGCACTTTTCTGGCAACATATAACCAAAACCGAGATGAAACCGGATATGTTCAGGGTTTTTCGCACGGTCTTTCTGGCGAAGTTGCTTGGTTTAACTTTTGTGCTCAAGTTGATGGAAAAGCGCGAAGGCACAGGCTCAAAGGCATACAATATATTAGCCGAAACGTTTCCGGAAGCGAAAGCTTTTGCCGATGAAGAGCTGGAGCATGAACGTAAACTTTTAGGAATGCTCGACGAAGAAGGCTTGCAATATGTTGGTTCGGTTGTGTTGGGATTAAATGATGCATTAGTGGAGCTTACCGGAGCGTTGGCCGGTTTTACACTGGCTTTGAGCGATACCCGCATCATTTCGCTTGTAGGGTTGGTTACCGGTATATCGGCAGCACTATCGATGGCAGCTTCCGATTATTTATCGTCAAAAGCTGAAGGTGATGCAAAAGCAAAAAAATCGGCTGTATACACAGGTATTGCCTACCTTTTTACGGTTGTACTATTAATTTTACCGTTTTTACTTCTTACAAATGCCATTTTTGCTTTGATAGCCACTTTGATTATTGCTGTACTGATAATATTTAGCTTTAACTATTATATATCGGTTGCTAAGGAGCTTAATTTCAAAGCCCGTTTTCTTGAAATGACTTTTATCAGTTTGGGCGTGGCAACATTTTCTTTCTTTGTGGGATATGCCCTGAAAGCAATTCTGGGGGTTGAAATTTAATCTGAAAAACGAAACTCAAATGCGAAAGCTGAAACTCCCTTTATTTGCAAAAATACTGATTGGCATGCTTGCCGGTGTATTAGTAGGTTTTATATTACTTTGGTTCGATTTGCAATCATTTGTAAGCGATTGGATTAAACCCTGGGGAACAATATTTATTCGCCTGTTGAAACTGATAGCTATTCCACTGGTTTTTGTGTCGTTGGTGAAGGGTGTAGCCGGGATGAAAGATTTGAAAAAACTGTCACGCTTAGGTTTTCGTACGGTAGCATTGTATTTGGCAACCACATTTTTTGCCGTTTCGCTCGGCATGGGAGCTGTGAGTTTGTTTAAGCCCGGTAAGGTGTTTAGTCAGAGCGAATCGGACTATTATTTACAGAAATTCAGTGCCGAAAGTCCTCAGCAAGCAACCGAAGCAAAAGAGCGAAAACCAATGGATTATGTGGTGGAAATGGTGCCTGACAATTTGTTCTCGGCAGCAAGCGACAACCGGAATATGCTTCAGGTTATTCTGGTTGCATTACTTACAGGTGTTGCGGTAGTAGTTTTAGGGACTACTAAAACGGCGCCTTTTGTGGATGTAATAGACGCTACAGAGGCTATTGTGCTAAAAATTATCGACTTTATTATGCAATTTGCACCTTATGGTGTTTTTGCCCTACTGGCAGGGCTGGTAGTCGATTTCTCGGGAGATGCTTCCATGTTTACGGCCTTAGGAAAATATGCTGTTACTGTGACCGGAAGCTTGTTGTTTTTAGCGTACATTTTTTATCCAACTCTTATACGCATTTTTACGAAGCGCAAAATTGCTGAATATATCAAAGCCATCTTCCCGATTCAATTGTTGGCTTTTTCAACCAGCTCGAGTTCGGCAACTTTGCCATTTACAATGGAACATTCGCAAAAAAGTCTGGGCATTTCCGAAGAAACGGCTTCGTTTGTACTGCCTTTAGGTGCAACAGTAAACATGGATGGTACAAGTTGCTATCAGGCTATTGTGGTGATATTTATTGCGCAAATTTTCGGCATTGACCTTACTACAACTCAGTATTTCACCATCCTTTTTCTTACGGTGCTGGCCTCCATTGGTACGGCTGGTGTACCCGGCGCAAGTGTGGTTATGACAGTTATGGTAATGTCGTCGGTTGGAATTCCGGTAGAAGGTTTAGCACTTATTTTAGGTATCGATAGACCATTGGATATGCTTCGCACGGTTGTTAATGTTACCGGCGATACATTTGTTGCAACAATTATTGATAAAAGGGCAAGCTAGATATTAGCGCTATTGTTTTTTTTCAATCTTTTTATGCGTGTCGATATACACGGGTAATGCAGCTGAACCATACCAGGGTAGGAGTGCGTACTCAAAAACACCGGCTTTTACAGTAGGATCGGTTTCTACCAGTTGTCGGGCTTCCTCCGTGGTTTTTACATCGAATATAAATAATCCTCTGTAAGTTAACGAATTTTGTCCAAATGGACCGGCAATAATCAGTTTTCCCTGTTGGCTGAGTTTTTCCATATTGCTGAAATGCCCTGCAAATAAACTATCGCGTTCAGCATTGTTTTTGGGTTGATATGTGCCGGTTTTAAGAATTACCAATACATAATTTTTCATACCCCGTTTATCGGCACCCAATTTTTGCGCAAGTGCCGCATCGTATTGTTGTGCCTGTAATGCGGTAAACAAAATACTGAATAATAGTATTAAGCTGATTTTTAATTGTTTCATATTGCGATTATTGTGTTGTTAAAGTGAATAACGTAATATGAAATAGAATAGTTTTGAATTACATGTAGTTCTAACACACTTCCCCTTTGGGCTTTCCATTCAGGGCCAATCCTCCCAGCGAAGTTTCTTTGTAAATATTGGGCAAATCATGACCGGTTTCGCGCATGGTTTTCACTACATTGTCGAAACTGATGATATGTGTGCCATCCGACATCATGGATGCCATACTGGCATCGAGTGCACGCAAGGCGCCAAATGAGTTGCGTTCAATGCATGGCACTTGTACCAAACCGCAAACAGGGTCGCATGTTAATCCCAGATGATGTTCAAGGCCCATTTCGGCTGCATATTCTATTTGCAGTGGTGTACCACCAAACATTTGATTGGCAGCAGCTGCTGCCATAGCACAGGCCGTACCTACTTCGCCCTGACAACCTACTTCAGCTCCCGAAATAGATGCATTCCGACGCGTTAAGTTTCCGAAAAGCCCGGCTGTTGCCAGGGCTTGCAACACATTTTTATCGGAAAACTTATGATACGTTTTCAGATGATACAACACACCGGGTAATACCCCCGAAGCGCCACAGGTTGGCGCTGTAACTACTACGCCACCACTGGCATTTTGCTCGGAAACCGCCAGTGCGTACGACATAATAAGGCAACGGTTTTGTAAACTATCCTTGTAACTCTTTGCTTTTATCCAATAAGTTGCCGCTTTGCGTCGGAGGCCGATTTCGCCGGGTAGAACTCCTTCGTTATCAAGTCCATCGCGTACGGCTTGTTGCATTGCCTTCCATACTTCATTCAGATAATCCCATATATCTGTTTCTTCCCGCTCTTTTACATACTCCCAAAACGACAGACCCCGACTTTGTACATATTGCAGTATACTGTTCATGGATGCGTGTTCGTAAATTTCAGGCTCAACTATCGACGATTGTTCATCAATTATCTTTCCGCCACCAATGCTGTAAGCTGTCCAGCTGTCGGTTACCGAACTATTGCTGCTTATTGCCTCAAATTTAAGCGCATTGGGGTGTAATGGCAGGTACAGTTCGGGTAGCCATACTATTTCTACCTTATGTGGACGAAAAGCATCAATTATAGCTGTATCGGTAAAGTGACCTTTACCGGTTGCGGCTAAACTACCATACAAATATACTTTGAACGATTCTGCTTGCTCATTGCGCTTAAAGAAGTGCTCAGCAGCTTTTTTGGGACCCATTGTATGGCTGCTCGATGGGCCATTGCCAATACGGTAAATTGATTTGATGCTTTCCATTCAATATTTGTTTATTACTTAAACAAATATACAACAAATCTGTTTAAAAATACATTTTTGGTTATAGTTAAATTCGGATTAAAAGTTCAACTGACGGGCAATTTCTTCCATGGTAGTGAGCGGTAAAGTTTGCATACTGCTTATGAGCAAAGTCATTTTACGTGCCGGATATTTAATAAACACGGTATGCATTGGCGTATCTTCCGATTTTATTATAGCATATTTGGCTGCTTTTCCGTTCACGGTATATACTTTTTTGATTTCAACTCCTTCACCTTCTTCTGCACGGTCGTACAGTTCAGGATTCATTATCGAGATGCTTCCAAATGTATTGTTAATCCGAAACATAGTAACGTAAGTACTTGTTTCGTTGCTGGATGCAGTACGAACAAAATTCGGAATCTTCACAGCATTGACCGCTTTCACGTAATTATCGTAACTGATGTTTGTTTGTAATGGTTCATCACCCTCTTCTGCGTCATTATTCCCCTGTTCATTTTCAGCGCCGGCACCCATTTGGCTCAGCATACCTTCAATTCCACCATCCAGCGGATTTACACCTTCGGTAATTTTTACTCCGGCGGGGATACTGAATTTTGCAGCTGGTACTGCAATGTTTTCTTCAAAAAGCTCAGCTGTTTCGTTATTTGTAAGTGTGCCTAAGGTGATGACTGATTTTAAGGGATAACCTTTGTATTGCCAGAATTTAGTGGTTCCTAATGTAAAAACAAGGCATTTTTTACCCAAAATATTTTCGTAACCTTCAATTTTTCCATTCATATCCAGTATGGTTTGGCGCTCCATATTGTGCAGTTCCTCGTCTGTTTTTTTATCGGTTAATGCTTTGCCGGCTTTAATGGCATAATTAATGGTAGTTTTTGTGCCGGTGTTGTCAAGCAGGTTGATTTTCCACAGCAAATTTCCATTCCTGATTTCGAGCTCTTTGGTAGTGGTTTTACTCGAAATACCCAATACTTTAATTGTAGTTGTACTCTCGGTTAATGTGGCCATTTTAATGCCAAATTCATCGTACCAAACCGTTTTTTTACCAACTGTGTTTCCGCTAAGTTGGTATTCGATATGGCCTGATTTCGAAAAAATATATTTGCCATCTTTTTGAGCAGTTGCTACTAACGAAAAAGAGACAGCCAGTAATAATAATATTTTAGTTTTCATGTGTTTATAATTGATTTTTTATTTGTCACATGGAACTCGCCAGTGATAATCATCTCTTTGTGTGAGCTATTGCTCATGGCTCGTTTCATATGGGTGCTTGTTGTTTAAAATTTCACAAATTAATTACATTGATTTGTTTCACGATTCGGCAAAGTTTGAACTTGTTCAACTTTGCTCTCACTGTTTCACAAATTCTACTCTGCGATTCTGCGCTTTGCCTTCGGGCGTATCGTTGGCGGTCATTGGTTTCGTTTCGCCATATCCTTTGCTGGTTAAGCGGCTGGCGCTAATTCCGGCTTTTACCATGGCATCGAGTACGGCTTTTGCACGTGCTTCGGATAATTTCTGATTGGAAGCCGGTTCACCATCGCTGTCGGTATGTCCTTCCACGCTGAAGTTGAGCTCCGGATGTTCGGTCATCATTTTCACTACATAGTTAATGGTTCCCATACTTTCGGGTTTGATGGTAGCTTTGGCTACATCGAATTTAATGCCGGTAGTAACAAATTTGCCATCGGTCAGGAACTTATCGTATAGCGGAACAGCACCTTTGGCAATGCGAATGTTTTTGATGAAATAATAGCCCGCTTTTTGGCTTGTAGTGCCTATTGTTAAACCGGTTGGGTTTTCAGTTACGTTAGGTATATTTAGCACGCGGGCATCGTCCATATACACTTTTAATGCTCTTTTGTTGAACGAAATGGCAATATGTCGCCATCGGGCATTTTTATCGATATTTGAGCGGCTGGCACCCGGATAAATACCCTGAATATCGGTATTTCCGTATTGTGCCTGATTGGTTAATAAAGTCAGTCGGTTCAGGACGGATTTCTGATTTTTAGCAGAATAAAAGCTAATATAGTATCGTTGACTGTACACATCTTTTTCAAAATAGCAATCAAATTCAATTGTAAACTCCTCAGGCAGATAATCAACCTTATTGTCTTTTAGCAGTGGAGTAATACCTCCTGTATTCCCTATTTCTCTGAAGAAAATAACATTAGAGCCATCAAAAAACGCATTTTCAACAACTCCACCAGCTAAATCCCACTTACTCGGGAATTCCCCGTTTTGTTCTCCTTCCAGATTATCCTCAAAAATAATTTCTGTTCCCGGCACAAAATCGTATTTAGCCCATGTAAGTACAGGAGCAGTTTTTTCAACAGTTGTTGTTGTTTCGTCGGTTTGTTCGGCAGGAGTTTGCGAATCCTTGTTCTCGGTTTCAGTTTCTTTCTTTTTGCCGGTGTTTTTTACTGTATTGTCAATGCCTTCCTCTACTTTATCGAGTGTTTTATCCACCGCTTTGTCGGCTTTTTTCTCGATGCGTTGCTCAACCTGCTTTTCAGCTTTCTTTTTTACATTGTTCAGTACTTTATTCAGATTAATCTGGCCATTTACGTTTGCCTGCATAGCAAACAACCCGATAAGGATAATGTAAAGATGTGATTTCATGTTTTAATTTTTATAATGTGTATTTATAGCAATCTGCGATTAAAAGTACTCTAATTGTCAGAAAAACAAGACTATCCTGACACACCGAACAGATGCAAAGATAAATATTTATTCTATTTTATCATAAACAGTATTTGTATTTGCAGAATAATCTTTCAGCATTGCGGTCTTTAGCTTGATAATCGTACTGAATTGTAATAATACGCATCGTCCGGGACACAGTCATACATTTTTTTTTGGGGGGCGCGTCCCTTCGGGTCGGGCTATCCCTCCTGCCCTCCGCTTCGCTCCGCGCATCCGTCCTATCCCTCGCGCACAGTGCAACGCAACCACCGCCGCACGTCGGGCCAACATCCCACCATTCAAGCCCTCCGGGCTTGTGTGCCG
>RRZT011977953.1_pt1 | contig 11735 bp, 10 predicted proteins | sample 2165551 | NCBI WGS metagenome assembly RRZT01 (sample SAMN10456910, study PRJNA506462) | wastewater metagenome | biome: wastewater; feature: sludge; material: wastewater sludge; isolation source: wastewater sludge with Escherichia coli K12::gfp cells carrying plasmid... | place: USA: Moscow, Idaho... | reverse complement strand
TGGGCCGGCGCTGGCGATGGGCGCGAACTGGGCAATGCCATAGGTTGTGGCTTCGGCGCGGTGCGCGGTGCCGAAGGCATCGTTGACGTAAATGTCGCAAAGCGCCGCCATCTTGCGCGAAAGTGATTCATCGTTCTTCTTTTCGCCCTTGTTGACGCGGCAGTTCTCCAGCAGAACGACCTGACCGGGCTGCACGTTCACGCCATCGACCCAGTTTTGAACCAGTGGCACCTTGCGGCCCAGCAGTTCGCCCAAGCGCTGGGCGACGGGCGCCAGCGAATCCGCGGGCTTCAACTCGCCTTCGGTCGGTCGCCCCAGGTGCGAGGTCACCATCACCGCGGCGCCGTTGTCCAGCGCCATCTGGATCGCCGGCACGCTGGCGCGGATGCGGGTGTCTTCGGTGATGGCGCCGGATTCGTCTTGCGGCACGTTCAGGTCGGCACGGATGAAGACTTTTTTGCCTTTGGCCTTGCCTTGGGCGCACAGATCGGAAAAGCGCAGAACGTTCATGGCGAATGGGAGGAAAAGTGGAACACCGCGCGCCGCTGCGGCGACGCAGCCGTCATTCTACGGTTCAAGGTCTTTCAGGCCGCCAGCGCTTGCCCATTCAGCGCGAGCAGCTACCAATTCAATAGTAATCGCAAAGGCAAATAAACCGCCATGCCGACCGCGATGGCGCCCACCAGCACAAAGCTCCAGTGCCGGCGCCAGAAGTAGAACAGCGCCGCAGCCAGGCCGCCCCAGGTGCGTGCGTCGGTCAGCAGGGGGGCGATCACGCCGTCGGTCAGCACCAGATCGGGCGCGATGACCGCCGCCAGCGCCGCAATGGGCGCGTATTGCAGGCCGCGCTGCGCCCAGCCGGGCAGCCGCCATTCCCGCTCGCTGATGAAGAAAAAGCAGCGCGTGATGACCGAAATCGCGGTCATGCCCAGGATCACCACCAGGGTCCAGCCGTCCGTCTCACGCATGATGGAGATGGCTCCCACGCTCCACGGCTACGCCTGTTGCGCTGCCCCCCGAGGGGGCCGCAGGCCGCCTTGGGAGCGGCCCGGCGGCGTCCTGGTCGCCCTGATCGCCGGGCGGCGGCGGTTTGGGCAGCTTCGGCTCGATGAACAGGCACAGCGCCACCGCCACCACGATGGCGGCGACGATGTTCAGGCGGTAGGGCAGGCCGAACAGCGCCACGGCGGCGGTGGCGGCGATCAGGGCCGAGAAGGCGCGCAGGCGCGTGGCGGCCAGCGAGCAGGTGACGGCCAGCAGCGCCAGCGTGCCGGCAAATTCCAGCCCCCAGCGCTCAGGGAACGCCGCGCCCATGAAGATGCCCAGCATGCTGAAGGTCTGCCAGAAGATCCAGTTGCACACGTTGCCGCCCCACAGGTAGGCCATTTGCGCGCGGCGCTGGCGCTCGGTCTCGGCCGGCTTGGGAAAGCGCCGGGTGTACAGCACGTAGGTCACGTCGCCCGTGAAGTAGCCGAGCCACAAACGCCTGATTCGCGGCAGAAACATGAAGTATTGGCGCAGATGCAGGCTGAAGACGACAAATCGCAGGTTGACGCAAAAAGCCGCCGCCCAGATGACCCACAGCGGCGCGCTGGCGGCAATGAGCGGAATCACCGCCAGCTGCGCGCTGCCGGCAAACACCAGCAGCGACATCAGCACCGCTTCGGTCAGGCTCATGCCGCTTTTGACCATGGCGACGCCGGTCATGAACGACCAGGCCGTCAGGCCGACCGAGATGCCCGACATCTCGCGGGCGCCGACCCAGAACAGCGGGTGGCGCGCGGTGTGGGCCAAGGCTTCGATGCGGTCACCCACCCATTGGCCCAGCCGCCCGGGCGCCGACAAATCGCCCTGCGGATCGGGCGGCAGCGGCATGTTCATGGTGCGTCGCCCGGTGTCTCGGTGCCCAGCCGCTGGCCGGGCTGCAGCGGAAACCCGCGCAGAAAGTCGCGCGCGGCCAGGCGCTTGCCGCCGGGGCGCTGCAGCTCGGTCAGGCGCAGCGCGCCGTCGGCGCAGGCGACCACGATACCGCTCTCGTTGGTGGACAAAATCTGGCCCGGGCGCACGTCTGACAAGCGCGAGCAGCTATCGATTTCGGAGTTCCAGACCTTGATGACATCGGCGCCCAGCGTGCTGCTGGCGCCGGGGAAGGGGTCGAAGGCGCGGATGCGGCGCTCGATCACGGCCGCCGGCTGCGACCAGTCGATGGCGGCTTCGTGCTTTTCGATCTTGTGTGCGTAGGTCACGCCCTCGGCCGGCTGCGGCTTGGCGTGCAGGCCGCCGCAGGCCGCCAGCTCCAGCGCCTCGACGATCAGGCGGCCGCCCAGCGCGGCCAGTTGGTCGTGCAGCGTGGCGGTGCTGGCGCGCGGGGCGATGGGCAGCTTTTCAAGCAGCAGCATGTCGCCCGTGTCCAGGCCGGCGTCCATCTGCATGATGGTGACGCCGGTCTCGGCATCGCCCGCCTCGATGGCGCGATGAATCGGCGCCGCGCCGCGCCACCGCGGCAGGATGGAGGCGTGGATGTTGAAACACCCCAGGCGCGGCAGATCGAGCACCCACTGAGGCAGGATCAGACCGTAAGCGGCGACCACCAGCACGTCGGGCCCGGCGGCCAGCAAGGCGGTGCGCGCAGCGGTGGCGTCATCGGGGTATTTGCCATCGAGCCGCAGGCTGCGCGGCTGGGCGACGGCGATGCCGTGTTCCAGCGCCAGTTGCTTGACCGGCGAAGCCTGTAGCTTCATGCCGCGACCGGCCGGGCGGTCGGGCTGGGTCAGCACCAGCGGCACGTCGAAACCCGCCGCCAGCAGCCGCGCCAGCGCCACGCGGGCAAATGCGGGGGTGCCGGCGAAGGCGACTTTCGTGCTCATTTTTTGGTAGCTGCTTGCGCTTGTCAGTCAAGCGCTGGAGGCCGATTTGGCTTGAGGTGCTCAGCGCACGTCGGGTGGGTCGGGCAAGTCTTCATCACCGTTCGACCAGCCGCGCACCACGCCAGCGCGGTCGATGTCGATGAACAGCAGGCGCCAGGTGGGGCCGTCCGCGTAGCGCCAGATCCAGATGGTGCCGTCGAAGTTGTGCACGCCCATGGTGCGCGCGGGCGGGCCGTATTCGCGCAGCACGTCGGCGCGCGTCCACACATTGGGCTGAATGCGCTGGGCAAACAGGCTTTCGCTGAGCGCCTGCTCGACGCGCGCCACGCGGCCTTGCGCGTCCAGGTCGATGTTGAACACGCGCTGGCCGGCCGGTTGGTAGGTGTATTGCAGGCGTTCGCCCGCGTTGCCGGCGGCCGGGTAACGCGCGGTGGGGCGGCCCAGTTGCTCGACCACGCCCGCCACCGGCGTGCCGGGCGCCACGCGGCCGGGGTCGGCAAACACGGCGCAGCCGCTGAGCAGCGCGGCCGCCAGTGCGCCGGCCAGCCAGCCGCCGGCGCCGCGCGTCATGCCGGCTCCTTGGCCTTGTCCAGCTTGTCTTGCCGCTCTGCTTTTTGCAGCTTGGTCTTGATGCGGCCCTGTTTGAGCGGCGACAGGTATTCGACGAACACCTTGCCCAGCAGGTGGTCCATCTCGTGCTGGATGCAGACGGCCAGCAGGCCATCGGCCTCGATCTCGCGCGCCGTGCCCTGGGCATCGAGCGCGCGCACCTTCACCCGCTCGGCGCGCTCGACGCCGTCGTAGATGCCGGGCACCGACAGGCAGCCTTCGTCGCCTTTCACGCGCTCGTCGCTGGCCCACAGCAGCTCGGGGTTGATCAGCACCAGGCGCTCGTTGCGTTCTTCCGACACGTCGATCACGATCAGGCGCTGGTGCACGTCGACCTGGGTGGCGGCCAGGCCGATGCCCTTGGCCTCGTACATGGTCTCGAACATGTCGTCGATCAGCTGGCGCAGGGCGGCATCGACCGTGGCGACGGGTTGGGCCACCTTGTGCAGGCGGGCGTCGGGGTAGCGAAGAATCGGGAGCAGGGCCATCGGACGGGTTCCACAGATGTCGCTATTTTCGCTACTTTTGACGTTTCGCGCCGTCGGCCGGGGGCATTTTCGTTGCCGGATCAAGGGCTTGACTGCAGAATGTCCAGTGCTTTGTCAAGTTGGCAGCCGCCCTCAGCAAAACAATGAAACATACTTTTCCTGGCGCCACGCGCGCCCTGACCGCGCCCCTCGGCCTGCTGGCGGCCGCCCTGCTGGCCGGCCAACCGGCCATCGCGCAACCCGTCACCCCCACGCAGCGCGGCGTCGCGCAGCAAGTGGCCAGCCAGGGCGTGCCGCTGGCGGCGCTGGCGCCCAACGCGCCTGAGGAATACACGGTGCGCAAGGGCGACACGTTGTGGCGCATCTCCGGCATGTTCCTCAAATCGCCCTGGCGCTGGCCCGAGCTGTGGGGCATGAACCTCAAGGACATCCGCAACCCGCACCTGATCTACCCCGGCCAGCACCTGTATCTGGAGCGCGTGGGCGACCGCGCCTTCCTGCGCACCGGGCGTGCCGACGGCCAGCCGGGCGCCACCATCCGCGTGTCGCCGCGCAACCGCGTCGAGATGCTGGGCACCGGCCCGCTGCCGACGCTGGAGCCGCACCTGATCGAGCCCTTCTTGACCGAGCCGCTGGTGGTCGATGACGATACCTTCCAGCGCGCGCCGCGCATCGTGGCGCTGGCCAACCAGAGCCGCGTGCTGGTGGCCAAGGGCGACCGCGCTTACGTGCGCGGCCCGGTCGATGCGCCGCTGCTGGCGGCGCCGGGTTTGCCGACCGATTTCCGCGTCTTCCGCACCGCCACGCCGCTGAAAGACCCCATCACCGGCGAAATCCTGGGCTACGAAGGCCAGTACGTCGGCCAAGCCGCGCTGGTGCGCGGCGAGAGCGAGACCGAAGAAACCGTCAAGGCCGGCTTTGGCGGTGGCACCACGCAGAAGGTGCTGCCGGTGCCGGCCACCATCGACGTCACCAGCAGCAAGGAAGAAATGAAGGCGGGCGACCGCCTGCTGCCCGAGCCGCCGCGCGAGTTCCGCAACTACGTGCCGCACGTGCCCGATCTGCCGATCGAGGCGCGCGTGGTGTCGGTGCATGGCAACGCGGTGCGCTATGCCGGCCAGAATCAGATCGTGGTGATCAACAAGGGGCTGCGCGACGGCGTCGAGAACGGCCAGGTGCTGGCGATTCTGTCGACCGGCCCGCAGATGAAGGACAAGACCGATAAGTCGCGCGACACCATCAAGCTGCCCGACGAACGCAACGGCATTGCCATGGTGTTCCGCCCGTTCGAGCGCGTGTCGTACGTGCTGGTGATGGAAATCATCAACCCGGTGCAGGTGGGCGACAAGCTCATCAACCCCAACTGAAGCGCTTGCGATCCGCGCCGGCGGTGATGCCATGGATCGCCCCGAACTCGAAGCCTGGCTGCGCCTGACGCTGACGCCGGGCGTCGGCAGCGATTCGGCGCGGCGCCTTTTGGCGGCGTTTGGTCTGCCGCCGCACGTCTTCGATCAAACCAGCGCCGCGCTGCGCGAAGTGGTGGGCCCGGCGCAGGCCAGCGCGCTGCTGAAGGTGCCGGACACGCTGGCGGCGCAGGTGCAGGCCACGCAGGACTGGCTGGGCGCCGCCTCTGACGACGGCGCGCCGCGCCACATCGTGACGCTGGGCGACGCGGCCTATCCGCCAAGCCTGCTGGCGATCGAGGACCCGCCGTGCCTGCTCTACGTCGTGGGTCGGCTACCGGGCCGAGATTCAGGGTCCAAACAGGCGCCAGCGCTTGCCGAATCAGCGCCAGCAGCTTCTGCATTCATAGCGAACGACTGGCCACAACGCGCCCTGGCCATGGTTGGCAGCCGCAACCCGACGCCGCAGGGCGCACAGAACGCGCGCCAGTTCGCGCGTGCCTTGGCCGGCGGCGGCGTGACCATCGTGTCCGGGCTGGCGCTGGGCATCGACGCGGCGGCGCACGAAGGCGCGCTGGACGGCTCTGCGCCAGGCGCGCTGGCGACCATCGCCGTCATCGGCACCGGCATCGATCGCGTGTACCCGCGCCAGCACCGCGATCTGGCGCACCGCATCGCCGGGCGCGGCTTGATCGTGAGCGAATACCCGATAGGCACACCGCCGCTGGCGCACAACTTTCCGCGCCGCAACCGGCTGATCGCCGGGCTGAGCCAGGGCACGCTGGTGGTCGAGGCGGCGCTGCAGTCGGGCTCGCTCATCACCGCGCGGCTGGCCAGTGAACAGGGCAAAGAGGTGTTTGCCATTCCTGGCTCCATCCACAGCCCGCAGTCGCGCGGGTGCCACGCGCTGATCCGCCAGGGCGCCAAGCTGGTCGAGACGGCCGAGGACGTGCTGGAGGAGCTGCGCTGGCCCCGCAATCTCGACGTTGCTACACAAAAAGAAGCTGCCGGCGCTGATCCGGTAAGCGCCAGCGGCCCAAAAGACCCGGATCACGACTTGCTCGAAGCGCTGGGCGCCGACCCGGTCAGCCTCGACGCGCTGCAGGCGCGCACCGGGCTGGACACGCCCACGCTGCAGGCGCGTTTGCTGACGCTGGAACTCGACGGCCGCGTCGGCCGCCTGCCGGGCGGCTTGTTCCAGCGTCTGGCCTTGAGCTGAAGGCGGCGCGCCACCCCGGTGCTATAGTGACCGCATGTACCAAGTGCTGGTGTACGTGTACGAAAACTACGGCGGCGGCGCCGATACCCCCGACCGCCAGCGGCTTGGCATGCGCTTGTCCAGCGCCGGCTTCGAGCGCGACGAGATCCAGCAGGCGCTGCACTGGCTGGATGGCCTGGACAACGTGGCCGACGGAATCTGCCTGACCGCCCCGAACGATGCCGCCGCGCCGCTCGATACGGGCAGCCCGATCTGGCCCGCAGCCCCGGACAGCCTGCGCGTCTACAGCCCGCAGGAAATCGAGCACCTGGGGCCCCAAGGCATGGCCTGCCTCAGGTTTCTGGAAGACGCTGGCGCGCTGTCGGCCGAGTTGCGTGAATTGGTGATCGACCGCGCGCTGGCGGCATCGGAAGCGCCGCTCGATCTGGACGATCTGAAGATCATCATCATGATGGTGTACTGGCGCATGGGCGCCAACCCGGACCTCCTGGTGCTCGACGAGCTGTCCGACGACACCCGGCACCGGCTCGCGCATTGAGCATCAAACAGCGGCCTGGCGCTTGTCCAGCCTGCGCAAGCAGCTTCGATTAATGTAGCATCCGTTCCGGCTCTGCATGGAGCTTGACCAGCGCCTCGCGCGTGGCGCGCACGGTGAGCGCCTCGTCTTCCACCGGCACCAGCAAGCCAGCCTGCAGGTACGAGGCCATGCGGCGCGTCTGCACCAGAAAGCTCTTGCCGACGCCCGACGAGAACAGGTGCAACTGCCCGCGCCGGCTGCGCCACACGTACTGCACCTGGCTGACGTGGCCCTGGTAGTCGAGCGCGAACCAGGCGCCCAGCTCAAGCTCGTGCGCCCAGCGCAGCATGCCGTCGCTGGGCTGCGATCCGCCTTCAGCCACCACTTCAAGCGCATCGCCCTCGACGCCGAACATCAGCTCGATCATGCCGGGGTCGAGCAGCACGTCGCCCTCGGCGTCGTCGGTCACCACGTCTTCCAGCCCGGCCAGGCTGCGCGACAGCTCGGCCAGCCGCTCGGCCGACAGGCCATCGCCGCGCGACACAAAGGCCTGCATCACGGCGTCGTTGATGCGCTTGACGTGGGCGTCCTGCTCATCGGCCTCCAGCGCCAGCGTGCCCATGCCGCTGCGCAGCGCCTGCAGCAGGCCCGACATGTGCTGCACCACGCGGCTGCGCTCGGCGCGGTCGGACTTGGGACTGACCGCCCACAGCAGGTCGGCCGCCGCCTGCTTGTAGCGCAGCGTTTCTTCATCCTGCGGCCCGCGCCGCACCGCCGCCATGGCCAGCACCTCGGACCAGACGCGGAACAGGAATTCACGCACGTCTTCCGGCACCGGCACCGACGCCAGCATGCGACGCAGCTCGATGGTGTACTGGATCGCCAGCGCCTCTTTCTGCTCGACCTGCTGCGCCAGTGTGGCCATCTGCTGCGCTTTGCCACCTTCGGTGAGCGAGCGGCCAAGAAACTTCTTGAATTCGTCCAGCACCAGCTGGTAGACGCGACGGCCGGTCTCGGGATACTGCTCGATCACCTGCACGATGCGCTTGATCTCGCGCTCCAGCCGGCTGCCGGTGATGGTGGCGGCGTCGAAGCCGAGTGCGCACGCGCCCATGCGGTCGATCAGCTGGCGCGCGGGGTGCTCGATGGAGGCAAAGAAATCCGGCTCGGCCAGCGCCAGCCGCAGCACCGGAATCTGCAGGCGCGCAAACCAGACCCGGATGGCGGCCGGCATGCGCTCTTCGGCCAGGATGGCCTGGAACATCAGCGCCACGATCTCGATGATGGCCTTCTCGCTCGGCTTGTCGGCCTTGGCCTTGAGTTCGGTCGCGCGCTGGCGCAGGCGCGTGGCCACCGCCTCGACGTTGGCAATCGGCAGCGCGGCGGTGGGGCCACCGCCGCGTGAGTCGATCAGTTCGGTGACAGCGAACGGCGTGACCGATTCGGACAGCGCGCGCGCCAGTTGCGGCGACGGCGGCCCGAACGGTGCGGTGCCGTCGAAATCGGCCACGCGCTCGTTGATCAAGCGCTTGAGCTGGCCCAGCACGCCTTGCGCGCGCTGGCGCACGCGCGCCATCGGCGTGACCGCCGTCATCATGCGCGTTTCCTGCGCCGCGCGGGCCAGGCCCGAGGCCTGTACGTCGGGTATGCCGGCCGGGCCCGCGTACATCGATCCGCTGGTCATGGGCGCGTCCAGCCGCGTGGCGGGCGGGGCAGCGCGGGCGTCGCTGGCCGCGCGCGCGGACGGGCGCCAGGCGCCTTCGGCCGGTCCCCCAGGGGCCGTCGCGGCGCCGCGTGGGGCCGCTGGCCCGCTGCTGCCATCGGTGCGCCGCACCATCGATTTCAGATCGATTTCGGCCATCACGCCTTGTTCGATCAGCGTGGCGTTCGCCTGTTTGAACGCCGCCGTCATGCGCGTCACGACTTCGGCCTCTACCGGCGCATGCACCAGCGCCCACATGGCGCGCGTCAGGCCACAGCCTGTCCAGGCCTTGATCAGCTGCTGGGCAAATACGTCCGGGCGCAGCACATCGCGCGCCGCCAGATCGGTGGTGCGCTCCAGGTATTGAATGCGCAAGCGCAGGTTGTTGAATTCGGCACCCGCCGCATCCAGCACCGCCGAGCCGATGCGCGAGGCGACGATCTTGCGCTCAACGACTTCGTCGTCGACCAGGCCCAGGGCTGCGGAGGGATCAAATGCCAGTTCGCCGCCCCCGCGCATGGCGACCAACGCTTCACGCCACCCCTGACGTACCGCAGCTACCCAGGCTTGCCGCTCACGTTGAAACCGTGCACTGGCTTCCATCGCCAACTGCATTTCCGACAGCGCTGCGCCGCGTGGGCCGCCTTGGGCCAACTGAAGCAAGTGCGCTTGAATGCGCCCCATCAACTCGACAATCAAGTTGTCCAGCGCATCAACGAACTGCTCTCGCACTTGACGCAAGATGCGGTGTTCCGATGCAGGGGGCGTGGACGACGTGACCATGAGCGCGCAGGGGCCGCTCAGTATCGCATGACGAGCGGCTCAGCCCAGCGTGTTTTCCCGCTTCGTCAGACGACCGCGCCGGCGTTCGGATCGTTCGGATCGCCTTCTTTGCGACCGCTGCCCTTGACCAGATCTTCGCGCCGGATGCCCAGCCACATGGCAATCGCCGCGGCCACGAACACCGACGAGTAGATGCCGAACAGGATGCCGATGGTGAGCGCAACGGCGAAGTAGTGCAGCGTCTCGCCGCCGAACAGCAGCATCGACAGCACCATGATCTGCGTCGAGCCGTGCGTGATGATGGTGCGGCTGATGTTGGCGGTGATGGCGTTGTTGATGACCTCCACCGTGCTCATCTTGCGGAAGCGCCGGAAGTTCTCGCGGATGCGGTCGAAGATGACCACGGATTCGTTCACCGAATAGCCCAGCACCGCCAGCACCGCCGCCAGCACCGAGAGCGAAAACTCCCACTGGAAGAAGGCGAAAAAGCCCAGGATGATCACCACGTCGTGCAGGTTGGCGATGATGCCGGCCACCGCGTACTTCCACTCGAAGCGCATCGACAGGTAGATCATGATGCCGATCACCACGAAGGCCAGCGCCTTCAGGCCGTCGGCCGCCAGTTCCTGCCCGACCTGCGGACCGACGAATTCGGTGCGCCGCAGCTCGACATCGGGTGTCGCGGTCTTGAGCGCCTGCAGCACTTGCTGACTCTGCTCGGCCGTGGTCTTGCCCTGCTGCACCGGCAGGCGAATCAGCACATCGCGCGCGGTGCCGAAGTTCTGCACCTGCACGTCGCTGTAGCCCAGCGACGCCACGGTGCCGCGCACCTGGGTCAAATCGGCCGGCTGGCTGTAGCTCACTTCCATCACGGTGCCGCCGGTGAACTCGACCGACAGGTGCAGACCGCGCGTGATCAGGAAGAACAGCGCCAGCACGAAGGTGGCGACCGATATGGCGTTGAAGATCAACGCATACCGCATGAAGGGAATGTCCCGACCGATCTTGAAGAATTCCATGTTCAGTTTTCCTTCGGGGGCTCAGCGGGCGTTGCCGCTGTCAATCAGCTTGGCCTCGTTTTCAGGCCGCCACACGGTGCCGATCGACACGGTTTTCAGCTTTTTCTTCCGCCCATACCACCAGTTGACCAGGCCGCGCGAGAAGAACACGGCCGAGAACATCGAGGTCAGGATGCCGATGCAGTGCACCACCGCGAAGCCGCGCACCGGGCCGGAGCCAAAGGCCAGCAGCGCCAGGCCGGCGATCAGCGAGGTGACGTTGGAGTCCAGGATGGTCGCCCAGGCGCGGTCGTACCCTGAGTGGATGGCGGCCTGCGGCGAGGCGCCGCCACGCAGTTCTTCGCGTATGCGCTCGTTGATCAGCACGTTGGCGTCGATCGCCATGCCCAGCGTCAGCGCCACCGCCGCTATGCCGGGCAGCGTCAGGGTCGCCTGGAGCATCGACAAAATCGCCACCAGCAGCAGCAGGTTGACCGACAGCGCAATCGCCGAGAACACACCAAACAGGTGGTAGTAGATGACCATGAACACGACGATCGCCGCAAAGCCCCAGGTCACGCTGTGAAAGCCCTTGGCGATGTTGTCGGCGCCCAGGCTCGGGCCGATGGTGCGTTCCTCGATGATCTCCATCGGCGCCGCCAGCGAGCCGGCGCGCAGCAGCAACGCCAGGTCGTTCGCTTCAACCACCGTCATCGAGCCTGAAATCTGGAAGCGCGTGCCCAGTTCGGCCTGGATCACCGGCGCCGTCAGCACCTCGCCCTTGCCTTTTTCAAACAGCACGATGGCCATGCGCTTCTTCAGGTTCTCGCGGCTGACATCGCGCATCACGCGGCCGCCCTTGGCGTCCACCGTCAGGTCGACCTTGGGCTGCTGGGTCTGCGAATCAAAGCCGGGCTGCGCGTCGGTCAGGCTGTCACCGGTCAGGACCACCTGGCGCTTGACGATCACCGGGCGGCCATCGCGTTCCAGGAACTTTTCCGAGCCGAAGGGCACCGGGCCACCGGCTTCAGCGGCGCGGCCCTCGGCGCTTTCATCGACCAGGCGCATCTCCAGCGTGGCGGTTCGGCCCAAGATGTCTTTCGCCTTGGCGGTGTCCTGCACGCCAGGCAACTGCACCACCACGCGGTC
>RRZT011810285.1_pt1 | contig 11736 bp, 10 predicted proteins | sample 2165551 | NCBI WGS metagenome assembly RRZT01 (sample SAMN10456910, study PRJNA506462) | wastewater metagenome | biome: wastewater; feature: sludge; material: wastewater sludge; isolation source: wastewater sludge with Escherichia coli K12::gfp cells carrying plasmid... | place: USA: Moscow, Idaho... | reverse complement strand
CGTCTTCCAGATACATCTCCCGTTATTTACAGTTCTCGTCCAGATAGTGTAAGATACAGCGGCGATAGCGTCTGACCCGAACCAGAAGATTTGGAAATGACATACAATCATCCATCAGCTCCATCATTTCATTACCCACAAATTCTAACCGGGGATTGATAATGACATAAGGCTGATCTGTCAAAATACAAATCAGCCGCTTCTGTACCCCAATCTGTGGTGCCGCAATTGCCCGTCCAAACCCATAATCTCGTCGGATACCTCTGATACAATCAAACATATCCGTAAAAACAGAGCGCAGTTCTTCTAATTCCTCACGTTTCACCTCCTCTGAAATCTCATACAATCTGGGATTGCCAAGCAATAAAATATCTCGTTCCATGTTTTCATTCTCCTTTTATACCTCTTTTTTCCGCAGCATTACAATTCCTGCCACTATCGCAAGCACTGTTCCCACGATTCCCACAATCACACATTTTGTCATTCCCTGGGAAGTCTTCCACAGCACTTCACAATGAGACATATTGACCTTGGCTCCAAACTGAAACAGATTCGCAGGCAGAAGCTGTGCAAAATCCCACAAAAATTCTATGCCCCATTGTCCCAGTAAAACCATTCCAGCCATCAGTAACACTCTCGGTATCGCATATACAATTACTGCCCACAGCATTGCTGCCATCACCTCATTTTTGAAATATGCCAGAAGTGCGATCCCCAGGATCATAGATGCAACTGCTGTTCCATACACTGCCGGAATCTCGGTTAAAATAATTTTCAGGCTTGTCGGTCCCGTATGCTCTAACAAGAACCATGCACTTCCTATATAGGCAGTCAATACCAGCGCCATTATAACCGTTGCCGTCAAAACTGCAGTCATGCATTTCCCCAAAAACAGCTTTTCTCTGGAAATCCCAAACGCCACTGCATTTTTCATATTTCCGTTTTTATGTTCATCCTCATACAGGACTGCTGCAACAATAAGACCTGCATAAGTAAAAAGCATCGGACTTCCTGTCAGAAAACTGAATGAAAAAGAAGTAATATCATAGGGAAAATCCTGCGTTGTACTACTGGCCACACCTGTCACATACAAAATAATATGAAACAACACCGGCAATACTGCCATAATTCCTGTCATCACATAAGTCGAGCGGCTGTGCATCACTCTGTAGCATTCACTTTTTATATAATTTAACATCCCTGATTCCCCCCCTTCTTCAGATTCATGTAATACGCTTCCAAAGATGCCTGTTTTCTGGTCAGCTCCCGGATAAAAATTCCATGTTCTGCTGCAAGCCTGCTGTAGACTTCAATATCCTGTTTTGGATTTACAATACGGATTTTCCCATCCGAAAGTACTTTGTATCCTTCTCCTGATAACTGTTCTTCCAGAAATACGGCATACTGCTGCACGTCTGACACTGTAATCTCCACAGAATCCGTACATCGTTCATGCAGGGTTTCCGCAGTGATCTGTTCCAGTAATCTTCCCTTACTTAAAAAGCCATATACCGTTGCCAGCTGCTGCAGTTCTGTCAGAATATGACTGGAAAGCAGAATCGTGATCTTCTTTTCTTCGTTCAGACGCTTTAAAAGCTGTCTGAATTCTACAATCCCACTGGGGTCCAGTCCGTTGATCGGTTCATCTAAGATCAACAGCTCCGGCTCTCCGAGCATCGCCATCGCCAGTCCCAGTCTTTGTTTCATTCCCATGGAAAGAGTCTTGCACCGGCACTTTCTTTTTTCCCAGATGCCCGTCATGCGAAGCATCTCTTCTACTTTTTCTTTTCCCGGAACTCCCTTCTGGATCCGGTAATATTCCATATTATTTTCCACTGTCAGGTTTCCGAAAAAGCCCGGCTGTTCGATCATCACTCCACTGCGCCGTCTCGCCCTTTGCAGTTCCTTCTCTCCCTGTTCTCCAAACAGCCTGATCTCTCCTGTGGATGCCGCACTATGCCCTGCCAGAAGCTTCAAAAGTGTTGACTTTCCGGCTCCGTTATCCCCGATCAGCCCGTAAATATCTCCTCGCTTTACGCAGATATCCACATGATCGAGTGCCAGGACTTTTCCATATGTCTTTGTAATCTGTGTTGTTTCTATGACTCGTTCTCTCAACTTTCCTTCTCCTTTTTGTGTTTCCCTGTTTCCATTCGTAGTATACCGTTTTCTGTTTTAAGGAGTCCTCAAGAAAGTTTAAAGAAACTATAAAGATTACTCCAGCTTAAACCCGATTCCCCAGACTGTTTTAATATAAGATTCTTCTTTGTCTGCCTTCTGGATCTTTTTGCGCAGATTGCTGACATGCACATTGACCGTATTGTCTTCCCCATAGTATCCGCCTTTCCAGACCTGCTCATAGAGATGTTCTCTGGAATATACCTTCTGTGGATTCTGGATCAGCAAATACAAAATGTCATATTCATGCATGGTCAGTGGAAGCTCAATGCCTGATACTTCAACTTTTCGGGATTGTGGATATAAGCTCAGATTTTTGTATCGAAAAACCTCCTGTTCTGCTTCCATATTCTGTGCTTCTTTTGTATAACGCCGCATGGCAGCTTCTACTCTTGCAATTACTTCCTCTGGATCAAATGGTTTTGTAATATAATCATCAGCGCCAAGCCGAAGCAGCTTTACCTTGTCCTGCACTGACACTTTCGCTGATAAGATCAGCACAGGCATCTCTTTTTTCTGTTCCTGTCGGATCTGCTCCAACACCTCTTCTCCTGTCATCCCCGGAAGCATCAGATCCAACAGCACACAGTCCGGTAATTCCCGTTCCATACAAAACAATGCCTCTGTTCCGGAAAATGCCTGCCGCACCTGATATCCTGCCCCTTCCATAATTTTGACCAGCAGACCACTGATATCCGCATCATCCTCTACGATCAATATCTTTTGTCCTTCCATACGCTCCTCCATATCGTACACTTTTTCCACATTGTATCATTTTCGCAGTGTTCTTTCAATTTCTGTTTCCGCACAACAAAAAGAGCCATTGCTCCATTTCACAATGACCCTTGTTATGATACTCTGAACTTCCTATCCAAACTCTCTGCTTCTTGACACGCTTGGCACTTTCTTTTTCTCTGTCGCATACACAAACTGATATAGTGTATATGCCATCAGCACAGCTCCCATCACATCAATGACGGAGTGCTGTTTTAAAAACATCGTCGCAAGGATGATCAGTCCTGCTAAAATATAGGCTCCGTTGCTGATCACCGGATGCTTCTTCAGCTGCTCACTCTGTGCAATTGCAATACATGCTGCCAGAGAATTGAACACATGAAGACTCGGAAATACATTCGTCGGGGTATCTGCCAGATACAGCATCCTGACCATATCTGTAAATATATTATCCCGTGGAAATACGACCGGTCTTAATGTCAGTCCGTTCGGAAATACTGTAGAAATCAAAAGAAAAATCGTCATTCCGATAAAACTGAGCTTCGCCAGCTTATAAAACCCTTCTACATCTGTAAAGAAAAAATAGAGGAATACTGCAGCAATAAACACAAACCAGAGCAGATACGGTACAATAAAATACTCAACAAACGGAATCTTATCATCCAGTACGGAGTGGATCACATGATACTCAGAATCTGCTGTAATATGCTTTTCCAGATACATAAACCACGGCATATAGATAAACGCATACAGGAATACCCATGCATGTTTATATTTTTTTATAAAATTTTTCAATGCACTGCTCCTGTTCATTCTGACCGCTCCCTTAATTTGTAAAACATAATACTTTTTAACTGCCCCGATTATAGCACGATTTTTTTTAATCAACAAGGCGATTCATAAAACCTTAACAAATCTTTTGATTTTCTTTCTATTTCTTCTAATTTTTTTCGAAAATGTACATATCAAATCTGCTCTTTGCACGCTGAAGCATCTCTTCTCCATGCAGTGTCCATGCCGCGATTGGTACATGAAAAATATGTTTTTGCATCCACAGACTCAGGTTTTTGCTGTCCTCCATTTTATAAGAGATGAAATCCGGTCTGCAGATACAGTTGCTCAATAAATATTTTACGCAGAATCTGAAAAAATAATGCGGTGTCTTTTCACTTTTTACAAGATCGGAAGACAACTGTCCCCGCAAAATCTGCTTTTGATTCTTTCTCATCCACTGCAGTACCAGGCTGTTAAATGACTGAACCAGGAACGTTCCCTTGTAATCTTCCATCGTCTTTGCCAGACAACGGCAGATTTCCATATCTTCTGTCAGCAGCTTTACCTCGATCAGGATCGGAACTTTCCCCTGCACAAGATGCAGAACATCCTCAAGCAGCGGAATTGGCTCTGCAGTCTCCAGAAGCCGGAGTTTTTTCAGCTCCTCCCATGTCTTCTCCTCTATTGTTCCGGAGACTTTGCACATCCGCTTCAGAGAATCATCATGAAATACTGCTATCTTCTTATCTTTTGTCAAATGTACATCCAGCTCAATTCCTTTGTTTGCCCGTATTGCTTCCCGAAAAGCCGCCATCGAATTTTCCGGAATTCCGATCTTTTTATCATGCAGCCCTCTATGCGCCCACTGTGTTCCTCTGAATTTCCAGATCTCCCGTTTTCTTTCCATTCCCGGGAAAATCATATAAAAATACGCGCCAATTACGATCAGGATACATCCTGTCAGATATCTCCACATATTCCTCGCACTCCTTTATGATGTGATCACCCGCACCTGCTGCGGCAGTATATGCATCCGGATTTCTTTTTTCAAAAATACTGCCTCTCCGTCCGTGTGCACCGCTCTTGCCTGAGAAAACCGGATTTTTACTTCTTCGCACCGGAAAATGGAAATGCCTTTATGTCCTACATGCTTTCCCTGAAATGCCAGAAGCAGTGTTCTGATCACCTGCCATCTTTTCAGACCGGATACTACGATCACATCCAGTTTTCTGTCTCCCGGATCCGCCTCCGGACAGAATTTGAATCCACCGCCTTCATACGGCTGATTCTGGACTGCCGCAAAATAGGTGTCTCGAAATACCTGTGTCTCTCCTTTGTCCAGCTCGATCTCCGCCCGCACGGTATCATCTTTGATCAATCTGTCGATTGCAATTCCTGCATAGGTCAGCTTTCCAAGTCTGATCTTATTCAGCGCCGCCTTCAACTTTGAAACACTTGCCTGATGACAAATGATCGCATCAAATCCGATTCCCGCACTGACTGCAAACCGTCTGCTCTTCTCTCCATAATCTACGACACCGATATCCATCTTCTGTATTGCCTGCGGATGCAGAACAAGATGAAGTGCTTTGACGGGATCTTTTGGAATCTTCATTCCTCTTGCAAAATCATTACTGGATCCAGTCGGAATATATCCCAGGATCACATTTTCAAAATTTTGTATTCCGTTTAACACTTCATTTACCGTTCCGTCTCCGCCCAGAACGACCAGAGTCTTTTCTTCCTGGTCAGCCGTAAGCATCGCTGCGATCGCTGTCGCATTTTTTCTCCGTTCCGTCAGATAAATCTCATATTTTATCTGACTCTTTTCTAATTCTTTTTGTACCTCTTCCCAGATTGCCCTTCCTCTTTGGGAGCGGGAATTTGGATTTATAATAAAACAATATCTCATTCCAGAAACCTCCGGATCTAATCTAATGTACTGTCCAGATATTTTCCGAGCGAACGTTCCATATTTCCCTCAAAATCTGCTTCTCCATTTCGCAGACACCATTCAAACACATTTCCGATCACGATCATACGAATGTCCGTGGTAAATGCCTCGATTTCCACGTTCATCTGAATCCTTCCTTCTTTTATGGCTTTTTCCACATAGTTCTGTACCGTCACGATCGGATACGGACGCTCCGTCCGGCTGACCGGATTGAGCGCCTGATTCTTCGTATCATAGTATCCTGCCATAAACTCAACACCCAGTTCCTTGCAATAAGAAACATAATTTAAATATACCTGGATGATCGTTCTTTTTGCATCCTCTGCATTTTCCGGCAGATCCAGAAGATCCGGATTGATGCTCGGCTGATCTTCGATATAATAAGACAAAAGATCATCCTTTGTTTTGAAATGGTGATAAAAGCTGCCGTTGGACACACCGGCCTCTTCACATATATTTTTAATTGATAATGTCTCATATCCACTGCGCTGCAGAATCCGCTTTGCCGCCTTGAAAATCTTTGCCTTTGTTTCCATGGACTTTTTCTGCTGCTTGGATAATCCTGTTGTTTCTTCCATGATAATCACTCCTTATTCGCACCCAAGTATATCACAAATCGAAAAGTCATTCAAGAAAACAGAGCATGCTCTAATCTATTTTTGTTTCCACACACAATATGCCTCAAACGCAGATGGAATCGAATACTTTTCCTTTAATACTTCTTCTTTTGCAAAAATCATTTCCTTGCTGCAGTTTTTCTCCAGCTCATCCACCTGGATCTCATACCCTTTCATTTGCCATTCTACATGACTGAAAATATGCTTCGCAGCCGGAAGTTTTTTGATACGGATCGGAGAAAGCCCGATGGACTTGCTGTACTCGATCACTTCTTGTTGACTCAGCCAGCCTTCCAGATTCGGCAGTTCGTATAATCCCGCGAGAAGTCCTTTGTCCGGACGTTTCTGAATTGCCAGAGTATCACTGTCATGAAATACAAGTACCGTCCTCTTTTCGATTTTTCTTTCCTTTGCTTTTGTTTTGACCGGAAGCTCCATTGCGATTCCTTCTTTTCTGGCACGGCAGATCTCTGCTGCCGGACAGATCTCGCACTTTGGCTCTCCGTTTGGCACACATACGATCGCACCAAGCTCGATCAATCCCTGATTAAAGTCTCCCGGACAATCTTTTGGAATCACTTCCTCCAGTGCCGTCTCTATCTCCGTACGGACTTTGGCTTTCATAATATCTTCTCTGCTTGCCAGAATCCGGGACACCACACGCAGCACATTTCCATCCACCGCCGGTTTTGGTATTCCAAACGCAAAAGATCCGATAGCTCCCGCCGTATAATTTCCAATTCCTGTCAGTGCATGGATTTCTTCATATGATTCCGGAAACTGACCGCCATACTGCTCAACCATCTGGATCGCAGCTTTCTGCATATTGCGGACCCGATTGTAATATCCAAGCCCTTCCCACAGCTTCATCAGCCGGTCCTCTTTTGCATTGGCCAGATCCGTGATCGTCGGAAGTTCCTTTAAAAACCGGTCATAGTACGGCTTCACTGCTTCCACCCTAGTCTGCTGCAGCATAATCTCAGACACCCACACTCGGTACGGCGTCACATCATGCCTCCACGGCAGATCCCGCTTATTTTCACGATACCAGGCTACGATCGGATCTACGGTTTCCCACAAAATTGGGTTCTCTAATACAACCGGAACTTCTTCATCAATTTTGATCGAATCTTCTGTCACCTGACAGTCATACGCCAGAATCTTTACCCCTGCTGCCCTTGCTTTTTTCAGTACTTCACCAAATTCCGGCTGTGTATCCATATTCGGTGTAAAATAGCGGACGCCTTTCATCTGGATCACCAGAAATACATAAGCATCGTATCCTTCCTTTTTTGCACGGATCAGTTCTTCCACATGCTTTACTGCCCGCTCACTCGGCGCATCCGGAAAACGCACGACACCATCCTCTTCCAGGGTCACTCCCTTGACCTCGATAAACGCTTTCGTTTCTCCCGACTCCACATAAAAATCAAACCGAGAGTTACCGTATGTTGTCTCCGGGCGAACCGCCACCGGTTCAAGAAACAGATTGCCGGCACGCAGCCATTCTTCCACGACTTTGTTGGGGATCTGGGAATCCATATTGATCAGACGATCTCCTTTTCTCACCCCGATCAGATCCCATTTTGTCTTTCGCTCCGGGTTGTCACTCTCCTGCACAAAAATCTCTGCTTCGGGTACAAGAAGTTCCGCGCACCTGCCTGTATTCTTCACGTGGATCGTCTCTTGTTTTCCTGCAATCCTGGCATACGCAATAAAACGGTTCGGCCGTTCCAGAAATGTCGCCCGCTCTATTCTCTCATATTTCATAATCATCTTTCTCCTGTTTTGCCGGGCATCTCTCCCAGCCTGACTTTTTCAAGCTGCCTTGCGTCTTCCTTTGTCAGATAATCAAACAGATAATTTCTGTCATTTTCTGCTTTTCCAAGATGTTCTCTTCGAAGTTCCAAAAGCGCAAGCTCCACTTCCTCTTTCAATCCCAAAGCAGACATACGCGCTGCGCCGTGCCCCAGAATGATCACCTGTTCCAGCGCATCTGATGTAGCAACTGTCACATGATGATTTCTTCCGATCCTGCGGACTGTCTTTTCAATATACTGATCCGCAGTCTCGGCCTCTTTTGTATATACCACATGAATGTTGTGATATTTCATCACAGATCCCGGACCGCCTTCTACCTTGTAGGCATCAAAAACCAGGATCAATGTACATTTTTTATATCCCTGATAATTACACAGCACGTCCATCAGCTTGTCACGGGCGCTTTTCAAGTCTGACTTTGCCAGCTCTTTTAACTCTTCCCATGCAAAAATAATATTGTATCCATCTACAAGGAGATATTCTTCCTTTTTTTCTTCTTTGCGTGATGTCCACTTATCATCCGCTGCCGGCTGTGCTTTTGCCCTTACCATTACGGGTGTCCGGTTCTTTTTCACCGGATCCGGTGTTCTTGCGTAAATCGCATCCAGTTCTTCCCGGGTCAGTTCGATCTGGGAAGAAGTACTGCGTGTCTGACGCACCACCGGGCGCTTCTTCTCTTCGGAAACCTCATTGCTCTCCAGCGTGTTTTCCAGATGCATATACGCTTCCACTTCATCCCAGTTCACTACAAATCCGGCTCCATGCGCGCAGAACACCGAGCCTGTCGGATTTTCCAGATCTGCCTCAGGGTCATATCCGATTTCTTCCACGATAGGCTCCTGATCCGGACATTTTTCATAGCCTTTTAACCGACAGGACATCCGTCCTCTCCCTCCGGTATACGAAGTGAGCTCTGTCTGATATCCGCGCATCTGAGACACCGGGGCACACCCTTTTAAAATGGAGATTTCCCCGTCTGCGACAGGCGGCTCAAATGTCCCGCTTCTTTTCTGGATATCCATCATAGCCCGTCCCACGTGCTCTGGAAGGAGCTCCATCTCGAACTCATAATACGGCTCCAGAAGGACACTCTTTGCTTTTCTAAGCCCCTGACGCACTGCACGATAGGTCGCCTGTCTGAAATCTCCGCCTTCTGTATGTTTCTGATGAGCACGACCGGATACCAGTGTAATCTTCATATCTGTGACCGCCGATCCGGTCAGTACCCCTTTATGCTCTTTTTCTTCCAGATGAGTAAGAATCAGACGCTGCCAGTTGCGGGTGAGAATATCTTCACTGCAGTCTGTAAAAAACTGCAAACCGCTCCCACGCTCTCCCGGCTCCAGTAAAAGATGTACCTCCGCATAATGACGCAGAGGTTCAAAGTGTCCGACCCCTTCGACAGGATCCTCAATCGTCTCTTTATAGACCACTTTCCCTGTTCCAAATTCCACACGTACTTTAAACCGATCCCAGATAATGCTTTTCAGAATTTCGATCTGCACTTCTCCCATCAGCTGCGCATGGATCTCACAAAGCCGCTCTTCCCATACAATATGAAGCTCGGGCTCTTCCTCTTCCAGCTCTTTTAGATTGAGAAGCATCTTGTGTATATCACAATCCGGCGGCAATTCAATCCGATAATTCAGGACCGGTTCTAAAATCGGCATATCAGACTCCGACTCTGCTCCCAGCCCCTGTCCCGGATACGTATCAGAAAGCCCGGTAACTGCACAGACTTCCCCTGCATGTACCTCTGAAAGCATCTCATATTTTGCACCGGAATAGCGGCGGATCTGATTGATCTTCTCCTCCGTATCCGTGATGTTCTCCCTGACCTTTATACTTCCTCCTGTCACTTTTAAATATGTCAGTCTGTTCCCCTGCTCATCCCGTCCAATCTTGTATACTTTCGCACCAAATTTTGCGGGATACTGTCTCTCCTCGGTCAAACTCTCAAGCGCATCCAACAGTTCTTCCACACCTTCTGTGTGCAGTGCTGAGCCAAAATAACACGGAAATACCCGTCTCTGACTGATCAAATCTGCTACCTGCTCTCTCGGAAGTTCTCCGTTCTCCAGATACTGCTCCAGCAGCCCTTCATCACACATGGCTAGCTGCTCTGCTGCCTCTTCACTGCTTTCACTTCCAAACACTTTTTCAAAATCAATACAGTGATCTCCAAATCGCTTTTTCAATTCTGCCAGAACGCGTTCTCTGTCTGTTCCCGCCTGGTCCATCTTATTCACAAAAAGAAACACCGGGATCTTGTACTGTCCAAGAAGTCTCCACAGTGTCTCTGTATGTCCCTGTACTCCGTCTGCACCACTGATCACAAGCACTGCATAATCCAGAACCTGCAGTGTCCGCTCCATCTCCGCAGAGAAATCCACATGCCCCGGTGTATCCAGCAGAGTTATCCTCATATCTTTCCAGGAAAACACTGCCTGTTTCGAAAAAATAGTGATTCCTCTGGAACGCTCCAGATCATAGGTATCCAGAAATGCGTCCTTATGATCCACCCGTCCCATTTTCCGGATACTTCCGCTTATATAGAGCATACTTTCCGACAGTGTCGTCTTTCCTGCGTCTACATGAGCGAGGATGCCAAGACAGATATGTTTTTTTACTTTTTCAGACTCTTTTGAGCTCATGAAAACGCCTCCTCTTGTGGTTACATTGATGTTGTATTATATCACAAAAGGAGGCGATAGTCGAGATACGTTCTCGTTTTCACTCTTCTATAAAATTTTTGACAAAAATTCTTTCAGTCTCGGATCCTTCGGATGCTCAAAGAACTCCTTCGGATTTCCTTCTTCTTTGATCTGCCCTTCATCCACAAACACAACTCTTGTGGCAACTTCTTTTGCAAATCCCATTTCGTGTGTTACCACAACCATAGTCATTCCGTCTCTTGCAAGCTGTTTCATCAGCTCCAGAACTTCTCCTACCATCTCCGGATCCAGCGCAGAAGTCGGCTCATCGAACAACATCACATCCGGATTCATTGCCAGAGACCGCACGATCGCAATACGCTGTTTCTGTCCACCGGAAAGCTGATCCGGATATGCATCTGCCTTGTCTGCAAGTCCAACCCTCTGCAGCAGTTCTTTTGCTTTTTTCTCTGCCTCTTCTTTCGACATCTTTTTCAATGTCACAGGTGCAAGCATGATATTTTCCAGGATCGTCTTATGTGGAAACAGATGGAAATGCTGGAACACCATTCCGATCTTCTGACGATGAACATCAATATCTGTCTTTGGATCTGTAATATCCGTCCCTTCAAATAAAACAGTTCCTCCTGTTGGAACCTCCAACAGATTCAGAGACCGCAAAAATGTAGATTTTCCTGATCCAGACGGTCCGATCACAACAACGACCTCTCCTTTTTTGATCTCTGTAGAAATCCCACGCAGTACTTCCAACTTTCCAAATGCCTTTTTCAGATCCTGAACCTGGATCAATACTTCGTTCTTATCGTTCATTTGTGCGCAGTCTCCTTTCCAGTTTGTTCATAAAGAATGTAAGCAGCATCACCAGTGCCAGATAGATCACTGCCGCTGTGATTAATGGAATAAATGCCTCAAATGTACGGCTCTGAATTACCATTGCCGCCTTTGTCAGATCCTGTTCTCCAATATATCCGATGATCGCAGT
>RRZT011859339.1_pt1 | contig 11741 bp, 10 predicted proteins | sample 2165551 | NCBI WGS metagenome assembly RRZT01 (sample SAMN10456910, study PRJNA506462) | wastewater metagenome | biome: wastewater; feature: sludge; material: wastewater sludge; isolation source: wastewater sludge with Escherichia coli K12::gfp cells carrying plasmid... | place: USA: Moscow, Idaho... | reverse complement strand
CGTTTGGGTCGCTCAAATCGATACAGTACCGTATTCGATACACGGGTGTATCGAGAGGCGGAAACGCGTGTCCACATGGATTTATCGGCTGGCCCGCGCGTCCTGGCACGCGCGGCGACGCGTCGTCGCCGTCTGGGTGGCCCTCCTGCTCGGGCTGGGCGCGGTCGCCGCGACCGTCGGCGGCAGTTTCGACGACGAGTTCCGCATCCCGGGTGCCTCCTCCCAGGTGGCCCTGGACCAACTGCGGATGACGTTCCCCGAGGCCGCCATGGCGTCCTCGACGATGATCGTCATCGTCCCCGCCGGTCAGAGCATCAACGACCCGGCCGCGCGCACCCAGATCGAAGCCGCAGGGGAGCGCCTCGACGCGATCGGGTGGGTCGACTCGGTGCAGACCCCCTACAACGAGTACGTGTCCGGGCTGATCAGCGATGACGGCGTCGCAGGCATGATGCGGGTCAACATCAAGGACGTCTCCGTCTCCGAGTTCACCGACGCCCAGCGCCAGCAACTCCTCGACGCCGGGGCCGCCCTGCAGGCGTCGATCCCCGGCAGCACCGTTCACGTCGGCGGCGAGGTGTTCTCCGTCGACATGCCCCACGTCAGCCTCGTCGAGGGCATCGGCGTCGTCGTGGCGATCATCGTCCTCATCCTCGTCCTGGGGTCCTTCCGGGCGGCGATCATGCCGATCATCAACGCGCTGGTGGGCGCTGCGGCGTCCATGCTCGTCATCGTCGCCGCGGCGGGCATCATGCCGATCAACTCGACCACCACCATGCTGGCCCTGATGCTGGCGCTCGCCGTCGGCATCGACTACTCGCTGTTCATCGTGTCCCGCCACCGTGATCAGCTCGCCACCGGCATGGACGCCGAGGAGTCCGCCGCCCGCGCCACCGCCACCGCGGGGTCCGCCGTCGTGTTCGCGGGGCTGACCGTCGTGATCGCCCTGGTGGGACTCAGCATCGCGGGGATCCCGTTCCTCACCACCATGGGCGTCTTCGCGGCCGTCGCCGTCGCCATCGAGGTGGCTCTCGCCCTGACCCTGTTGCCCGCGATGCTCGGCTTCGCCGGGGCGCGGCTCACCCCCAAACCCGTCAAGAACCCGGACAAGAAGCGGTTCGACGCGTCCCGCTGGTGGGTCGGCGTCATCACCAAGGTGCCCGCCGTGACCGTGGCGGCCGTCGTCGTCCTGCTCGGCGTCCTGGCGATCCCGGCGACCAACCTTCAGCTCGCCCTGCCGAACTCCGGACGCAACCCACCCGAAGCGACCGACCGGATCACCTTCGACGCCATCAGCGAGCACTTCGGCGTCGGCTACAACGGGCCGCTCGTCATCACCGGCAGCATCGTCGAGTCGACCGACCCGCTCGGCCTGCTCGCCGATCTGAAGGAAGAGATCGAGGCGGTGCCGGGCGTCCAGACGGTCGCCATGGCCGTGCCGAACCCGAACGTCGACACCGCGATGATCCAGGTCATCCCCACCACCGGCCCCGACGATCCGGCCACCGAGGCGCTCGTGCACCAACTGCGGGCGCTGGAACCCCACTGGAAGGACGCCTACGGCGTCGACCTGGCGGTGACGGGCTTCACCGCCATCGCCATCGACGTGTCCTCCCAGCTCGCCGCCGCGTTGCTGCCGTTCGGCATCTTCGTGGTGGGGTTGTCGCTGGTGCTGCTGGCCGTCGTGTTCCGCTCGATCCTCGTGCCGGTCAAGGCGGCGCTGGGCTACCTGCTCAGCGTCGGGGCGGCGTTCGGCCTGACCACGCTGGTGTTCAACGAGGGCGTCGGCATGCAACTGGTGAACCTGCACGAGCCGCAGCCCATCATCTCGTTCCTGCCGATCATCCTCATGGGCATCCTGTTCGGCCTCGCCATGGACTACGAGGTCTTCCTCACCTCACGGATGCGAGAGGAGTACGTCCACGGGAACCACACCAACCCCACCGAGATGGGCTTCCGGCACTCCGCGAAGGTCGTCGTCGCGGCGGCCGTCATCATGATCTCGGTGTTCGCCTTCTTCATCCCCGAAGGATCCGGCACCATCAAGCCCATCGCCTTCGGCCTGGCCATCGGCGTCGGCATCGACGCCTTCCTGGTGCGGATGACGCTCGGCCCGGCCGTCATGCGTCTCCTGCACGGCATGGCCTGGTGGCTGCCCGGCTGGCTAGCCCGACGCATGCCCGTCCTGGACGCCGAAGGCGAGGCCATCACCCATCAGCTCGCCCTGGCCGACTGGCCCTCCCCGGACGCCGACCACGCCGTCTACGGCGAGGGGCTCGGCGCCGCGGACGGGGACACCGTCCTGTTCGAGGGCGTCGACCTCGACATCCCCCGCGGCGGGCACGTCGAGGTGGATGGCACCCCCGCAGCCCGGCGAGCCCTGCTGCTGGCCCTCACCGGACGTCTCGCTCTCACCTCGGGAGACCTCAAGGTCCTCGGCTTGGTGCTGCCCCAGCAGGCGGGGCAGGTCCGTCGGGACGCCACGTTCGTCGACGGCACGGATCCGGACGCCGCCCGCGCCCTCGCCGATCCCGTCGGGTCGCTGGTCGCCGTCGATGACGCCGACCGGCTGGACGCGGAGGGTCGCGCCGCTCTGGCCGCCCTCATCGCCCGATCCGATCTCGCCGTCGTGGCGGGCGTGTCCGCCGCCGACGACTCCGTTCACACGCCCTCGCTGGGCGTCCACCGTTCCGTCCTCATTGGAGGTGCCGCATGAGGCCCACCCGCTCCTGGGCGACCGCCCTGATCCTGCTGCTCGTTCCCCTGCTCGTCGCCGGCGGTCTGCTGTGGGGAACCTCCCGTGCCGATGCCGGTCTGCGCGGCGTCCAGGCCGCCATCGTCAACAACGACGAGATGGTGACCGTCAACGGCCAGACCATGCCGCTGGGGCGTCAGCTCGCCGCCGAGCTGGTGGATTCTGACCGTGACCAGAACTTCACCTGGGTGATGGCCTCCGCCGACAAGGCCGCCGAAGGACTGGCCTCGGGCCGGTACGCGGCCGTGGTGACCATCCCGAAGGAGTTCTCCGCGGCGGCGTCCTCGTTCAGCAAGCCGGCCGATGAGGCCATCAAGGCGACCATCCACGTCGAGACCTCGCCGGTGGCCGGCATCTCCGAGACGGCGCTGGGGCAGTCGATCGCCGACGCGGCCTCGAACGCGCTCAACCGGTTCCTGACCGGGGAGTACCTCAAGAACATCTACCTCGGCTTCAACGACATGGCGGCCCAGATGCTCAGCATGGTCGACGGCACCGCCAAGCTCGCGGACGGCGCCCGCCAGCTCGCCGACGGCGCCGGGCAGTCCGCCGACGGCGCAGGCCAGCTCGCCGACGGCCTGGGCCAGGCGGCGGCCGGTTCGCCGCAACTTCGCGACGGCGCGGCCCAGTCCGCCTCCGGGGCGCAGCAGCTCGCCGACGGCCTCGGCCTCGCCTCGGCCGGCAGCAGCCAGCTCCGCACGGGCGTCGCGGCCGCCACGTCGGGTGCCGACCAGCTCGCCACCGGTGCAGGCTCGCTCGCCGACGGCACCCGCACGTGGGCGCACGGGGCCGACAACTACGCCACCGGAGTCGGCACCTACGCCGACGGCGTCACCCAGTACACGACCGGCGTCAGCCAGTACGTGGGCACGGTGTCCGGGCTGGTCCGCCCGATCCGCGACGCGATCGCGCAGCTTCCCGAATGGGCGGGCTGGGTGACGCGGATCAAGGCGTCCGTGGCGACCCTCACCGCCGACGCGACCGCGTTCGACGCGCGGGTGCAGCAGACCATCGATCAGATTCGCGCCTACGTCAAGCAGACGTTCGGCGTCGCGGACTCCGCCGCCGCGCTCGCCGACACGGCCCAAGGGCTGGCGTCCTCGGCGAAGGCGGCCCGGGTTGCCGCCGGTGCTGACGTTGCCTGCCCGGCCGACCTGAGCGAGAGTGGTTGCGAGGCCTTCCGGGCGGGTGTCGCCGCGGCAGAGAAGCAGACGGCCGCATCCACGTCAGCGCTGGAGTCGTCCACCGCAGCCTTCGCCTCGGACGCGTCCGACCTGGCGGCGCAGGCCGCCAGCACCCGGCAGGCGGGCGAGACGATCCTCGGCCTGCTCGACCAGCTCTCGGCGGCGTCCACGCAACTCGCCTCGTGGGCGCCCAGCGTCCAGGCGAAGCTCACCGAACTGGAGGCGTCCATCCCCGCGGGGACGCCGACCTCCAAGGCCGAGGTGCTGGAGCTGCTCGATCAGTTCCTCGCGGCAGGCACGCAGATCCAGGAGGGCGGCCAGGCGCTGTCGGCCGGGGGAGCCGAGCTCGCCGGGGGAGCCACCCAGCTCGCCGACGGCGCTCGCGGACTCGCCGACGGCACCGACGCGATCGCCCAGGGGGTCTCCGGGCTGGCGTCGGGGCTCGACCAGCTCAGCACCGGCGTGAACGCCTACACCGGGGGCGTCGACCAGGCGGCCACCGGCGCGTCCGCCCTCGCCAGCGGCCTGGGGCAGCTCAGCGGCGGCGTGACCGCCTACACCGAGGGGGTCGACCAGGCCGCCTCCGGCGCGGGCCAGCTCGCCGACGGACTCGACCAGTTGTCCACCGGGGCCGTCGGGCTCGCTGACGGAACCCAGGAGCTCGCCGACGGCGTCGCCGACGGCGCAGGCAAGATCCCGACCTACAGCGACTCGGATCGCGACCGGCTCGCCGAGGTGGTGTCCTCCCCGGTCGACACCAGCGCCGTCGAACTGCTCGCCCGGCCTCACCTGGCGTGGGTCAGCCTGCTGCTGGTCACCGCCTTGTGGGTGGGGGCGCTCGCCACGTTCGCCGCCGTCGGGCGCACCGACCGGCGCTCCGCGCTCTCCACTGCGGGGACCGGACAGTTGCTGCGCCGAGCGTTCGTGCCCGGCCTGGCCATCATCACCGGTCAGGCGCTGCTGTTGGCCCTGCTCGGGGCGGTGACGCTCGGGTTCACGGCCTCCGAAGGGGCGCTGCTGACCCTGGTCCTCCTCGTGGCGGGGGGAGCGTTCGCCTTGATCAACTTCGCCTTGGCGCGCCTGGCCGGGAACATCGGGCGGCTGATCTCGCTGGCCATGGTGATGGTCACGGTGGTCACCGCCGCGACCGCGACCGCGCCGTCGTTCTTCGGGGCGCTCCGGGGACTGTCGCCGGTGTCGGCGGCGCTGGACGCCGTCCGCGAGGTGTCGACCACCGGCAACGTGACGATTCCGGTCTTCGTCCTCGTGGGCTGGGCGATCGTGGGTGTGGTGGGGGCGGTTGCCTCCGTCGCCCGGACCCGCATGGTTCCGATGGCGTCGCTCGCCCGGGCAGCCGCCTGAGGGGCGCGGGGGGTTGAACTGGGACGGCGCGACGACTAGAGACGGACGCATGAACATCTGCGTACTGGGAGCGGGCACCATCGGTTTGTCGTGGCTGCGGCGGTTCGTCGCCCACGGCCATCAGGTGCTGGTCTGCGATCCCCGCCCCGACCTGGCCGACGTCGTCGCCGGACTGCCCCTCACCGACGACGAACGGGCGCGGGTGCGCGTCGTCGCCGAGCGCGACGCCGCCCTCGCCGAGGCCGACGTCGTCCAGGAGTCCGGACCCGAGCATCTCGCCTTCAAGCGGGAGCTCATCGCCGACTTCGCCCGCCACGGACGTCCCGGAGCCTGGTGGTTCTCGTCGTCCTCGGCGCTGCTGCCCTCCGACATGAGCGCCGACGCTCCCGATGAGGTGGCCGCTCGCGTCGCCATCGGGCACCCGTTCAATCCTCCCCACCTGATGCCACTGGTCGAGGTCGTTCCGGGGACGCGAACTGCCGCGTCCACACTGGAGGCGGCACGCGGCTTCTACACGTCGCTGGGCATGGAGCCCGCCGTCCTGCACCGCGAGGTGCCGGGCTTCGTCGGCAACCGGCTCCAGAAGGCGCTGTGGGCCGAGGCGTTCGGACTGGTCCTCGACGGGGTGGTGTCGGTCGACGACCTGGACACGGTGATGAAGAACAGTCTCGGCCTGCGGTTCGCGTGCGTGGGGATCGTCGAGGCGGCCGCGATGGGAGGCGGTGCGGCTGGCGTCCAGGGGCTCATGGACCTGCTGCGTGAGTCGTTCGCGAAGATCGAACTGAACGATCTCGATTGGTCCAACGAGGCGCTGGCGCCGCTGTACGAGGCCGCCGCGGCCGCCTACGGCGCACCCGTGGACCCGGCCCGGATCACCCGCCGGGACGAACTCCTGACCGGCATGCTGCGCGTCCGGGGTCAGCTCGACTGACCTGGGCCGCGTGGGAGACTCGCTGCATGACACGAATGGACGGCCGCAGGCTGGGGGTGTGGAGCCTGAGGCTCGACGCGATCTATTGCGCGGTGCTGGGGGCCGCCGTCGCGGTGGGTGCGGCACCGATCTCGGACGTCGTCGCGATCCCGCAGACACTGATCGCGGTGGCCGGTGTCGCCGTGGTGCTCTGGGCGGGCCTGGTGCTGTGGATGCCGGTGACGCTGCGCATCCGCACGGCGCTGCGCGCGGTGATCGGCGTGAACATTCTGGCCGCGTTGCTGGTGGCGGCCTGCGCCACGGCGGCGGGAACGTTGCTGGCGGTGGGCGCCGTGCTGGCCGTGGCCCTCGACGTCGCGCTGTTCGCGGTCAGTCAGGCAGTCGCCCTGCGCACGTTGCCGGGTGCGCAGCCGGCCTGAGCGTCCAGTTCAGTCGGTGGGTGTGTCGTCCTCGACCTTGGCCGCCTCGATGGCCGCCTGCGCCCGCTTCGCGGCGGCCTTGAGGGCGACCGAGCGGTGGAAGTCCTCCTGGGTGGGCATGCCGTAGGCCCGCGCGGTGGAGTCGTGGAGTTCGACGACGTAGTTATAGAGCCGGTCCTTGAAGTGCGGAACCGTTTCGCCGGGCAGAGCGCGCTGCGGGACGCCGAACACGATGTGCACGGGCGGGCGTCCGGGCAGGGGCAGCGACTGGCCGTACGGCATAGCCGCGTAGGCACCCACGAGCGCCATGGGGACGATCGGCACGTTGTGCTGGATGCCGAGCGCCGCGACGCCTGACTTGAACGGCGCCATCGCGCCGGTGCGCGACCGGGTGCCCTCGGGGAAGATCAGCAGGGGGACGTCCTCGTCGAGGAGACGTCCGGACAGGCCCGCATGGCCCTTCATGCCGCCGCGGTCGACCGGGTAGGCGTTGAAGAACAGGCGCGTCCCGACGGACTTGGTCTTTTGCTTGAAGAAGTAGTCGGCTGCCGCGCCGGCTGCCAGGTTCCGGGAGAGCCGTCGTGGCAAGGCGCCGTAGATGACGGTGGTGTCGAGGTGGCTGGAGTGGTTCGCGATCGCGATGAACGGTGCGCTCAGGCCGTCGAGGCGGCGCATCCCGTGGACGTGGACCGAGAGCGCCGACCACACGTACGGCTTCATGACAAGCTGCTGCGCGACGAAGCGCGCGACGGCGCCTGGCCCGTTGGAGTACTTGCCGAGGTCGTCCTTGCTCACCGAGCGATCACCATGTTCCGCACCCTCCCATTCTGCACCACGGGTCTACAGCTGCGGTGGCGCGGCTGCGCCCAGCGTGCTTTGGTGACGAAGAGGAACTCGGCTACCACATCGGCCGCCGCATCGTCGGCGTCGACATCGGTGTCATGCTCATCGGTGGCGTCGCAGCCAAAGCCGTCACCTCGATCGTCAGGCAGTTCAAGACTGCTGTACGAGGAGCCGAAGCAGCCACCAAAGCCGGAGACGACCTTGTCGACCTGTACAGAGCTGTCGACGTGGATGAATTCACCGATGTCGGGCAACCCCTGGGTTTCGGCTTGCCGCATGGTTTTCGCGACGGTCTTGCGGGACACGGTCTCGCCAGCCTCTCGCAGGCGGCGTTGATCCGGGGCGCCCCGTAGGCGCCGTCCGAGGCCTCGTGGTGGGACATAGACCGGTCGACCAGTACGGTCCCGCTGTTCGCGGCGGGTCGGGCACGCCGCCCGGCGCTTGCGTCACTCGTAGTAGCGGCGCCAGTCCACCCAGCAGCCGGCCAGAGCGGGTGCCGGGTACGGGTTCGGTCTGTGGACTGTGGTCGACGGATGGGAGACCCCGGCTGGAGACACCGCGTGCACGATGGGATAGAATGTGTACACAGAGATGACACAAATTGAGGGAGGGGTCATGGGCGCATCCAAGGTCGGAGTCCGCGAGTTCCGGGCCGGTCTGGCGGACTTCGTCGACTCCGAGGAACCCGTTGCGGTGACCCGGCACGGGCATACGGTCGGCTACTTCATCCCGGTCAAGCCCGACCGGGCCGCTGACGTCGCCGCGCTGAAGGCAGCTGGGGAGAAACTCGACGCACTGCTGGCGCTGAGTGACGACGAGGTCGACGCGATGGTCGAGGACGTCAAGACCCGCGTCAAGGCCCGTCGATAGTGCCGGACTGACAGCGTCGTCGCCTGGTCATCGACGCCAACATCTTGATCCGCGCCGCGCTCGGTCGCCGGGTCAAAGAGACGCACGTCAGCCACGCCGAGGCGGTGGACTTCTTCCCCCCGACATCGCCTTCGACGACGCCGAAGAACACCTGCCCGCCGTGCTGACCAAGTTCGACCGCGTCGCCCAGATCGACCCCGCGTTGGCGTTTCTGAACCAGTTGCGCAGCATCGTCGCAGCAGTCCCCGAGGAGGCCTTCCGCGACATCAAGGACGAGGCCCTCGCCCGGATCCAACGAGACCCCGACGACTGGCCCGTCCTGGCCGTTGCGATGCTGCTGGACTGCCCGATCTGGACCGAGGACAACGACTTCTTCGGCACCGGCGTCCCCACCTGGACCACCGACCGCATCGACATCTATCTCACCCCGCCCACCTGATCGGTCACCGAGTCGCTACCCAAGACCAGACTCGGCTGCCTCATCGTCGGCATCATGCTCATCGGCGGCGCCGCGGCCAAAGCCGTCACGTCTATCGTCAGCAAGGCCAAGACTGCTGTAGGAGGAGCCGAAGCTCCCACAAGAGGCGTAGCGAGTTCGGGCATCCGATCCAGCCAGAGTTCGGTGAATGGCGCTGCGGAGATCGGGTTCGATGACGCGCTCCTGGCCGGGATGGCCGAGCGGCATACGACAGCCAACTTGGAGCCTTGGCAGGTGCTGGAGCTGCCGTCCTGATTCTGCGCGCAGCCCTAGCTACAGGGGCCATCGCAGTCGCTACCGTCCGACGCGCGCGACTGTCCCATCACAGGGCGGAGCCGTGTCGTGCGTGGCCGGTCGAGCCGTCACGGGTGCGGCAAGTGGGTCACGTGGCCTTCGCGGCGGTCAGCCGTCGGCTGAGCGCGTGGACGATGCCGCGGGGGGCGTGCTGGAGGGCGAACGCGGCGAGCTTCCAGGGCAGCGTCGGCAAGGAGAGGATGCGGCCTTTGTCGGCGTCGCGGAGGGCTTCGCGGACGCAGCGTTGCGGGCTCACCCAGGCCCAGCGGGGGATCGACGTGGCCTGCCCGGTGAGTCCGGCCCGGTCGTGGAACTCGGTGGTGACCCAGCCGGGACACAGCGCGGTGGCGGTCACGCCTGTCCCGGCGAGTTCGCCCGCCAGCCCCTCGGACCAGACTTTCGCGAAGGACTTCACCGCCGAGTAGGCCCCCTGGGTCACCCAGGCCGACAGGGAGGCGACGGTGACGATCTGTCCGCTTCCTCGGGCCACCATGGCTCGTGCGGCTGCCCCGCCCAGGATCATGGGGGCGAGGGCCATCACGTCGACGGCGCGTTCGAGTTCGCCGGTGTCCGCATCCGTCAGTGTGGTCGTGAATCCGAAGCCCGCATTGTTGATGAGGATGTGGATCGGCTCGGTGGCCGAGCTAAGACGCTCAGCGACCCGGTCGACGTCGCCGCGAACACTCAGATCGGCGGCGAGGACCTCGCACCGCACCCGATAGCGAGCCGCCAGGTCGGCGGCCAGGGCGTCCAGCCGGGCGGCATCGCGCGCTACGAGCACCAGGTCATGCCCCCGTACGGCCAGCTGCCGCGCGAACTCGGCACCGATCCCCGCGGTCGCCCCGGTCACCAGTGCTGTCGTGTTCCGCTGCATGCCCCTCCCTCGGTCGTCTGCTGCTTCATCCCCTCACCGTATGCCGTGCGTCCACCCGCCGAGGACTGGGGTTGAGGCGTCGAGGACTGAGCCTGTACCCGCCGAGGACTGAGGATGCGAGCGTTGATGACTGGGGCAGGCCCAATGGCGGCGTAGGCCAGAACCCGCGTCGGTGACGGGCATCCTTCTAGGACCGGACCCGAGCCATATCCGAGTGCGCAGCCCCATCGGACGACAGTGCGTGGAGTTGCCGACGGGGCGTTCGCGTGGTCTGGTTGCGCGGGGCTCAGGGTCGCCATGTGTTCGGGGCGTGGGCTGGCAAACCTCGCCATTCCGCAAGAACGCGGAGAGCCGTGATTCGGGCCCGTGGAGTGATCCACGGGCCCGAATCACGGCTCATCACCGAATCGACGTCGGCGACGCTCACAGGCTCAGTCCTGGGCGCCGGCCGCCTCAGTCCTCCGCGTCCCAGGCTCAGTCCTCGGCGCCGGGAAGCCGAGTCCTCGGCGTGTGCGACGGGGTCAGCCGATGACGGCCTTGACCTCGTGGGCCATCTGGAGTTCCTCGTTGGTGGGGATCACCAGGACGGCGACGGAGGAGTCCTTCGTCGAAATGGCGCGGGGCTCCCTAGAGCGGACGGTGTTGCTGACGGTGTCCAGCGTGATGCCGAGCACGGCGAGGCCCTCGACGACGTCACGGCGGACGGCGGCGGAGTTCTCCCCGACGCCAGCGGTGAAGGACAGCGCATCGATGCCGCCGAGCAACACGTAGTAGCGGCCGATGTAGCCGACGATGCGGCGGATGTAGACGTCCCAGGCGAGCTGGGCGCGCTCGTCGCCCTCGTCCTTGGCGGATTCGACGTCGCGCATGTCGGACGCGCCCGCCAGCCCGAGCATGCCGGACGCCTTGTTGAGCAGGGTGTCGATGGCGTCGGTGCTCATGCCCGCCTCGCGGTGCAGGTAGGCGATCATGCCCGGGTCAAGATCGCCGGAGCGGGTGCCCATGACGAGGCCTTCCAGCGGGGTGAGGCCCATGGAGGTGTCGACGGCGACGCCGTCCTTGATCGCCGAGATCGACGCGCCGTTGCCCAGGTGGCACACGATCTGGCTGGTCTGGTCATAAGGCTTGCCCAGGAACTCGGCGGCCTGGTGGGACACGAAGTTGTGGCTGGTGCCGTGGAAGCCGTAGCGGCGGATCGAGTACTCGGCCGCGACCTCGGTGGGGATCGCGTACGTGTACGACGCGGCGGGCAGCGTGGAGAAGAACGCGGTGTCGAAGACGGCGACGTGCGGCACGTCCGGCAGCGCCTTCTGGGCGCCCCGGATGCCGGCGATGCCCGCCGGATTGTGCAGCGGCGCGAGCGGGGAGAGGGCCTCCAAGGTGGCGACCACCGCGTCGTCGATCAGCATCGTCTCGGTGAGCTTGTCGCCACCGTGCACGGTCCGGTGTCCGACGGCCTTCACGTCGGCCAGCGACGGGCCGTGGTCGGCGAACATCTGCACCATCGCCGCCAGGGCGAGCGTGTGGTTGGTGTACTCCTCGTTGGCGACGAACTCTTCGCCGTCGACCTTGTGCGTCAGGACGCCGACGTCTTGGCCGATGCGCTCGATCAGACCGGACGCCATCACCTCGTCGGTGTCGGCGTCGATCATCTGGTACTTGATGGAGCTCGAACCAGCGTTGAGCAGCAGGATCGGCGTGGCCATGGTTCTCCTTCTCGGACGCGGTGTG
>RRZT011196714.1_pt1 | contig 11745 bp, 10 predicted proteins | sample 2165551 | NCBI WGS metagenome assembly RRZT01 (sample SAMN10456910, study PRJNA506462) | wastewater metagenome | biome: wastewater; feature: sludge; material: wastewater sludge; isolation source: wastewater sludge with Escherichia coli K12::gfp cells carrying plasmid... | place: USA: Moscow, Idaho... | reverse complement strand
GCGATCGTCATGATAGTGCAGACGATGACCGCCGGCACCTCGATAATCATGTGGCTGGGCGAGCTGATCACCGAGCGCAGCGTCGGCAACGGCATGTCGGTGATGATCTTCACCCAGATCGCCGCGCAGTTCCCGGCGCAGGTGTGGGGCATCAAGCAGAGCCGCGGCGACGAGGCGTCCGGGTGGTTCGCGCTGCTGGCGGTGATCGGCGTCGGTCTGCTCGTGATGCTCGGCGTGATCTTCGTCGAGCAGGCACAGCGCCGGATCCCGGTCCAGTACGCCAAGCGGATGGTCGGGCGTCGACTCGTCGGCGGCACCACCACCTACATCCCGCTCAAGGTGAACCAGGCCGGCGTCATCCCGGTCATCTTCGCGTCATCGATGCTGTACCTGCCGGTGCTCTACGCGCAGTTCCAGCCGGACAACGTGGTGTCGAACTGGATCGCGACCAACCTCATCACGGGCCAGTCGTTCTGGTACAACGCGATCTTCTTCCTGCTGATCATCTTCTTCACGTACTTCTACGTGTCGATCACCTTCGACCCGGTCGAGGTGTCGGACAACATGAAGAAATACGGCGGCTTCATCCCCGGCATCCGTGCCGGACGCCCGACCGAGCGGTACCTCGCGTACGTGCTGTCGCGGCTCACCGCCCCCGGCTCGCTGTACCTGGCGAGCATTGCTCTCATCCCGGCGCTCGCCTTCATCGTGCTCGGAACCCAGGCGCAGTTCCCCTTCGGCGGTGTATCAATGCTGATCATCGTCGGTGTCGGTCTCGACACCGTGAAGCAGATCGAGAGCCAGCTCCAGCAACGCAACTACGAAGGGTTCCTCCGATGAGACTGTTGATCATGGGCCCGCCCGGGGCTGGCAAGGGCACTCAGGCTCAGGCCATCTCCGAGCGGTACGGCATCCCGGCCATCTCGACCGGCATGATGTTCCGGCTGAACATCACCAACCGGACGCCGCTCGGCGAGCAGATCAAGCGCCTCATCTCCAACGGCGAGTTCGTGCCCGACGCCATCACCGAGAAGATGCTTTTCAACCGTCTCGGCGAGCAGGACGTGGCTCACGGCTGGTTGCTGGACGGCTTTCCCCGCACGCTCTCGCAGGTGCGCAGCCTGGACGCGGTGCTCGCCTACGCCGGCACCAACCTGGACGCCGCCATCGTGCTCACCGCGCCCCCCGAGGCGCTGGTCGAGCGGATGCTGCGTCGAGCCGAGATCGAGGGCCGTGACGACGACAACGAGTACACGATTCGCCACCGCATCGACGTGTATCAGCGCGAGACCGACCCCCTGATCGAGCTGTACAACGGCCGCGACCTGCTGGTCGAGGTCGATGCGATGGGCACCGTCGAGGAAGTCCAAGAGAGGCTGCAGTCGGCGCTGACCGCCAAGGTGGGCGGAGAGTGATCCTGGGCCGCGGCGTCGAGATCAAGACGCCCGAGCAACTGCGCCTCATGCGCAGAGCCGGCCTCGTGGTGGCACGGGCCCACGCCGCTGTGAAGGAGGCGGCCCGCGCCGGAGTCACCACCGGCGAGCTGGATGCTGTGGCGCGGGACGTGCTCGCGCAGGCCGGTGCCCAGTCGTCCTTCCTCAACTACGGTGCGCAGTACGGCCACCCGCCCTACCCAGCAGTGGCGTGCATCTCGGTCAACGACGAGATCGTCCACGGCATCCCGGGCGACCGCGTGCTGGCAGACGGCGATCTAGTGTCGTTCGACTTCGGCGCGATCGTCGACGGCTGGCACGGGGACGCCGCCATCTCGTTCGGTGTCGGCGAGCTCGACCCCGACCACCAGCGACTCTCCGACGTGACCCGCGACGCGCTGTGGGACGGCATCGCGGGAGCCACCCTCGGCGGTCGCGTCACCGACATCTCGTACGCGGTCGAGCAGTCGATCGAGGCGCGCAAGGGTCGCTACGGCATCGTCCGCGAATACACCGGTCACGGCATCGGCAGTGCCATGCACCAGCCTCCCGACGTGCCCAATTTCGGACGCCCCGGTCGCGGCCCACGCATCGTCGAGGGCCTCGCTCTGGCTGTGGAGCCGATGGTCACCCTCGGGAGCGAACGTCTCGCGATGACCGACGACGGGTGGACCGTCGTCACCGTCGACGGCAACTACGCGTGCCATTGGGAGCACACCATCACCGTCACCCGGCACGGCCTGTGGGTGTTGACCGCCGACGACGGTGGCGAGGAGGAGTTGGGCCGCCTCGGCGTCCCGTTCGGCCCGCTGAGCGACTGAGCGTCCACAGGGTGGCTGAACACCGTTTCTGAGAGGCGGCAGGCGCCGCCGATGGTTGACTGTCGCCGTGCCCACTGATCTCGATATCGCCCGCTCCGTCACTCCGCGTCCGCTCGCCGAGATCGGCGACAGGTTGGGGGTGAGTCCCGACCGGCTGGAGCCGTTCCGCCGCGATGTCGCCAAGGTCGACGTTGGCGAGCACGCCTTGGCCTCGCGGGGCCGCTACGTGGTGGTCACAGCGATCACACCGACCGCGCTGGGTGAGGGGAAGACGACCACGGTGATCGGACTCACCGACGGTCTCGCCCGGCTCGGCGTCCGTGCGGCGGCGACCCTGCGGCAGCCGTCGCTCGGCCCCGTGTTCGGCATCAAGGGCGGTGCGGCCGGAGGCGGGCGCAGCCAGGTCATCCCCATGGAAGCGATGAACCTGCACCTGACAGGGGACTTCCATGCGGTGACCGCCGCCCACAATCTGCTGTCGGCGATGGTCGACAACCACCTCTACCAGGGCAACGCGCTCCGGCTGCGGCCGCACTCGGTGACGTGGCCGCGCGTGCTCGATGTGAACGACCGCGCACTGCGCCACCTGGTGGTGGGCCTGGGGGAGCGCACGGACGGCGTGCCGCGGCAGTCTCGCTTCGACATCACCGCTGCCAGCGAGGTGATGACCATCCTGGCCCTGAGCACCTCGACCGACGACTTGCGTGCCCGACTCGGACGCATCGTGGTCGGCACCGACGACGAGGGGCGGGCCGTCACCGCCGACGACCTGAAGTGCGCCGGCGCGATGGCCGTGCTGCTCACCGACGCCTTCCGGCCCAACCTGCTGCAGACACTGGAAGGGTCACCGGCGTTGGTGCACGCGGGCCCGTTCGGCAACATCGCGACGGGCACCAACTCGATCGTCGCCGACCGGGTCGCGCTGGCCGGCTGCGACGTGGTGGTCACCGAGGCGGGCTTCGGCGCAGACCTCGGTTTCGAACGGTTCATGAACGTGAAGTGCCGGGCCTCCGGCCAGATGCCGGACGCCGGCGTGATCGTCGTCAGTGTCCGCGCCCTCAAGGTGCACGGCGGGCGCCACCAGGTGGTGGCCGGCAAGCCTCTGCCGCGCGAGCTGCTGATCGAGAACCCCGACGACGTCGAGCTGGGGCTGGCGAACCTTGAGCATCACCTGCGCATCGTGCGCTCGCTCGGGGTGACGCCTGTGATCGCCGTCAACGCCTTCCCGAGCGATCACGCCTCCGAGCATGACGTGATTCTGCGGTTCGCCGCCGAGCAGGGTGTGCGGGCAGCGGTGACCGGGCATGTGGCCCGCGGGGGAGAGGGCGCCACCGACCTGGCCCGCGCGGTGCTGGACGCCTGCGCAGAGGCGTCCGAACCACACTTCAGCTACCCACTCGACGTGCCCCTGGCGGCGAAGCTGGGCGCGATCGGCCACGACGTGTACGGGGCCTCCGAGGTCGAGGTGCTGCCGGCTGCACGACGGGAGATCGACCGTCTCGAGGGTCTCGGTTACGGCGATCTCCCTGTCCTGATCGCCAAGACCCACCTGTCGATCACCGCCGACCCGCGGCAGCGCGGCGTCCCGGGGCGGTGGACGCTGCCGGTGCGCGAGGCGCGCCTGGCGGCCGGCGCCGGCTACATCTACCTGCTCACCGGCGACATCCAGACGATGCCCGGACTGGGGCGATCGCCGGCAGCCGAACGCATCGACGTGGCCGACGACGGGCGGATCGTCGGGCTGTCCTGAGCTGAACGGCCCTCCCGCCGCGGCCATGTCCGTTAGTGTTCTCCACACGCGCAGAAGCGATGGGATGCACATGGTGACACTGTTGGAGTCCGGCACGGCGGCAGTTCCGTGGTACTCGATCCTGCCGTTCGTGCTGATGCTCGCCTGCATCGCGGTGCTGCCCCTGAGCCACCGCACCGCCCACCACTGGGAGAAGCATTCGGTTCAACTCGGAGTGGCGTTGGTGCTCGGCGTCCCGGTGGCGATCTGGATGTGGGCATTGCTCGGCCATACGGCCGTCACGCACGCCGTCTTCGAGTACTTCCAGTTCATCGTGCTGCTGTTCGCACTCTTCGCGGTGAGCGGCGGCATCTACCTGGCAGGTGACATCCGCGCGACCCCCCGGAACAACGCCGTCCTGCTGGCCATCGGTGGCGTCGTGGCGTCCTTCGTCGGCACCACCGGGGCCGCGATGCTGCTGATTCGCCCCTTGTTGCGCATGAACCGGCAGCGCCGGTTTCGTGCCCACAGCGTCCTGTTCTTCATCTTCGTCGTCGCTAATTGCGGCGGCCTGCTCACGCCGCTAGGCGACCCGCCGCTCTTCATGGGGTACCTGCGCGGCGTCCCGTTCGAATGGACGTTCCGGCTCGCGCCGGAATGGCTGTTCGTCAACGCGCTGACGATCATCACCTACTTCGGACTGGACACGAAGTTCTACGCACAGGAGTCCGCCGAGTCGCTCGCCTGGGACGCGAGCGAGGTCGAGCCCATGCGGCTGCGCGGCAAGCTCAACTTCGTCTTCCTCGCCGTCATCATCGCGGCGGTCGCGCTGAACGTCCCGTCGATGAACCTGCACGACATCGACGCAGGCCACGCGCACTGGTACAGCTGGGTGCCGTGGCGGGAGCTGATCCTACTCGCCGCGGTCGCCGGGTCCTACTTTCTCGGCGACCGCTGGGCGCGTTTCGTGGGAAACGAGTTCACGTGGGGTCCGATCATCGAGGTGGCCTGCATCTTCGTCGGCATTTTCCTGACGATGATCCCCGCCTTGAAGTTCCTCGGGCAGGTCGCGCCGACGCTGCCGTTGAACGATGTGACGTTCTTCTCGTTCTCGGGCCTGTTGTCGTCGGTGCTCGACAACGCGCCCACCTATGCGACGTTCTTCGAGATGGCCCGCGTGCTGGGCGAGTCCACCCAGGGCGTCCCGCTGGTGGCCGGGGTCCCCGAGAGCTATCTGGTCGCCATCAGCCTCGGGGCGGTGTTCTGTGGGGCGCTGACCTACATCGGCAACGGGCCCAACTTCATGGTGAAGGCGGTCGCCGAGCGAGCCGACGTCGAGATGCCGTCGTTTGGCGGGTATGTGGTGAAGAGCTTCACCTTCCTGGCGCCGGTTCTGGTCGCGATGATGTGCCTGTTCATCGCCGAGCCGCTCTGGGCGAAAGCCATCGGGGCCGTCATCACGCTCTTCCTGGTCGGGCGCAGCGTGTACTTCCTGCGCGTGCACCGGGCGGACGCCGACGCGCAGGGCTGATCCGGGCCGGCTTCGTGGCCGGACGCCGCTCGCTTAGACTGGTTCCTCGGCGCCTTCCGGGCGCCCGTGGACGGCGCCCAGCGGCCCGTTTTCAGTAGTCCAGCGAAGCGGAGTCCCGCCCATGTCCACCGACGTACCCACCCCTGATTTCGGCGGTTTCGGCCTGCCGCGTCCTGTCGTCGCTGCCCTGAAGGACCGGGGCATCACCGCCCCGTTCCCGATTCAGGCCGAGACCCTGCCCGACAGTCTGGCCGGTCGCGACGTCCTGGGACGCGGCCGCACCGGCTCGGGCAAGACGGTCGCGTTCGCGCTTCCGCTGATCACGCGCATCGAGCGTCCCCGCGGACGCCGGACGCCGGGTCGCCCCCGCGGGCTCGTGCTGGTGCCCACCCGCGAACTCGCTGTCCAGGTCGCCGACACCGTCGACCACCTGGCGCAGGCCGCCGGGCTGAAGGTGATGACCGTCGTGGGCGGCGTCCGGTACACGGGGCAGTTGAAGCGGCTGGCGTTCGGCGTCGACATCGTGATCGCAACCCCGGGACGCCTCGAGGACCTGATCGACCAGGGCGCCTGCGACCTGTCGGATGTGCAGGTGACGGTGCTGGACGAGGCCGACCTGATGGCCGACATGGGCTTCCTTCCTGCCGTCACCCGCATCCTCGACGCGACGCCGCCCGACGGGCAGCGGATGCTGTTCTCGGCGACGCTCGACAACGAGGTCGCCCGCCTCGTGAAGGACTACCTGCACGACCCGCGCGAGCATGCCGTCGACCCCGACCAGGCCACCCCCGACACGGTGCATCACCTCTTCCTCGTCGACCAGTCCAGCAAGGCGGCGGTCGTGCGCGAGCTGGTCGGTGGCGGAGGTCGCACGTTGGCGTTCACCCGCACCAAGTCCTACGCGCAGCGCCTCGCCGAGGAGCTGAACGAGCGAGGCATCCCCGCCCGCGACCTGCACGGGAACCTGTCGCAGGCCGCCCGGCAGCGCAACCTCGCAGCGTTCGCCGAGGGACGGGTGTCGGTGCTGGTGGCCACCGACATCGCGGCTCGCGGCATCCACGTCGACGACGTCGGGCTGGTCGTCCACATCGATCCGCCCGCCGACCCGAAGGCGTTCCTGCACCGCTCCGGACGCACGGCCCGCGCCGGTGCGGAGGGCATCGTTGTCACGCTCGCCGCCCGGCACCAGAACAAGGCCGTCCGCACGCTGATGGGGCTGGCGAAGATCAAGCCGGTGCAGACCGTCGTCAAGCCCGGCGACGAGATCATCAGCCAGGTGCGGGCACCCCGCCTCGAGCCCGGACGCCCCACGCGCGCATCCATCTTCGAGCCGGACCCCGAGGACGAGCCCGAGGAGCGTCCGGAGCGCTCGTCGCGGCGCGACGACCGCGGCTACCGGCCGCGCGCGGCGTCCGTCGGTGACCGGCGCGGCGAGCGTTCGCGTGGGGAGCGCTCGCGAGGCGAGCGCACCGAGTGGACGCCGCGCGAGGGGCGTCCGCAGAAGGGCGACGGACGCCCGCGCCGCGAAGGCGGCTCGGGTGGACGGCCGGCGCCCCAGTTCGGCGCGTGGGGACGCCAGAGCGGCAGCGGGCAGAGGCGTCCGATCGACCGGTGGGCCGACGAGCCGAAGCGCGGCTCGTCGAAGGCCACCACGCCTCGCCACAAGCGCCGCAAGCGATGACACACGACTGAAACACCGGGTGCGTGCGTCCGGCGGTGCCGGACTCTAGGCTGTCGGGAATGACGGCACTGTTTGACGAGTATGCGGGCCATCCGGTCGCCTACGACGAGATGTTCTCGGCCCGTGGCGTGCGGGCGGGGTACACCTCCGTCGCGCGACAGTTCGCCCGTCTCAGCGACAACGAGGTGCGTGCCAGGTCCGACTTCCTGAAGAGCACCTACATCGACCAGGGCGTCACCTTCGACATCGGCGGTGAGGAGCGGCCCTTCCCGCTCGACATCGTTCCGCGCGTGCTACAACCCGACGAGTTCGCCCACATCGAGGCAGGCGTGAAGCAGCGGGTGCGGGCGCTGGAGGCGTTCCTGGCCGACGTGTACTCGCGCGGCAAGGCGTTCGACGACGGGGTCGTTCCCCGCAAGGTCGCCGTCAGCTCGCCGCACTTCGCCCGCCAGGTGCACGGCATCACGCCGGCCAACGGCGTGCGCATCCATGTGGCCGGCGTCGACCTCGTGCGCGACAACAAGGGCACGTTCCGGGTGCTGGAGGACAACGTTCGCGTGCCGTCGGGCGTCTCGTACGTGATGACCAACCGGCACGCCATGTTCTCGGCATTGCCCGAGGTGACGTCACGCCACCACATCCGGCCCGTCGAGGGCTATGCGCAGAAGCTGCTTGCGGCATTGCGGGCAGCCGCACCGCGCGGCGTCCACGACCCGACGGTCGTCGTGCTCACGCCCGGCGTCTACAACTCGGCCTACTTCGAGCACGCGATGCTGGCTCGCATGATGGGCTGCGAGCTCGTCGAGGGTCGCGATCTCGTCTGCCACTCAGGGCGGGTGTCGGTGAAGACGACCCAGGGGCTGCGTCCGGTCGACGTGATCTACCGCCGCGTCGATGACGACTTCCTCGATCCGGCGACGTTCCGGTCGAACTCGATGCTCGGCTGCGCCGGTCTGATCAACGCGGTGCGCGCGGGCAACGTGACGCTGGCGAACGCGGTCGGCAACGGCGTGGCCGATGACAAGCTGGTCTACACCTACGTCGGCGATTTCATCCGGTACTACCTGGCCGAGGAGCCCATCCTCGCCAGCGTCGACACCTGGCGCCTCGAGGAGGCAGCAGCCCGCGAAGAGGTGATGGACCGTCTCGCCGAACTCGTCGTCAAGCCCGTCGACGGCTCGGGCGGCAAGGGCATCGTCATCGGCCCGGCGGCCAGCGCCGAGGAGATCGAGCAGGTGCGCCGGCGGATCCTCGACGATCCGCGGGGGTGGATCGCGCAGCCCGTCGTCCAGCTCTCGACCGTCCCGACGATGATCGACGGCGAACTGCGGCCGCGGCACGTCGATCTGCGGCCGTTCGCGGTGAACAGCGGCGACGACATCTACGTGCTGCCGGGCGGCCTGACGCGCGTCGCGCTGCCCGAGGGCGAGCTGATCGTGAACTCGAGCCAGGGGGGTGGTTCGAAGGACACCTGGGTGCTGGCCGACGGGTCACCCGGACGCCGCCACACGAAACAGAAGAAGGTGGAAGTGCCCGAGGCGATCCCGCTGGACGCCCTCGCAGACGAGAGCGAGACCCACCAGCAGCAGGAGCAGCAACAGCAGCAGCGGGTCGGGGAGGTGGCGTCGTGCTGAGCCGCATCGCCGAGTCGCTCTACTGGATCGGTCGCTACCTGGAGCGCGCCGAGGACACGTGCCGCGTCGTCGAGGTGCACCTGCAACTCCTGCTCGATGACCCGTCGGTCGATCAGGACGCCGCTGCCGTGGCCCTGCTCGCGGTGATGGGGGCCGAGCCCCCAGCGCCGGGCGGCAGGGCCGACAGCCGCGAGGTCCTCCGCCAGCTCTGCTACGAGGAGGCCTCGCCGAGCTCGATCGTCGCCGCACTCGGGGGCGCCCGCGAGGCAGCGCGTCGGGCGCGCGAGACCGTCTCGATGGAAATGTGGGAGTCGATCAACACCACGTGGAACTCGGCGCGCGGCGGACGCCTGCAGCGGATGCGTCCGGCCAACATGTTCCGGTTCGTCCGCGAGCGGTGCGCGGTCATCAACGGCATCGCCGACGGCACCATGAGCCGGGACGAGGGCTGGCACTTCCTGGTGCTGGGCCAGAGTCTGGAACGGGTCGACATGACGGCGCGCCTGCTGTCGTCGGCGACGGTCATCTCGGGAACGCAGGCGGCCTGGGTGAACGTCCTGCGGGGCAGCGGCGCCCACCACGCCTTCGTGCGAACCTACGGCGGCAACACCAGCGACCGGCAGGCGGCCGAGTTCATCCTGCTCGACAGGCTGTTCCCGCGGTCGCTCGTCTCGTCGCTGGCCGCGGCCGAGAAGGCGCTGGCCCGTCTCGACCGGCGCGAGCGCCGCGTCGGCTTCGAGACCGACGCCGAGCGTCTGCTCGGCACGGCGAGGGCGTCCTTGGAGTACCGGCGTCCGTCCGAGATCCTGGACGACCTGCCGGGCCGCATGACCGATCTGCAGCGCACCTGCAACCAGGTGAGCCTGGCTCTGACACAGCGCTACTTCGAGGCGGCCACGGCCGCCCAGTGGCACGGAGGAGGAGAACAGTGACCCGCGTCCGCATCGTCCACGTGACGGGCTACCGCTATCCAATGGGCGCCACCGCGTCGGTCAACGAAGTGCGCATGACCCCGGCGAACACGCCGTACCAGCGCGTCCAGTCGTCGGTGATCGAGATCAACCCCTCGGCCTGGCAGCAGCGCTACACCGACTACTGGGGCACGTCGGTGACCTCGTTCGAGGTGCACGAGCTGCACGAGCGGCTGTCGGTGGTGGCGACCAGCGTCGTGGACGTGAACCGGGCTAACGACCCGCGCGACCCGCAACTCGACTGGAACACCATGCGCTCCGACGCCACCGCCGGCGACCACCTCGAGATGCTCGGACAGACCGACTGGGTCGAGCCGAGCGAGGAACTGGCCGCCATCGCGTCGGCCATCGCCGCTGATGCGCCCACGCCGCGCGACGCGGCCCACCGGGTGATCGCCGCGGTCCGCGACCGGGTGAAGTACGTGCCCGGTTTCACGTTCGTGAACACGCGGGCTGACGAGGCCTGGGACGCCGGCGCTGGCGTCTGCCAGGACATGGTCCACTGTGCGATCGGTGCGCTGCGCTCGATCGGCATCCCGGCGCGCTACGTCTCGGGCTATGTCCTGCCGGCGTCGGAGCCCGCGGTGAACAGCCCGCAGACCGGGGAGTCGCACGCGTGGCTGCAGTTCTGGGACGGCCGGTGGGTCGGCTGGGACCCCACCAACGACACCGCCCCCGGCGACCATCACGTCGAGGTCGGCGTCGGGCGCGAGTACCGCGACGTGTCGCCGCTGCGCGGCATCTACTCCGGCGCAGGGACGTCCGACATGTACGTCGAGGTCGAGATGACGGTGCTGGAGGCCGGGTCGGTGCGTTGAGGCGCGCGTAGACTTGGCGCCATGAGCAGCCTGCCGATCTCGTCCAAGTATCGGTCGACCCCGAACCATCCCGTCGACGCCGTCGAACGTGAGTCCCTCGTCGCGGCACTCAACCAGGCGTTCGAGTCCGACCGCATCGACCAGGACACGTACCGCGAGCTGCTCGACCGGCTGTTCGCTGCGCGCACACTGGGCGACCTCGTCCCCGTGGTGGAACGGTTGCCCGCGACCCCCACGCACGGCGTCCCGGCCATCGTCGAGGTCGGCACGCGGCGTCCGGGCGAGGTCAGCCAGGCCTCCGCGCCGAGCGGACGCCAGGCGCTCATGGTGGCCGGTGGCGTGCTCGGTGCGGTGTTGGTCATCGTGGTCCTGCTGGCGCTGCTGCTCTGAGGCGTCGAGCGGCCGAGCGGATTTGGGCGGCGCTGGCCGCTTGGAGTAACCTTGCACTTCGGTCGCCTGTGTTCGGGCGAGCCGATTACTGTTCGCGCCTGAAGATTGGGATTGATGGCTAGGAAAGAGGGAGCCCTCGAGATGGAGGGGACCGTCGTCGAAGCGTTGCCGAACGCGCAGTTCCGTGTGGAGCTGGGCAATGGGCACCGCGTCTTGGCGACGATCAGCGGCAAGATGCGTCAGCACTACATCCGCATCATCCCGAACGACCGCGTGGTCGTCGAGCTGTCCCCGTACGATCTCACGCGCGGCCGTATCGTCTACCGGCACAAGTAACCGACGTTTTTTCAGGTCCCACCACCAGTCAGGCCGCGGGGTTCCTCCCTGTCCTGACGATGAGTCAGAAAGTTGCTCGATGAAGGTTCAGCCGAGCGTCAAGAAGATCTGCGACAAGTGCAAGGTGATTCGCCGGCACGGTCGCGTGATGGTGATCTGCGAGAACCCTCGCCACAAGCAGCGTCAGGGCTGAGCCCAGCGCTTCGAGTGGTCGGAGGGGGACGTGGATCGCCCTCGTTGGAGCCCCTCCAACACCACCACAACGTGACAGCTTCCGCGGGAGGACGCCAATCCTCCCGCTTTCACCCCCGGACGAAGGCCGGGGCCCGCGGCCAAGGCGGCACGGGACGCGTCACGCCACACACCTTCGGGGGTCCACCACGGTGAGGCCCGCACACAGT
>RRZT011330018.1_pt1 | contig 11747 bp, 11 predicted proteins | sample 2165551 | NCBI WGS metagenome assembly RRZT01 (sample SAMN10456910, study PRJNA506462) | wastewater metagenome | biome: wastewater; feature: sludge; material: wastewater sludge; isolation source: wastewater sludge with Escherichia coli K12::gfp cells carrying plasmid... | place: USA: Moscow, Idaho... | reverse complement strand
TCCCGCAGCTTCGACTCGGGCGGGCGGACGAGCGCCTCGAACGCGACGATGCGGTTCTCGGCGCAGTCGACGATCGGCTGGTAGGCGAGCGTGAGCTTGCGCTCCCAGATCGCGGCGGCGATGGTCTCGACGAGGTCGAACGCCTCCCCGCTCGGCCGGATCTCGGGGAGGACGGTGGGGGCGCCGGGCACCTGTCGTCCCCGCGCGGCGTACATCCGCGCGTCGGCGGCCTCGACCAGCGCGGCGATGTCCGTGCTGCCGGGCGTCGCGTGGACGAGGCCGTGGGACAGCCAGAGCGGGATCACGGTCTCGCCCGCGACGAACGGCGCGCTGACCTCGTGCAGGAGGAGCGCGACGCGCAGCTGCGCCTCCTCCTCGTTCGCCACGCCGGTCAGGATGGCCACGAACTCGTCGCCGCCCACGCGGGCGACGAGGTCCGCCGCCGAGAGGAGCAGGCGCATCCGCATCGCGATCGTGCGGAGGACCGCGTTTCCCGTCTCGTGCCCGTAGCGGTCGTTGATCTCCTTGAAGCCGTCGACGTCGACGTAAACCACCGCGTAGCCGTCCTCGGCGGAGCCGGCGGTCGTGGCGAGCGTCTCCCGGAAGCCGCGGTAGTTGGGGAGGCCGGTGAGCGCGTCGGTGACGGCGGCGCTGGACAGGAGGTCACGCTCGCGTTGGGCCGCCGACATCGTGACGGCGATGTGAGCGATCGCGTCGAGCACGCGCTGGTCCTGCACGAGGAAGGGCGACTGCGTCGTCCCGCGCCGGGCGACGAGGTACCCCTTGGTCAGCGGCGAGACGATCTCGTTCACGTTGCGCTCGTCGTGTTCCTGCAGCGCGACGGTGTACTGCGGCAGAGCGCGCCGGGCGAACTGCAGGGCGTGCGCCTCGATGCTGACGTCGTGGGCCCACGGCAGCTCCAGGGCGGCGGCGAGGGTGCCCGAGAGCTGGGCGGAGACCGTCCGCGACTCCCGGTACACCCCGCCCGCGAACGCCGCGATGCCGAGCAGGAAGATGGTGAACGCGCCGCCCCAGAAGGGGCCGACGTTCTGGTTGTGCTGCACGATGAGGCCCTGGATGGAGAGGCCGACGATCGACGTCAGCGAGATCGCCAGCCACGCGACGAGGAGGCGGCGCATCAGCAGCTCGCCGAAGGCCTTGCGGCCGCTGAGCTCGACGACGATCGAGAGCCGGATGGAGGAGATCAGCAGCCTGGTGAGGAGGAACACGGCCACGAAGGCCGCCGCGGAGATCGGCCAGGGCACGCCCCTTGCGTCGAGCAGGTTGGTGACCGCCATGGCCACGAGCGCGCTGGCGAACAGGTACGCCGTCGTCTCGGTGGCGTCTCCGAGGTGCCGGAAGCGGGCGAGGGTGCCGAGGAAGTGGGCGGTTCCCCACACGGCGACCGCCTCCGCCGGAGTCGTCGAGTTCAGCGCGATCAGGAGCGCCGCCGGGGCGGTGCTGACGACCATGGTCGCGTCGATCCTCGAGATCGCGACGCTGAGCGCGGAGGAGGCGAGGAGGCTGACGAAGACCACGAGCGCCCACAGCGGGCTCCGCAACGGCCAGGCGGTGATCCAGAAGAAGCCGAGCAGCCACGCGACGACGGCGGTCCAGATCGTCCCCCAGACGAAGACGGCGCGATCGCTCAGCCTGCGAGGAACCGCCGGGGTGCGCGCGAGAAGGTCCAGCACCGGCCGGGGATACATCATGGGCACACCTAACCGCTCGCTCGGAAGCGGCGGCAACCGGCGATCTACTTTCGGCGACCCCCCCTGAAACTAGGTGTTTTTCCCGGCCGTCGGGTCCGCGCCGCGCGCTCCTGGCACGATCGACGGGAGCGCGGCGCGCAGCCTGCCGTCGCCGCGGGAGGAAGGGACGACCGTGAGCGAAGACGACATCCGTGCGGAGCGGCACGAGGAGGGCCGGGAGCCGGTTCCCGGAGACACCGACGCGCAGGCCGACACCGCCTCCGGCGTCACGCGCCGGACACTGCTGGTCGTCGGCATCCTCGTCGTCGTGCTCGCCTTCCTCGCGGGCTTCATCGGGGCGCGGATGGGCTCCCCGGCCGCGCCCGATCCGCTGCCGACCGAGACCGTGTCGCCCGAGCCGTCGCCGTCCCCCGAGCCCTCCGTGTCGCCCGAGCCGACGGAGACCGACGAGCCGACGGAGACCGACGAGCCGGAGAAGGAGGAGCCGGTGGTGCTGCCCGCCGGCGCCGACGTCCGCGCGGGCCTCGGCGTTCCCGACTCCGCCCACGGCGAGGAGGGCGACGTCTTCATCGACCTCGAGTCGGCGGACGTCTACGTCCGCGGGGCCGACGGCTGGCGCCGGGCCGGGAACATCCGCACGTCCGCCCTCGAGAACCTGACCGGAGAGCAGGGCGATCCCGGGGAGCAGGGCGAGGCTGGGGAACAGGGGGACCAGGGCGCGCAGGGCGAGCCCGGTGCCCCCGGAGAGCCCGGCCGCGACGGCACGCAGGTGGTGCTGGGCACCGAGTCGCCGGAGGGCGGGTGCGCCGATGGCGACATGTTCATCGACACCGCCGAGGTGCGGTTCTACAGCTGCGCCGACGGCGCGTGGGCCGCGGCGACCGGCTAGGACGCATGAAACGTGCCAATCGGAGATGAAAGCGGTTACCTTAGCGACTTCCCGAGAAAACGCAATACTTTCCGCCAGAAGTGGTTGACACTGTCGACTTTCGGGCATAGGTTCAACCCAACGGATCGGGCAATGAGAGCCGATTCCGGGTGGTGGAAGTCAGGCTTATTGGGGGGCAAGAACCTGTCGTACGTCGGCGCCCGTCTGGGGGGAAGGGCGCCGGCGCCACCAAAAACTTGAGGCCTGGACCCGGCGATGCCGGGCCCAGGCCTCCTCATGTGTCGACGGTCAGCGGGCGAGGGCCGCGGACTTCAGCTGCGCGAACTCGGCCTCCGAGATGGTTCCCGCGTCGAGCAGTGCCTTCGCCTTGGCGATCTCGTCCGCGGGGCTGGTGCCCGCGACGTCGCGGATGTACTCGTCCGTGCGCTCCTTGTTCTGCTTGACGACCGCGCTGCTGCGCTGCGCCATGCCGTCGCCGCGGGCGATCAGGTAGACGAGCGCGGTCAGGAACGGCACCCAGAACAGGAAGATCAGCCACAGGGCCTTCGCCCAGCCGGACAGCTGGGTGTCGCGGAACAGGTCGGTGACGATCGAGAACAGGGCGATCAGGTACGCGATGAACGCGAAGACCCAGAAGAACGTCCAGACGACGTCCCAGATGGTGCTGAAGATGGACATGAAAACTCCTTATGAGGTGCACATTCGGCAACTCCCCAGTCTACTGAGCCGGTCCGCGGATCGCGTTTCCATTTGCCCCCCAGACATAGGGGTTTTCCGGCTTGACCGGATGTGACGCGTGCTGTAATGCCTAGTCAGAGACGGATTCGCCCGCCGTTTTCCGCTGGCGGGCGAACGGGCCCGAGATGCGCGCCCCCGGCGGCCGGGAGGGCCGACGTGGGCCACTAGACTTGCCGCACCAGTGCTGGTGCGGCGCCGAGCTCCTCGGACATTCGCCATCGGCGCGAATGAGGCCATCGCCCATCCGTTGATGGGCCGATACGGAGGTGTGTATGAGTCAGGATGTCCAGGACAGGCTGGGACCGGTCGATGTCGTCATCGTCGAGTTCCCCGCAGGCACGCTTGAGGCGGCCGGGTTCGAGGCCCTCCTCGACGCCGTGGACAAGGGCGTCGTGCGCGTGCTCGACATCGAGCTCGTGTCGCATGGGACCGACGGCTCGGTCACCCTCGTCGACCTCGACGAGGCCGCCGCGGGGTTCGGCCTCACCGAGCTGGTCGGCGCCTCCAGCGGCATCCTCGACGCCGACGACGTGGCGTTCATCGGCGAGATCACCGCGCCGGGATCGCTGTCCGCCGCCATCCTGTACGAGCAGATCTGGGTCTTCCCGGTCGTCGACGGGTTCGAGAGCGTGGGCGGACGTGTCGTCAGCTCGTCGCACCTGGATGCACAAGACGTTGTCGCCGCCCTGGGCGACGAGTGAAAGGGACCCTGACATGAGCCTTCTCCGCACCGCCGCCCGCACGGCAGTCATCACCGGAACCGCCACCCGCGTGCACCACCGCACGGCGGCCAAGCAGCAGGCCAAGTGGGCCGCGGCCAACGCCGCCCCCGTCGCCCAGCCGGCCCCCGTCGCGCCCCAGCCCGTGGCCGCCCCGGCCGCGGCACCCGCCCCCGTCGCCCCGGACACCGGCGCCATGCTCGACCAGCTCCGTCAGCTGGGCGAGTTGCGCGCCGCCGGCGTCCTCACCGACGCGGAGTTCGAGGCCCAGAAGGCCCGCATCCTCGCCTCCTGACCGCCACGTCGACCCCCCGTCGGATGGCGGAGGGTCGGCCGTCGACGGAGGCGCACTTCGGTTGACTAGATAGGAAAAGGACATGCCCCGATTTCTCATTCAGATCGTGGTGAACCTCCTCACCGCGACCATCGCCCTCATCGTGGCCGGCGCCGTGATCGACGGCGTGACCGTGCGCCCGGCGGGCATCGTCACCGCCGTCGCCGTGTTCGTCGTCGCCAACGCGCTCTTCACGCCGTTCGTCTTGAAGATGGCGCACCGGTACGCCCCGGCGGCCATCGGCGGCATCGGCCTCATCGCGACGCTGATCGCGCTGCTGATCACCACCGCGATGGGCGACGCCCTCACCATCACCGGCTTCATGGCCTGGGTCCTCGCCACGCTGCTGGTGTGGGTCATCACCGCGATCGGCGGCTGGGCCGTCATGGCCTGGTGGATGAAGAAGCGCGTCGCCGCGCGCCGGGACAGCGCCGCTTCTTAAGGAAGCACTGATGCTTCCTTAAGCCTCAACGAGCGGTGACGTACGCCTGGTAGTCCTGCTCGGAGACGTCCGCGTACGCCAGCGACCAGTCCGCGACGGCGCGTGCCACCTCGTCGTTCTTGCCGATGTATCCGACGACGGCGGCGATGTTCGGCGACTGGCCGTGCGCGCGGGCCAGCGTGATCGCGCAGGCCGACGCGTAGGTGACGAAGGGCGCGTCCTCGAGGAGCTCGACCTCGACGCCGCCCTTCATGTCGTGGAACTGGCGCACGTACAGATCCGCCTCGGACGCGCGAAGATAGCCGAGGAACGGGTCGGACAGCGCCTGCTGGATGCGCTGCATGGCGACGACGCGCTGGCCCTGGCCGGACTCCTCGACCGCGCGGGTCAGCACCGCGGGCTGCGTGATCCCGCCGTACTGCTCCAGCACGCTGCGGTTGGCCTCCTTCGACTGGAGGATGAGCGCGTTCCCGTCCCCGTCCTGGAGGAGCGTGAGGGAGCATCGGGTGCCGACGCTGCCCACCCCGACGACGCGGCGAGCCCAGTCCACGGCGGAGTAGTGCTGGAGCAGGAGCTGGATGTCGTAGTTGGCCGACACCCGGTAGCGCTCCAGATAGTCGGTGAAGCGCGCGAGGGTCTCGGGCTCGTGCGGGGTCATCGTCGGGGCGGTGTGCACGAAGCGCAGGACGCCGTCGTCGCCCCTGGTGGTGAGCCGGCTGACGGCCCGCTCGCCGGTGCGCTTCTGCGCGGCGGCGATGGCCTTGCGCAGCACCTTCCGCGACTGCTTGTCCGCCCGGGCGAGGCCGGCCTCGGCCTCGAGGTGGGTGAAGAAGCGCTCGGTGGGGGAGAGGGCGATGCCCGCGTAGAGCGTCCGCTGATATGCGGACACCGTCTGCAGGGCGGCCTTCCGCACGAGCTTCTCCGTGCTGTTGCGGGCCCGCGCCGCGATGACGACGCTGGTCACCAGCCTCTTCAGGTCCCACTCCCAGGGCGCCCAGGCCGCCTCGTCGAAGTCGTTGAGGTCGAAGACGAGGGTGCGTTGCGGCGAGGCGTAGAAGCCGAAGTTCGAGACGTGGGCGTCGCCGCAGGCCGCGACGAGCTGCCCGGTGTGCGGGCCGCCCGCGAGGTCGGCGGCCATGAGCGCGGCCGTGCCGCGATAGAACGCGAACGCGCTGGCCGACATGCGCTCGGTGCGCAGCGGGATGAGGTGCTGAAGCCGGCCCGCGTTCTGCTCGTCGAGGATGCCGAGCGGGTCGCGGGGGCCGGTGGCGAGGGTGGCGAGCGCCTTGCGGGGCACGGCGTCGCGGAGGCGGCGGCCGGCGTCGAGCAGTTCGCGTGTGGGTGTGAGGGGCATCAGGTCACCAGGCTTCCGATGAGGGCGGCCGTCCCCATCGCGGCGATGCCGATGACGAGGGACCGCACAATGGTGGGCAGGACGTGGGTGTGGGCGAGGCGGGAGAGGATCAGGGAGGTGAGGGTCAGCGACAGGATGACGCCGACGACCTCGAACTCGTCGACGAGGCCGCGGGGGACGAGGATCGCGATGAGGACGGGCACGAGCGAGCCGAGGAGGAAGAAGAGGCCGGAGCCCAGCGCCTCCTTGAGGGGGTGGGTCGCCCCCATGATCTGGTCGATGCCGTACTCGGTCTCGAGCTGGGCCGAGAGCGCGTCGGCGGCGCTCAGCTCCTCGGCGACCGTGCGGGCGGTCTCCTCGCTGACGCCCTTGGCCTGGAAGTGCCGGGCGAGCTCTTCCATCTCCTCCTCGGGGCTGAGCGCGAGCAGCTCCTGCTCCTGCCGGATCAGGTCCTGCTGCACCTCGCGCTCGGCCTCCTCCTCCGTGTACTTCACCCCCGCGACGGAGACGGCCCCCGCGATGGCCGCGATCGCGACGACGGTGCCGATCGACTGCGACGTCGCGAGCGCCAGGCCCTCGGCCAGCCCGGCGATCGCGAGGACGCCGTCGTAGGTGTCGGCGACCCGGGAGCGCACGTACTCGGGCGTCAGGCGGCTGCGCCACGACCCGGGCTCGCGTTCGGTCATAGGCGAAATCTAGTGGCGTGTCGCGTGATTGGCGCGCCGTTTCGCAACGCATCCCCATCTCAGGGGAGCGTGCCCATCTCAGGGGAGCGTGCTCCCGCGGACGATCAGCTCCGGGAGCAGCACCGTCGCCTCGTGCTGGTGACCGGGGTCGCCCTCGATCTCCTCGAGCAGGAGGGCCGCGGCGCGGGCCCCGATCTCGGTGGCGGGCTGGCGCAGCGTGGTCAGCGGGACGCGGGCGGCGAGCGCGAAGTCGGTGTCGTCGTAGCCGATGACGGCGACATCGTCGGGGACCCGGATGCCGCGCTCGGCGAGGGACGTGATGATGCCCATGGCGAGGATGTCGTTGGCCGCGAAGATCGCGTCCGGGCGCTTGGACACCGGACGGCTGGCGATGACCTCGCCGGCGTTCATCCCGCCGCGGACGAAGTACGTCGACGCGACCAGCTCCTCGCAGGAGAGGCCCAGCTCGGCGCAGGCGGCGCGGGCGCCCTCCAGGCGGCCCGCGATCTGCGACAGGTGGACGGGGCCGCGCACGAGGGCGATCCGTCGGCGGCCCACCGCGGCCAGGTGTTGCACGGCCATGCGCCCGCCCGCGACGTGATCCGCGGTGACGGAGCAGTGCGCGGAGTCCGGGGCGTCGGCGTCGACGTAGACGGTCGGCGCGCCGCGCCGGATCGCGGTCCGGAACCCGGGCGTCGCCGTGAAGGGGTTGAGGAGGAGGCCGTCGACGCGCTGCGCCTCGAACAGCTGGACGAGGCGCTCGGCGGAGGCGGCGTCCTGGTAGGCGCTGCCCACGAGCGCGGAGTATCCGCGGTCGGCGAGGACGGTGGCCGCCGAGCGGATGATCTCCGCGTAGAACGGGCTGGTCGACTCGCTGATCACCAGGCCGACGGCGCGGCTCTCGCCCAGGCGGAGCGCGCGGGCGGCGTCGTTGCGGATGTAGCCGAGGTGCTCGATGGCGTCGGTGACGCGTGCCCGGGTCGCCGACGCCACGCGGTCCGGGCGGTTGAGCACATTCGACACCGTGCTCAGGCTCACGCCCGCCATCGTCGCCACGTCCCGGACGGTGACCGCACCACTCTTTTGCATCAGGGGTCAATCTATCTGTTCCGCGTCAGCTGTCCGCCCCGCTCTTGCACTGAGGCAATGAGCATGATCCTCGACTCGTTGCGCCTGAAGCGGCGTTGTCAGCAGACAACGCGTCTCAGACCGCTGTGGGTCGAGGATCATGCTCATTTTCGTCGGGCGGCAGGGGCCGGGGGTTTACGGGACCAGCAGCACCTTCAGCGCGTGGGGGGCGCCGTCGGCGATCTTGAACGCCTCGTCCCACCTCTCCAGCGGGAACGTGTGCGTGACGAGGCCCTCGGTGCGGATGCGGCCGGTCTCGATGCCCTTGATCACCGCCGGGTAGGTGAGCCCGGAGAGGTGCGAGCCGACGATCGTGAGCTCCTTGCCGTCGCCGATGACGTTCCAGTCGGCGGTGACGAGGTCCGCGAACACGCCCATCTGGACGAAGCGGCCGTGGTTGATCAGGCAGTTCAGGCCCTGATTCACGCTGGCGCCGCTGCCCGAGGCCTCGACGTACACGTCGACGCCGAGGCCGCCGGTCAGCGCCCGGAGCTCGGCCTCGAGGTCGCAGGTCGTCGGGTTGAACACGTGGTCCGCGCCGAAGTCCTTGCCCAGGGCCAGCCGATCGTCGCGGACGTCGATGCCGATGATCAGCCGCGGCATCGCCGAGGCGGCGATGGAGAGCATCGCCAGCCCGATCCCGCCGAGGCCGGCGATCACGACGACGTCGCTGTGCCGGATGTTCGCCTGCTCGATGGCGTGCATGCCGCACGCGATCGGTTCGACGAGCGCCGCCTGCTCGGTGGTCAGCGAGTCGGGCACCTTGTGGTTCCGCGCCGTCGCGGGGAGCTTCACGTACTCGGCGAAGCCCCCCTCGCAGCAGTGCTTGAACCCGTACACCGCGGAGCGGGTGCACATCCAGTAGGTGCCCTCGGCGCAGAACCGGCAGTCGTCGCAGGGCACGATCTGCTCGGAGATCACGCGGTCGCCGATCTCGTACCCGGTGACGCCCTCGCCGATCTCGACGACTTGGCCGACGAACTCGTGGCCGCCGGTGACGGGGGCGTCGATGTAGCGGTCGGCCTCGGACGTGCCCCAGATGCGGATCCCGCCGTGGAACGACTTGGTGTCGCCGGCGCAGATGCCGCAGGCCAGCACCTTGAGCAGGATCTCCCCGGGGCCGATGGTCGGTACCGGGACCTCCTCATGGCGGTAGTCGTAGGGGCCGTGCGCGACGACGGCGTGCATGGTGGTCATGAGACTGACGATTCCTTCCTGGGATCGACGAGCCGAGTCGGCCTACTTGCCGAACATCTCGTCGTAGTACTCCTGCGCGTTGGTCTTGTCGATGACCGTGATCGGCATGAACTGGTCCTTCTCGACGGTCTCGCCCGCGAGGAGGCCGACGGTCATGTCGACGAGGGTGCGGCCGTGCACCTTGCCGCCGCCGAGGCTGATCGACGACTTCTGCGGGTCGCCGTTGATGATCGCCTGGATCTCCTGCTGGGTGGCGTCGATGCCGAAGAGGCCGAACTTCTCGAAGTCCGTGACGCCCGCGCTCTTGATGCCCGCGTTCGCGCCGGCTGCGCCGCCGCCGCCGATGGTGGCGATGACCTTCATGTTCGGGTTGGCCTGGAGGAAGTTCTCGGCGTTCGCGACGCCGTCCTCGGCGGTCAGGGCGGGGGCGGTGGCGACGAGCTTGGCGTTCGGGGCGCCCTCGGCGATCGCGTCCTTGATGCCGTTGGCGCGGTCGATGATCTCGGGGAAGGTCGGCAGGTCCATCAGGCCCCACTCGATCGGCTCGTCGCCGTAGACCTCCTTGATCCACTTGGCCGCATACTCGCCGTTGGCGTAGCCGGTGTTGTAGGCGTCGACCAGGAGCTGGCTGTCGACGTTGGTGAGCACCTGGGTGTAGCCGACGACCTTGATGCCGGCGTCCTGGGCCTTCTTGGTGACGTCGGCGAGCGCGTTGGACTCGACGGCGCAGATGATGATCGCCTTCACCCCGCTCTGGATGAAGTTCTCGATCTGGGTGACCTGCTTGGCGGAGTCGTTCTGGGCGTCGACGGAGGTGATCGCGATGCCCTTCTCGGCGCCGTAGGCGATGGCCTCCTTCGCCAGCTCCGCCCACACCGGGTTGCCGAGGTCGGCGAACGTCATGCCGACCTGGGTCTTGTCGGAGTCGCCGCCCCCGCCGGGGGTCGTGCCGCCGTTCGAGCAGCCGGCGAACACCATCGTGAGCGCGACGAACATCGCAACGAGGATCTTCCTCATGGTGGTTCCTTTCTGGACCGTTGTGTCTCGCCTAGGGGCCTAGGCGGGGACGTTTTCTGGATTGATGGACCTCAACTTCTTCGTGCGGTCGCCGCTGGCCTTCGACATGGTGTCGTAGATGACCGCGGCGGCCAGGATCGAGCCCTTCATGACGAGCTGGATGTAGGCGCTGACGTTGGCGAGGAGGAGGCCGTTGTCGAGCACGCCGACGATCAGCACGCCGACGAAGGCGCCGAACATGGTGCCCTTGCCGCCCATGACGGAGACGCCGCCGAGGACGCAGGCGGTCAGCACGCTGAACTCGAACCCGGCGCCGGTGGCCGACTGGGCGGAGTTGAGGCGGGCGAGCATGAGCACGGCGCCGATGGAGGTGAAGAGGCCGCAGAGCGCGTAGACGAGGACGATGTTCTTCTTGACGTTGACGCCCGAGAGGCGGGCGGCCTCGACGTTGGAGCCGAGCGCGTAGAAGTTCCGGCCGTGGGTCGTGTAGTTCAGGATGAACACGCCGACGGCCCAGATGAGCAGCATGATGATCAGCGCGACGGGGATGCCGGGCCCGATGCCCGAGCTGAGCACCGAGAAGCCCTGCGGGAAGCCGATGATGGGCAGGCCCTCGGAGATCAGGTAGCTGACGCCGTTGAGCACCATCATCATGGACAGCGTGATGATCAGCGGCGCCACCCCCGTGAACGCGATGAGCGCGCCGTTGGCCACGCCGACGAGCGTGCCGAGCACCATCGTCAGGAGCACCGCGAGCACCCAGGGGACGTTGAAGTTGGCCATCAGGACGCCCGCGACGACGACGTTCAGCGAGATCTGGTAGCCGACGGACAGGTCGATGCCCGCCGTGATCAGCACGAAGGTGAAGCCCACCGCGCAGATGCCGAGGGTGGCGACCTGCTTCGCGATGTTGAAGAAGTTGCTCACCGTCAGGAACTGGGGCGTCCAGATGCTGAAGGCGACGATCAACGCGACAAGGACCAGGACGATGCCGATCTCCTTGGCGTGCGCCATAAGTTTGGTGTTCATGCGACTCCGCTCGCCATGGCCAGGATCTTCTCCTGGTCGAATTCGGGTTTGGTGAGGCTGCCGGCGTACCGGCCTCGACTGAGTACGATGAGCCGGTCGGACATGCCGAGCAGCTCCTCCATGTCGGAAGAGACCATCAGGATGGTCTTGCCGGCCGCGGCCAGCTCGTTCATGATCAGGTAGATCTCGTGGCGGGCCCCGACGTCGATGCCGCGGGTGGGCTCGTCGAAGATCAGGATGTCGGTGTCCATGGCGAGCCACTTCGCCAGCACCACCTTCTGCTGGTTGCCGCCGGAGAGGTTGCCGACCTTCTGGGCGACGCTCGGCGTCTTGATCCGCAGCGACGTGCGGTAGTCGTGGACGAGCTTCGCCTCGCGGCGCCGGTCGACGACGCCGAACCGCGACAGGCGCTTCAGCGACGGCAGGCTGACGTTCTCCTTGATGGGGAGGTTCAGCAGCACGCCGTGGCGCTTGCGGTCCTCGGGCACCAGCGCGATGCCGG
>RRZT010540527.1_pt1 | contig 11748 bp, 13 predicted proteins | sample 2165551 | NCBI WGS metagenome assembly RRZT01 (sample SAMN10456910, study PRJNA506462) | wastewater metagenome | biome: wastewater; feature: sludge; material: wastewater sludge; isolation source: wastewater sludge with Escherichia coli K12::gfp cells carrying plasmid... | place: USA: Moscow, Idaho... | reverse complement strand
GGTAGAAAAAGTAAAACTATATATTTCTTAAATTTCTTCATAATTAACATCCCTCCAAATTTTATATACTTATAGAAAACTACAAATCTTAATGTAGTAAGGCCAATTAAAATGTGGCAAAGTCACCTTTCTTGTCTCATCAGTTATTATCGACTTTTTAATCTTTTTACTTTACATTAAAATATTTATAAGGTTTTAAAGTATTTTTTTCAATTATTCCTAATCCATAAAATTCATTATTTATGTATATATGACAAAATCCATCGTTGCCTTTAAAGTTTATTTTGTTTCCGTTATAAAAGGCTTTTATGTCTTTTTCTTCTGTAAAATTAATTTTTTCATATTTAAAAACATCTTCTACCTTACTTAAAAAGCTAAAATCATTAGTTTCCACCATTTTTTCAATATCACTTAATTTAAAGCTTTTATTAATATGATAATTACCCACTTCTTGCCTTAAAAGGTCACTCATAGTTGCAAAAGTTCCTAGTTTTTCTCCAATATCATCAATCAAAGTTCTTATGTATGTTCCTTTTGAAACAGTACATTTTATGATAGCACCTTTTTCGTCAAGTTGTATCAAGTCAATAGAACTTATTGTAACAGGTCTCGGCTTTCTTTCTACTTCAATTCCTTTTCTGGCAAGGTCATAAAGTTTTTCACCATTAATTTTTATAGCCGAATACATAGGTGGAATTTGCTCAATATTTCCAATAAATCCTTTACAAGCTTCTAAAAATTCTTCTTTTATTGGAGCTTTGTATTCCTTTTTTTCTAAGATTTCTCCTGTAATATCAAGAGTATCTGTTTTATATCCAAATTCTAGTGTGGCAATATATGTTTTGCTTTGAGCTTCGATATCTTGAGCAAGCTTTGTAGCCTTCCCAACACACATCACTAAAACCCCTGTTGCCAAAGGGTCAAGAGTCCCTGTATGTCCAATAGCTTTTTCCTTTAAAAGTTTTCTTAACTTTCTTATTACATCAAAACTTGTGATGTCCTTATCCTTATTTATATTAATTATTCCGTTCATAATCCTCCAAAATTTTAAAGTATAATCTTGTAAATTTTATCATATGTAAACCATTATAGCAAGAATTTAAGAAAGTTTGGCACAAGAAAAGTAACTTTATATTTTGGTTCCTACTGAATTAAACATAAAAAAAGGAATCATACATAATATTTTATAAATAGTTTCTTGTCTGGGGGGGGGGAGAGAAATATGAAATTCTCAAACTATTTATTTTTAATATTAAGATGATTCCCTTTAAAATATGTTAAAAGATTTGATGATTAATGAATTATAAACTTACTATTAATTTGCTTAAGTTAGCATTAATATCTTCTGGTGACAATACATTTGTTCCTTCTAAAGTAACTGTTTCAAAATCAGTAACTCCCATAAATCCATAAATTGTTCTTAAATATCTGTCTCCCATTTCATAAGCAGCTCCAGCTCCTTCTGAATAGAAACCTCCTCTAGTTGTAACATGAACAACTTTTTTACCTTTTAATAATCCAACTGGACCATTTTCTGTATAAGCAAATGTTTTACCTGCAACCATAATATGGTCAATATATGTTTTTAATATTGATGGAATTGATAAGTTCCACATAGGTGCTGCGATAATATATTCATCATAATTTGTTACATCATTTACATATTTAGTAACTTCGTTATCTTCACCACTAAATAATTTTCCTAAAACTTCTCCATCTAAGTGTCTAAGATTTTCTTTGTAAAGGTCTAATTCTACAACTTCATGACCATCTTTTTTGTATTTTTCTACTAACGCTTCTGAAATTTTAAATGTGTTTGAAATCTCATTGCTTTTTGGATTTGCTTTAATATAAAGTACTTTTTTCATAATTTTTACTCTCCTTTTTCCATTTCAAATAATATTAAATGTGATTTTGTTTTTGGTTTTATATAAATACTCTCTTCTACACTTTCAAGACTTTCAGCTTCATTTAAGGTGATGTCCGAAACCTTAACGGCTCCTTCCATTACAACTAAGTAAAGTTGTCTTCCTTTTTTTACTTGAAACTCAAACTCTTTATCTGTGTATGTAGAGTAAATATTAACATCTGAATAAATTTTTATAGGTGCATTCCCTTTGGTAGAAGACACCATATGAAATAATTTATCTACTCTTTCTTCCCATTTAAAATGAGATTCTCCGTAATTGGGCTTTAAACCATTTTCTTCTGGTAAAACCCATATTTGGTACAAGTGAAGCGTTTCATCATGCAAGTTATGCTCTGAATGATAAACTCCTGTTCCTGCACTCATATATTGAACTTCTCCACGCTCTATAGTTCCTACATTTCCCATACTATCTTTATGAGTAAGCTTTCCGTCTATAACATATGTTATGATTTCCATATTTTTATGTGGATGTGTTTCAAATCCTGTTTTTGGTGCAATATAATCATTATTTATAACTCTAACTTTCCCAAAACCCATTCTTTCAGGATTATAGTATCTATTAAAGGAAAAATGATGAAAAGTATTTAACCAACCATGATTATCATTATAAAGCCCATCTATTGGTATTTTTTTTAACATAAATCCTCCTTTTTACATCTAACTAGATATAAAATTTTTAAGAAAAAGTGGCAATGCCACAAAATACAAATTCTGACTATGATTTTCCAAGTTTTTTTAAAAGGTTAATCAAAGTTTCTTTTTCTTCTAAATTAAGAACTGACATAATATTGTCCATCTCTTCTACATGAGGTGTCCACATATTATCCATAAGTTCTTTCCCCTTTTCTGTAAGGGTAACATAAGTTATTCTTTTGTCTAAAGTACACTTCTTTTTTTCAGTGTAGCCTAATTTACAAAGATTATCTATTACAAGACTTATATTTCCAACGGTTGAAAGACTTTTTTCAATAATGTCACCTACCTTTAAATCTCCCTTATTGTAAAGTATTTCAAGTACAGAAAACTGTGGAATTGTGAGTCCTGTAGGTCTAATGGTCTTTTCAGATTTACGACCTACTGTAATACTGCATTTGTTTAAGACTACAAATAATTTTAAATTTATATTGTTATCTCTCTTCATGAATTAATTATATATCTAATTAGATATAATGTCAACTATTTTTTTACTAAAAAAGTATAGTTTTTCAAAATGAATTATTGGAACATTTAAAATCAAAGGGTTTTGACGATTTGAGAGTGATGGGGAGCTGAGAAATTATAATTGTGATAAAAGTCAAATGGATAAGTTATACTATATTAGGACTTCCTGAACTAGGAGTTCTTTTAAATTTTCTGGTACTTTATTAATTTTGTTTCATAGTAAATATAAACAATATTGTAAAAACTGAGATAAATACATTTTTTATCTCTATTTTTTTCGTGTTTTTTTATCATAAGAAAAATTTAAAAAAAACTCTCCTAAGAAGAGTTCCTAAATTCATTACTAAAACCTGTAATGAAATTTCTGTTTCACTTGTCTCCTTTAATTTGCTTATTATTTTATTCATTCCATATTTTCTTTTGCAAACTCGTCCAATTAATACAGCCTTATATGTAGTTCTTATTCATCAGACCGAGACTTTGCCTCCGACTTCCTTCAGATTCTGCGTCACCACAGACACCCTTGTCTTTAGCTAATAGTTCCCATTGCAAAGCCTATAGTGGACTTACACCACCTAGTTATTATTCATACTGGGCACACTAAAAAAAAGCCCACCTATACTTTCGTATAAGTGGGCCATAATTGTGCTCCTACTAAGATTATTCTATTGTGGGCTTTGTTTTTTTAAGTGTAGCATTTACTTGGGTTATTTTTCAAATGAAAAATTTAATCTTGCTTTGATATATTTTTTTCTATATATTCTAGTATTTTATCTAATTTTTCCTTGATATCTTTATACTGGTCTAGTTTTGAATTATAGAGTTTCTTACCTTTAGATTTTTTATCATATAGGTCTCTTAATTTTATAACTCCATCCTTATCATCATAATAGAAAACATCTAGTTTTCCATTTGAATATTTCATCCCATATCGTTCTTCTAAAGCTAATATAAATCGATAATGGTAGTCATAATTTAACTTAAGCATTTTTTTAAAAAAAGCTTCCACGTTAATTAATTTAAATATAGCAAGATGATAATACTTCATATTACCATTTACATGTACTATCGACTTAATAAATTCATCAAAATTAGTCTCTAATCCATTCAATAGTAATTCAAGTTCTTTTTTACTTTCCCTTATATAATTTTCATGTGAATATTCTATTAATTGATTTCTAAATTCAATAAATTTATCACTATGACCTCCTAAAGAAAACTGAAGCTCCGTCAAAGTATCTTGCCCACTATCCTTAAGATAAGGAGTGATTTTTAATTTATGCTTTTCTGCAATCTTTAATATATAATCTGCATTTTCCTTTATTAGTTGTCTACTATTTAAAAAATCAAATAATTTGTACGCAGTTAGTAACTGAAAATTCCCAATATATTCACCTTTTATTAATTCTTTCTTTAGTGTTATATAGCATTTTTTAAATTCAGTTTTCTCTATATCTCTCCAGTTTTTGTTCAAATAAAATAATGTATTTTCTTTTTTAGGGCTAAACTCTTCTAAATCTTTTTTTACTTCTTCCTTTAAAAGTGAACTATTCATGTTAAACTCTAAAATTACCTTATCAAGAATTTTTTCTAAAGGGATTACATCAGTGAATCTAAATCTATATTTTTCATCCAATTTTTCTTTTTCTTTATTATAATCACTTAAACTTAAATTTGCTCTATTATATGCGAGGAGTGCCTCTTTTAAATTATCTTTGTCAGTAATATCACCGAGTTGATATTGTATATATAAAAGAAAGTACGTTTCACATAAATTAGAGAAATATCCCTTATTATTACCTATTTCTTCTTTTATTATCTCATACAGATGCATAAATGACTGGATTCCTCTTTTTACAATACGAATATTGTTAGTTTTAACAATATCTAAAACTTTCTTAATTGCTCCTTCAATAATTTTTTTATTTTCATCTCTTAGTTGAGCATTATTAAGTTCCTCTTCAATACTCTCATTAATATCACCGTAAACCTTAAATGTATAACCAATAAGTTTCTCCTTATGTTCTTCCATTTCATTTATCTTTAATTTATTTCCTATAAATATTATTCTTGCTCCATATTCAATAATATAATTTGAAAAATATCCTAATATTTCTTGAAATTCAACATTTTTTGTACATCTTTCAATATCATCAACAATTATAATTTTCTTAGCTACTTCTTTTTTATTAATCAATAAATCTGGAATTGATTCCAGTGATGCTCCTGTTTTACTTTGTAAAACAGCATTAGCAACTCTTGTTGCGGAAATAAAAAAATTTGCCACTTTATTTTCACTATCTAATGGAGGCATAAATGGTGTCATTTCTAATAAAAGGTTTTCTTTTATTTTCATATTTACTTCTTCCATTTTATTAATCCCATATAAACTTAAATAGAGTTCTCTTTCAGACAAGTTCAACCCCTTAATAGTTTTCTTTAAATAATAAGTTTTCCCACACCCCCATTCTCCTTCTAAGAATATAGCATAATCAAGTTTATCTTCTGTAGAAGTGTAATATTTTATAAATTCAGTTACATTTTCATTCATCTGTTTTCACATCCCCCTACTTCAAACTATCATAAATAAGTCTCCGAATCGAACTTTATAAGTGACAGTCTTGTTTTTATCTCTTTACTGATTCTTTTCATTTCCTCGTCATAGGCGATTATCTCTTTTACATAGCCAATAAGCCTATTCACACAAACATCCCTTTTTTTTGTTTTCATCATAATCAAAGGTTAATTGGTTCGGTTCTTCTTCTACCATTTGTTTTCCCATAAAGGCCTCTGCCAAAACATCTTTTGCTTTTAGTTTAAAGTCTAATAGTACTTCTCTAACGTCTGCTTTATTACATTGATTAGCTTTTATGCCTGTTAACCAAAGTGGTAAAAAACTAATTTCAAGAACATATACTTCTTGTTCTCCTCCATTTGTAGGGAGTTGCATCCTAGCAACCCCTTGAGAAATTGCTTCATCACTTTTGATTTTTCTAAGTTGACTAGCTAAGTTAACACCTAAAATATCACAAAAGTAATTAATTGGTGTATAAATATTTCCATCTTTTTGAATTCCTATAAGTTTACAGTTATGAAACTCCACTTCTTTTCTTACTAATTCCATAAATACCCTCCTAATTTTAAGGTAGGTGTATTTTACTACATTTAAAAACCCTGTGAGGTCTTTGGACTTTATGGGGGTTTTTATTTCTTCTTACGAATGATTATTTCTTGGGTTTCTTCATCAAATGTCAGTTCTACTTGTTTCTCTTCTTCTGTTATTCCCATTTTTCTTAACCAAGGCTTTGGTAAAGTTATTTTAGTTCCTGTTCCATCACCAGCCTTGTAAAAAGAAACATTTAAATCCCTTGTTTCCATAGTATCCTCATTTCTTCTTAGTGCCTAAGATAAATATACTCCTTAGGCACTAGGTTTTCAATATTTATTTTTGGAAAGTGTTTACGAATTTTTAGGGAGTAATGGGTTATTTACAAGTTAGTTCTTAATTGTATTAGTTTTAATGAATTTTCTTTATAGTATTTAATTTCCCTTTTTAGATTTAATGCAATATTAGTTTCTGTTCTTGTTGATAGAGAATCTTTAGAAAGCCAAATAAATATATTGTTTAAAAAAATATATATTCCTTGAAAACTCTCATCAAATTCCTCACATTCTAAAGGAGGCATAGGAACTCTCTCTCTTTTCTCTGTAATTTTTTCTAGTGATAGCTTATGCAATTCTCTTATACTGCTTAATTCATAAAAATCAACGGTATTTGATAACATGTTTTCTATTTTGACTATAACAATGTCTGCTAGTGTTGATATTTCTTTTACAATTTCATCTACCATATTTAAATATTTCCCCTTTGTAGCTGGTTTATACATTGAAATATCTTCTTGATAACTATTGTTCCAATCAAATTCTATATCATTAAATGATTCTTTGCTATTAAAAAACTGAGAATCCTGCGGGCTTAGTAAAGGAGAATTCCAAACAGCTCGACAAATATAATTAGCTAAAGAAATATCGGCGTTCCTATAATATACAAATACTGTTACTATATCTGCTAAACTATCGCCAAAATGGCTTTTAGCCTGTTCACTTTTATAATAATTATCTTTTTTTATTTCTTCAACCACTTCTTTTACAACAAGTTTAATATCTTCATATTTATAACTTGAATTAACTCTAATCTTTACTGAATATTTTTTTAATCCTCCAACCGAATCGTCCTCTTGACCTAAATTTTCATAATCTAAAAATTTATTTTTAATCCCTTCAATATTCATTTCTGTTAATAAGGGTTCATAATTAATTTTTTTTAACTCTTCAATTTTATAATGCTTCATATCAGAAATTTCAGCTATAAAGTCCACTATACTGTCTTGTATTTTTTTAATTCTTCTTTTATTTTCTAATATAGGTATGATAGTTTCATGAGAAAGTCCTTCAGTAGATTTATCTAACTTAAGTAGTTCATTATCCCAATACTTTATATATTCCAATCCTCCGCCTATACCATATATTGTTGCGTTACTTATTAATATTGGTAATATCCTTTCTTTATAATTATCATCTTTTAAAAATTCTAATACTTCGTACATGCAGTTAAAGGATTTTAAATATTCATCACTAATAACCAATATGACAAAGTCCATTTCCCTAATTTTTCTCATAAATTCTTTTATTGATTGCTTAAATTCTAAATCTCTCTTATCTCTTTTAAGTTCTACTCCTTTTGATTTAAAAAACAAATCAATTTCATCTGCTTCTTTTTCATTTGACCAGCAATATGAAATAAAAATATCTTTATCCATAATCCCTCCACAAGTATAATTATTACTATTATGCTACTTTATTTCACTTCCCTTTGTCAACAATAGTCAAACAAAAATATTTACAAAATAAAAAACCTCCGACAGTTCGTGAGAACTGGGAGGTTAAGATTTAATAATTATTTTGCAAAATTCATTAATGGTATAACTAATGGAGGAAATCCTGCTGAAGTAGTTATAAGAGCAGTATTTGTTCTTATATATGATAACAATACTGCTGGTGCATTAGAATTAAGAAGAATCTTTAATGTATCTTCATCATATTCCTCTTCATCCCAAGAAAAAAGTCCTTCTATAGTAGTTTCTAGATAATATGGATTTTGTTCTAATTCTCCTTTTTTAAACACTTCAAATTTCATTGTTACAAGAGCTTTATTTGGTATTTCATCATTCTTACCTACAGTAACTTCTGTCCCAAAATTATATGTTATTTCATTTTCCATCTCATATTCTTTATTTATTACAAAATTAAAACTAATTGTTCTTTGATTTTCTAATCTAAAATTACTTATTTTCATTTTTACTCCTTATTTTTATGCTCCTAATGAACCAAATTTATTAATTTCAAATTGACTATTTCCTGCATAAATTTGTTTATCAAAATGAGATTTTGTATTTACTACAAAAATTAATGATTTACTAGTTTTATAAGGTACTTCTAATTTGATTATATCTTCTTTTGAGACTTTTACTTCATCATATATAATCTTTTTTAATTCTTTTTCTTTAATATAAGAATATGTAACAACTACATTTTTTCTTTCTTCTTCAGTCATTATCTCCCTTAGAAGCGAACTTACAATCTTTCTATTTTCTTTATTTCTTTGTAGTTCTTCATATGTATGCCATATTCTATAATACTCGCCGTCTTCTTCATATTCAAAGCCGATAAATTCATTTTCAAAGTTAAATTTTAATTTTAATTGTTCAATAAAGTTATTTATTACATTTTCCATTACATCACCCTTTGAACCTTTCTTTTTCTTCTTTGTACTCTTTAATATATTCATTTAAAATAGCTTCAATATCTTCATAGTTTTCTTTAAATATTTTTTTAAAATCAGAAAGACTACTAAAATTTTTTTTATATTCATAATTATTTCTGTGTACTCTTAATTCTTTTATTAATTCAAGAATATCATATTCATCATCTTCAACTTTATCTTCAATATAATCCAAAAATTGTTCAATTATAAAAATATGAGAATCTTTTCCTTGAGGTGGAGCTTTATAATCATTCCCCAACTTGTCTTTCAAATACTTATTAATTATCAAATATACTGAATAATAATACCTGCTAACGGCTATTTCATAATAAGATTTGTTTTCCGAATAAATTGCTACAGCTCTATTTTCTAGAGCATTTTTATATGTTTTCATAAATTTTTACCAACTTATTTTTCAAATATTTTTATCACTTTTAATTGAGTAACAATTTTATGGTATCAATTTGCCACCATTCTGTCAATATTAATTTTTTATTTCTATTTACATTATAATCTATATATCGGCTAATATCTACAATTTCCAATTAAAAAATAACCCCTACTAAAAGTAGAGGTATATTTATAAAAAACCTCCGACAGTTCATAGGAACTGGGGAAGGTTATGATTTATACTTTAAATTTATCAATTATTATTTCTAGATTTGTTGCATTTTCTTCTGATTTTATAGCACTATGGGAGACATCTGTAGACGCTTTGAGAGTATCAGATGCTTTATCTGCTATTTCAATTGAACCTTGTGCTGAATTTTCTGTAGCTTTAGCAATTTCATTCATAGCTTGTAATATATCATGAAGTCTTGCAGCCATTTCTTCTGAAGAAGCATTTAATTCTGAAGAAATACTAAATACAAAATTTGAATCTTCTTTATATTGTTTTGCCACTTCAACAAGGTTTTCATAATCTTTTCTTACTGTTGTATCCACAAAGTTAAGTATCTCTTTTGAATTTATTGACAAATTATCCACAGATTCCACTATTATTTTTGTAAATTCCTGAATCCTATTTGCACTATTTTTAGAATTTTCTGCAAGTTTTCTAATTTCATCTGCAACTACAGCAAAACCTTTCCCTGCCTCTCCTGCTCTTGCTGCCTCAATCGCTGCATTTAATGATAGCAAATTAGTCTGTTCTGAAATACTTAGTATTGAATCTGCCAACCCACTAATTTCATTCACCACTTTAGCTTTATCCATGGCTAAAGTCAAATCATCACTATTTTTCTCATATATTTCTATTGCTTTTTGCTTTGATTTTATTGCCATTAACTCTACTTGTTGTGCTCTTTCACTTATTTCATTAGCATTGGATGCTGCATTCTCTGCTTTTTCTGTTATTATACTTGAAATTTTCCCTACTTCTGATACTAATGCATTTATTTCTTCTACTGATGCATTAGTTTGTTCTAGTCCTGCTGATAGATTCTCGGTTGTTGATGAAATATCTCTTATACTATTATTAAGCTCATGAGTACTTTGTTTTATATTTATAGACATATTTTTTATTTCACCAGAATCAAGTTTTACTCCTTTTATGATTTCTCCCACAACTCTTATAAATTCATTTATAGAGTTACTCATTTCCTTTATCTCATCATTACTATTTACTTCTAACCTTTGAGTCAAATCTCCACCCTTTTTAGACAAATCATCTAGCTTTCTATTTAATATTATCAAAGGTTTTATAATTTTTTGAACACTAATTACTGCAAATATCATTGTGATTACAATGATAATAAGTGCTATTGTATAAGTTATCAAATTCACTTGATACTTCTCACTTGCTGCATTATATTCCTTTTCAGAAACATTAAGTTGCAAATCTACAATTTTACTAATAGAATCAGTTACTGGGTCAATACTTGGGTATAATTTGTTAGCAGAAAATTCTGCTAACTCTTGACTATTCTTAGCTTCAATTATTGATAATAACTGTTTAACTCCTTCATTTGCTTTAACAAACTTTGTTTCTGTATCTGACACCAACTTTTTTTCTTCCTCAGTCAAATAAGTATTTGTGTAAGCTTTCCAGTCATTTGCAATTTTTTTATTAGCTTCATTAATATTTGTTTTAGCTTTGTCCCAATCAATATTACCATTTCTTAGTTTATGAGTTGTATCTACTATATTAATGGCATATAAATCTGAAACTTCTTTTAATCCTCTAAGAGGTATAACTCTATCTTTAAAAACTGTTTCCATTCCATTAAATGTCTTTTTTAGGCTGTAAAGACCAAAACTCCCTACAAGGACAGACACGATAAAAAGAATCCCAATAAGCACATAAATCTTTAATTTTATACTAACTTTTTTCACTATAGATTCCTCCTTATTTATCTTTAATCATGTTTAGTTATTCAAATCATTTTTTATTTTCCTTTATTTATTCCTTACTATGGTAATAAAAAATACACCTTTCGGTGTATTTCATCTTATCCACTCCACTACACATTTCCTGTACTTCTCACTCATCTTCTGATTAACTCCAAGATAAGGCTAACAACCTGTGTTTTGTAGTGCTTTCCTACCTTTACTTAGCATTTCTTGGCTTGATAGTTCCACCGAACTGATGTATAGGAGCTTCCACTTATACTTCTGCGAAGTGTTCCTCTGTCAGATTATCCCAGTCAATATCTTTAGGCAGACTTTGTTTTTCTACAAATGGCTTCTTGTCGTATTCTCCCGGAGCAAGTTTATTGAATCCCATCTCCAGTGCTTTTACATTCGGCAAAACATCTTCTACCATTTCAGTTACTTTATCCCCAATATACTCGCCTTTCTTATAGATTGGTTCTATCTTCTTACTTATTTTCTT